>Ga0209164_1000232_pt1 | contig 170897 bp, 160 predicted proteins | sample MTBNYHSulfiMetaG_FD_187458 | JGI IMG/M metagenome (GOLD analysis project Ga0209164, IMG submission 187458) | Enrichment culture microbial communities from rom New York Harbor, USA that are MTBE-degrading - MTBE-NYH (New York Harbor Sulfidogenic)... | ecosystem: Environmental > Aquatic > Marine...
AACTCCTTTTCCTCCTCCAGACTCATGTTTTCCCGTCGGCGGCCCCCTCGTTTGGGCTTCTCCTCCTCATATACTCCGCCGGATCGAATGAACTGCATCCGCAAATGACTGGCCCATCCTTTCGATACGCCGATTATCGCCGCCGTTTCTTCGAGTGAAAAACCATACTCCAAAGGTAAAACCACGGCCTGCCCCTGCCGAAGCTCCTCGACCGTCTGGGCCTTGGACAGCTTGTCTTTCGCTTTCTCTAAAACCTCCCTCCCTCCTGCTTGCCTGGGCATATGCTCACCTCCTTCGTGGTGAGCATATTATTACATATTTGAATTAGAAATGGAATTAAAAGCTAAAAACCGGTTATGGTTCGGGCTGGTCAGTCGATGATCCAAACGGCCATGTCTTGAGCCAGTTGGATCAACTTGTTGCCCACCCGGCCCATGATGAATTCCCTGACCCTGGAAACGCCTCTCCGGCCGACGACAATGGTGCTGTATTCTCCGCCGAGAGCTTCCTCAATCATGGCCCCGGCTCGACTGTGGGCTTCGGTCACCATCTTGATTTTTATTTGTTCTTCTTTGGACCCGGAGGCCAAAAGCCGCTTTTTTCCTTCGGCCAGCACCGGGTCCATCACTTTTTGACCGCTGACGACCCAGGTCTTGTCCGGCAGGGCCTCGCCGTCCAGGGTATAGGCCGAACGACGCAATACATGAAACAGCATCACCTCCCAGCCGGAGGATTCACCAAAGGAAGCCAGCCATTCTACGGCCCGTCGAGAACCTTCCGAGCCGTCCAGGCCGGCCAAAATTTTTTTCGACCGCGGCTTGCCGCTGATCACCCCTAAATGCACTCCGTTCAGCTTGGTCAAAAGTTTGTTGGCCACGCCGCCCAAAACCAGACCCGGCAGCCCGCCGGCCCCGGTCCGCCCAAAGACAACGGCCTCGTAATCCTTTGGGGCTTCGGCGATGATGTCTCGAGCGATTCCTTTGAGTCTATCCGCGACCTTTATTTCTATGGCCCCCTCCGGCAGTCCGGCCTCGATCAGCCCTCGGCGGGATTCTTCCATGAAACGGTTTATTCTTTCTTTTTGGAGAACCGGCTGGCTTCGTTCAGTATCGGTCAAGTCAAGATCGGGATAATCCAAGGCTATATCCCAAAAAGATTCAGGTCTCGGACTAAACACATGAAAAAGGACCACCTTCACCGGCTGAGAACCAAACATCAGTCCCAGGTATTTTACCAGTTCCTTGGATTGATCCGATCCGTCCACCGCCGCCAAGATCCTTCGCCCCGTTCCCGCCATAAAGACCTCCCTTAAAATTACTTTAAGCCGCCCCAAAACAGGTCAGAGCCTAAAGGCCCCCCCTGGTATGCTTGCCAAGACAGTTTATAATATATATGGATATTAATTGACTCAAATACTATATATTCTAGATTGGGTAGAGCGCAACGAAACCCAACCATCCGTCTATACCCAAATATCCGGACGCCCCCGGCCTAGGACGCCAGCCTCAGACCGATCAGGCCGGCCACAATGACCATGATGAAAAACAAACGGAGCGGCTCGGTCGAATCCTGGAACAGGATAATGCCCAACACCGCCGTGCCCACCGCGCCGATCCCGGTCCAAACGGCGTAAGCCGTGCCCAAAGGCAGACTTTTCAAGGCCTTGGACAAAAAAAACAAACTTAGGCCCACCGCGACCAGAGTGACCAGGCTGGCCCCTAGCCGGGTGAAGCCGGCCGAAAGCTTCAGGCTTATGGAAAAGACTATTTCAAAGGCCCCGGCCACCAGGAGATAGACCCATTCCATCGGTCGCCTCGCTCCAGTTCAACCCGAAGACCGGCTCAGGGCCAAGTATAAATCAGGGCGTCTTTTTTTGAAATAATTGGTCTCCGCCCTGGCTCGATCTATCAAATCCAGGTCGATCTCGGCCGTCAGCACCGCCTCGCCCCGGCCCGCTTCAGTCAAGACGCGGCCCAAAGGATCGACGATAAGACTTCCGCCGAAAAAGTCCGTGCCGCCCAAATAACCCAAACAATTGGCCACGGCCACGTAAACGCTGTTTTCCATGGCCCGGGCCCGGGCGTACACCCGCTGGAATTCCTCCCAGGGCCGCATATTGGCCGTGCAGACGGCCAGCAGATGAGCCCCGCCCAAAGCCAACAGACGGCCGGCCTCAGGAAACTCCAGGTCGAAACAGATCAGCGCGCCCACTCCGCCGGCCGGGGCCTCATAGACCTGGAATCCATCCCCCGGGCTGAAGACTTCCCCCTCGCACTCCCACATGTGGGCCTTGTGGTGAACCCCGACCACCCCGCGGCCGGGAGCGGCAAAGACCGCCGAGTTGTAAACCCCCGACTCGGTTCTTTCAGCCAACCCGAAGATGATCCGGACCCCGAGTTCATCGGCCAGGGCTTCCAGCCGCCGGACTGAAGGACCGCGCTCCGGACCCAGGACCGTTTCGGCCGCCCCGGCCATTTCTGCGGTCGCCTCGCCCAAACCGTAGCCCGTGACGCAGCATTCCGGAAAGATGATCAGCCCGGCGCCGGCCAGAACGGCCCGCCGGGCCAAATCATCCATTTTATCGAGATTGGCCGCCTTATTGAGAAAAACCGGTTCGAACTGACAGACCGCGGCCCGATAAATCCGACCCGACCTTGAAGACCCGGACCCGGCTTCCTGATTCTCCGCCACAGCTTCCTCCTGTCTGTTTCCCGATGAGGTTTATAGAAAACGTCTGGGTGATCAAGCGAAGCGTCTTAAAAAAATCAGACCGTTTTGATGGCGATGGCCCCCACTGGGCATAAATGCTTGCAAAGACCGCAGCCAACGCACAGTTCGGCCTCGACCTTGGCCCGGCCGGCGGTCAAGGTCATGGCCCGGCAGTGGGCCGGAGTCAAACACTCCCCGCAGCCGGTGCATTCATCTTCATCCACTTCGGCCCGGCAATCCGGAAAGTCGATCTGGTCGTTTTCCCGGACGTATCGGCCGGCCAAGCCTCGAAAATCCTGAATCGAAGTCAGGCCGTGCCGGTCCATGTAAGCCTCGATCCCGCCGATGATCTCAGGGAACATGGCCCAGCCCTTGATACAGGGCCCCGAGGACGAGGCGACCAGGCTGGCCCCATAAAGAATGGCCTCGATGGCCGAACGGGCGTCCCAGACGCCCCCCGAGCAGATGATCGGCAGACGGGTGGCCCGGGCGTACTCGTAGACGCTTTTATAGACCAGCGGCTTGAGGAAAGGCCCGGAAATGAAGCCGTCCCGGCCTTGAAATTCCAGGGCGTCAAACGGGTGATACGGCGGACGGTCCACGGCCAGGCCGGGCAAACCGCCGATCCCGTCGCCTATCTGCAAGGCGGCCGCCCCCGCTTCTTCCATGGCCCGGGCCCGGTCCGCCACATCGGCCGCCAGCCCCGCCTCCGGCGGCAGCTTGAAAATAACCGGAATCTTCACCTTGGAACAAACCGGGCCGATGATTCTTTCCGTCATTTCTATTTCCCGGCCCTGAAAGTCCGGCAGAAAAGTAAAAAAAGTCACCAGGGCGTCCGCCCCGGCCTCTTCCAAACGCTTAGCCAAATCCACCCACTCCCCGGCCTGATCCGAACGGCCCTTGAAGTTGCCGAAGACCGGGATGGTCAATTCCTTCTTGGCCTGCTTGATGAACTCCACCGCCTCGTCGATGAAAAGAAATTCCCCGCCCCACAGCCCGAGCATCCAGTTGAGAACCCCGGCCCGCGCCTCCCAGAAAATCCGGTTGTAGCACTTGGTCTTGGGATGCCTGACCGAGACGGCGGCCTTGGTGTCCACCGCGCCCACGCCCATGGCCTCGGCCTTGACCAGGTTCTCCAGCCTGGTGGTCAAAGGCCCGGCCGCCAAAAAAACCGGCGTTTTCAATTTCAGGGGGCCGATGGACGCCGACAAATCGGCCATTTCCTTTATCCCCCAAAATGAAGCCCCAAAGGCTTCGCTTCGAACAACCAGAGATTTCGGCCCGCATGAATCAGCGGACCACTTCCTCGACCTCCCGGTACCAGCGCTTCTTGGTCCCAACCTTGGCCCGAAGCTTCCATTTCAAACCTTTAGGTTCCTTCTCAATCAAATCCACCAATTTTTCTATCCGGCCGGCCACCACCCGCCGGTCTTCATCAGCCAACGGCTTGAACTCCTCCAGATACAGGCGGACCTTGTCCAGGTTGGTCAAAAACGTGTAAGAAAAGCCCCAATCGTCGGCCAGCAGCCTGGCCACGTACTTGCCGTCCACCGTTTCCCGACTTGAATTGGCGATTTCATGCTCGCGCAGCAGGACCACCGTGTCCTTGAGGTCCTTTTCGTTGATCTCCACGATCTGCATCTTTTCCAGAAGTATGTCGCTGACGGTGATGGTCGGACGGTCGATTTCCAGCCGCTGCCGGAAATCAATGTCATGGCAGAAGGAAAGCTTGTCAAAAAAGATGTCCACCTGGAGCGACTTTTCTTCGTGCCAATAGATGTGCCGGTATTTGCCGAAGTAACGGATAACGCCCTCGTTGGGGGTGTACCCTAGTTCGGTGAAAAAATCCCGCATCACCGGGTTGAACCGGCTGTAGCTCATGAAATCAAGGTCGGTCAGTGGGCGGTCGGCCGCCTCGTAGAGCCGGCCGAACTCCGGACAGTGGAGCTTGACCGCCACTGAACCGAGCAGGCGCAGGATTATCCCCCGCTTTTCGGCCTCGGAAAGTATCCGGAAGGCTTCTTCCAGGAAACGTTCCTCGGGTAAAGAGTTTGTTGTCATTGCCAAGCTCCTAGCCGGAAGTGAATTGATACTGCTTGATCTTGCCCTTTTTCAGGTCAAGGATCAAACCCCGGAGATACCCGGTGGCGTACTCGCTGCCGGGATTGAAGCACAGGGTCCGGCCGATCCTGACTTCCCCCCGGCACTCATGGATATGCCCGTGGAGCCCGACCAGAGGCTGCCAGGTTTCCAGAGCCCGCCGGACCGCCCGGCTGCCCACCGGGATCATGTGCAACTGCCCGGCCACCAGGACCGGCGTGAGGTTGTCGTCCAGTTCCGGGGCCTCGTCCAGCTGCGAGTCGTAAGGCGGACAGTGCAGATTGAAAATGGCCGCTTCCGGCGCATCCAGCTTCTCGGCCATGGTCTTGATCCGGGCGAACAGGCTCTCCTCCTCGATGTCCCGCGGGCATTTCCAGGGAGTCATATTGGCGTACCCGGTCGAAATCATCTGGTGGCGCTCGTCGACGTCCACCACGCAGCCCTCCGGGTTGATCACCCATTCATGGCCGCCGAAAGCCTGGTCGATGGCCCACTCGTCGTCATTGCCCGGAGTGATGTAGCACTTGATTTTAGCCTTGCTCAGCTTTTCCTCGGCCCGGTCCAAAATGCGCCTGGTTTCCTTGACCATAACCTCGGTGAAAGTCCGGGACGCCGCTTCCGGATCATCAGCCAGTTGCTCGTATTCCTCGCGGCTGCAAACATAAGGATACCCCCCGGCCCGGCGGATGTGCTTCTTCAGCTCCTCCATCTCCTTCTCGGTGGTCACCCGCCAGTTCCGGTCCATGAAAGTGGTCGAAGCCGCGCCCGAACCTTCCTGGATGATCGGCACCATCATCTTGCCGGTGATGTCCCCGCCCATGACCAAAACGTCGGCCTTGTAAAAAGCAGCGGCGTTGATGAACTTGAGAAAACAGACCTCCGACCCGTGGACGTCCGTGGCGAAAAAAACTCTGGTCGTCATCAGCTCCCACCAGACGACTCGGCCCGAATCCGGGCGGCCAGCAGGTCCAGAATGACCCGGCAGGCCATCCGGGCCGTGATCCCCCCGGGATCATACATCGGGGCCACTTCAGCCACATCGAAAGCCGTGTACCCGAATTCACCCACAATGGCCATGGCCTGAAGCAATTCCCGACCGGTCAGGCCGCCGGGTTCCGGAGCGCAGGTCCCCGGCACATAAGCCGCATCCAAACAGTCCAAATCCACCGACACATAAACGCCCTTGGCCCCGTCCCAGGCGATCTCCATGGCCTCCCTGGTCACCGCTTCGATCCCGCGCCTCATCACCTCGGCCATCGTGAACATGCGCACCCCGTGTTCCTTGACCCAGTCCCGCTCCTCCTTGGGGTTGGCCGGACCGTGCATCCCGACCAGCACCGCATTCTTTAAGGAGAAAGCTTCGAGCTCCACCGTCCTGGTCACCGGCGCACAATGGGTCAGCACCTCTCCCCCCATGTGCATGGCCGTGTCGATATGGGTGTCGAAAAGCACAAAACCCAAAGGCCCTTCCTTGGCCCGAGCCAAAGCCGCCGTCCCGGGAATGGTGTTGGAATGCTCCCCGCCGATGATGATCGGCATGGCCCCGGCCTGGTAAATCTGATCCAGGTCCCGGCCGGCCGCCTCGAAAGTCTTGGCCGCACTGCCGGGGACGGCCGGCGCGTCCCCGCAGTCCACTAACGTAATGTGCTCCGAAATATCCAGATCGTAGTCGAAATGATAAGGCAAAAACTGGGACGAAGCGTCCCGCACCGCCCGCGGGCCGTGGGAAGACCCCGGCCGGGTGATGGTGGTCGAGTCAAAAGGAAACCCGTAAATGGCGTGGGTCGCTCCCTTGGCCCGCAGCTTGTCGGCTGAAGGCTCCACAATCGGGGCCTTGAGAAAACTGGCGATACCGGCGTGCAAAACCCCCGTCCAGGTGAAACTCTCTCCCATAGTCGTTCTCCTCCATTCGGATCAAATTCGATAGCCTTCCCTTATTCCACCGGAATTTCCTTGAAAGCCAGGGCCACGTCGATGCCCTGCCGCTTCCGCACGGCCTGGGCCACGAAATAACCGATGAAAGCCGCGGTCATGGGACCGAAAACCGCGATCAGAGAAGCGGTGCTGTTGCCGGCGGCGATATCGTCGCCAAAGAACAGGTAAATGATAAAGCCCATGAAGACCGCCGTTAAAAACCCTAAAATAGTCATCAGCGGCAGACCGCCGACCCGCTGGTTCATCGGCGAAGACTCGAACAGGTCGCGGCGCACATAGGGAAAGACCATGGCGCTGATGCCCACCACGAAAAAGGTGAAGGTGATGGCCAGGATGCCGACCAGAGTCTTGAACCAGTCGGTGAAACTGTAAAGGACCAGAAATAGTTCGGCTATGGCCCCCGAAACCAGAATCGAATTGACCGGAGTGTGGTACTTGCGGCTGACGTCGCCGAACACCTTGGGGATCAGCCGGTCAAAGGACCAACTGAAGGCGATCCTGGTGGCGTAAAGCATACATCCCGAAATCCAGTAATAGGTCCACATCAGGAAGCCCAGACCCAGGATCAATTTTAGAATCAGACTGCCGGTCAAAAGTCCGGTCAGCCAATGAATCCAAGGCGTCGAGGCCGTGCAGGCTTCCGGGGCCTCATAAAGATTCCAGCCGATGGCCCCCAGGAAGTCATAGCCCATGACCCGCTGAGCCAAACCGATAATAACGATGAACAAGAGCCCGACAAAGGCCACCGCGCCGGGCATGCCGATCAGTTGGGCCCGGTCCACTTTCTTGATCTCCCCGGCGAAAGAACAGGACATGATGCTGAAGGCCAGAGGATAGAAAGGCCAGACCATGAACTGCAAGGTCGACCACCAGTTGAAGCCCGGATTGGTCCACCCCGTCTTCTTGGCCTCGGCGATGACCGTTTCATACTGGTTCGGGCCGGCGATGTTCGAGGCGGCCGCATTGAAGTCGGCCACGAAAGACCCCCGGCTGCCGATGATGAGCAGAATGAGCATGACCACGATGCCGAGCATGGCCGCAATGAAGGTCCAGACCTGCACCTTGAGATACTTTTCCATGCCCCAGCTCAAAAGAAAGGTGGAAAAGATGATCATGATCGTCCCGACCACAAAACTGCCCATCTTGCCGGCCATGCTCGTGCTCAAAGCGGCCAGACCCGGACTGTCGAAATAGGCGGCCAGATCGCTGAAAATGGCGTTCAGCCCCAGGTTGGCAAAGGAAGCCGCCGACCAGGCCGAATAGAAAAGCAGCCAGATGGCCATGCTCATGCTCATGGCGAAGCCCAAAGCCGGGTGCAGACTACGGCTGATAAAGACGTATTCCCCCCCGGTCCGCGGCATGGCTGTGGTGAAACAATAGTAAGTCAAAGCCTGAATGATGCAAAAGATGGTCGTGATGGCCACCCCCAGCCAAAGACTGGCCCCGGGATAAAAGGCCGGACCCAGAATAAAAATGTAGGCCAGACCTATCCCGATGTTGATCAGACCGATGTTGTAAATGAACACGTCGGAACTGTTGACCGTCCTGACCAGACCGCTGGCCTGGCGCAAAAATACTTGGACCATTACTTTCCCTCCTTTGACCTGCCGGTTGTGTTGCGCCCCCCTTCATTCCTGTCCCCATATTCCGCCGCCTCGGCCGACATCAACTCGGCCGGCAGTTTCCACTCATAGTTGATCTTCTTGGTCTGCATCACGTAAAAGGTCTCGGTGGACACTATCCCCGGAATTTCCCCCAGGGTTTTGGTCAGAAAATTGAAAAGCTCGGCCTGGTCCTTCAAAAGAGCCTCGATCAAAATGTCATAACGGCCGGTGACATACCCTAGATAGACCACCTCGTTCATGGCCGCCAAAGCCTCCCCCACCCGATCCATCTCCCCCCGGACCACCCGGATGCCCACCAGAATGTCGCACTGATAACCAACGGCCAGGGGGTTGAGCACGGCCAAAACCTTGAGGATGCCGTTTTCGGTCAGACGATCGATCCGGTTCTTGACCGTCGATTCGCTCATCCCGATGGACCTGGCGATGTCCGCGTTGGTCCGCCGCCCCCTTTCTTGAAGCAAATTAATTATTTGTCTGTCAGCAGGGTCTAGATACATGATCGCGGCCACCTTTTAGCTTTTCTAATGTAAAATATCGTTTTTTAGGTAGAATATTTATGCACAACCATATTATATCGCAGATTATATGATTATCAAGATATTTTTTAACAGATTCTACATTCAGCCCCTATGCCGGATCACCACCACCTTTGTCAAGAAAAAAATCCAGCCCCAAAAAAATCACTTCATCAACCGCCCCCAATTCCCCTGACCCGACCGTCCCCCTATCTCTAAAGCCATCATACCATATATATCAATATTACCATCCATAACCACAACATATTGTAGATTGGGTTGAGCGAAGCGAAACCCAACAAATCTTCTCTTCCCAAATTTAATCGCCTATGACACACTGGACCTCGTTTTTCACCAGTCCTTAATTATTAATTTTCAGATGCAGGGCTCTTCGCCGCCCGCCCACAACCGCCAAGGAGGTGCCCAATGGATTTCCGGTTTACCGATGAACAGAACATGCTGCGCGAGACTTACAGAAGATTCGCCGAAAAGGAGCTGACCCCGGAATACGTCCGCTGGCTGGACAAAAATTGCACCTGGACCCCGGACGATCTGCTCCAAAAATTGGGCGAACTAGGCACTTTCGGCATCACTATCCCCGAAGAATACGGCGGATTGGGGCTGGGTTATATCGACTTTTGCCTCGCCTTGGAAGAACTGGCTGTCGGCAGCGTGGCCGTGGCCTTTGGCGCGGCCATATCCCAGGGTTTCGGCGCCACGCCCATCCGCGGCCTGGGCACCGAGGAACAAAAACGAGAACATCTGCCCCGGATCGCCGCCGGACAGGAAAGGTGGTGCATGGCCCTGACCGAACCGGCCGGCGGGACCGACATCCTCGGGGCCATCCGGACCACGGCGATCAAGGACGGCGACCATTACGTCATCAACGGGACCAAGATGTTCATCACCGGGGCCCACGTGGCCGACTACATCACCACCATCGCCGTCACCGACAAGGACGCCCCCCGCAAACACGGCCTGTCCGCCTTCATGGTCCAAGCCCAAAGCCCTGGAATTACCATCAGCCTCATCGAAAAAGTCGGCAATCACGCCACCGGGGCCTGCGAGGTCCACTTCGAAAACGTCCGGGTCCCGGCCGCCAATCTGCTCGGCCGGGAAAACAACGGCTGGTACGGCCTCCTGGGCGTACTCAATCCTGAAAGAATGATCACCTCGGTCTTCGCTCTGGGCATCGCCAAGGCGGCCTTCAGATACGCCCTCCAGTACGCCAAGGAAAGGGAAGCCTTCGGCGGCCCCATCGGCCGCTTTCAGGTCCTCCAGCACTATCTGGCCGATATCGCCGTCGAAATCGAAAACGCCTCCAACCTGATTTACAAATGCGCCTGGCTGTGCGACACCGGCCAAAGGTATGACGTGGAAGTATCCATGGCCAAAATCGTCTCCTGGCGGGCTTCGCAACTGGCCGCTCTCTACGGCATGGAAATCCTGGGCGGCTACGGCTTCACCATGGAATACGACATGCAGCGCCACTTCCGCGACTACAAACAGCAGGAATTCGCCCCCATCACCAACGAAATGGCCAAAAACTACATCGCCCAGAGCTTCGGTCTGCCCCGGAGCTACTAGCCGACGAAACTCATAAATAGAGCCGAGGGCGATATTGTTTAAGTATTGATTTTGTTTTGTTTCTTTGGGAGTGTAAAAATAATTTACCCCGAAAAATGTGTTGATCCTCCTTGCCAGGCTCCCCCTGCTTATTTGGATGTGCGGTCCCAAACCGCCCATCGCCCAAACCAGGAGTAGGGGCGACGCATGCGTCGCCCCTACAAATGACGGGCCTTGGCGCATTGACTCGGAAAATGTCCCGGCCGCCAGCGTAGGGGCAGGCCCCTGTGCCTGCCCTTCCACCTGCCCCCTACGGCGACCGCCTGGATACAGGGCCGCCACAGGGGGCGGCCCCTACGCAAACAGGTCGGCGGTCCGGGGTAGGGGCGACCGGCCGGTCGCCCCTACCCAAGCTCATCGGCCTACCCATTCGTCTGGGTGGCCCGGACAACGTCCGGGTCCCGAAGGGACAAGAGGATTGGCATGAAGAATCTAATCGGGAAGGTCCGCAGGGCTCCAGGTCGAATCCCCCGCTTAAACCTCTTGTCCGCCTGGCGGCGGACCCGGACGTTGTTCGGGCCGCCCGGCGAAACTTCAGCCCGGCAAATAACCATGGGCCATAATTAGGTATTGTGTCCCCAGAATCAAAAATGCTCATCTTCAGCCTTTTCTTGACATCGGCCGGAGCTTGGGTTTAATAATAAAAAATTCTATTTTTCCCGGCAAAAGGCCAGTGTATGGCGGCAAAAGTGTTGATAATCGATGATGATGAAATTTTCGGGGAAATGCTTCGTCAAACCATCGAGCACATGGGTTATGAAGCCTCCTGCGCCCTGACTTTGGAAGAGGGCTGGCGCCGGGCTTCAACCCAGGAAACCGACGTTATTTTCCTCGATGTGCGGATGCCCGACGGCAACGGCCTGGATTTTTTACCTCGGCTGAGGGAGACGCCTTCTTACCCGGAAATCATCATCATCACCGGCCTGGGCGATCCGGACGGGGCCGAAATGGCCATCAAAAGCGGGGCCTGGGATTACATTCAAAAAGGGTCATCCATAAAGAACATTACTTTGCCTCTCTTGCGGGCCTTGCAGTACCGTGAAGAAAAAAGGGCGGCCAAGACCAAGGTGGTTTTAAAACGGGAGGGTATCATCGGCCAAAGCCCGAAGATATCCGTCTGTCTGGACCTCATGGCCCGGGCGGCCAACAGCAAGGCCAATGTGCTGATCACCGGGGAAACGGGGACGGGTAAGGAATTGTTCGCCCGAGCCATCCACGAAAACAGCCCCCGGGCCAAAAACAACTTTGTCGTGGTCGATTGCGCCGCCCTGCCGGCCACCTTGGTCGAGAGCGTCCTGTTCGGTTACGAGAAGGGGGCCTACACCGGGGCCGACCACGCCCACGACGGCTTGATTTTGCAAGCCGACCAAGGCACCCTGTTTCTGGACGAAGTCGGCGAACTCTCCTTGAACATTCAGCGGGCTTTTCTGCGGGTGCTTCAGGAACAGCGTTTTCGGCCGGTGGGGGGCAAGCGTGAAAAAATGAGCGATTTCAGGTTGGTGGCCGCCACCAATCGCAACCTGGAAGATTTGGCCGCCCAAGGCGAATTTCGTCAGGACCTCCTTTTCCGCCTCAAGTCCTTCGTCATCGAACTGCCGCCTTTGCGGGAATGTCTGGATGACGTCAAGGACCTGGCTTTATATCACATGGCCAGATTGTGCGAACGCAACGGCATCGGCATCAAAGGGTTTTCACCGGAATTTCTGTCGGCCTTGACCGCTTACCACTGGCCGGGCAACGTCAGGGAATTGGTCAACACTCTTGATCGAGCCCTGGTGGCGGCCCGAGATGAACCGACCCTTTATCCCAAGCACCTGCCTTCCAATATCAGGATTTTCCTGGCCCGGTCTTCGGTTACGGATAAGGCGGCTCCGGCTGATTCACCGGAAATCATCCGGAGTCCGGCCAAGCCTCTGCCGACCCTCCAGGAGTTGCGGGAAAACACCGAACGTCAATACCTGCAGGACCTGATGGTCATGACCCGAGGCGACGTAAACCAAGCCTGCCTTTTATCAGGCCTGTCCCGTTCCCGGTTATATGAACTCCTGAAAAAGTACAGCGTCAACCGAGCCGGCCGATTTTCCTGACGAGCTTGTCCGATATTTCGGACGCCATCCTTTTTTTCGGATAAAATTCATTTTTTTCGGACTAGAAGACAGATTTGCCCCAACCATCTAAGTCTATTTAGGCGGTCAAAAAACTCCCCTGGCCAGTCTGCGGCCGCAACTTATCAATAATTGGAGTTTTTTCGTCTATTTTCGCCCGACCGCCGGCAGTCTCTTTCCGGGTTTCGAGGCCGGGTTGGCACGCCCTATGCTTAATATAGATCGAACAAATATTAAAAAATCGGCTTAACTCTGTAGGCAGGGAGTATATGAAAGCGGGTTCTGTAGTTCTTTGGACGTCAAGCCGGGAACCGGCGGCCCGGCGTCTTTATCCGATTATAAAAAGGGTGGTCCCCGAAGGGCGACTGGAACTGGCGGCCGATATCGAGTCATTGACGGAAAAACTCCGCAGGCCCGGTCAACATGAGGCCATAGCGGTGATCATGGCCGGGAGGCGGGAAGATTTGGACATGCTTCTCGCGGTCAGGTCTTCTTTCAATGATCTCCGCATCATTTTAATCTTGCCCGACATGGATCAGGAGACCATCGCCAAAGGCCATGCCTTGCGGCCGCGGTTTCTCACTTTCGCCGGCGGAGATTTTTCCGACGTCGGGGCGGTCTTGCATAAGATGCTTAGCAAATCCAATAACAGGGAGGCGAGATATGAATGTTCAAGCCCAAAAGGCGGCGGCCGGGGTTGAAAAGGCAGTGGAAAGAGAAGGCAAGTACCTGACTTTTTCCTTGAATGAGGAAGAATACGGCATCGGCATCCTTAAAGTCCGGGAGATCATCGGGATGATGCCGATCACTTCGGTCCCTCAAACGCCCGAGTTTGTCAAAGGAGTCATCAATTTAAGGGGCAAGGTCATCCCGGTGGTCGACCTAAGGCTCAAGTTCGGCATGCCCCCCCTCGATTACAACGAACGGACCAGCATCATCGTGGTGGAAGTCCGGGGCCAGTCCGGCCATGTCCAGATCGGCATTGTCGTGGATTCTGTTTCGGAAGTGGTCAACATCAAGGGCGAGGATATTGAAGACACCCCGACTTTCGGGACCAAGTTGGACACGGAATATATTCTGGGCATGGCCAAGATCGGCAAGGGCGTCAAGATTTTGCTGGACATCAACCGGGTTTTGAGCACAGAGGAAATCGATTTGCTGGAATCTCAATCGTGAGGGGCGGCTCAAGCCGCCAGGGTTGAAGGGCGAATGAAAAATAACTGTGGAGGCGAAAGATGAGGCAGATGAAGTTGGGGACTAAGATAATAGCCGGGTTCATTGCAGTGAGCTTAATCACCCTGATCCTGGGCATCCTGGGCTATTACGGGGCCGTCAAGAGCGAAGGCAGCATCGACGAGATCGGAGCCGTGCGGCTGCACAGCGTGGAAAGCCTGCTGATCATCAAGGAGAATGCCGAGAACATCCGCGGCACCATGCGCACTCTTGCTATCCCGGGGCTCCCCCTAGAGGTCCGTCAGCGGCAATATGACAACCTGACTGCGGCCCGGGAGGAATACGGTGCCGCTTGGAAAGTTTACGAGCCTCTGCCCCAGACCCCGGAGGAGGCCCAAGTGTGGAAGCAGTTCGTGCCGGCCTGGGAAGCCTGGCGGGCGGAAAACAACAAGTTCGTCGAAATGTCGCAGCAGTTCGACCGCCTCGGAATCGCCAACCCCATGCAACTGGGCCGCCAGCTCGAACGCTTCACCAATGACCATTACATCTTGGTGCAACGGGTGCTGCACCTGCTGCACATGACCGACGCCGCCTTCGAGGGCGGAGACGACCACACCGTCTGCAACCTCGGACGATGGTTGCCGACCTTCAAGACCAACAACCAGGAGTTGGCGGCCATGCTGCGGGACTTTGAGGCTCCCCATCGCCGGTTCCACGAGGCGGTGGGCAAGATCAAAAAACTGGCGGCCGAGGGAAGGAAGGAAGAGGCCGTGGCCGTGTACCGGACCGAAATGGTCCCGAACATGGAACAGGTCTTTACACAATTTGACCGAATGCTGGCCATTGTCAATGAGGCCGACGGGCTTTTGCACAAGGCCCAGGAGCAAATACTCGGGCCGGTGACCCAGACCCAAAGGGCAGCCCTCGCCTTGCTCGACCAGCTTGTACATATTAACGATGAAGTCGCAGAGCATGAAGTGGAAAAGGCCCACTCCCAGGCCGTCTTCCTCGAGGTGTTCAGCCTGATCGCCATGATCGTCGGCGTGCTGCTGGCCATGATCCTGGGCATCTTCATCACCCGCAGCATCACCAAGCCGGTCAACCGGATCATCGAGGCCTTAAATTCCGGCGCCGCCCAGGTTTCCGCCGCTTCCGGCCAGGTGTCTTCGGCCAGTCAGTCCTTGGCTGAAGGGGCTTCGGAACAGGCGGCTGCGGTGGAAGAAACTTCATCCTCACTTGAAGAAATGTCTTCGATGACCAAGCAGAACGCCGACAACGCCGGTCAGGCCAACAGTCTGATGGATGAAGCCAAGGCCGTGGTCTCCAAGGCCGGCCAATCCATGAAACAGATGACCAAATCCATGGACGAAATTTCTTCGTCCGGTCAGGAAATCAGCAAGATCATCAAGACCATCGACGAAATCGCCTTCCAGACCAACCTGCTGGCTCTTAACGCCGCGGTGGAGGCGGCCCGGGCCGGTGAAGCCGGGGCCGGGTTCGCCGTGGTGGCCGACGAGGTGCGCAACCTGGCCCAGCGGGCGGCCGAAGCGGCCAAGAACACGGCCAACCTGATCGAGGAAACTATAAAAAAGATCAATCAGGGCACCGAACTGGTCAAAACCACGGACGAGGCCTTTGTGGAAGTAGCCAACAATTCGAATAAGGTGGCCGAACTGGTCAGCGAAATCGCCGCGGCTTCGGCCGAGCAGGCTCAGGGCATTGACCAGATCAATACGGCCGTAACCCAGATGGACAAGGTCACTCAGCAGAATGCGGCCAATGCCGAAGAATCGGCCAGCGCTTCCGAGGAACTCAATGCTCAGGCCGAGAGCATGATGGAAGTGGTCGGCGAGTTGATGGCCCTGGTCGGCGGTTCAGCGGCCGGCCAGACGATCAGGCATACGGGGTTCAGCGCCGGACCGCGGCGCCGGGCGACCAAACCCCCGGCCAAACCGGCTATCGGCCCGAAAAAGAAGACAGCCGGCCTCGAGGCGGGGCCGCCGGCCAAGATCGTCAAGGCGGATGAAGTCATCCCCATGGATGAAGATTTCAAAGACTTCTAATCAGACCAGGTCCGTTCGGGGGGAGCCGACCCCTGGACGGACTTCATCCTTGGCCTTCACGGGGTCAACGAAGGCCTTCTGATTCATTAAAAGCCAAGGCCGTCTCCGGGGGCTCCCGGAGGCGGCCTCGCTGTTTTTTATCGGTGCGCAGATTAAGTATACGGCAAGGGCCAGATTCTGAAATAGTCCCGGATGCGGCGCCAGATGCCAGCCAGGCCGGTGGGTTCGACGTGGATGAAGAACATGATCAGGAAGCCCAGGAACATCATTTTGATCGGAGAGAGAAGAATAACTATGGCGTTGGGGTCGGCGAAGAATCCGGAAAGAAGGCTGACGGTCCAATTGAGGAGTTCGGGGATGACCACCAGAAAGGCCGCGCCTAGGAACGAACCGAGGATGGTGCCCATGCCGCCGATGATGACCATGGCCAGATAATTGATGGAGATATCCAGACCGAATTCATCGGGAATGGCTGTGCGCAGCATGATGCCGTACAGAGCGCCGGCCATGCTGGCGTAAAAGGAACTGATGACAAAGGAAAGGATTTTGTAACGAAAGACGGGGATGCCGGCCACCTCGGCTGAAATGTCGTTGTCACGAATGGCCATCAAGGCCCGGCCGTACTTGGAACGAAACAGGTTTTTGGCCGCGTACAGCCCCAGGCTGACGAAAAAGAGCATGATGTAGTAAAACTCGGTGTGGGAAGAAAGAACCCAAGACCCGAGCCGTGGTGAAGGCAGATTGATGCCGGCGGCGCCGCCGGTCATGGAGGTCCATTTGAGAAAGGTGTAGCTGGCGATGAATTGAAAGGCCAGAGTGGCTATGGCCAGGTATAAGCCTTTAATGCGGAGGGCCGGAACGCCGATGAACACGCCGATGAGAGCGCCCAGGGCGCCGGCCCCTAGAATGGCCAGATAGAAAGGCCAGTGATATTGGTTGATCAGAACGCCGCAGGTATAAGCCCCCACCCCCATGAAGGCGGCATGGCCCAGGGAGATCAAACCGGTGTAGCCGGTCAGGATGTTCAGGCCCATGGCGCTGAGGACGGCCACCCCCAAAGTGGACAGAAAGTAAATGTGGAACTCCCCCAGGTATAAAGGGACGGTGACCACGGCCACGGCGAAAACGGCGAACCAGACTTTGGTGAAAGTGGTGCGGAAAATGGCTTCGTCGGAGCGATAGGACTCCTTGATGAAGGGGGAAAAGATATAACTGTACCGTTCAATCAACGAGGCCATCTTTATACATCCTCCAGTTTAACCGTGCTGCGGAGTCGCGAAGACTTGCCGTCCATGTAAGTGATTTGAATATCCAGGTCATGGGTGGTCTCGCCCCGGTAAAGGGCTTCGATCAGCGCCGCGTACCTCTGGTTGATGACTTTTCGTTTGACCTTGCGGGTCCGGGTCAGTTCCTCGTCGTCCGGATGGAGTTCCTTGGGCAGCAGGGTGAAACGATGAATGCGCATCTTTTCGGGGAGGCGGGCATTGATTTTGCGGATTTCGTCTCGAATCAGCTCAATTACCCGGGCGTTTTGAGAGAGATCGGTGAAGGTGGTATAGGCGATATTCCTCTTGTTGGCCCAATTGCCCACATTTTCCATGTCGATGCTGATCATGGCGGCGATCATGTCCCGCTTGTCCCCGAAGACTACGGCTTCCTTGATATACGGGCTGAATTTAAGCCGGTTCTCCAGCTCCTGCGGGGCGAAGCGGGTGCCGTCGTTGAGAAACATCAGGTCTTTTTGGCGATCCAAAACCACCAAGTGGCCATATTCGTCAAAATAACCGGCGTCCCCGGTCTTGACCCAGCCGTCCTTGAAAGTTTCGGAGGTTTCTTCGGGATTGTTGAAATAACCCAGGATGTTGGCCGGGCTTTTGACGTAGATCATGCCGTCGTCGCCGATCCGGACTTCGATCCCTGGATGCGGCCGGCCCACCGTTTCCGGCCTGACGTCTCCGGAACCGTGGACCGTGGCCGTGCCGCAGTTTTCGGTCATGCCGTAAAGCTGCATCAGGTTCATGCCCAGGGCCAAATAAAAAGTAAACACTTCCCGGCCGATGGCCGCTCCCCCGGTGAAGGCCAAGCGGATGCGGCCCAGGCCGACCCGCTGCCTCAGGCCCCGTAAGGTGGTGAACATGGCCAGCTTGTACAGCCAGCTCTTCGGGAAGCCGAAGCTCGGTTTACCCTCCAAAATCCTTTCGGCCTTTTCCAAACCAAGATTCAAAGAAGCGTTGTAAACCCACTTCTTGAAAAAGGAAGCGTCCTCCATGCGGGCCCGGATGAGGGAACAAATATCCTCATACATCTTGGGCGACATGGTGGCTACGGTGGGTTGAATTTCGTAATAATCGCTCCGGACCGAATCCTGGCCTTCGGGAAAGTTGTACCCGATCCCCTTGTGCAGGAACCTGGCCACGGTCATCTGTTCGCCCATCCAGGGCAAGGGCAGCAGAGAAAAGAACTCGTCCTTGTCGTTGAGCGGGTGGCTTCGGTCCCAGATCTCCGCTGAATAGACCAGATTAGCGTGGCTGATCATGGAAAGCTTGGGCAGGCCGGTCGTCCCTGAAGTGGGGAGCATCAAGGCGGTCGTGTCAGGGGCGACCGTAATCTTTTGTAAAGCCTCGGCCGCGTTTTTATCCTCCCGGCCCAGAGCCCGGACGTCGTCCATGTGAATAAAGAAGGAGTGGCGGCCAAAATAGTGACTCATACCCCGGCTGTCCCAGACGATGACCTTGATGACATGGTCTTTGACTCTGTCCCAAACGGCGATGAATTTGTCGGCCTGTTCCTGATCCTCCACCACCACGATTCGGCTCTGCGAGGCGTTGACCAGGTAAACTATTTCTTCCAGTTGCATGTCCTGGTAAATGCCCAGGCAAGCCCCGCCCAGCCTCATGGCCGCAAATTCGGCCATGATCCATTCCGGGTCATTGTCCCCGATGACGGCCAGCCGGTCGCCCGGCTGCATCCCTAAAGCGAGCAGGCCCTTAGCCAGACTTTCTATCTTTTCGTTGAATTCACCCCAGGAAAGCGTCTTCCATATCCCATAGCGTTTATGCCGCACGGCCGTTCGGTCGGGGTTTTCCACGGCCCATTTTTGAATCAAACCGCTCAAGGTTTCGGTCTTCATTTTTTCTCCACCCCCAAATAGGCCTCCCTGACTTCACGGATCGAGCGAACCTCGGCAAAAGAACCTTCGGCGATCTTTTGCCCGAAGTTGAGAACACAGACCTTGTTGGACAGGTCCATGACCGTTTTCAGGTCGTGTTCGATCCAAACGATGGTGATGCCCAGGTCGCGGTGAACGTCCATGATAAAACTGGCCATGTCCTCTTTTTCTTCCACGCTCATTCCGGCCATGGGCTCGTCCATCAACAGAAGCTCGGGCTCAAGGGCCAAGGCTCGTCCTAAGTCCACCCTTTTTTGGAGACCGTGGGGCAGCAGGCCGACGGGTTTCCAGCGAAAGGCGGAGAGGTCCAAAAAATCGAGCACCTTTTCTTCAACTTCTTCCCGGCCTTTGAGTTCGCCCTTAAGCCCCGAACCCACGCGGAATAGGCTGCTGAAAAAGCCGGCGCGGATCAACTGATGCCGTCCCAACTTGATGTTGTCCAGAACGGACATGCCCCGAAACAGCTCGACGTGCTGAAAGGTTCGCCCGATGCCCATTTTGGCCCTAATATGGGGCGTGAGGGCGTTTATTGTCGCGCCTTCGTAATTGATGGTCCCTGTTTGCGGCCGGTAGACTCCGCTGATACAGTTGAGCAGGCTGGTTTTGCCCGCGCCGTTGGGGCCGATGATGGCGAAGATATCGCCCTTGTTTATCTTCAGATTGATCGTATTCAAAGCCTGGACGCCGCCGAAGGCCAGGCTGAGATTCTGGATTTCTAAAATCGCCTCTCGACTCACCCCAACCACCTCTTTCTCCGCTTGTAGCGTTTGGCTTCCTTGTAGTCCTTTTGAGCCTGCTCGCTTCCGCCAAGATAGGCTTCTTGGATGTCTGCGTTGTCAATAAGTTCCTGGCCGGATCCGTCCATAACCACCCGGCCGTTTTCCATGACGTAACCGTAAGAAGATATCTTCAAGGCCACCATGGCGTTCTGTTCGCTCAGCAGGATGCTTATCTTCCTCTCGTGGTTAATTCTTTCTATAATTTCAAATATTTCTTCAACCATAAGCGGTGCCAGTCCCAGGGAGGGCTCGTCCAGGAGAAGGAATTTCGGATCAGTCATCAAGGCCATGCCCATGGCCAGCATCTGCTGCTCGCCGCCCGACAAGTATCCGGCCAAGGACTTGAGCCTTTGCCTGAGTGGAGGAAAGTAATCCAACACCCCTTCGATGTCTGCGGGGACTTTCGAATCCCAGCGGCAACTGGCCGCCGCTTTCAAGTTTTCAATAATGTTCAGATATTCAAAAATGGGCCGGCCTTCCATCAGATAAGTCAGCTTCATCCGCTTGGTGATGTCCACAGCCTTCATCTTATGGATTTTGACGCCGTCCAGCTCGACCTCGCCTTCCTGGATTTCGCCTTCAAAAATCGGAAGGATGCCGGAGACGGTTCTCATCAGAGTGCTCTTGCCGCTGCCGTTGCCGCCGAGGAGAGCCGTGATGGAGCCGGTTTTGGCTTCCAGGGAGAGGCCGTGAAGCACGGAGATCACCCCGAAATAAACGACGGTGAGATTTTCGACCTTCAGCACGTTTATACCCTCTCAATATGAACCTGGCCGAACAGACCGGTCGGACGAATCATTAAAATGATCAGCAAAAAGATATAGGGCGTGACCGATCTGAAACCTTCCAGACCAAGGGCCGATTCCAGGTAAAAGATGGTCAAGGACTCGACGATGCCCACCAGCATTCCGCCGATGATGCAGCCGCCGATGCTTTCCAGGCCGGCGACCAGGATGACCGGAATGGCCAAAAGGCCGATGATGCCCATGTTGTACTGGACAGATCCGGTCCAGGCCACGACCAGGCCGGCCAGTCCGGCGATGATGGCGGCGATGACCCAGGTCAGGGTCAGGATAAACCTGGTGTCAATGCCGAAGGCGATGGCCTTGACCTGGCCTTCAGCCGTGGCCCGCATGGCGATGCCCCAGCGGGTGAAGCGATAAAAAGCCAGCAGTAAAAAGAGCGAGCCAGAGGCCAAAATGGCGCTCCAGACCTGCTCGGAAGTGAAGAACAGGCTGCCGAGGATGAGGGTCAAGTCGGGCAGTTCAACTTGTAGGGCTTTAGGATGGGTGCCGAAGGTGACGGAAAAGAGGCCGACCAGAAAAATGGACAGGCCGATGGTCACCAGGGTGATGGATAAGGGGTCGCGGCCCATCAGGGGCTGAATGACGATTTTTTCGACTATCCCCGCCCCGATCATACACAGAAGCACAAAGAGGGCGAAAGCCAAGATCACCGGAAGCCCCAAGGATGCGGCCGCGTAAAAGAAGATGGCCCCCATGGCGCAAAACTCGCCCACGGCGAAATTGAAGACCCGAGAAGACTTGTAGATGATGACCATGCTCAGGGCGATAATGACATAGACCGCCCCCTTGATCATACCCACCGCCAGGGCCTGTAAAAAGAAAATCACACTAACCTCCCGCCACGTTGGAAAGCTGATCGTTTAGTTCTCTCTCCCGGCCGGTGGTTTTTCCTTATCCCGGCCGGGAGAGAGAGTTTATGTATGCGCTCCAGTTTAAAGTTTAGAGAACCAAGTCGGAATATCAATCTCAACAGATGGAACTATTTCACGTATTCCTTGACGTCGAACCATTCGGTCGCGGGCACCAGGGCTTTAATTTTGGAATCGGCCCTGAGGACCCTGGCCCGGGGGAAGAGATGGGTGCTGTAGTCGAAAGTCTTGCCTTCATACATGCCGAAGAGGTCCCAGTCCTTCAAGTTCCACAAAGCTTCTCGGGCGCCTTCCCGGCTCAGGTTGCCGGCGGCTTCGGCCCGGCGGGCCGCTTCGGCGCATATCTGCACCATCAAGAAGCCCTGGAAGTACAGGTCCCAAATCTTGACTTGACGCTTTTGGATTTTGGCGATGTCCAGGACCTTGGCCACCAAGGGGTTTTCGGTTTCCGTGGGTCTGGGGTAAGGGGAGATGACATAAACCCCGTCAAATTCCTCCGGGGCCGTCGCGAAAAAGATTTCCCAGGCGGCGTAACTGAGGCTGAGCATCTGGATGTCCGGGATGACTTTCTTGGCCATCTTCACGAAACGAGTGGTGACCGGCACCGACCAGGACCAAAGGATGGCGTATTCGGCCTTGGCCTGACGGACTTTCATCAAGGTGGGGGTGTAGTCGGTCTCGGTGAAGCTGACCGGCTCGACCAGGACCAGTTCGATGCCCATTTGCTGGGCGTACATCTTCATCTTTTCCAGGGGGTCATGGCCGGCGGCCGCATCGATATAGACAAAGGCCACCCTGGGCTTGCCGCTGCCCTTATGAAGCTTGGTTTTGATGAATTTAAAGAGGGAGCCGCATTGGTCGCCGTAGGTGGCCCCGATGGAAAAGTAGTTGGGATATTTTTCCCTGACCTTATCGGTGAAAATGTCGGTGGACATGGAGCCGTCAACAAAAACCACCCCGGTCTCGCGGGCTTTTTCGGCCAGCGAATGGAGAACGCCGGTCTGCCAGCCCATGTGGAAAAGGAGCTGATCCCTCGGTTCAGCGGCGACGATGCGGTTGAAGACGCTGACGCCCATGGGCACCTCGTACTGGATGTCTTCCAGCAGAACCTGAAATTTACGTCCGTTGATCCCGCCATGAATGTTGACGAAGGCCTCACCGTCCTGGAATCCCCAGCCGGTCTCCTGGATGGCTCCGAGCTTGCCGCTGAGGATCGCCGCTCCGATGGCCTTGACCGGCGGCTTGTCTTGGGCCATAGCCGCGGTTACGCCTAAAAACATAACGCAAACAACCATTAAGACCAAAATCTTTCTCTTCATCAGTCATTCCCTCCTCTTGTTTACTTCCAAAAATCAAAGACGATAACGGAACACGCCACACCCTCACGCCCTTGCCCCAAGGCCGGGACAAGGGCCGCCTGCAATCGACCCGGCTGAAGGAAGGGTCGACCGCCCACATACGGTTAGTTGACCACGCGACCGCAGCCGAAGACGGCAGAGTCGCCCGACGTCCCTTTGAGGGGACATCGCCGAACATTAAAGCCCAAAGCCTCTTTCCGCCAGCCTTGTCCGGTCTCGGGTTTTAATCCTGCATGTTCTCCAGGCTAAAACATCCGCCCTGCCCGGTTTTAGACCGGATTAGGCTGCGGCCGCGGTCTTAATCTTGAACTAATGATCCTTAATTCTACCCGGTTTCAAAAACGAAAAAATCAGACAGCTCACTAACAGCGCACCCGGTTACTCCCAGGCCGATGGGCGACCCCGCTCGATTCCAAGCAGCAGGCCTTGAGGTTTTTGGTTTTCCTTTCAGTTTACCATCCAACCAGCGGCATGACAACCTTGATGCATTAGCGATTCCCGGCCGCCCGTTCATAAAGGCTTAAAAGTCCTGGGCCGCCGAGGGCGATATATCTCCGCCATGGAACGATGCGTCTTCCCCGGGTGACGGCGGCCGCTTTTTTTAAGGCAATCGCCGTTTCAAGGGCCGGGCGTCCGGTGAGGGAGGCCCTCCTTACTATTTTCTATAGGCAGCTTTTTCCTCTCGACCCGCGTCGTTTCCGGCCGCTTTTTCAGCCTGGGTCGGCAGACGTTTGGTCTCATGGGTTTGAACGGCCTGGGCGTTTAGACCCTTTAAAACAAGCCCGATTATTTCCTCGAAAACCTCCGCCTCGCTGTGCCGGGGCAGTATGTTCCAGCCGCGCAGGGGGATGAGCGCTCCCAGAAAAGTGATGATGTTGGCAAAGATATCGGCATTGGCGCATTGAAAGACGCCGCCGTTGACCCCTTTGCGGATCAGGTCTTCAAAGGCCCGGACAAAATCCGACTCCCTTTGCAGGACTTGAGCGAGATACTCTTGTTCCAAGGACTTGGTTTCGGTATAAACAAAGAGAATTTCATCTTTCAGTTGCGAGGCTACCAGGAACAGTTCCCGCAGGGCGCTGACGAGCTGGTCGACGGGATTGTCGAACCGGGCGATGCTTTCATCGAGTCGATGATAGATGGAGTCAAGGATTTGGACATGGACCAGGAAGAGGATGTCTTCCTTTTTTTCTATATAATCGTAGAGGCTGCCCAGGCTGATCCGGCTGGCTTGGGCGATCTCCCTGATGGAGGCGGCGTGGAAGCCCTTGGTCCGAAAGACCCTCATGGCGCCCCGGCAGATCTGCTGCTGCTTTTTTTTGATAAGCTCGGGGTCCTTAACCTTGGTTTTAACCACAGGCTTTCCTATTTGGGAAATGGATTTTTGGGCTAACAATCGTTCGTTTCTTATCATTGGTCGATGGCCTTGTCAAGAAAAAATTAAACTTTTGCTCAGGGTTGCTATTCAAGTTAGCGGCGGTTTAGTTTGGATCTTTTACGGATTTAAAGTATAATTTTCTTGAATTATTAGATAAATTCAACAGAAAATTCATGGCCGCCGGGCCGGCCTCATCGTCCCGAGCCTTTTACGTCCAGAAAAATCTTGACAAAATAGAATATTTGTATTAAGAGAACGAGCATTCGCTTGGAAAGTTGTTTTTTAATGACCGTTAATCAATTGGAAAAATAAGAAAAATTTAAAAATTAAACGATCACCAACCTCCTGTTTCAGCGGTGGAAGCGCCTTCAGTCAAGGCCGATCTTGACCCAAAACGTTCCCCATTTTCTTTAAAATTAAGGAGGGTGTATGCCCGGGAAAATAGGTGTGGTCTCTGTCGCCCAGACTCCGGGTCCGGAGTCCGGGGATTATTACCTGGATCAACTTTACCGAGTCTGCAAGGAGGCCCTGGACAAAGCCGGTCTGACCCGAAAAGAAGTTGGCACCGTGGTCAGCGGCGCCTCGGACATTTTCCACGGCGGCGTCTCCTGCGCCAACGCCTATTTTTGGGACGCCGGCGCGGCATTTCTGAAAAACGGCTCCAGAAACGACGGGGAATCCCTGACCGCCTTTTTTTACGGGGCTATGCGCATAGCTTCCGGCCATTACGACACGGCTTTGGTCTTCGGGGTCTGCAAAGGTTCCGAAAACCCGGACACCGACATGTGCACCCATTTTTTCACCGATCCGCTCTATCAGCGGCAACTGGGCCTCAATGAAACCTTCGCCGCCGGTCTCCAGATGCGGGAATACCTGGAACGGTACAAGGTCACCGAAGAACAATGCGCCAAGGTCGTGGTCAAGAATCTGGGCAACGCCCTGAAGAATCCTTACGCCCACGTCCGCCGTCGGGTCAGCCTGGACGAGGTCCTCGACTCGAAAAAAGTGATGGACCCGCTCAAGGCCCTGGAATGCGCCCCCAAGTCCGAAGGCTTGGCAGCCATGGTGCTGGCTTCCGAGGAGAAGGCCAAAAAACTGACCAACAAGCCGGTCTGGCTCAAGGGTTTCGGGTCCTCCTTCGACACTTTTTATCTCGGCGACCGGGACCTGCTCAAGAGTCAACTCAGGACGGCGGCCCAAAGGGCCTACGCCATGGCCGGCATAACCGATCCGCGCCGGGAGATAGACGTGGCTGAAATATCCGAGCCTTACGCTTTCCAGGAGCTGCTTTGGTGTGAAGAGCTTGGCTTTTGCGAGCCCGGCCAGGGGGGAAAGTTGATCGACAGCGGAGCCACTCAGACCACCGGGGACATCCCGGTCAATCCTTCCGGCGGGGTTCTGGCCATGAATCCTTACGTCAGCCGGGGCCTGTACCGTTTGGCCGAGGTGGTCCTGCAGATCAAGGGGGAAGCCGGGGAGAGGCAATTGGACCGCAAGGTCAAAACGGGCCTGGCCCATGGGACTCAAGGGTTCGCCGGACAGTTCCATGCCGTGGCCGTGATGGAAGGGTAGGAGGACGCATTATGGCCAGAGCAGTGGGCATTGTCGGCGTGGGCCAGACCAGACACGGTCATCGTTCGGAAGTGACTTATCCGGACTTGATCCGGGAGGCGGTCTTGGCCGCTTTCGATGATTCCGGCCTGACGCCCGAGGACATAGAGGGGGTGGTTTACGGCAGCATGCCTTCCATGATGGAAGGGGTGGCCATGAACCATTTTTATTTCGCCGAAGCTTTGCGGGCCGTGGGCAAACCCTTCATGCGCACGGAGACCTGCGGGACGACCGGGATTTCCCTGGCCTTCACCGGCTACTATTGGGTGGCTTCGGGCTACGCCGACGTGGTCCTGGTGGTCGGTTCCGAAAAGATGCACGAAGGCGACGCCCAGGCCACCATGAGCACGGTGCCGGAGCCTTTTTACCAGCGGCCTTTCGTTTCCGGGGCCCCCGGCTACTATTCCATGCTGTCCCAGCAGTGGATGTGGCGGTACAATATTCCCGAGGACAAGTGTCGGGACGCCGCGGCCAGGCTTTCGGTGGATCATCACCAGGACGCCATCCTCAACCGCTGGTCCCACATCAAGCAGACCTTCACCATGGACGAGGTCAAAAATTCGCCGGTCATCGTCTATCCCATCCGGCTTTTGGACGTCTGCCCCACTTCGGACGGGGCTTGCGCCGTGATCTTCGCCAGCGAAGACAAGGCCAAAAAGATGCGGAACAAGCCGGCATGGGTCAAGGGCGTGGGTTTTCGGGGCGACGAACAGATCATCGGCGACAGCGACCGGGTCTGGTCGGAGTCGCCCATTGGTGCGGCCCGGCAGGCCTATAAAATGGCCGGCGTCACCAATCCCCTGGCCGAACTGGATGTGGCCGAAGTCTACAACCCCTTTACTTTTATTGAACTGCTTCACTTCGAAGCCTTCGGTTTCTGCGAACCCGGCCAGGCCAGCGAGCTGACCTTAAAAGGGACTTTCGCTCGGGGCGGCCGGTTGCCTTGCGCACCGTCCGGAGGGGTCCTGTGCACCAATCCCATCGGGGCCACGGCCCTGATCCGACCGGCCGAATGCGCCCTGCAGGTGACCGGGCGGGCCGGCGAGCACCAGGTCGAAGGGGCCGAACTGGCCCTGGCCAGCGGTCTGGGCGGGGCCAATCAGTTCAACGGCGTGATGATCCTCGGGGCCGAGCTATAAAGGAGGCAGCCATGTCCAAGCATTTTCACACTTTAAAACATAACGTCTGGCTTCCCTATCGGTTCGCCGTCGGGCCGGTCATGTTCCGATTCTATGAAGGCTTGATGGAGGAAAAGATCATGGCCAACCGATGCCCGCAATGCCGAAAGGTCTTGGTCCCGCCCCGGACCTTTTGTCCGGCCTGCAACGTGGACATGGACGAATGGCTGGAGGTCGGTCCGGAGGGGGCCGTAGTTTCTTGGACCCTGGCCGACTATGAATTTTACGGCCGGCCCGTTGACCCGCCCTTTATCGGCGCTTTGATTCGGCTTGATGGGGCCGATATGGATTTCCTGCACTTGGTCGGGGGACTCGAACTTGATGATAGGGCCGCCGTGGCCGACCGAATTAAGAGAGGAACCAGGGTCAGGGCCGTCTGGGCCGGAGAAAAGAAAGGTCATCTGCTGGACATCAAGTATTTCCAACCCATATAACTTAAGGCCCGGAAAAACAGGAGGTCGATCATGCTGACGAAAAACAAGAAGGGCCACCCGATTATAGAGGCCGAAGCCAGTGTTCCTTATGAATTGGCCGCCGGTCCCTCGTGGCACCGGTTTTATGAAGGTTTCAAAAACGAAAAAATATATGGCTCCAGATGTCCGCAATGTCAAAGGGTGCTGGTCCCGGCCCGGTCCTTCTGTTCGAGGTGCTTTGTCGACATGGAGGAATGGTTGGAGGTGTCCAACGAAGGCGAGGTGGTGGGCTGGTCTTTGACCAACTATCATTTCTTCGGCATGCCCACGGAACCGCCTTTCATTTCGGCCTTGATCCGCCTGGACGGAGCGGACAACGACTTCTATCATCTGGTCGGCGGCTTTGACCTGAAGAATCTCGAATTGGTCACCAGGACCATGAAGATCGGGACCAGGGTCAAGGCGGTCTGGAAGGAAAAAAAGAAAGGCTGCATTATGGACATCAATTACTTTAGGCCGACAGCCTTGGCGGATCAGACCGGTTAGGAGAGAGGAACATGAGTTTGAAGAAAATCACCGAAGTCGGCGTGGCGGTCAAGGACCTGGAAAAGGCGACCAAACTTTTGGTCGAATGTTTGGGGGCCCAGGCCGGGGAGATCGTCACCGTGGAAAGATACAACATGCGCTACCGCATGTGCCGGATCGGCAACGTGGATTTCGAGTTGATGGAGCCGATCGGCGATCAGGGGGTTATTGCCAATTTCCTAAAAGCGCGGGGTGAAGGACTCCATCATGTGGCCTTCGCCGTGGACGATATTGACGACCAAGTAAAATCCCTGAAGGAAAAAAACGTAAATTTGATCGACAAGGAGCCCAAGGAACTTCACGGCGGGCGGTATGTTTTTGTGCATCCTTCGGCCTTTACCGGGGTCATGTTCGAGTTGATCGAATATCCGGACGGGGCCGATCTGCCTTAAGGATCGATTTAACTTCGTCCGAGCTTTAAAAGCATCAATCAACCTGGAGGACATGGGATATGTACTTTAACGAAGACCATAACGCTTTGAGACAGATGGTCAAGAAGTTCGTGGATAAAGAGATCAACCCTCACGTCGACCAATGGGAGGCCCAGGGGGAAACCCCACTTCACGACTTGTTCAAAAAGATGGGCGATCTGGGCCTCCTGGGCATCCGTTATGACCCCAAGTACGGCGGCCAGGGCCTGGATTACTGGTTCGACCTGGTTTTTCTCGAAGAGTTGGGCCATATTAAATGTTCCGGAGTGCCCACGGCCATCGGCGTTCAGACCCACATGGCCACCCCGGCCATCCATGACGTGGGCAGTGAATATCTCAAGGAGACTTTTCTGAAACCGGCTGTCACCGGGGACATGGTCGCCGCGGTCGGGATAACCGAGCCGGGGGCCGGGTCGGACGTGGCCGCCCTCCAGACTAGGGCCAGGCGGGACGGCGATTACTACGTGATCAACGGCTCGAAGCTTTTCATCACCAACGGCTGCCTGGCCGATTATGTCACCCTGCTGGCCAGGACCGGCGACAAGCCCGGGTACCACTCCTTCAGCCTGATCGTGGTGCCGACCAAAACGCCCGGATTCGTGGTCAGCAAAAAATTGGACAAGATGGGGCTCCGGAGCAGCGACACGGCCGAGCTTTTTTTCGATGACCTGCGGGTCCCCGTGGAAAACCTGATCGGCGAAGAAGGCGAAGGCTTCATCTACCAGATGAAGCAGTTCCAGCACGAACGCTTTTTCGCCCTGCCCGTGTCCTATGTGGCCGCCCGGGACGTCATCGACCTGACCGTCGATTATATCAAGCAGCGGATCGTTTTCGGCAAACCGCTGATCACCAAGCAGGTGCTCCGGCACCGGCTGGTGGACTTAATCACCGACATCGAGAGCCTCAAACAACTGACTTACCATATGGTCAGGATGAAGATGGAAGGCCTGGACGTGACCCGCGAGGTGTCCATGGGCAAATTATTGGCCGGCCGCCTGATGAGGAAAGTCACGGACGAATGTTTGCAGATGTTCGGAGGGATGGGCTACATGAATGAAAGCCTGATCACCAGGTATTATCGGGACGCCCGCCTGCTCTCCATCGGCGGCGGGGCCGATGAAGTCATGAGCGAGATCATCGGCAGGCTGGAAGGTTTTTAAGCGACCATTTTTCCCGGTTCAGGCTTGAAAGGAGCAAGGATGAAATATTTCGAAGATTTTCAGATCGGCGAGAAGATGACCACCAGGGCCAGGACCATCACCGAAACCGATATCGTCATGTTCGCCGCCTTTTCCGGCGACTGGTACCCCCTGCATGTGGACGTCGAGTACGCCAGGAAGAGTCCCTTCGGCGAGCGCATCGCCCACGGCTGGCTGGTCCTGTCCGTGGCTTCCGGCCTGCTGCCCTTATACGACATGGCCATCGTGGCTTTTTACGGTATAGACAGGGTCCGGTTCATGAGGCCGACCAAGATCGGCGACACTTTGCATCTGGAAATCGAGATCACGGAGAAATCGGACAAAGGCGATATGGGCGGCCTGGTCACCTTTAATAACCTCATAAAAAACCAACGCAACGAAGACGTGGCCCTGATGGTCATGAAGGGGTTTATCGGCAAGAAGAAGATCGGCTAGCCCGAAGGCGGAGCCGGCATCCGTTTTTCGAATTTAATAATCGTATTTCCAGTTGATGCTTGCCCCGCCTTGGGCTTGGGCGCCGACTTCGGTCTCCACACTGATGCTGGGGCTGAGTTCGATTTCTAACGAGACCTTGCCGCTGCCGGCTTCCAGGCCCTTTTCCGCCTCGACATAAATGTTTTCCGACAAATATTTGCCCACCTCAAGGGTGGGACTGCCCGTCTGGCCCAGCCTGACCTCCAGTTCGTCCAAGCCCAGTTGCTCCCGTGTCTGACCGATTACATCCAGGGACGGACCGCCGCCCCCGGACAGTTCGTTGGCTGCTTGAGCCAGGCGCAGGGCCTGCAAGGGTGAAATATTGGACAGGGTCCGATTGAACAGGACCCGGGCCAGTATCTCATCGGAAGGCAGGGGCGGGTCGGATTCCAGGGACAGACCGGGCGAGGCGGCCAGGCCGGTCAGGCGCACCTTGGCGGTGATGTCGCCGGCGACCGTTTCTCCGGTCAGGTTGATCAGGGGCGAGGGCGGCCAGGAGCCGTCGAAAATCAAGGACCCCTGGGTCAGGCGAAACCTTTTGCCGATAAAATCGTATTCCCCGCGGATCACCCCGACCTGACCCCGGATGATCGGCTCGGCGCTGGTCCCGGTCACCCTCAAGCGGCCCTGCCATTCGGAATCCAGACCCCGCCCGCGCACAAATAGTCGGGCCGGGAATTCCACGGCCGCGTCCAGGTCCAGCCTGAAGGGACGGCCGGTCGGCCTGGGCCGCACAGACTCATCCGCCGAAGCCGTGTTGATCTCTCTGACTTCCAGTTCGACCAAATCGGGCGGCAATTTTTTGGGTATGGTCAATTCAGCCGGGTCCAGGACGATTTCGCCCGCAAGTTCAGCCCGGGAAGTTGTTCCTTGCAGGTTAATAGTCCCCGAGGAAACGGCGTTGAAGAGATCGAGCCGGAACAAGTGGGCTTTGGCCAGATTGATTTTGAAATTAAAAGGAAAGTCATTAGCCGGGTCGAGGCGGATTGAACCGGCCGTGGAAACGAGCCCCCCGGCTCCGTCCGTGGCTATGGCCTTAATCAGTTCGAGACGGTCTCTATCAGCGGCCATCTCCGCCGACAGGTCCTTGAAAATAGTGCCGGAGCGGATATTTTCATAACGGCCCCCGGTGATCTTGATCGAGCCCTCAGCCTTGGGGTCGGATATGGTTCCGCGGACTTCAAGATTCGCTTGGGCTTCTCCGGACAGAATCTGATCCTCCAAGGCCAAAAGCATCGGGACCAGCCCCAAGTTCAGCGAGGCCTTCACCCGGCCGGACAGAGTTGCGGCGGCCGGAACGGCCAACGAAAAAGGTTTCAGGGAAAAAGTTACCGGTAAAAAAATATCCACCCGTCCGGGTTGCGGGCCGAATCCGGTCACCTCCGCCTCGGCCGCCAAGTTCCCGCCGGTTATGTTTATATCCGCCGCCACATCAATCGGCTTGAACCCCTGCATTTCCACCAGGCCCGGCTTGACCCCGGCCAGTTTGATCTCCGCCTCCAGGGCCGGAGCCGACGGCGGTCCGGAGATGTTTATTCTTGCGTTCATAGTCCCGGCGATTTCGACCGGGCTGAACAGGTTGACCGGGGCAAGGGAAAGATTTTCGGCTGAAAGATTAATCGAGGCCTTTTCCTCGGAGATCAGGCCCCGGCCATGGAGCCGCCCGGAAGCCAGCCTTAAATCAAGATTCTCCAGCCGTTGGACCTTCGGTCCTATTTCCAAGGCCGCCGACTGGATCAGGGCCACCGGGTAGCGATCGAACTTTCCTTCCAGGGAAGCCAAGACCAGTCTGGTCAGGTCCTCGTCTCGGGACACAGTGGTTTCGGCCTTTAAATTAAATGGTTTGAGGGCCTGGCCATCGGCTTGGGCCTGAATTATCATCCGCTCCAAGCCGCCTTGGGCCGTGATTGCCGCCTTTTTAACCAGCAGTTCCCCGGAATCGAGGCTGTCAACTTCCAGCCGAGCCGAGACCTGGGTCATTTTCCTCAAATCCTTGACCCCGGCCTCGAAATCGGCGGCCTTGATCCGAACTTGGTTGTTAAGCCGCAGGTCTTTGCCCCAGCCGTTTAAGGCCGCGGCCTGAAGGCCTTGGTCCGCGGACAGGGTCAGGTCGGCTTGGCCGGAACCGGCCAGGTTCAGGCCGAAAAAGCCGCCCAAGGCCCCTAAATCGCCGCTGGTCAAATGCATTCGACCGTCCATCAGCATGTTGCCCAGGTTCACCGCCACATCGCCGGTCAAATCAGTGCCGGGCGCTTCCAGGCGGATTCCTTTGAGATTCAGTTCTTCTTCGGTTAAAGCCAGATCGGTTCCAATTTTAATGGAGCGGCCGGCTCGCTCAGCCTTCAAGGAAACCCGGCCCTGAAGGTCGCCGGGGAGGCCTTTTAGGTCGACATCGGCGGCCAGATCGGTCAACTCCTGTCCGGCTGCGGTTATTTGGTTCAATTTCAAGCCGGCCTTGGCCGACATTTGATTGAAGGGACCGGAAACAGTGCCGGTCAATCGGGCCCGGTCATCGACCTTGATTCCGTACGGTTCGGCCAGGGCGCTCAAACCGGCCGCTGTGGCCTGCCAAGAGAGTTCCAATCTTTTTGGGTCAAGGTTAATCTGACCCCTGGCCTCTATTTTACTCTTGCCCCTGGCCGTGAACTCTGAGATTTTGATTATCCGATTTCCCAGCCCGGCCTTGGCCGAGAAAGATAATTCGCGGCCAAGCAGCATAGTGAGTTCTTTGGGAAGTCCAGCCGTTTTCTCGATCCGACCTTTAATATCACCGATCAGCCGAGGTCCAGCCAGTGCGCCTCGCAATTTCGCCTCCAAGACGGCTTCTCCCCTGATCGGCAGGCCGTGGAGGGTCTTTAATTCGCTCAGGTCCCGGATTTCGACCTTCGTCGCGGCTTCTATATCCAAGCCATCCAAAACCAGGCGACCCGAGGCATTCACCCGGACCGGGCCGCCGGCAATATCCAGTCGTTCAACCCTGATCGCCTCCATTTTTTCCGTAGTCGCCTGGAAATCGATCTGGAGGGGTTCAGGCTGAAAGCCCTGGATCGGGAGTTTCAGTCCGGAAAGGCTAACTCCGCCCTTGGCCTCCAGCCCCTGGAAGCCTTCCGACAAAGGGGCTGTTGGGGAGCAGACCAGGGAGAGTCTGACCGGACCGGCCGAGAAATCCTGGTAGGCCACGGTCTCCGGATTAATCTCCAACTCCAGGACCGGTTGCTCCATTGTTCCGGAAAACCGGCCTTGAACTGGTAATGCCCCGCCGATTTTCAAACCGGTCATCTCGGTCAAAGCCGAAAGGTCCGGCGTGCCCAGGGTGAACGATCCGTCCAAGACATTCTGGGTCAAATCGAGGTTCCCCTCAACCTGGAGGCGGACCTTGGGCGTGATGATCTCGGCCTGGTCCAAGGTTAGGATATTTCCGCTGGCCAGCCTGGCCGCCAGGTCAAAATCGGCCCGGCGGCCCAAATGGGCCGCGGCCGGCTCCGGCCAGAGGGGCTCCTGTAGTTCCAACTCGCCCTGAATCTTGATCTGCGGCTCGGGCGAAACAGCCAGAAACAGCCTGGACTGAATCGACCCCTGTCCTTCAACTGCGGCTCTCAATTCCCCCGGCCAGCCGCTCAGCGGTCCGGCTCCTTTCAAAGAAGCCCTGATAGCTGCCGGTTGAGGCAGCCGAAGAAGCTCTCCCAATAAGCCGCCGGAAGATTCCTCCAGTTCGGCCGCCACCTCCAGGGCCCGGGGGTCGCCGTTCAAACCGGCCTTGATAGTCAAGTGGTCGGGCGGACCATCCAGCCGGCGGAGATCAAGGTCGATTAACCCTGTATTTCCACTAAAAGAAAAACGCCCCTTCAGAGAGAACTCTCCGGTCTCCATCAGGAGAGGCCGGGACGCTTTGATCCGTTCCACCGCCAGTTCATCGACTTTTAGACTGGGCAGACGGAGTCGGTCCAGAGAAAAGGGGGCCTTGTCTTTCGGTTCCTCACCGGCGGGAAAACGAAACAAAAGAACGGTCTGGGCCGAGACTTTGGAAAAATCCATCCGCCCGGCCGTAAGCTCCCAAAAGCGCCAGTCCGTTTCGATATTTTCAACTTGAAGCCAGACGCCTTGGGCGTCGGACAGGGTCAGACGGTCCAGACGGATGTTCCAGGGAAGGCTGCCGCGCAGGCCTTCCATTTGCAAGCCGAAATCGGGCGTGGAAAGGGTCTGGGAGACCATTGCCGCGGTCCATTTCCGGCCGGGGTCGGTCTGGAGGAGGGCCAGAGCTCCGCCCACGATGACTGTCACCAGGGCTAAAAGGAGGCCGAGGAAAAGAGCCAGACGCCGGCCCCAAATTTTCAGATTGGTGTTTCCGGACATTTTAAAAGGCTTGGCCCAGGCTGAAGTAGAGCTGGTACCTGCTGTCGACGCCTTCCCGTTTATCCAAAGGAACGGCCAGGTCCAGGCGGAGCGGACCGATCGGGGTGTAGTAGCGCAACCCCAGACCGGTCCCCCAAAAAAGTTTTTCCTCCAACTCCGTGGCCGCAGCGTAGGCCCGGCCGCCGTCGATAAAAGCGGCCAGGCCCAAGCTGTCCGTCAACTTGGCCCGCAGTTCGCCGGACAATTCCACCAGGGCCAGACCGCCCAGCGGTTCGTCGCCTTTCATTTCGCCGGCCGTCTGGTAAGAATAGCCCCGGACCGAACCGCCGCCGCCGGCATAAAAAAGTTCGTCGGCCGGGACCTGGTCCCGGCCGGCCCCGTCGATCAGGCCCAAGGCGGCCCGGCCGGCCAGGATCAACCTTTTTTTCGACAGCATCTCGAGATAATGATGATACGAAGCCCTAACCTTGATAAAGCCGGTGCTTTTTTGGCGGGTGTCGGTGAAAGGGGCCAGTTCCAGGTTCAGGCGTCCGCCGCGGGACGGGTCCAGCAAGTCATCGCTGGAATCACGATTAAGGAAAACGGGCGCGGAAAAAAGCCCGAAACTTTCTTCTTGAGCCAATTTTTCCACCGTGGTCAGACGGTATCGCACCCCGAATCCTACGCTGGTCATTTCCGTCAGACGGCGATCAACGGCCGCCGAAACTTCGACCCCTTCGCTGGTATAGGCCTCGCTGCTTTCCCCCCAAATCGAAGCTTTCAGCCTCAAAGACTGTCCGGCCGATAAAAACCCCGGTTTAAGAAAACCACTTTCCAAAGATTGTTTGATTTCGTTCCACTTCAAGGCCGCGTCCAGTTTTTCCCCCGCACCAAAGGCATTGCGGTGCTCCCATTCGAGCTTGGCCTCCGGCCCGAGGTCCGACTGGTAGCCGACGCCGCTTCGGATCGTCCGATGATGGCGTTCTTTAAGATTGATGATTATGGGCAGGCGTCCATTTTCGTCCACTTGACCCCTGGCCGCCTCCACCACGGAAAACAGGCCGGTGCTGATCAACTTGATCCTGGCCTCGGTCAGCAGCGAGGCCTTAAACTCATCGCCTGTCCGCCAGGGCAGTTGCCGGATCACGTATTCTTGGTCGACCGAATCGGCTCCCTGGATTTGGACCTCGCCGAAAACGGCCCGCGGCCCCGGGTTTACCCGCAAAGTTATCCGGACGGCGTCGGAAGCGTGGTCAGCCACGATTTCCCTGTCCTTGATTTCGGGAAAAGGAAAGCCTGCCCGGCCCAGCCGACTCAGGAGCTGCTCCTGGGCCTTGACCACGTCCTTGGCCCTGAATTGCTGGCCCAAAGCCAGACCCAGTTCGATGGCTTCGGGCAAGACGGTCTGATAATCCCGGCTGGGCGGGCTGGCTTCGATAGCCGCCCCTGAAATTAAAAAGGGCGGGCCGAGAGTCACTCTGAAGACCACCTGGACCGGTTTGGTCTCGGCCTCAATTCTGGGCTGGATGTCGGCCTTGAAGTAGCCTTCGGAGCGCATGACCTTGAGAAATTCGGGGATGTCCCGCTCGACCCGGCGTTTGAGCAAGTGAAGCGAGGCCGGCGGGCGGTTTTGCCAGCCGAAGGTATCCGAAACCGAGATGAGCAATTCCTTGAGCCCACCTTCAGGCACGCCTGCCAGGGCGACGTGGTAATCCACGGCCAGGCTTGGTTTTTCCTCAGCCCAGGCCGGGGCCAGGAATATAAACCCGATCAGGATCGGCCAGACCACCGCAGCCCATCGACTAAGCCGAGAATATTTTATGAACTTGGTTTCGGTGGTCATGACCCTCAGGGAAAAGTTAATCGATTTTTTCGATTATAAGGGGGCAGGCAGTCTTTGCCAAGGCCGCTTTGCCACTAAACGGCTTTCAGCTTATTTTCGGCAGGGTGGTCCCGGTCCCGCTCACGACCATCTCCCCGCAGACCTGCCTGCCGTAAGCAGGTCTGCGGGGCGCCGGGGCGGGAGCGAGGCAGAAGGGAAAGGGACAGGACGTTTTCAAGTGTTCGTCGTTCCTGCGCAAGAGGCTGTGTCGTAATTATCGATATTAGCATTGGGTATTGGACTTTTTTCATAAATGTTATCGCAGCGCAAAAATTATCCCTGCCCGTCCGGCAGGCGGGCCTGGCCGTTCATGGCAGTAACGGGTTAAGGGTGTCTGTTTGCCAGGTCTGACCGTTTAAGGAGCCGGAGAGGTGGCTTTCCCTTTATCTTAAAGGGCGGCTAATCTTCCGATCAAGCCCTGGGTTCCACCAAGAATGGTGATCATCCGCCTGAGATTGAAACAGACAGCTAAAATCGAGGCCTCGGCCTGAGCCCCCAGCCGGCCCCTCAGCAGGAACTGGCCGAAGCCCAGGACCTTTTTGATATAGCCAAAGGGATGTTCGGCCCGAGCTTTTCGGCGCTTATATATTTCCTGGGCCTCAGGCTCTTTAAACCGCTTTTCCATTCTTTCTTTCAATTCTTCGCTGCGGTGGCGGACGATAGTCCGGCCCAGGGGTGAAGCGGTGCAGCGTCCAAATTCGGGGCAGGCTTGGCAGGTTCGACCTTCTTGGATCCGGTACTCCAGTTTCTTGCCGGCCCGATCCTGGAAACGGCGGAAGGTCAGCCGATGTCCTTGGGGGCAATAGTAACCATCTGACTCCGGGTCATAAGTAAACTCGCTCTTAGAAAAAGGCTTGACCGGCCGGCGGGAAACCTGGCTCTTGGCCGGCACGATCACTTTTCTTTCCGCCGATTCCAGCTTTTCAAACTCTTCGAGGTTGGCGTAACCCGAGTCCCCGCAAGCCGCCCGGCAGCCTCGCTTCAGATTATCCTCCGCCGCTAACACTTGGCCGGACAATTGATGACTGTCATTGGCTTCGGCCACGGCGTCGGTCCCAACGATCAGACCATGCCCGTCGTCCACCACGGTCTGGACCGCATAATAAGCCCCCGACCCTTGAGGGCCTTTCATGATCCCGCTTTCAGGGTCCACCCGATTGACCCGACGCCGCTGACCGTTCTTGCTCCTAACCCCACGCACCTCCAATTCAGACAAGGCCCGCTCGATACCCTCTTTCAAACGCCCAGTTCGGACCAATTCCTCCTGCATCTTCACCAAAGAGCCCAGTTCCGCTTCACTGGCGTCAACACTCTCCACTTCCTGGAGCAGTCGATTGATCCGCCCGTCCAGTTCTTGCCGCTGCCGCCGATACCAAGACTGATCATGATTCTGGCCCCGGCCCCCGTTGGCCCGCACCTTGGTGCTGTCCACAAACAGAATATTGCCTTCAATCAAACCAAGCTTCAGACAGACCCGGGCGCACGACTTTAAAGCCTCCCTCAAACCCTCCCGGTTCTTCCGCCGAAATTCGGCTATCGTCTTATGATCCGGCTTCATATTCCTCATCAGCCAAATGAAGGCCAGGTTTTCATGGACCGCCCGCTCCAGCTTCCGCGAACTCTTGATCCCCACCGAATAACCATATAACAGCAGCTTGAGCATCGAACCCGGCGCATACTCCGGAGGACCCACTTTATTCTCGTTCTCTTCGATACCCAAGGCCGACAAGTCTAAAGCCTCCACAAAGGCGTCGTAAGCCCGCACCGGATGGTCCGGACCTACATACTCATCCAAACAACCCGGAAACAACACCAACTGGTCCCGTTCTTCTCCATGACGATAAGCCATCTCCAAACCCCTTTCCAAGACCACTTATAACATATCTCCACCCTCCTTGCACTATTTATTTTATTTAATTATTACTAGTTTAATCAAATCAATTACGACACAGCCTCGCAAGCAGGAACCCAGGCAAGGGGGGCCGCGTAAAGACTGGACCCCTGCTTCCGAGGCTGTGTCATAATTGATTAAAAGATTATTAATATCAAATAGTTGATCGTTTATGTATCTGTGAACTTCCGTTAAAAAAAATTGATTTATCTGAAAGTTTTCCAATATTTTTGAATTTAAAATCAATCGAAAATTTCATTTTTTATATATGTTTTTTTCTTTTTTTTCAGTATGTTATTATTTTTTCATATGTAGCAATAACTTCCTTGACAATTTTTTTGGAAAAAAATAGAATCTCACTCACAAAATATTTTTCAGAAGCCTTTGGTTGTAAATGCCAATAATTTTCATTGTTGAATAGAAAGATGACAAACGGGATTAAACCCTGAATTTATTTCACTGCTGTCCGGGTGTTATTTTTCACAATAGCTATTAACCATGTAATTACATGGTATTACATTAGTTAAAAGTCGTGATCGATTTGGACTTAATTTTAGTAGAATCCGGCCATTCCATTTTAGAGGGGATGGCCTATGAACACCGAACGGAGCATTTTCTCCCAAGTGATGGATCACCTGCCGCTTCACGAATTCAGGAAATGTGTCAAGCGACACCACGGTCATTACAAAGTCCGAGCCTTCAGCTGTCTGGACCAGTTTCTCTGTATGGCCTTCGCTCAACTGACCTACCGAGAAAGCCTGCGGGACATCGAGGTCTGTCTGCGGGCGGTCCAGCCAAAACTCTATCACATGGGAATTGGGTCCCGAGTCTCTCGCAGCACTTTGGCCGATGCCAACGAAAAGCGAGACTGGCGCATCTACGCAGACTTCGCTCAAATACTCATCGCCAAGGCCAAAGAGCTTTATGCCCACGAGGAATTCGGAGTCGCTTTGGAAGCCACGGCTTACGCCCTGGATTCTACGACCATAGACCTGTGTCTTTCGCTTTTCCCATGGGCTCGATTCCGAGAGACCAAGGGGGCTGTCAAGCTGCACACACTTTTGAATCTGCGGGGAAGCATCCCAGAATTTATCTATATTTCCGATGGAAAGCTGCACGATGTCAGAGTCCTCGATATCCTCATCCCAGAGTCTGGTTCCTTCTATGTGATGGATCGTGGTTATCTGGATTACTCACGGCTCTATACCATTCATCAAGCCGGCGCATTTTTTGTGACCCGAGCCAAAAGCAATTTCGGCTTCCGACGTCTTTATTCTCATCGTGTAGACAAATCAACCGGACTCAAATCCGACCAGACCGTAGTCCTCACCGGCTACTATGCCAAAAAAGACTATCCGGAAAAACTGAGGCGCATCCGCTATCTCGACTCCGAAACCGAAAAAATCTTTGTCTTTCTGACCAACAATTTCATCCTTCCATCTTTGACCATAGCAAGGCTCTTCAAAGCACGCTGGCGTATAGAATTGTTTTTCAAATGGATCAAGCAGCACCTGCGGATCAAGGCCTTTTACGGCACATCGTCAAATGCCGTCAAAACCCAAATCTGGATCGCCATCTCCGTTTATGTCCTGGTGGCCATACTCAAAAAAAGGCTTCGCCTCGAGCAAAGCCTCTACACAATTCTACAGGTTTTGAGTGTTACTCTTTTAGAGAAAATTCCCATTTTATCGGCCTTACAGGAAGTAAATTACGATAACGAACCAGCGGACTATGGTAAACAACTGTTATTATTTGACTAACAACCGGACAGTAGTGAATTTATTTAAAACCTAAATTGAGCGATTCAGGCGCAAGAGGGAGCCGGCGAGCGTCTCCCTGGCCATCAAAGAGCGAATCTTACACGCTGATCGCCATTTTCCAACTACCATTAGTCCAATTTTTCGGCGGATGAGCCCCTGATGTTCAGCTTATTATCAAATTTCAGCGATTTTGGAAACGCCTCGCCAATCTGTCGGTCTTTTCTTCGGCGCTGCAAGTCTATTACGACCAGCAATATCTGGGGGCGCCCAGCTCTTTTGCCAAAGCGCCTCGAAATTCAGGGCCTCAAAAGTTGCCGCCGTCACTTTCAGCGCCACCCCGGCCGCCGTGACTTCGACGCCGTCGATGATCGCTTTGCTTTTTGTCGCGGCCGTGGTAGATCTCATATTCAACCTCCCACCTTTTGGGTTTGTGTTGCGCGGTATGTGATGGCCTCGATAACCTCACTATACCACGTGCTTAGCCCATTAGGTGGGATTTTTTTGCGCATAAATCGCTCAGTCTAGGTTATAATATTATGGACCGCAATCCGGCAACAATTTATCAGAAGGAGGGTTCAAGATGATCCTTGTGTCGCAGGAGCAGATAGCTGCGTATACCCAGGCCGGTTTCTGGGGTGAGAAGACCCTGGTGGATATCTTTAAGGAGAACGTCTCCCGCTCGACGGGCAAGGTGGCGCTGGTGGATCCCGTGAACCGGGATAAGTTGGTGGGCACGGCGCCGCGGCGGCTCACTTACGCTGAGGTGGACCGGGTGGTGGATCGCCTGGCCCTGGGCCTGCTGGAGCTGGGGGTAAAGCCCGACGACGTGGTGATGGTGCAGCTGCCTAACATTGTGGAGCTGGCCATGTGCTACCTGGCTTGCGCCCGTATTGGCGCTGTCACTTCCCCCGTGCCCGTCCAGTACCGGTCTCACGAGCTGAACTACGCCCTGAGTCTCACCGAGGCCACTGCCTTTATCACAGTGGACCAGTTCGCTGGTTTCCGACATGCCCAAATGGTGCAGGGGATTCAGAAAGTCCACCCGTCACTCAAAAGCCTGATTGTGGTGGGAACGGAAGCGCCCGCGGGCGCTGTTTCTTTTGCCGCCCTGGAGGAAGAGCCTCGCGAGGAGAAGTATCCCGCCGGGTACCTGGAACAGTTTCGCCGAAGCGCCAACGACGTGTTTACCCTGGCCTGGACCTCGGGCACCGAGGCCGACCCCAAAGGGGTGCCCCGCAGCCACAACCACTGGATCGCCATCTCTTCCATGCTGGCGGAGATGGCGGCGCTTACCGACCGGGATGTGATCCACTGCCCCTTCCCGATGATTAACATGTCAGGCCTCGGCGTGCTTTACGTCCCATGGATCCTGTGCGGGGGGACGCTGGTGATGCACCATCCCTTTGACGTGGCCGTCTACCTGCGGCAAATCGCCCAGGAGCGGGTAACCTTCACCGGGGGGCCTCCGGCCATCCTCATCGGGCTGTTAAACCAGCCCCAGGTTCTGGCCCAGGCCGACTTCAGTTCCGTGCGCGTCCTGGGGTGCGGTTCGGCCCCGGTGCCCCCGTTCGTCATCACCCAGTTTCGCGAGCGGTTCGGCGTCGAGATCATCAATATCTTTGGTTCCAACGAGGGTACCGCCCTGGTGAGCAGTCCCCAGGAGGTGCCGGATCCGGTGGAGCGAGGCTCCCTCTTCCCTCGCTGGGGCGTGCCAGGTTTTGCCTGGGCCTTGCGGGGCACTAGGGCCATTAGCACCAAGCTGGTGGACCCCGCTACGGGCGAGGAGGTGACGGAGATAGGGGGCGTGGGCGAGCTGTATTACAAGTCACCCTCTATCTTTTCCGGGTACTACAAGCGTCCCGATCTCACTGCCAAAGCCTTTGACCCCGAAGGCTATTTTAAGAGCGGCGACCTCTTTGCTATTGCCACTAATGACCGGTATCGCTTCACCGGCCGGGCCAAAGACCTGATCATCCGGGGCGGTATGAACATCAGCCCCGAGGAAATCGAGAGCCTGTTGCAGGACCATCCCAAGGTCCTGGAACTGGCGGCCGTGGGCATGCCTGATTGGCGCATGGGAGAAAAGACCTGCGTCTATGTGGCGCCCAAGCCGGGAGAAAGCGTGACCCTGGAGGAGTTGGTTGCTTTCTTGAAGGCGAAGGACGTTGCCGTCTACAAACTGCCGGAGCGACTGGAAATTATCGGCCAAATTCCACGCAATCCCCTGGGCAAAATCCTCAAGAATGAACTGCGGGAGGATATCAAAAGGAAACTGGAGGTAGAGGCCGGCGCCTGAGCCGAATGGCCCCGACTTCAGGTTTGAGAGGGGAGACCCGCCTGGCGGGGGATGATTATGGGGCGGAATGGCGGTGGGACGATGCACCGTTGGTGATTTGGATGGTGAGTCTGCGCCCCACCGGCCCGCTCCCTATTCTTGATGTGGACCAGCCCATCATCGCCGGAGTCAACGGCCCGGCCGCCGGTGGCTATCCTTGAAGAAGGAAAGCAGGCCGGTCTGTTCCGGGAGAAGGTCAGTCCAAGAATATTCAGAAATTTCTTGCTCGGTACCATCAACTACCTGTTTTTAACTCTGATCTTGTTCAACCGGCCCTTTGAGCCCCTCGAGGATTTCGATGAACTGGCCTCGGCCATGGTCCTGGCGGTCAAAAAGGAAACTGAAGATTCACTTTCGACTGCAACCGAAATAGAGGATAAATAAGGAAAGGATACTTTTAGCCGCCGAAGAGCTTTTTTTTAAGAAAATGTTTTATGACACCACAATTTCCGAGATCGCCCGCAAAGCCGGCGTCGCTGACGGCACCATATATGAATATTTTAAAAACAACGAAGACCTGCTCTTCTCCATTTTTCAAAAGCGCATGAATACGTTTTCTGACACCTTCGATGAAGCCCTGGCCCCCCAGCCGGCCGGAAAACAAAATCAAACACGTTTTGTGGCATTTTCTTTCGATTCTTGAAAAGCATCAGCAGTGGGCCCGGGTGTATTTCAAAGACCTTATCCCCAATCCTCGGTTTTATATGTCCGCACAACACCAGGCCATGAGATCTCATGACCAAAAAATCCAAAAAATATTCAAGGAAGGCCAAGAAAATGGCGTCTTCAGAGAAAGCTTGAAAATGCATTTGTTTCGAGCCATGATTTTCGGCACCCTGGACCATATATGTTCTCCGTGGACCATGCTGGGAAAAGAATATCCTTTACGGCTTCTATGATCTTTTAATCAGGGCCGTCAAAACTCCACAGATGAAATCAGGTCGCGGCTAAAGCGACTCGGCGAAAAAGGAGGTCGGGATGGATTACAGCGGATACCAGGACATTTTAGTCGAACGTCAAGGGAGGATTCTGCGGTTGACCCTCAACCGTCCGGACCGGCTCAATGCGGTCACACCGCGGATGCATACGGAGATATCCAATATTTTCCGGGACATAAGGCATGACACCGAAGCTGACGTCGTCACTATCACCGGGGCCGGACGAGGCTTTTGCGCCGGGGCCGACCTGAAAGAACCGGCCCAGGACCAGCCGGCCATTGATAAAATCTTTATGGAAGCCCGGGATATTCTGGTCGACATCCTTGAAGTCGAACAGCCGATTATCGCCGGAGTCAACGGCCCGGCCGCCGGTTTCGGCGTCACCCTGGCCCTGTTCCCGGACATCGTCATCGCCTCCGACCGGGCCAAGCTGGGCGACACCCACGTCAAGGTGGGCCTGGCGGCCGGAGACGGCGGGGCGGTGATCTGGCCTTTGTTGGTCGGAGTGAACAAAGCCAAGGAGCTGTTGATGACCGGGGAAGTCATCGACGCCCAGGAAGCCCTGCGCATCGGTCTGGTCAACAAGGTCGTCCCCCATGAGCAACTGGACCAAGCGGTCATGGATATGGCCCGACAGTTGGCCGAAGGCGATCTTTTGGCCATCAAATCGACCAAAAAGGCGGTCAACCTTTATATCAAGTGGATGCTCAACCAGGTGTTTGACTATTCCTGCACCATGGAGTATCAATGTGCCATGAGAGGTTTTCTTAAAAAGAAATAGCCGACAGGCTCGGGGAAAACACGTCTATCGTCCGGAAAAGAAGCCGTCCGGGCAAGGAGGATTGGAAGAATGGATTTTCAGTTTACACCGGTGCAAGAAAAAGTGCTTAACGAGGTCAGGGCCTTTATCAAGGCCGAGGCCACGCCCGAGATGCTGGCCGAGAGCTTGGATCTGGGCTATTGCTACGGCGGGAAACTAGGTCGGGAATTCATCAAAAAATTCGCGGCCCAAGGCTGGCTGACGCCGGGTTGGCCCAAGGAATACGGCGGTTTGGGCGAATCGTCCACTTTGACTTTCGCCATCAGGGAGGAAATGGCCTATCACCGCCTGCCCATGGCCTTCGTGGCCGCGCACATGGCCGGGCCAACCATTATGCACGTGGCCAGTGAAGAGATGAAGAAGGAATGGCTTCTGCCCATCGCCCGAGGCGAAGTGGAATTCGCCCTGGGCTACACCGAACCCCAGGCCGGCTCGGACCTGTCCAGCATCAACCTCAGGGCCGTGGATGTGGTGGCTGAAGACAAGGGGGATTATTTCCTGCTCAACGGCCAGAAGACTTTCAACACCCATACTCACGTGGCCGATTATCATTGGCTGGCCGCCCGGACCGATCCGGACGCCGCCAAGCACAAGGGCATTTCCATGATGATCGTGGACCTGAAATCACCGGGCATCACCATCAGGCCTTTGATCACCATGGCCGGCTGGCGGACCAACGAAGTCTATTATGACGAGGTCAAGGTTCCCAAAAAGAACCTGGTCGGCGAGAAAAACAAAGGATTTTATTACTTGATGGCCGCCTTGGACTTTGAACGGATGCTGCCCCTGGGGGCTTACCGCCGGCACTTCGAGGAAATAGTCGACTATGCCAAAAACACTATGGTCAATGGGCGGCCTTTGTCGAAAAACCCGCTGATCAGGCAGAAACTGGCTCAAATGGCCATAGAGATCAAGGCCAACACCCTCCTCTATTACAATCTGGCCCATATTCTGGACACCGGCCAGATTCCCAACTACCAGACCTCGATGCAAAAAACCTTCGGCACCGAAGTGGCCCAACGTATCACCAACACGGGCATGGAGGTCCTGGGGCTGTACGGCCAAATCAAGCGGGGCTCGAAATACGCGGTCCTCAACGGCAACGCCGAGCATTTTCACCGGTGGAGCGTGGTGGAAACCATTTACGCCGGGACCAATGAAGTCCAAAGAAACATCATCGCCCTCAGAGGACTGGGGCTTCCGGGCAAGTAAACACAGGAGAGGCAGCCATGAATTTCGATCTGAGCGAAGACCAAAACATCATCAAGGAAGCGGCGCACAAGTTTTTAAGCAAGGAATGTCCGAGTGAGTTTGTCCGGCAGATGGCCGAAGACGAAAAAGGCTTCACCCCCCAGCTTTGGAAAGGCATGGCCGAACTGGGCTGGATGAGCCTGCTGGCGCCCGAAGAATACGACGGTTACGGCGGGACGTTTCTGGACCTGACCGTGCTGTTGTCCGAAATGGGCTATTTCTGTCTGCCGGGGCCGTTTTTTTCCACGGTCGTCCTGGGCGGCCTGACGGTGCAAGAAGCCGGGAACGAAGCCCAAAAACAGGCCATCCTGCCCGGCCTGGCCGCGGGCGACCGGATTCTGACTTTGGCCTGGACCGAGGCCGACGCCGACTTTTTACCGGAAAGCATCCGGCTGACGGCCGAACTCCAGGACGATCACTATGTCCTTTCCGGGACCAAATTGTTTGTGCCGGACGCCAATTCGGCCGACACCATCATCTGCGCGGCCAGAACCGGCCAAGCCCCGACCGACGTCAGTCTGTTTCTGGTCGAGGCCAAAAGCCCTGGCCTAACCGTCAACCTTTTGACCACCATGGCCGGGGACAAGCAATGCGAGGTTATTTTCGACCGGGTTTCCGTGCCTAAAGACAACCTGCTGGGGGGGCTCAACCAAGGCTGGCCCGTCCTTGAAAAAGTGCTTCTCCTGGCCGCGGTGGCCAAGTGCGCCGAGATGATGGGCGGAGCCGACCGGGTCATGGAACTGGTCATCCCCTGGACCAAGGAGCGGGTGCAGTTCGGCCGTCCCATCGGCGCTTTCCAGGCGGTCCAGCATCATTGCGCCAACATGGCCGCCTACCGGGACACCTTGAAATATATGACTTATGAAGCGGCTTGGCGCATCGGGGCCGGGCTGCCCTACCAACAGGAGGCCGCCATGTGCAAGGCCTGGGTCAGCGATTCCTATCGGAAACTGACGGCCCTGGCCCACCAGGTCCTCGGCGGCATCGGCTTCATGGAAGAGAACGACATGCAGCTTTACTTCAAGCGGGCCAAGGCGGCCGAACAGTTCTTCGGCGACGCCGATTTTCACCGGGAGCTGGTCGCTCAAGCCATGGGCCTGTAAAAGCGGGCCGGGGACGGGGAAAGAAATATGCCTATTGATTGGGTGGTCCACGCCAACCAATACTACCAGGGCCAGGGGTTTCCGCCATATATGTGGTCGGTGTTCGAAGACAGCCCCTGGACCCTGTTTGAGAAAACCCTGGATCAAGCCCGGATCGCCCTGCTCAGTTCGGCCGGGATTTCCCGGGACGATCAGGCGCCTTTCGATCCCTGGGCGGTCAACGATCTGAGTTTTCGTCGGATTCCCGTGGACACTCCTTTCGAGCGCTTAAAATTGCACCATAATTTTTTCGATCACCGGGATGCTTTAAAGGATCTTAATTGCGTCTTTCCCGTCCGGCGCCTTAAGGAGTTGGAGCAGGCCGGTTTCATCGGGAGTTTAGCCTCCACGGCCATTACTCTGGGCATGGGGCGGATGTACAAAAGATCGGCCTTGCCGAAAAAAACGGTGCGGCCGATCATGGAGGTTTTAAAGGCCCAGGAAACGGACGCCGTCCTGCTCATAGCCGCTTGACCTTTGGATCATCAGTCCGTGGGACTGATTGCTCGCGGTATTGAGGAGTCCGGTCTGCCCACCGTATTCCTGGGGTCTTGCCGGGACATTATGGCTCAGGTCAGACCCCCCCGCGGCGTCTTTCTCGATTTTCCCTTGGGGCGCACCTGCGGCCGACCCAATAACCTGGAAGAGCAGACCAACATCCTCAAGGACGCTCTCCAGGCCCTGGTCAGGATCAAGACGCCAGGACAGATGGTCGATCTGCCTTATGAATGGGGCCGGCCCTTCACCATCCAGGACTACGTGAGGGAACAAAAAGAGATGCTGGAAGAAAAAGGCGAACCAATGCAGGAATGGTTGCCCAAGAAATAGCCGGTTCTGTTTGCCCTGCTTATGATAAGCCTTCGGACCGGGGGCTTCGCCCCGGTCCGAAGCTGTTTAACCAGACGGCTTGCGGCCTTCCAAGCCCGGCCCCTCCCAGCCTAAAAATATGGTCTTCCCCTTTGTCTACGACCATGGTTTCTTTTTATGACGTAACCAGACCAAGGAAAAGAAAGCATATCAATATGGGTGAAAATTATAAAATTTTTGACGCCCTTTGCTATCTGCCCACGGAAGATGTTCTGGTGGACCTGGTGGCCTCCATGCCTCGGCCGTTGGCCGGTTATCTGCGTAATGTTTTCGGAGACCGCATGGGGCCTGGTCTAGGTTTTCAACCGGATGAACTTTTTCAAATGATCATGTCCATGGACCAGGAAACCCTCAAAAAGGCCGTCCGGCCGAAAATGAAAAACCTGGCCATGCCCTTGGCGGATTTTGTCGTCCGCCTCGAGGAAATGGGGGTCGAAAAGGCGGTCATCTTCAATATGGACGAGGAGACGCCCGGCGGAAAAAAAGGTCTGCCCAACGATTACTACGCGGAAGTGGTCCGCAACTATCCGGAAAAATTTGTCGGATTTGCGGGAATAGACCCTCTGAAGGGCATGGCCGCGGTCCGGGAGGTCCGCAGGTGCTACGACTTGGGGCTCAGGGGTGTATGTTTCCGGCCTTTCATGTACGGCTTGCCCCCTAACCACGCCAAATTTTACCCTCTTTACACCGTCTGCGCCGAATTGGATATCCCCGTCTGGCTCCACCTGTCCGTCAACTATTCCACCAAGACCATGGAAGTGGAACGGCCTATTTATCTGGATATCGTGGCCCAGGACTTCCCGGAGCTGAAACTGATCGCTGGCCACGGAGGCTGGCCCTGGCTTAATGAGATGGTGGCCGTGGCCTTGAGAAATGAAAATATCTATATAGAAATATCCGGCTATCTGCCCAGATATCTCGACCAGCCCGGTTCGGGCTGGGAGCCTCTGATCAGCTACGGCAACACTCTTTTACAGGACAAGGTCCTGTTCGGATCGGTCTGGCTCTTGATGGGCTTGTCGATCAAACAATTGGCCGAAGAGGTCAGGCGACTGCCCTTGAAGGAAGAGGTCAAGCACAAGTGGCTGTATAAAAACGCGGCCCGGCTGTTTGGGCTTGAGTAAGTCCGTCCTTGGTTCAAGACAGAATCGCGCCGGCAGCGTGGCGACCGTCTTGTCAGTCAGGCAAAATTTTCAATCCAGGCTTGATATTTTCCTTAATTTTATACTTGAAGGCAATTTGGTATCAGATCAGCCGGGATTTCCCGAAGCACTTCCATCCCATTGCCGCATCGGGGCCTAGAAATCGATCTGGTCCAGGCAGGTCTTTCTCAGCGGGACGGTCAGGTCGAGGCCTACGTTTTGTCCGCCGAAGAGGTGTCGGTAGAGGTAGAAGGCGCCCAGGACTTTTTTGACGTATTCCCGGGTCTGATCAAAGGGGATGGCCTCGACAAATTCTTCCAGGGTGACGTCCTGACCGGCCTGGCTGACCCAGCGCTTGACATTGAAAGGCCCGCCGTTATAAGAGGCTATGGCCAAAGGCAGTTGGCCGTCGAACTCCCGAATCAATCCGGACAGATACCAGCAACCCAAACGGATGTTCGTCTCCGGGTCGAAAAGGGCGTCCGGGGCTGGTGGTGACAGGTTTAATCGGGCGGCGATTTTTTGGCCGGTGGTGGGCAGAATCTGCATCAAGCCCCTGGCGTTGGCCGGCGAGATGATCTGGGGATTATAAAATGATTCGATCCGGATGACGGACAAGATCAAGGCCGGGTGGAGGTCATATTCTTCGGCGGCCATGAGCGCCGCTCCGGGATAGGCCAGAGGATGGAACCTTCGGATGGCGTTTAATTTTTTCTCTTTGGACGGGTCGGAGACCAGCCGACGGTAATGGCGGTATTGCCGGCGGACAAAGCCGTGATAATCCCCGACTTCGGCCTGGTAGGCGCTGATGAGGCCGAAGAGGCGAAGTTCCAAGTTCTCAAGGGAGGCTTCGAAAGCGCTTCTTTCGGCCCCGGTCATTTGGGAAGACGGCTTGGCCGACCAACGGAAAATATTCCCCCTGGAAACCAAGGCGTCCAGCAAAGACTCGGCTTCCAAAACGGCCAGGTCCATGGCTCCGGCCGCGGCCAAGTCTTTGATCCTGACTGCTCTCTTGTTAAGGTCGTCCGACCAGCAGGCCCCCCCGACCTGCTGGACCAGAGCCCTTTCGGTCCAAAGGTCGCCCAAAGCGGGGCCGAAGTCGGCGGCGGCCCAGGCCGAACGTCCGGCGGCCAAGGTCCTGTGGAAACGCAATGGGAGAAAGGAATAGTCCCGGTGGGGCAGTTCCAGTCTCAGCAAATCCTTGAAAGCGGCCTGGTCGGCCCACTGATCCTGAACCCGGCTGGCGGCCAGCCGCTGGATGGCCAGGCTACGGTAATAAAAATCATCATCGCCCGCGGCCAGGCTGCGGTAATGCTGGGCGGCTTTGGCTTTATGGCCGCCTCGTTCGAGAGAGCGGCCCAGCCAATACTTGGCCCCTCGGGCCAGCGAGCTACGGGGACATTCGCTGGTCAGGGCCAGGAAGCGCTCGGCGGCCTGGTCCCAAGCTTGATGACGGTAGTAGAAAAAGCCGGTGTGCCAGAGCATTTCGTCCTTGAGGCGGCCGTTTCTCACCTCGGGCCGGATTTTGCTCCAGCATTCCTGGGCTTTTAATTTCTCTCCCAAACGCAGATGGATGATGCCGGCTTCGAGATAACACTGATCGGCCCGACTAGAGGAAGAAGCGGCCGCAGCGGCGACCAGAAAGGCCTCGGCCGCTTCCGTCCAACGGCCTAATCGTTCCAGGCACCGGGCGTACATCCAGGCCCCGTAAGGGTCTTTTTTGGCCCGTTCGGGGCCGGCCGCTCCTTGGTAATAGGCCAGAGCCTGATCGAGCCGGCCGGAGAAAAACAGGACCTTGGCTTTCTCGCTCCGGAGCGTTCCCAGATAATCGGAACCGCCGCCCTGGGCCAGGAGCCGGTCGATCAGCTCCAGGGCTTCCTCGAGCCGCCATTCCCGGCGCAAGAGCCGAACCATGGCCAGCTTTTGGTCCTCCCGCCCCGGCTGATCCAAGAGCGGGCCCATCAGTAGTTCCTTGTATTTCACGGCGGCTTCGGCTCGGACCTCGCCGGTGTTCGAGTTTTCCATGGCCAAGCGGTAATTTTCACGGGCCGGCTCAATTCGGCCCAGGCTTTCGTAAATTCGGGCCAGGGCCAGTCTGACTTCGCCGTTCACTTCGTTTTTTTGCCAGGCCTGGAATTCAGCCGCGGCTTCTTCAGGCCGCCCCAGATGAAAAAGGGCCCAGGCCCTGGTCAAGCGGGCTTGGTGGGCTTGAGGCGCACCGGGGAGAAGGGTCAGAAAATCCGCCAGGAGGGCCCTGGCTTTCTGATATTCGCCCAGATAAAAGGCGGCCTGGCCTCTGAGGTCCATGGCGTAAGGGATCAAGGATGGAGGGACCCCGCCGGGTCCGGCCAGAAATCGTTCGACTTCTTGGAATCGCCCGGTCTTGAAAGCGGCCAGTCCGCTCAGAAAACGGATCAGTTGATTTTGCCGTTCGGTCAGTTTGAGTCGATAAATCCGCTCACACAGACTGAAAGCTTCTTCGTCATGTCCGGCCGCGTAAAGACGGACCGCCTGTTCGAAATCGTTCCAGGAAACCGGCGCAGGCGAAGCGGCTGTCAAAGGCTTGGTCTCGGCCCCGGCCAGGGAAGCCCCCAGGGTCAAGGTCAAGACAATAATGGTAATCAGCCCCCGCAGTTTCATATCAGGAAGAATCGGCGCTTTCATCCCCCTCTCATAAGACTAGGCTACAAAGCTGTGCAAGGAAAGTCAAATCAAAAAGGCGTCCGCTGTCGGGTCGATATGCAGTTCAAGCAAGCTCAGAAGTTAACAGGGGTGCTTCCGGGTCCGCCTGAAATTTGGTATGATTCAAAAATTTCTTTCAGTCGAAAATATAGGCCTACGCCCTTCAAGGGCCAAGGTCGTTATTTTCAGGAGAATACCAATGCCTTCTTCCGCCCGGGGCCTGGGGGCCGGTTTGTTGATCGGCGCGTTTTTGTTGGTTGCGGCCGGCTGCCGTCCGCTGGCCCTTGAAAAAAAATGGGACCGCAGCCGCAGCCGCGATTTGACCATAGAGGCGATATATCAGGAGCCTTACCGGTATGAAGGCCGGGTGGTCGAGTTGTCCGGATGGTTCAAGGGCTGGAAGGGCGGCTGCCGGTCCGGCCCCCCGGTTTCCAGAAGCGACTGGATGATCGAGGACGGAACCGGGTGTCTTTACGTCTCCGGCCCATTGCCCCGCCCGGGGCTTGACCCGGTCGATCCGGAGGATGAAAGGCTGAGCTTGACCGGGGTGATCAAGATCGGTCCCTTGGGCCTGCCTTATCTGCAACTTCTGAAATGATGGGGTATATTCCTTAAAGGGCATTAAAAACAGCCGGATGATTCCCGGCCGCTTAAAAACAGAAAAGACAAGGTCCTTCCGGGGATGAAGTCCGACCTGATTTCGCCCTACACCACCCGAATCACAAAATCGAGATTGACCAGGATTTCTTTTTTATCGTCCCTCAGAACCATAAAGTCATTGATCTCATTAAGGACATCGGACAGGCGGCTTCTCTCTTCCGGCATGGCCCTGACCAAGTCCCCCCGAAGCTTTTTCCCGCCCTGGAGAAACACGTTCACAGTGTGCCGGTGAGGCGGAGCGGCCGTCTCGGTCGGGGCTTTCTCCGGAGCGGCGGCCAGCCAGATGATGTGGCTCTGATTCAGGAAGGTGAACTCTCCTTCCGAAGTTTCGAAAGGGATGAACCTGTCCTTGCCGGTGAGAATGTCCAGGACGGTTTGTCGGCCCACGCCGGTTTCCGAGAAAGGACTTAAGAACAGGTGTCCGGAGAGTTGTCTCTGGTCGGACAGGCCTACGGTGACTTTCTTTTTGATCTTGTCGACCGCCAGCGATGTCATGGGTGCACCTCGATGAAGGTTGATCGTCTACGCCTTTAAAATATTCCCAAAAAAGGTTTCCTGTCAACAAGCTTTACGTCGGGGGCGTCGGCGGTCCGGCCCGGCCGTCCGGTGAAAAGAGTTGACACTGCCGGGAGTTATGATTTATCAAGGGACAAATGGAAGGGGAGGTGAAGGTTTGCCGTCTTTGTCGGAAATCGAAAAAAAATGTCCGAGTCAGCAAGACAATCGGACCTTTTGCAACTGCACTTATCAAGGCTGCCCTCGTCACGGCCTTTGCTGTCAATGCCTCCAGTATCATCTCCGCCAGAACGAGTTGCCGGCTTGCTGTTTTCCGGCCGAAGTGGAAAAGACCTACGACCGTTCCTTTAAACGCTTCATCGCAACCTATGCCTAGGGCGGGGGGTGTGCTGATAAACGGTAATGACCGCCTCAATATCTCCGGATAAGGAAATTCAAAGCCTGATTGATTTGGTCAGCAACACCATCGAGGCTCACACGACCGCTCTTTTCACGGCGACGGCGACGGGAGAACCGTTATCTCTTTTGGCTTATCAATCTCTGAGCCGCAACATCAACACCAACGTCAAAATTTCTCCCGGCGAAGGCTTGATCGGCTGGGTTTACAAGAATAAAAAGCCGGTCAACGTGGACCAATTCGACCAGGACACCCGCCGGCTGTTCCTTTACAACGTCGATGAATCGATCAAATCTTTCATGGCCGTGCCCTTGCCCAAAGCCAACGGCGTTCTGGCCGTGGACAGCAAACAGCGTTACGTCTTCACCGAAAAAAGCCAGAAAATCCTTCATCAATTCGGCCAAACCCTGGAGATGACCCTGGAAAGGCTCCGCCAGACCACCCAAGGTCTTCGCCGGGCCGGGGCCATTTCTTTTTTAAGCGAACTGGACCAGATCCTGGCCCGGCGTGAACAGGCTGAACAGACTTTTCGCCGAGCTTTGGCCTTGATCCGGGTTTACGCCGGGGCCGGCGCCTGTTTTTTGGCTATTGTTCTGCCCGGCGACCGTGATCATTATATGCTCCTGGCCCACGACGCCGAGGAAGAGCTTCGCTTGCAAGCCGAGTCTCTGCCCCTGGATTCCGGCCTGGCCGGTTGGGTCATGCGGGAGAAACAGCCCCTGGTTTTGGAAAAGGCGCGTTTAGGGACGGAAAAATCCTATGTGTTTCACCCCCAGGAGCCACTGAGCAATTATGTCTCGTTTGCCGGTTTCCCGGTCAAATGGGGACGACGTCTCCACGGGGCTCTTTGCCTGGCCGATCGGGCCCGCCTGGATATCGACGAAATCAAGGCCAAGGGTCTGGATTTGGCGGTCAACCGGATGGCTGCTTCTCTGGAAATGGAATTTCTCAGCAAGAGAATCTCGGAATTGAGCCGCCTGGACCCGCAAGTGGGCCTGCCTCACCGGACCTACTTTACGGAACGTCTGGAAAGGATGATGAAACTGGCTTCGGTCAAAAACACCGGGGTGAATCTGTTTTTAATCAAGGTGACCAATCTGGATGCTTTGGCCTTGGAATCGGGACAGGCGACGGCCCAGGAAATCTTGAGGACCTTGGCCCGACAGCTTCTGGTGCTGGCCGACAAGACAGCGGAGCTGGGCCATCTTAGTTACGGGACGCTCGGCGTGGCCGCCCTGGGGTCTTTTGACGCCGAGGCCCAAAAGTCTTACCAGGAGATGACTCGGACACTGTCCGAACGCCTGGTCGAAAGCGGGGAAGGCCATTTTCCCATCGAGACCGCCGCGGTTTTGGTGCAATACCCGGCTCACGGCCGACGGGCGGAAAACCTGATTGACCACGGCCTAAAGAGACTGAATGAAAAAACGCTGATGCCCACCGGAGGATGACGGCGCATGTTCTTGAACACTTTATTGGGGTTCTTTTCCAAAGACCTGGCCATGGACCTGGGGACGGCCAACACCTTGATCTACCAAAAAGGCCGGGGCATAGTTCTGAACGAGCCTTCCGTAGTCGCCCTCAACGCCGCCAATAGAAAAGTGGTGGCCGTGGGTCAGGAGGCCAAGGAATTTCTGGGCCGGACCCCGCAAAAAATCGAAGCCATCCGGCCCATGAAGGACGGAGTCATCGCTGATTTCAATGTCACCCAGGAGATGATCAAGTTTTTTTTGATGAAGGTCCAGGGGGCCAGGGGCTTGATCAGGCCGCGGATTGTCATCGGGGTGCCTACGGGGATAACCCAGGTGGAAAAAAGGGCGGTCATTGAGGCCGCTCAAATGGCCGGGGCCAGGGAGGTTTATCTTATCGACGAACCTATGGCCGCAGCCATCGGCGCCGGTCTGGACATCGACCGCCCGCGGGGAAACATGGTGGTGGACATTGGGGGAGGCACCAGCGAAGTGGCGGTCATCAGCCTTTCCGCCATAGCGTACGCCCAGTCGGTTCGGGTGGCCGGAGATGAAGCCAATGAAGCCATCATGCGTTACATGCAGAGGAAACATCAACTGCTTATAGGGGAAAACACGGCCGAAAACGCCAAAATGGCCATCGGCAACGCCTACCCCATGGATCAGCCCACGGTTTACGACATCAGGGGCAAGGAAATGATTTCCGGCCGGCCCAAAGTGGTCACCGTCACTTCGGAAGAAATGCGGGAAGCTTTGGCCGAGCCGATCCAGGCCATCATCGAGGCCATCCGGCGGGCTTTGGAAAAGACTCCACCCGAGCTGTCCTCCGATATTTATGATGCCGGCATTTACCTCACCGGCGGCGGGGCCTTGCTCAAAGGATTGGACCGACTGATCGCTGAGGAAACCAAACTCCGGGTCAATATGACCCCGGACCCGCTGCTTTGCGTGGCCTTGGGCACCGGCCTGGCCATGGAAAAGCTCCGCAAGTATCAAAAGGTTTTCGTCAATTGAGTTCACGAGGGTCCAATCCCGATCTGGAGGAAATCCTGGCGGTCGGCCGTTCGGCGGCTTTCAAGGCTGGAGAAATACTGCGGCAAGGATACCATCAGCCCAAAAAGGTGCAATTTAAAGGGGAGATAGACCTGGTGACCGAGTTCGATCTGGCTTCGGAAAAGGCCATCGTAGAGACCATTGTCTCGGCCTTTCCCGACCACGTGGTCGTAGCCGAGGAAGGCGGAAAGACCGGGGCTGGATCGCCTAACCGCTGGTATATCGATCCTCTGGACGGAACGACCAACTTCGCCCACGGTCTGCCGGTGTTTTGCATCTCCATCGCCTTTGAAGGCCGAGGGGAAGCGGGGCCGGAGTTATTGGCCGGAGTGGTCTTCGATCCCTTGCGGGAAGAAATGTTTACGGCCATAAAAGAGGCCGGGGCCAGGCTCAACGGCCGGCCGATCCAGGTGAGCGGCCAGACCGATCTGGGCCTGGCCCTGCTCGCCACCGGTTTCCCTTATGACATCCGGGAGAACCCCCGATCGGTCCTGACCAGGTTCGAACGGATGTGCCTGGCCGCCCAAGGGGTCAGAAGGGTAGGGGCGGCGGCCCTGGACCTGGCCTGGCTGGCCGCAGGCCGTTTCGACGGATTCTGGGAGGAACGTCTGTCGCCTTGGGACACCGCCGCGGGCGTCCTGCTGGTTCAAGAAGCCGGCGGGCGGGTCACCGACTTCGCCGGCGGGCCCTTCCGTCCCCAATTAAAAGAAATTCTTGCCAGTAACGGACACTTGCACTATAATATGTTACGCCGACTGAATCAGGACGGTTCACGGTCTAGAAGCCCCTGGGCGGGGAAGGAGAGTGTGGATGAAAAAAATCCTGACCAGTGAAGAACTGGAAGGACGACTTAATTGTTTTGGGGAATTTGAAGAAAACGACCCGATCTGTCTGAAAGTCTGCGCGTTGAACATCAACTGCGCCATCGCCAAGAATCGTTATTTTAGTTATCAGATAATGGACGACTCCATTTCCTCGATCATTCATTACGAGGGGGATTTTTAATCAGGTTTTACCGGGGACTTCTCCTTCCAAGAGCGCCCTCAGGTAAGGTTTCATATAGACATCGGTCAGGTCCAGGCGCTTGAGTTCGGCCAGCAAAACCTCGATCCGCCCGGCCGTCTTGAGTCGCCGGTCGATAATGAGCATATTTTCGCCTTTGAGGCGGCACCGGCCCGAGTGCACCTCGACTTCTCCTTCGCTGAAATTTTCATAACGGACCTTAAGCCCCATCTCTGCGGCCAGTTCTTCGAGGCCGGCCAGAATCAATTCCGGGTTCATGATCTTCAGCCTCCCACTCGGCCATTTTGCGGGCGGCCGCCCTTTTCCTGATCAGCCAGGCGGCCAGGATCAGCAATACGGCCAGGAACCAGACCGCCGACGGTCCGGTCAAAAACCAAAAAATGGAGAATCTTCGGGAAACCCAATGGGCAAACTCTTCGGTCAGCTCCGATAATCGAAGTCCCGTGGCCTGAAGCAGAGCGTTTTCGGGACTGATCCCCAAACCAAGGTTTTGCACCAAACGACCGAGAACTTCCGAGCCGTATCGATCGCGCAGAAAGGCCACAAAATAATAGCTTTGGGCGTAGGCCGTTTCGGCCTCGAAACGATTTTCCGGGAACCCTTTGACCAGTTGGTCCAGAGGAATGAGCCGGTTCGAGGCCACGGCCCTGGCCATGGTTATCTGGCGGGACCAACCCCATTCCCGGGCCAAGTGCATGGTCAAGCCCTCGTTCAGCCAGGTCGGAACCGGTCGGGCCCCGAATTTTTGGCCCAAGACCACATGGATTATCTCGTGAAGCAGGACCTCCTTCACATCCATGCCCGGCAGGAGTCGAGGGGTTTTCAGAATAATCAGATTTTGTCCGGGATAGGCCACTCCCGCCGCCCAGCTGGGAACCTTGGCCCCGCCGGGCTGAACCCGGGCGAACTCTTCGGCCGATGAAGCCAAAACCAGGGTGGTTCGGCCTTGAAACTTCAGATCAAACTCTTCTTCCAGTCGGGTCAGGGCTTCTTCAGCTTGATCGGCCAAGGTTTGACCCAGGCGGCTTTCCCCGGCTTCATGGACCACCTTGACCCGGGGTGAAACCGCACCCTCCGCTCCGAAAGCCAGGAGCCAGACGATCAGAACCAGGTATTTCATGACCGGCCGATCAACCAAGGCCTAATCGGTGCAGGACCTCATCCGGCAAAAGACCGTGAATCCGGATCATTTTGGAACGGCTGGTCCGGCCCGAAATGATCTCTAGGCTGCTTCGACCAAGCCCGAGAATTTCAGCCAAAAAATCGATTAAAGCCTGGTTGGCCCGGCCATCAATCGGCGGGGCTTTGACCTTTATTTTGACCGCCTCGCCATACGGGCCTTCAATCCCATTCTTTGAAGCACCCGGGGATAAACGAACCCTGAGCCGGGTCCCCTGACTGTCTTCTAATATATAAGCCGGCATATCGGCATGCTTCCAGGCGGTCGATCCAGTCCAAGGGGCATGATGAACGACAACCGGTCAAAAACCGCGGCTGACCATGGCCATGACCGAGTCTAAAAGAGAGTTGGCCAGGTAAATCAGGACCAGAAGAATAAGCGGGCTCAAGTCGAACCCGCCGACGATTAAAGGCAGCAGACGCCGCAAGGGATAAAGGAAAGGCTCGGTCACGCCGTAAACAAACCGGACGATCGGGTTATAGGGGTCGGGACTGATCCAGGAGATGACCGCCCGGGCGATGACGATGATCATCAAGGCGAACAGCAGGCCCTGGATCAGACGAACCAGGCTGATGATGAAGATGGGCAGGACGCCGGAGGCCGGCATGCCCCTGGCCAGGCCCTTGAGGGAGAACACCACGAAATCGTTGAGGAAAATTATAACCAAAATAAGAAGAATCGGAGAGAAATCGATGCCGCCGAACCGCCAGGGCAGGATGCGCCTGACCTGATCCAGGACCGGATCGGTCACCCGGGCCAAAAATTGGACGATGGGATTGCGGGGATGGGGATTGACCCAGGAAATCACCGCCCGGATGATGACCAACCACATGTAAACGGTCAGGCCGAAACTCAAAAAAGTCGCCAGACCGCTGAGCAGACTGTCGCCGGATGCCGTCATGTCCTCATACTCTCCATTTTTATAAAAATTAACCGCCGCCGGTCAAAATGTCAAGTTTTTCAGGGAATTCCCAAGTAACCCATCAGTAAAGGGCGGCATTTTATTCCCGCTCCCCGGCGGAGCCTGGGCCCGAGGGGTAAAATGTCAAGTCATGTTGCTTCTTGCCGCCAGGGTTTGAGTCTGACCATGACCGCGCCCCAGCCGCCCCTTTCCGGCGGAGCTTGAACAAAAGAGTCGACCTGGGGATTCTTTTCAAGAAACGCCCGGACTTTGGCCCGCAGGTGTCCCCGCCCTTTACCGTGGATCACCCGGACGTCCAGCAGGTTTTTCTCCCGGCAGGCCTGGAAGTACTCCTCCAGGACCTCCGTGGCTTCGGAGGGCCGGAAGGTATGGAGGTCGATGCTGTCCTCGATGGGCAGGACATGTAACTCCTGCTTCTCGATGGAGAAAAAATCGTCGTCTTCATCGCGGTTCATGAGCGACTTCATCTTCTTCCGGATGGTAAGCCGGGTGGCAGACACAAAGAAACCGCAATGGTTCTTCGCCGATATTCTTAATGAATTGGGTCTGCCGGCGCGGTATATAGACGGCCTGACCCGGACCGACTTCGGCCTCTTGGCCGTTGATGTGCATCACACCTCGGCCTGCCAGGACAAAATAAATTTCGGTCATGGCCAGACGGTGCGGGACGGTGGAACCGCCTGGCGGCACTTCGGCCCAAGCCAGGCTGACTCCGGGATCGGTCCCGGTTTGTAAGGGATGGATGATCTCTTTGATCCGACAACCGTCTTTCGAGGGCCAGGCGGTCAATTCTTGAATATTTTTGATGAGCATGGTCAACCGGTTCGGAAAAATCCGCGGGTGAAGGTCAGTGGGAGTCGAGCCCCAAAAACCGAAGAGCGTTTTCTCGCAAAATTTTGGGCCGGACTTCGGCCGGAAATTCGAACCGATCAAGGCCGGCCAAGGCCGCCTGATACTCATAACCCACCATCGGCCAGTCAGAGCCGAAACAGATGCGGTCCAGATGCCGGAGCATCAAGTCGCGGTTGCCGTAAAAAGTGCTGTCCCAGACCTCGGTCGGCACGTTGATGGCGGCGGTGTCCAGAAACATATTGGGGTGATCGTCGAGCATGGCCATGAACAGATCATATTCCTTCATGCCCATATGGGGGACGCACACCTTGAGTTCAGGGTAACGGCGCATCAATTTTTTGAAGTGTTCGGGGCCTACGAATTCTTTGATCATGGGCCCTGTGCCGATGTGGATCAAGAGCGGGCAATCACGTTCCAGGCAACCCTGATAGAACCAGTCCAGTCTCGGGTCGTTTATATCGAATCTTTGAACCAGGGGCTGGATTTTGAAGCCGAAGATATAAGGAGAATCCAAGGCGTATTCAGTATATTCCCGGAAATTGGCATCGTCCGGGTAAATGGAGCCGAAAGGCAGATAAATTTGACTTGACCGGCCCAATGTTTCGGCGAAGAGATTGAGGTCCTCGGCCACGCCGACTTTGTGGGCGTAGGTCAAGCCCACGGCTTGGCCGACTCCGTGACGGGCAAGTGTTTTTTCTATCTGGTTGACGTGTTCCCGATGCACCCCCCAGTTCAGGGACTCAAAAAATTCCCAGACGGCCTCGAAGATGCGTTCCGGGAAGACATGAACATGAACGTCGATTATGCCCTGGTCGAATGATTCCATAAGCAGCGAATTCTTCGGTCCTTTTCAGCCCCAACCCAGCTTGGTTCGGAGAATCTCGAAATAATTTTTATAGGGGTTGGTAATGAGATTGATGGGGTGGGCGGCCCGGCTGACGATGACCAAGTCCGCCGGTTCCAGGGAACAGGAGACCTGGCCGTCGGCGGTGAGCAGGACGTCGGAGGCACCGGGAGCGACTTCAACTTTGACCACAGCCCGTTCGGATAGGATCAAGGGCCGATTGGTCAGGGTAAAGGGACAGATGGGGCTAAGGATTATCAATTCCTGAGAGGGATGGACGATAGGCCCGCCGGCCGAAAGGTTGTAAGCCGTGGAGCCGGTGGGGGTGGAAATGATCAGACCGTCGGCCCGGTAAGTGGTCAGGGCCAGGTCGTCGATACTGACCTTGAGATCCAATATTCTGGCCAGGGCGCCCTTGTTGATGACAGCGTCGTTGAGGACCGTCTCCTGGGTGATCGTTTTCCCGGCCCGCTCGACTGTCACCGCCAGGGTCATCCGCGGCTCGGCGGTGAAGTCGCCCGCCAGGACCCTCTCCAAGGTCGGATGCATATTTTCCAGGCTGGTCTCGGTTAAAAATCCCAGGCCGCCCATGTTGACCCCCAGCAAAGGCACGCCGGTTCGGCCCAGGGTCCGGGCCGCATAAAGCAGAGTCCCGTCTCCGCCGAGCACTACCACCAGGTCCACATCCTTAGGCACGGCGGAAGGCTCGGGTTCACAAGAGGGCGTCGAAATGATTTGGGCTTCCTCGATAAAGACCGTAAGGCCTTGCTGCGTCAGCCGTGACTGGAGTTGGTCGGCCACGGCCATGGCTTGAGGGTGGGCCTTTTTTACCACTAACCCTATTCTTTTCATACTGAACTATTCGGCCTTCTACTTTAAAATATCAAAAAAGCCTTCCCGTCGGATCAACCGACCCAAAGGAAAGAAACTTTAAGCTGGCCCAAAATAGCTTTTTACAGCGGACGACACAACCTTTTTCTGGGGGGTCAGCGGGGCGATCTTTCAGCCGATTCGGAGGGGTTGGTCGCGGTTTTACCGTGACCTTGGATTGACTTGGGCCGGGAAACAGAATATCCTTAAACAATCGGACATTTGTCTTGGGGAGGATTTTGTATGAACAAGTTTCTTCGGATCGCTTTGACCGCGGCTCTGGTCTTTTGCTTGGGCTGCGCCGGATATGAATACAAGCCGGTGCCTTTTAAGGCGGCTGACGCCTATCCCAACCATGTCGTGGTGGCCGGGGCCGTGGTCGCCGCTCGGGCCTGGAGCAATAGTGCGGAAGCTGAAAAGGCTTTTGGTTTCAATATCAGGGCGGCCGGTCTGACCCCGGTTCAAGTAGTAGTGGACAACAAATCGGCTCAACCCCTGATGCTCGAACCTAACCAGACCCTGCTCAGGGACGCCCAGGACAACCTGTGGAACGTGCTGCCGGCCCAGGTGGCTTATGAGCGGATAGACAAACACGTCCGTGTGGAGCGCCTGGGCGGAGAAGCGGCCAGACAGGGCGGCCTGGCCGCTGTAGCCGGGGCCGTTTTAGGAGCGGCTTTCGGCATCGTCACGGATCAGGACGTCGCCGAGGCAGCCGCCAAAGGTGCGGCGGCCGGAGCGGCCGTCGGCGCGGTCAAAGGCGGGATGGAAGGTTACAACGATCCCAGGTCCCGATCACGAATCTCCAATGATCTCAAGAATAAAAGCCTCAAAGACAAGCCGTTTCCATCCCATGAGATCACTCATGGGTTCCTGTTTTTTCCGGGCGAGGTCAAAGAGCCCTCCCTTTTGAGATTGAAGATTCATGAAGTGGAAACAGGAAAAGACCACATCCTCGAGCTGTCATTCAAGACGGAGTCCGGCGACTAATCCGAAATCGGTATGGCTGAGACCGCTTATTTTCAGAATATATGCGGGGCTTCCGGCCGCTGGTTCCTGACCAAGCTCAAACGCCCCTTGGACAGACTGGCCTTCTTTTGGGTCTGTCTGAAGGTGATGGTTCGCCATCGGTCTTTGGGGCGGCGGGTTCAGGCCAAGATTTTGGTTCAGCAGATTTATTTCACCGGCGTTCAGTCCGTTGAACTGGTTCTTTTCTTTTCCCTGCTCTTGGGGGCGGTGGCGGTGGTCTGGGGCTACACTCTTTTGTCCTCCATCGGGGCCCAGGACGCTTTGGCCAGTTTCCTCATCGGGACTTTGATCAGGGAAGTCGGTCCCATTCTGACGGCCATCATCGTGATTTTACGTTCCGGATCGGCCATCGCCCTGGAGATCGGGTACATGAACGTTTTGGGCGAAATAGACGGCTTGCGGATGCAGGGCGTTCCGGCCCTGCATTTCCTGACCGTCCCTCGGCTGTTCGGCGTAGCTGCGGCGGTGATATGCCTGATCATCATTTTCGAGCTCACCGCCGTAGCCGGCGGGATTTTCGCGGCCTGGACCCTGGTGGACATAAACATCCTGGATTTACTTAACGAACTGGCCATCGCCATCAAAAGTACGGATTTTATGGTGGTCTTGGCCAAAGGTCTCTGCTTCGGCCTGATTATTCCCATAGTGTGCATGTGTGAAGGTTTTATGGCCCAGGAGGCCATCACCAGCATACCGCCCCGAGTCTCCCGGGCTTTGGTCGACAGTCTTTTGTACTGCGTTTTCGCCAGTGTGCTCATTTCAGCCGTCTACTCATCTTGACCCGGGACGCGAGGAAGCTCGATGAGCAACCCCATCGTCGAATGCCGGAATTTGGGCTGCCGTTCATTGCGCCGAGTTTACTTCGAGGGGGTTTCTTTTCGTCTGAACCCCGGAGAAGGCGGACTGCTCCTGGCCGAAGTCTTGCGCAACTCCCGAACCCTGCTTTACGTCTGCGCCACTCTCCTTGAACCGACTTCCGGCCAAATAGGCTGGCTCGGTCAACCGGCCGAATCTTTGAGCGAAAATAAAGCTTTGGCCTTGCGTCGCCGGATAGGTTTCATTCATCGGGAATCCAGGCTGATCAGCAATATGACCATCCTGGACAACATCACCTTGGGCTTGCTCTACTACCGCAACATCTCCCCGCGGGAGGCCGATTTCGAGGTGGAAGGCCTGCTTGATCGTTTGGGCCTGCTGGAGCACCGCAACTCCCGACCCGCGGAAGTCAGTTACGAGAAAGGACGACTGGCCGTGTACGCCAGAGAACTGGCTAAAAACCCCAAGCTCCTGCTGCTGGAAACCCCAAGCCTCGATTTGAGTCAAAACACTTACGGCATGATGATGAACGACATCCGCGCCATGGCCGACCGACAGGAATGCGCCTTCCTGGTTTCAGGGGCCAGTGCCGAAGAAAGCCGGCCATGGGTCGATTGGGTCATGGTCATGGACAAAAAGGACAATCCGGTCTGGAAGATCGACGAGTTTGATCCGGGGAGGGACTTCCCCTTTCAAACCGCTTTGGATGACAGTCACCGAAATATCAGGACGCTGGCATGAACTTGGAATTCAGAACCATGGAGAAAATGGTTGGAGCCTTTATCCTCCTGACCTTTTTAGCCTTTCTAGGCACGGTGGTTCTGGTGGGCCGCGGGCAGAACTGGTTCCGTGAACACGTCGTCTACTTTGCCAAATACGAAGAAGGCTACAACCTGAGTCCGGGGGCCAAGGTCAAATTGCTGCGGACCAACATCGGCCAAGTCACCAACGTGGACCTGACTGACGACAACAAGGTTAGGGTCACCCTGCGGGTATTGGAGGCCTATTCATCGAGAATCCGAGCCGACAGTAAGGCGGTGGTGGAAAGCCCGACCATCATCGGCAGCGAATACATCAATATCATTCCGGGCTCCAAAGATGAACCGCCGATCGAGCCCGGCGGGTACATACCGTCGAAAGAACAAAAAAAGATCGCCGATTACCTGGAAGATTTCGAGTTGGAATACAAATTACAGCTTTTCGATGAAATATTGGAGAACCTGTCCAGTCTGACCGATCAGCTTCAACAACCCAAAGGCCCGCTGATGGGCGTCCTTAGCGACGTAAGGCAGGTCACGGACTCGGTGGCCAAGGGCGAAGGGACGTTGGGGCGGATGATCAAAAGCGAGGAAATTCATCAAAAGATTCTTGAGGACCTGGATGAGGTCAACCGCATCTTGGCCTCGATAAACAAGGCGGCCGAATCGGCGGCGGCCATGACGGCTCAAGTTGAAGGCCGGACGCCGGAATTGACCGACCGAATTCAAAAAATCCTGGACCGGCTGGTCGAAGTCAGCGGGCAACTGGAAAAGGCCATGAATGAAGTGCCGGAAATAAGCCAGGACGCCCGGCGGAGCATGAGGGACGTGAACCGGATTCTGGAATCGGTCAAGAAAAACTTCCTTATTCGACCTTTTCTGCCCAAACCGCCGGTCCCCGAAACCCATGGGCTGGAAATCCGGGGAGATTGATCTTGCAATTCGGACGTAAAGTTTCTTTCAGCGGACCCGGACCGATTGGCTGCGGCCTTCTGGGCTTGATGCTTTTTTTACTAGTCTTGGCTTCGGCTTGCGGCGGAGGCGCCAATAAGAAGCCCGATCCCGAACTGATCGCCGAGGCCAAGGGCCTGGCCAGCCAGGGCAGTTACTGGTACAACCGGGGATGCTACAGCCAGGCCGAACGTTATTTTTTTCAAGCCCTGGAGACGAGTCGCCTGTTGGACGACCTGCCGGGGATAATCCGGGCGAAGAACAACTTGGGGGCGGCGGCCCTGGCCCTCGGCCGGTACGACCAGGCCGGCGAACACTTGCACCAAGCCCTGGAACTCAACCGGACTCTGGGCAGTTCGAGCGAGCAGTCCATGATCCTGGGCAATCTGGCCGGGCTGGCCTTTAGAGTCGGCCGGCTGGAAGACGCGGAGCGTTTTTGGCGCGAAGCGGTCCGCACGGCTGAAACCGACCCGTCCCAAACCGGCCTGGCCCTGCACCTCAGCAACCTGGGCATGCTCATGAGGAAAACGGATCGTTTGGTGGAAGCCCAGGACTTGCTTGATCGGGCCCAAGGCCTGGCTCTGAAAAGTCAATCAACCGGGGCCTTGGCCGGCATCCATCTGCAGCTCGGTTTGCTGGCCCAGGCCCAAGGCCGCCTGACCGAGGCGGAAAGATATATGAAATCCGCTTTAGAGCTGGATAAAGAGGCGGAAAACCCTCTGGGCGTGGCCCAAGACCTGGAAAAGCTGGGTCTGCTTTATCATCAGCGGGCCATGTGGGCCGAAGCCGCCGGAACTTTGGATCGGGCTTTTTATTTATATGCGGCCTTAGGAAACAAGGCCAAGGTCCTTATGATCTACCAATGGCTCCAAAAGAACCACACCCGCGGCGGTCAACCCGAATCGCTGACCCCTTACACCGACTTGCTCCAAAAGGAAGAAAAAATATCCCAGTCCATTCTCTGCCGGTAGATTCGGTTTTAAATTTTACTGGGCCTTGACGAATTCGTCCCCTTCGACCGAAAGGATTACGGGTTCGGACTGGTATTCCCCGTCGGCTGAAAAGGAGAATCGGCCGGTCACCCCGGAAAACGGCCCCAGGTTGTGGAGGGCTTGGACCAATTCCTGACGGGACGAAACCTGAGGGTTGTCCAGGAGGGTCAGGAGCAGGGCGCCGGCCTCGTAACCGTAAGCCTCGAATTGATCCGGCGTCGCCGCCTCGTCGCCGACTTCCGTCCGGTAAGCCTGGACAAAACGCTGCACTTCGGGCCGATCGTCGCCGGGGAAAAAAGCCGCGGGAAAGATGCACCGCTGGATGTAGCGGGCCGCGGCGTACAGCAGTTTGGGAGTGTGCCACAAACTCGTGCCTAAAAGACGAACGGCGGTGATGTCATGGTAAGGGAACTGCGGGGCGATCATGGCCACCGCTTCGTAAGTATCGGGTAAAAAGACAGCGTCGAAACCCACCGAAACCTTTCTGCCCGCCACGACCCGGCGCTGGGCTTTGCCGACGCCGGCCAGTCTCTGAACGGCTTGGTCAAAATTTTTCGCCGCCGGGTCATAGGCTTCAATGCTGACTATTTCGCCGCCGATTTTTTGGGCTTCTTCCCGGAAATAATCCCGCATTCTTTGGCCATAAGCGTCGCTGGGATGGAGGATAGCCAGACGGGACAGCCCGAGAACCTGAACCGCGTACCGGGCCACGGCTTGGACTTGGGTCTGAGGGGTAAGAAAAAGCCGCAACACATAGAGGCCGGTCCCGGTGACGGCGGACAACTGGCTGATGGTGATCATGGGCACGCCCAGCTCCTCGGCCTTGGGGGCCGCCTTCATGGCCGCCTTGCTGACCAGGGGGCCGACCACGGCCATGATTCGGTCTTCACCAGCCAGCTTTTCAAGCAACTGGGCCGCCGCTTCAGGGTCGCCCTTGGTGTCGTAAATCGCCAAATTGGAGCTGAACCCGGGGGTTCGCGGCTGATAGGTCTTAAAGGCCAGTTTCAGTCCGGTCAGCACGCTCTGTCCGTATTGAGCGGCGGGATTGCCCGACAAAGGCAGAAGACAAGCCACGTCTCTAACCGGCAAGGGCGGCCCCATCCTGGGCGTAATCTCTTCGCCGGGGCGGATTTCGACACCCTCCGGAGGGATCACCGGTTCGGTCGGCAAGGGCAGTTCGGCCCCCAAGGCCAACGGGGGGGCAGGCTTCTGCTCCGCCATGGCCGTTTTCAAAGCCAGAGCCTCCGCCTGGAGGGCATGGCCGGGGAAATTCTTCAAGAAAAAGTCCAGGGCCGCCCCGGCCTCTTCAGTCCGACCCTCCTTATAGGAGCGATAGGCCAAAAAATAGGCCGCCATCCCGCCAGGATAATTAGTCCCGAACCGTGAATGGGCCCGGGCGAGTTCTTCCAGGTTCATTTCGCCGATCACGGCGGGTATCCTTCTTTGGGCCTCATCCTTGTCTATGGGATCGGTCGTTTCCCCATAGGCTTTCAGGTAAAGGTCCAGGGCCAGGTCGCGGTTCTGCAAGGCCTGATGGGCCCGGCCCAAGAGAAGGCGGAGACGGGCTTTTTCCTCGGGGCGGTCGGCGGTCTTAAGCAATTCGGCCGACATTTTGGCCGAGCGCCTGGGTTGACCTTGGTCCAGGTAGAGCCGGGCCAGACGACGGCGGGCTTCATCGACAAAACGGCTCTGGGGCCACTGATCGGTCAATTTTTCATAAGCCGAAACAGCCTGATCGATTTGACTGCGTTTTTCTTGGATCTGACCGACCGCGGCCCAGGCCGAATCGGCTTGAGTCGAGTCCGGATAGGCTTTTAGAAAGGCCTGGTATTTTTCCAGGGCCTCATCCCACCGGGCTTGGCTGTGAGCCAGCTCGGCTTGGCGCAGAAGGTCCTGTTCCTCGGGGACGGCCAAGGGCTTTTCCACCGCCGGCGGCTTTTCGGGGCGGGTTATGACCACCTTTTTTTTGGGGTAAACCTTTTCCACGCAGCCTGAAGCCAAAAAAGCCGCGCACGACAGAAGAATAAGCATCAGCAGGCCGGATTTGACTTTATGGTTCATGATTTTAATTTTATAACAAAACAGCTTTAAGACTCAACGGTTTTAAACAGCGGTCTTCCTTCAGGGAGCCAATTGCGATGTAGTTTAGAGTTTGAAATTGTTTTGTTTCTGGAGGGGGGTGAAAATAATTTACCCCGAAAAATGTCTTGATCCTCGTTCCCAGATGGGGTGGCCCCGGCAACTCATTGCCGGGGCGCCGCAGGTGCAAGAGGCCTATTGGTTCTCGCTTCAAGGCTCGGCCGGCTTATTCCGGGGAATAGTTGACAACGCAAAATGCTCTCAGGCCGATGAGCTTGACACTTTTTCGGCCGCCGTGGTATTTTTAACAAAAATAGCGACGTTAATAAGGACCGATATGATATTGCGCATTAATCCGGACAATCCCCAAGGCCGGCTGATCGACCGTGTGGTTGCGGTGCTTAAGGAAGGCGGAATCATCGCCTATCCCACGGACACCCAATATGGAATCGGCTGCGACCTCTTCCAAAAACGGGCCATCGAGAAGGTCTACCGGCTTAAAAAAAGGACCCCCAAGCAGCCTTTTTCCTTCATTTGCGCCGACCTCAAGGACATCAGCGAATACGCCAAGGTCTCCAATTATGCTTACCGGACCATGCGGCGGCTTCTGCCCGGGCCGTACACCTTCATTTTGGAAGGCACCCGCCTGGTGCCGAAAATCATGCTCAACAAGCGCAAGGAAGCAGGCATCCGCGTGCCTAATCATAACATCTGCCTGGCCATCGTCCAAGGTCTGGAGCATCCGATCATCAACACCACCGCCACCGACGAGAAGGGCGACCCCGTTTCCGATCCCGAGGAGATCGAAAGGTTGTTCAAGGGCTCCCTGGACCTGGTTATTGACGGCGGGCCGGTGCCGGGGAAACCTTCAACCGTGGTCTCCCTGCTCGGGGACCTGCCCGAGGTTCTGCGCCCAGGTCTTGGAGACACGGCTGTTCTTTAATCTTTTCACCTTAAAACCAGAAGCCCCGCCTGGGAAAGTGCTTGGCGGACCCCGGACCGTCGTTCCGGCGGCCTAGGTTTCGATCAGGTCCACATAAAGCAGGGTCCCGCCGACCACGGCCACCGGAATGAAAAACAGATTGAAAACCGGGATGAGGAGTCCGGCGAATACGCCGAGACCGAAGCCGAAGACAGGCCTGAAGTTGCGTCGGACCAGGTTCAGCTTTTGGCCCAGACGATACCCGTGACGAGCCAGGGCGTAATCGAGGAAACTCAAACCCAGCCAGGCGATGGTCAGCAGCATGAACAAAAGGCCGTACAAGGCCTGACCGACTACCGGGACCAGGTTGAGAAGCAGGAGGACGGCCGCGGCGGCCAAGTAAAAGGCTATTTTTTTCAGCTCTTCGACGATGGTCCGCCCGATTTCCTTGAAGAGGCCGATAAAGGAAAAAGGGGTGTCTGAAAGCTGACCTGCGGCCAAGGCTTCGGTCCTGGCGGACAGAGCGTCATTGAAGGGCGAGGCCAGGATGTTGGCCGCCGCGGCGAAGGTAAAGACGATAACCAGCAGCAGGAGCAGGGCCAGGACCACGGTGAGCAGGTAAGTGAGGATGACCCAGTACCAGGCCTGGCCCTGGGGCAGTAAGGCCTCCAGCCAGTGGGAGAAATATTTGAAGCTGATCAGGAAAAAAATTACAAAGAGCACTGTGTTGATTATCAACGGCAATAGGGCGTATGAAAGCAAGCGCGGGTGGGTTGCAAGAAAACGGAACCCCCGCCAGGGAGTGAACAGCCCGCTGAAAAAACCCGGTCGGCTTTTATCGGAGAGAAGGGGGGTCAGTCCGTCACTCACCATTAAGCCGCTCCCTGATATCCCGGCCCGCTCGGAAGAGGATGCCGCGTCTTGCTCCTAGCTGGAGATTTTCGCCGGACCCTGGGTTCCGGGCTTGCCGCGGCCTGTAATCCCGGATACGGAAAGCCCCAAAGCCTCTCAATTCTATTTCCTGACCGCGTTCCAAGGCTGCGGCCATGGTCTCGAAAATCAACCGGGCCATGAATTCCACGTCCTTGGTTTTCAGGTTTTTGTGTTTTCGAGCCAAGGCGGCGATCAGCTCGCGTTTAACCATAAATCAGCCCTCCAAGGCCCGGTTTTCCCCAAGGGACCCCACCGGGTTTGATCTCAGAGATTAGGGAGATAAAGATATTGGAATCTAAGGGGACGTTCCAACCATTCAGGCAGAACGTTCAGCGCACTTTGTCCCGCCAGAAGTTTTTTCCACCACGAATCCCTTTTTTCAGGCCGGATGATGCGAATCGGCCCTTTGAGACCGGCGGCTTTTCCGGCTAAGGCCACGGCGTCCTGAAAGTTGCCCAGCGAATCGACCAAACCCAGCTTCAAGGCTTCTTCTCCGGTGAATATCCGGCCGTCCGCCAGCTCGGCCACCTTTTCCACGGCCAACTTTCGGCTTTCAGCCAGGTCTTCGACGAACTGGCGGTGGAGTTGGTCCACCACATGTTGGAGCAGTTGTTTTTCGTCATCAGTCATGGTCCTGGTCGCCGAGCCTATGTCTTTATATTTTCCGCTCTTAATCACGATCGAACGGAAACCGACTTTGCCCATCAGGTCTTCAACATTGATCATTTGCATGATTACGCCGATGCTGCCGGTCACCGTAGCCGGGTTGGCCAGAATCTTGTCGGCCGGGGCGGCCAGGTACAACCCGCCCGAGGCCGCGATATTGCCCAAGGAGGCTATAATTTTCTTTTCTTTTTTGGTTCTTTGAATTTCCCGGAAAATTTCCTGGGTCGGGGCCACCCCGCCGCCGGGGGAATCTATCCGAATGACTATAGCCTTGATTTTGCCGGAGCGACGAAATTTGACCAGGGTCTCGAGGATAGGTGCGGCGTCGGCTACGACTCCTTCAATCTCCAGCACGCCCACGCCTTCGCCAAAGGCCACGCCGCCGCTCGATCCGACCAGAAGGGTCAAACCGACCAGAATCCCGGCCAAGACGACCACTACGGCCAAAATGACCAGCAGGGTTATCAGACAGGAATGGCGGCCCGCCCCCTTCTCAGGCGATCCGCCCGGCGGCGCGATTTGGTCAGGCACGGTATTTTTTCAGGACTCGAACACGACCCTGATCAGGTCTGGTCCTCCTCTTCAGCCTCAACCTCCATGGCGGACCTTTCATCTTCAGCCTGTTCTTCGACGGCGGACTCCGAGTCCCAAGCCTCCGACTTTTTATTGGCTTCGGCCTCCTGCAAAGCGGCTCGGCTCAAAGCCTGCTGGAGCTGTTCGCCCAGACTCGAAGTAGCAACTCCTTGACGATTGCTGAGGTAGTCGCTGTAAAGAGCCTGCTCCTCGTCCTTTTTCATCCTGCGGATGCTCAGGCCGATCTTACGATCAGCCACGCTGACGTTGATGACTTTGGCTGAAATAACGTCGCCCAGACTGTAGAGTTCCCGGAGGCTTTTGCCCTTGTGCCGCCCCACTTCAGAGACGTGAACCAAGCCCTCGATGCCTTCCTCGAGTTCAATAAAGAGGCCGAAGTCCGTGATGTTGGTCACCGTTCCGGTCACCCTGGCCCCCACCGGATACTTGGCCGGGACCAGCTCCCAGGGGTCCGGCTCGATCTGCTTGATCCCCAGAGAAAAACGTTCGTTTTCTTTTTCTATGTTCAAAACGACCGCCCGAACCTGGTCGCCCTTTTTGAAGGCTTCCGAGGGGTGCTTGTAACGCTTGGTCCAGGAAATGTCCGAAATATGGACCAAGCCGTCGATGCCTTCGTCAATGCCGATGAATATGCCGAAATCAGTAATGTTCTTTATCTTGCCCTCGATGATCGTGCCGACCGGATACTTTTCGGCCACCACGTCCCAGGGATTGGGCTCGACCTGTTTCATGCCCAAAGAAATGCGTTTCTGGGAGGCGTCTATATTCAGAACGACGCATTCGACCAGGTCGCCCACCGACAGAAGCCTGGCCGGATTTCTCACCTTCCGCGTCCAGGACATCTCCGAAACGTGAATCAGGCCCTCGATGCCTTCTTCGACCTCGACAAAAGCCCCATAATCGGCCAGAGAAACCACTCGGCCTTGGACCCTGGTTCCGACCGGATATTTCTCTTCAGCCTTGGCCCAGGGGTCTTCCTGCAGTTGCTTGAGTCCCAAGGAAACGCGTTCGCGGTCACGGTCAAAACTCAGAACCTTGACCTTGATTTTCTCCCCGACTTTGAAAAGCTCGGAGGGGTGGCCGATGCGGCCCCAAGACATATCAGTAATATGGAGCAATCCGTCAATGCCGCCGAGATCAACAAAGACGCCGTATTCGGTGATGTTTTTGATCACGCCTTCCATGACCGAACCTTCACTCAGGCCGGCCATGGTCGTGTTTTTGAGCCTGGCCCGTTCCTCTTCGAGAATGGCCCGGCGCGACAGGACGACATTGCCTCGGCGCTTGTTATATTTCAAAATTTTGAATTGAAAAGTCTGGCCGACCAAGCTTTCGAGGTTTTTGATCGGTCTGAGGTCGACCTGGGAGCCGGGTAAAAAAGCGGTTACGCCGATGTCCACCGATAACCCCCCCTTGACCCGGGCGGTCACCCGACCTTCAATCGTCCCGTCTTCATTATAGATACGGCTGATCTCCTCCCAGACCTTGATCTTGGCCGCTTTTTCTTTGGAAAGGATGATCTCGTCGTCTTCTTCGTCCCAGCGAACCAGCAAGGCTTCGACCTCATCGCCCACTTCCACCTGGACCTGACCCGCTTCGTCGGTAAATTCAGACAAGGGGATGCGGCCTTCGGACTTGGACCCGATGTCGACCATCACGCTTTCCTTGTCGATCTGGACGACCAATCCTCTATGAACCTCTCCTTCATGGAGTTTTTTGAAACTTTGTTCATAAAGATCGCCCATGTCCGGCTGGACCTCCGAATCCGAGTGTTCGGCCTGGACGTTCAGATTGTTTTTGACTTGTTCCTGATCTTGGCTTTGAAAGTTTTCCATGGTTTACCAAATACCCCCAAAAAATCGTGCTGCAAGCCCGCGGGCTTCTAGGCCCAACCCACAATTTACTTTAACAGTTAAATTAAAATAAACCGACGGCCTTTTTTATCAAACTTTTATTTTATAGCAATTCTATTTTAACAAATCAATAGGTTTTCAGGAAAAATCGTATGAATTCTCGTTCCAAGCATCTACCTGTGAACGAAGTTGAAAAACGAATTGTGACACCGATCCGCAGACGGGGTTCCAGGCCGCCGGCAACTGAAGGATTACGAAAAATTGTTTTCCTTTTTTATCGCGGCCAGCATCCGATCAAGAACGTCCTCTATGCTTAATCGGCTGGAATCAATGATAATAGCGTCTTCGGCCGGCTTAAGGGGCGCTAAAGCCCGGCTGGAATCGGCCTGATCCCGCCGGGCCATGTCTTCGGCCACTTGACCGGGACCGACCCTTTCCCCTTTAATCTTGAGTTCTTCAAATCTTCGCCTGGCTCTCTCCTCAGGAGCGGCGTCGAGAAAAAATTTGACCGAAGCCTGGGGGAAGACTACGGTCCCCATGTCCCGGCCTTCGGCCACTAAGTTGCCCGAGGCCCCCAGCCGCCGCTGATGGTCGAGCATGGCCCGCCGGACCACGCTCAAGGCCGAAGCGGCCGAGGCCAAAGCGCTGATATGAGGCTGCCGAATATCAGCGGTGACTTCGCGGCCGTTTAAAAAGACCCGGGTTTCGTCTTGGTCCGGAACCACTTCCAGTTGGAGGTTCTCCAGGACCCCGGCCACGGCCGGCTCATCAGAAACGTCTGCCCCGGCCTCGGCCACGGCCATAGCGACGGCCCGGTACATGGCCCCGGTGTCAAGATAAGCCCAGCCCAAACGTCGGGCCAAGGCCTTGGCCAGAGTGGTTTTGCCCGCTCCGGCCGGTCCGTCGATGGTTATGACGCGCTGCCCGGAGGCCATGCCAGACCCAGGACCTTGGCCAAGGCGCTGAGGAATCGCCGGTTCTCTTCGGGCAACCCCACGTTGATTCGTATGAAATTGATCAGACCGTAACTCTTCATCGACCTGACGATGACGCCCTCCCTGAGCATGGCCTCGGCCACGCTATCTGCGTTCCGGTCAAGCTCGATTAAAAAAAAGTTGGTTTGAGTCGGGTGGCATTTCAGGCCCAAGCGCTTGAGCTGTTCTTGGAGCCAGGCCAATCCGGACCAGGTCGTCTCCCTGGTCTTTTGGTAGAATTCTTCATCGTCCAAAGCGGCCAGGGCCCCGACTTGGGCCAGGGTCCCGACGTTGAAGGGCTGGCGCACCCGGTCCAGGTAATCGACCAGTTCCTCGGGGGCCAAGCCATACCCGATCCGCAAGCCGGCCAAACCGTAAGCCTTGGAAAAGGTGCGGAGCATGATGATCGGGTTGTTCCCGGCCAGGAACTCTTGAGGGTCAATCAGGGGTTGGTTGCGGACGAAATCCCGGTAGGCCTCATCCAGAACGACCACGGTCCTGGGGGGCAGGTCGGCCAGAAATGACTTCAAATCATTCGGGGCGATCAAGCTTCCCGTGGGATTGTTCGGGTTATCCAGAAAAAGGAGCCTGGTTCGGTCGCCCACCGTTTCGGCCAACCCCGGCAGATCGTGCCGGAATCCTTTTAAAGGAACCCGCTTGATCAGACCGCCGGCGCCCTGAACCACTTTGGAATAGACCAGAAAAGTCGGGTCGGAAAAAACAGCCTCATCGCCCGGCCTTAAAAAGGTTCTGACGCTCAGTTCGATTATCTCGTTGGAACCGTTGCCGAGCACCACCTGGGACATGGACAGGCCCAGACGTTCGGCCAAGGCTTTTTTCAGATAATACCCGCGTCCGTCCGGGTAGCGATGAAGGTTGGGCAGGGCCGCGGTTACGGCCGCCGCCGCTTTGGGCGACGGCCCCAGAGGGTTTTCGTTGGAAGCCAGTTTGACCGCCCCGGAGACGCCAAGCTCTCTTTCGAGTTCTTCCAATGGTTTGCCCGGTGGATAAGGCGTCAGGGATAGTAATTCCTTGGAAACCAGTTCTTCAAACATACATATCAACTCCGCTTGCTTTATAAAATACGGCTGGACAAAAAGCAACAGCCTTTCAAGGCGCTCTGGATCATTTTTCAGTTGGACCGGGTTCATACCAAGTTGCCTTCAAATATGAAATAAGGGAACTATCAGGTCATTGCGAGGTTCGTCCCGGACGAACCGAAGCAATCCCTTCAAATTAAAAGAGATGGCGCCGTCATCCCGCCGCCGCGGGATTCCTCGCCATGACCCGCGGTTAAACTTTGTTTGAAGGCAACTTAGTATCACTCAGATTTGGTTCCATAATGACGGGCCGATTTAAGGGGGTCTCCTCGTTAATCCGGCCGGCTCAACGGGGCCGGGCGTGGATCAAGGGGCCCCACCGGGGCCCCCGCCATCGATGACCAGGCGGATTACTACTTTTTTCCTAGTTTTTTGACTGCACTACTTCAGCCAGGGTGTGGGGGAGTCCTTTGATGGCTTCACTGTCACCGCCACCGCCCTGTACACCCATGGCGTGGCCATTCTGGACGGTGGCGCATCTTCCCAGATCGACGCCACCGCGCATCTGGCCTGGGGCCGCATTCCCTCCGGGAGCGGCAACACCGGTCCGACGATCGACATCACATTTGATGCTCCGATCACGGCGCTGGGCTTCGATTGGAAAGATATCGATTCGACCGACTCCTACACGCTCAATGTGCTCACCGTCAGTTACGGCAACGTGGCGCCCTGGCCCCATGGAACCGGCAGCGGCTTCTTCGGCTTGATCAGCGACACACCGTTTTTATCCGTCACTTTGGTTTCCGGCCCCAACAAGGGCGGTGTGGTCCAGCCCATGAGTCTCGACAATCTGGCGCATAACAGCCAGGGGCAACCCCCCGCACCCGTGCCTGTTCCGGGGGCGGCGCTGCTGCTGGGCTCGGGTTTGGCCGGGCTTGGGTTGTTTCGGAAGAGGATGGGCCGGAAACGCGGCTGAATCGAATCGGCCAGTTGAGTCATTTGAGTTGAGCAGGGGGTCGCCCTCTACCCCCTTCATGCAGAGGAAAGGCTTGGGTTCGGCCGAACGTTCTTTCGGGGGGCCTTCGGGGTATACTCCGAAGATCGGCGGCATGGTCCGATCCGACTGACTTCCTGCCCGGCAGTCTCAAACGTTCGGCGGATTTTACGTCCCCCGAACGTTAAAACAGCCCCGGACACCAACGAAAGAAGCTAACCGGCATCCAATTATCCTTCTAATTCCCCGGCCCCCGGATCACTGAAATAAACCTCCGGCGGCCTTGCATTTTCCCGGGGAAAAGTGTAAGTATCATTTGAACGATCGAGTCCGGCCCCGTTAATCATCTTGACGAATTCGGCGGGGCGGCCGGTGATTTGACAACCATTGTTTCAGCTTGGTCGCGCTAGGCGGGGAGCTAGCGGTGCCCTGAACCCGAAATCCGCTTCAGCGGGGCTGAATCCCCTTTTGAGGGTTTAACTCCGGGAGGTTTTTTCCGGTTTTCGGCGAAACAGGCTCGACGCCGCGCAACAAACGCCTGCGAACCCCGTCAGGTCCGGGAGGAAGCAGCGGTAAGCAAGGTGGTTTGTGTCGCGGATGTTCGGGCTTCCCTTTCGTCGAAGCGGGGACTTCTTTGGAGAGGCTCGAGAAAGGGTGCGCGGCCAAGCTTGGTTCAACTTGAGGGGAGGGCTGTTTCGGCCTTCCCTTTTCTATTCTTCAGTGATCCGATAACCTTCGGCTCTTAAAAGAGCGGCGATTTCCGCTCCATGGTCGAGCCCGCGGGTTTCGAGTTCCAAGCCCACCCTGGTCTGGTCCGGGGGCAGATTTTTCCCCAGTCGGTCGTGAAATATGTGCAAAACGTTGCCTTGAGCGGAGGCGACCAAGGAGAGAAGTTTGGCCAGAGCCCCGGGGCGGTCGTCCAGGATCACGGAAAATTTGAAGATGCGGCCGGAGCGGACCAAACCCTGATCGATGATCCGGCCGATCAGATTGGCATCCACGTTGCCGCCGGAAATGATCAGGACCACCTTTTTGCCTTCCAATTCAGGAAAAGCCCCGGCCAAAAATGCGGCCAGGCCCAGGGCTCCGGCTCCTTCGGCCACTATCCGCCGCCGTTCCAAAAGCAGGAGCATGGCTTGAGCTATATGCTCTTCATCGACCTGAACCACTCGATCAACAAATTTTTGGATCAGAGGCAAGGTCAGATCGCCGACTTTAGCCACCCTGGCCCCGTCGGCCAGAGTGGACCCCGCAGCCGTTTCGACCGGGTTTCCGGCGGCCAGGGCGGCGGTGGCAGAAGCGGCCCGGCTTGGTTCCACGCCCGCCACTATGACCCGAGGTTTTTTGGCCTTGACGGCCGCAGCCACGCCCCCGATAAGCCCCCCGCCGCCGACGGGGACGACTACGGCCTCCAGGTCGGGCCGGTCTTCGAGAATCTCCAGTCCCAAGACGCCTTGACCGGCTATCACGTCCGGGTTGGCAAAGGGGTGAATGAAGGTCAAAGAGTCTTCCAGGCCGCGAGCGGCCTGGACGGCCTCTTCCACCGTTTCTCCGGCCAGACGAACCTCAGCCCCGTAAGCGGCCGCGGCTTGGCGCTTGGACAGGGAAGCGCCGACCGGCATGAAGATGAGGGCCTTCAAACCCAGAAGGCGGGCGGCCCAAGCCACGCCTTGGGCGTGATTGCCGGCCGAGGCCGCAGCCACGGCGGTGGCCGCTCCGGCCTGGGCCAAACGGTGAAGGCAGTTATAAGCGCCGCGGATTTTAAAGGACCCGGTGCGCTGGAGATTCTCCAGCTTGAGATAAATCTCAGCCCCGACCAGTCGGCTCAGATTATGGGAAAAGACCAGGGGCGTCCTGGTTATAACCTGGGTCAAAACGGTTCGAGCCTGGTCTATGTCTTTAAGGGTGGTCAGGACGGCCCCCCTGGCGATCAAACCAACTTGGAAAAATCAAAATCCTTCTCTTTCATGGCCTGAGCGTATGGGGAAACATCGAGGCCTTTTTCCAAAGCGGCCTGGCATTCCTTGACGCCTTGGGTCAGGCCGAAAAAGATGAATCCGATTATCCGTCCCTGGTCCAGGACGATCTTGCGGTAGGTGGAATCATCTTGAAAAATTATTGATTGATGCTTACCGTCGGCGTCTATATCGCCGGCGGCGGTCAGGTCCACGCCGACCACTTTCAAGGAATTGGACAGGACCGTGCCTTCATAAACGGCCTGACCGCCGGCCATGTTGATCCCGGCCGTCTCGCCCTGGGCCCGGGCCGCCGGCCAGATGCCGTAAATCCGGCCCCGATGTTCGATCAGGTCGCCGGCCGCCCAGACGCTCGGCCGGCTGGTCTGCAGCCGGTCGTCGACTTTGACGCCCTTGTCCACGTCCAGCCCCATGTTTCGGGCCAAGTCCAGGTTAGGCCGGATGCCGGCCGAAAACAGGACCAGGCCGCCCTCAATCTCCCGGCCGTCCTCCAAGGCCAGGCCTTCGGCTTCGGATTGTCCCAAAATCTGCTTGGCTTTGGCCCCCAGGTAGAAAGAGAAGCCCAGGCCTTCGAGGATTTTTTGGAGTTTGGCCGCGCCGGCCGGGTCCATCTGTCTGGGCAGGAGGCGGTCGAAAAATTCGACCACCTGGACCGTCAAACCTCGGCGGGTCAAGCCGTAACCGGCTTCCAGACCCAAGAGCCCGCCGCCGATCAGTACGGCCTTCTTGGTTTTTTCGGCCTGGGCGGCTACGGCCCGGGCGTCGGCCAGGCTGCGCAGGCCGAAAACGCCTTTTTTTTCCGCGCCCGGCACCGGCGGGATAAAGCTTCTGGCCCCCACGGCCAGCAGCAGTTCGTCGTAATTCATTACCGTGCCCTGGTCGCTTTGGACTTTCTTGGCGGAAACGTCGCCCTTAACCACCGTCTCGCCTAAAAGCAGATTGATCTTGTTGTCTTTGTACCAATCAGCGGGATGAATGACGATGCGGGAAGGCTCGACCTGCCCGGAAACCACCTCCGGCAGCCTGACCCGGTAATAAAACGGTTCCGGCTCCTGAGAAAAAACGGTGATCTCTCCCTCTGGATCGGCGGCCCTGATTTTTTCTGCGGCGGTGACCCCGGCCACTCCATTGCCGACGATAACGTAATTTTTCACTTTTTCCCCTCCTTAAGAGAATGAACGTTTCCCACCCGGACGGCTTTCCATATCGGGAGAATTTACCAGAAAAAGCCCGGCTAGGCCAAGAGAGAAAGTCCGGGTCGTTGGCCGGGGTCATGAGGGGAAGCGAAGATTATTTTAGATAAAATCCAAGACAAGTCTCTTCACCCCCTTATGAAAAGACCGAGAAGAAAGATTCTTGATCAGGAAACCTCGACTACTGCCAGATGTTGCACGCCCTTGGGGGTTTTGACCTGGATTTCGTCCCCTTCCTCTTTTCCGATCAAGGCCCGGCCCAAAGGTGAAGTTACGGAGATGCGGCCCTTTTCCGGCGCCGACTCATAGGGACCAAGCAGGGTATAGGTGCTTTGTTCTCCGGTCTCGCTGTTTTCGACCGTGACCGTGGCCCCGAAAACGGCCTTTTTGTAAGGACCGGCTACCTCGATGATCTGACATTCCCCCAAAGCCACCTGGAGCTCCTGGATACGGCCCTCGATGAAACTCTGGCGCTCCTTGGCCGCATGGTACTCGGCGTTTTCCGAAAGATCGCCGTGGGAACGAGCCTCCTCGATGGCTTTGACGTTGGCCGGACGATCAACATTGATCAGCCTTTCCAGTTCTTTTTTAAGATTCTCGTATCCATTTTTGGTAATGGGCATAGTCTCCATGTCGACTCCTTAACGAAAAACCGCCGACCTTGGGGCCGGCGGCCAAAGTAGTCAAAGATATATTACCGGCTCCGGAAGTCTTTGTAAAGGGGAAATTTGAAATAAAAAGCGACTCTGGTTGTTCAAGCCAGGGCTAGGCCGGCTTCGAAGGCCCGGCGGTTGGTCTCGAGAACCCTTGGACTTCGGCTCATGGCCTCAATGGTCCGGGCTATATCGTCCGGCGCGGCGAAAAGATACCCTTTTCCCGCCACATAGCCGAGCAAGACCAGGTTGGCGGCCTGGCGGCGGCCGACTGAAGTTTCAGCGATCCGGCCGGCGTCTATGATTTCATAGGTCCCTGGTTTTTCCGAGTTGACGATGACCTGGGTCCGAGCCCCGATCAAATAGGGATGCACATCCAGGTTTTCTTCGGCCAAAAACAGGGCCAGATCCGCCCGCCCGGCTCTGAGCAGTGGACTGTGAAACGGTCCGACCTTGAGATGGGAGATGACCGCGCCGCCCCGCATGGCCATGCCGTGGGTCTCAGACGATAAGACGTCCAGGCCCAGGCCCAGGGCCGTTTCAGCCAGAATCCGGGTGATAAACAAAACGCCTTGGCCGCCCAGCCCGCTTATTCCTATTTGTTGAGGCTCCACGGATCAAACCTCCTCGATGGCCCCGGTCGGACAGATATGGGTGCAGACGCCGCAGCCGACGCAGAGATAGTCCAGGATGGTCATCCGGCCGTCTTGGCTTTCGACCAGGGCCGGACAGCCGAAACTTTCCTGACAGAGGCCGCAGACCGCGCATTCATCCGTGACCCGGAATTTCCTGGTTTTTTCCGGTCGAGGCTGGTGGCGGTCCATCAGGCAGGGATGACGGCCGATGACCACGGCCGGTCCTCGATTCCGGCCGGCGAAAGCCGCGGCCTGCCGGAGCAGTTCCAAGAAATGCGGATAATCATAGGGATCGCCGGTCTCGAGAAACTCCACTCCGCAGGCCCGGACCGCGTCCTCGATGGAAACAATCCGACCCGAACCCGAGGCGTCGAAACGGGCCAAAGCCGGAGTGGGCTGATGTCCGGTCATGGCCGTAGTGCCGTTGTCTAAAATCAGCAGGACGAACGAGGCTCCATGGGTCACGGCGTTGATCAGCGGCGGAATCCCGGCGTGAAAAAAGGTCGAGTCGCCGATAGTGGCGCCGATGGGCATGGGCTTGGTCCCATGGGCCTGATAAGTATGGGCCAACCCGGCGGCTATGCTCACGGCCGCGCCCATGCACAGGCAGGTGTCCACCGCGCCCATGTTCATGCCCAGGGTGTAGCAGCCGATGTCGCTGGGATAAATGCCGCCGGGCATAGCCTCCATCAAAGCGGCGAAAGCCGCCCGGTGGGGACAGCCGGCGCAAAGGGTGGGACGTCGGCCCGGAGCGCTAGCCGGAATCTGTGCGGGCGCCTCCAGGCTGGCGAAACGCCGCAGACCATCGTACACCAAGTCCGGGGTCATCTCCCCGGCCCCCGGCCAGAAACCATCCCGCCGACCTTTCAATTCCTTACCGATCAGCCCGGCCAACTGCATTTCCATGACCGGGGCGGTCTCCTCCAGAATAAGGACTTCCCGGAAAGGCGACAGGGCTTCCCTGAAAACGGCCAGGTTCAAGGGGTAGGGCATTTTCACCTGGAAAAGGGCCAGTTTGGCCGCCAGTTCCGGATCATCGGCCAGGGCTTCGAGGGCGTGAGCCAGGACCACGCCGGAAGCGACCACGGCCAGGGATTGGCCCGATCCGGCGTTCATCGGCTCGGGTCCGGCCAGCTTATGCCCGGATATCCGGGCCAGCTTTTCATTCAAGTTGTGGTGGAGGACCAGGCGAAACTTGGGTGTGGCCGCCCAGCGGCCGGGATTGCGGTCGAAAACCGGGGCGAAATCGACCCGGGCCGGCGGCCGGCAGAGGATGTTCTGGCGGGCGTGGCAGACGCGGGTGGTCGGCCGGATCATCACCGGTATTTCAAAGGCCTCGGACAGGTCGTAAGCCTGGGCCATCAAGTCCTTGGCCTCCCGGGGCGAGGCCGGGTCCAGCACGGGGACTTTGGCCAGCATGGCCATCAGGCGGCTGTCCTGCTCGGTCTGGGAACTGTGGGGGCCGGGATCATCGGCCGAAATGACCAGAAAACCGCCCTTGACCCCGATGTAAGCCGAACTGAGAAACGGGTCGGCCGCCACGTTCAGCCCGACCTGCTTCATGCTCACCGCGGCCCGGCCGCCGCAGTAGGCGTGAGCCAGTGCGGTTTCATAAGCGACTTTTTCGTTGATCGACCACTCGGCATGAATCGGATAGTTTTCCTCTTGGGCCATGTCTTGCAAAGCGGCCATGATTTCCGAGGCCGGGGTTCCGGGATAGGAGGCGGCCATGGTGCAGCCGTTTTCCAAAAGCCCACGGGCCAGGGCTTCATTGCCCATCAATATTCGCATCCGACTTTCAGCCAAACCGCCCTCCGTTGTGGTTCGTAATTGAAAATACCTAACCGCCGCCCCAGCCGAAACCGGCCGTCCGCTTGGCTAGGCTTTGTTTTTGGAAATCGAAAGTTAAGGTGTTTTAGCAGAGGGTCGAGGGTCTGTCAAGCAGACCCGAGAGCAATGACCGGGAGGCTTGGAATCAAGTTGAGGCGCTCCTGCCCTGGTTGGTTCCCTGATTACCAAGGCCGGACCGAATAAAAAAGCCCCGCCCGCTTCGGCGAGGCTGATCGGACAGTCAGCGGCACCGGTCAAGAAGGCCGTTCAAGGGGATTCCTGATTCAGGCCGAGCTTCATTTTTACGCCGATGGACTTGTATTTTTCCACCTCGATGAGGTTTTTCAAGGTCTCAACTTTCCGGACATCCTCCAGAGAATACTGGCGGCGGTTGGTGGTGGAGCGTCGAGGCTGCAGAAACTCGTTGAATTCCTTTTCCCAATATCGGATGGTCGTCTTTTTGACTCCGGTCAGCTTGGACACCTGGTCGATGTTCAGATATACTTTTTGCAGCACGTCATCGGTTTTCATGCGCCTTCTCCTGACTCCTGGGCGTGAAAATCATCCGGCCGGAGATGAGTTTCACGGCTGTTACCTGTTATATCGGCATTCTCGGCTGAAAAGTTTAAATCTTTTTCAACAAAGAGACGCCCGCGTGGAAAAATGTTAGACCCTCATACAGATAACTTGTCCTTTCCGTAACTCTTTGTTAAAGGTATCGGTCAAAATAGATCAAATCTTTAATAGTTTGTTTCGAAAATGGTCGAAGCGGATATTTTTTTGAAATATTAAGGCATTATAGTCTGACGATTCGGTCGGGAGGATGGCCTTGGAATCATTCTGCCAGAAATGCGGTCGCCGGTTGCGTCCGGGCGAACTCAGATACCAGGTAAAAATTGAAATAATCTCCGCCTTTGACGGGTATCTTCCGGAGTCGGATGAAGACATCGACGCCGAATTGAGCCGATTGATCGAAGCCGTGACTCGTCAAGACCCGGAGGAAGCGGCCAAGGACGTGGCCCAAACCATCTTTCTGGTCATCTGCCGTTCCTGCCGGAATCGGCTGGCCCGAGAATACGATATTGTTCAGGAACAACGAGTAGTCCACTAGGCCGCCTGATCGTTCCGAGTTTCCACCCCACAGCAAAGCTGTGGGGTGCTTGTCGGAGCCCTCCCAGGGCCAAAAGTAGGGGCGACGCATGCGTCGCCCCTGGTATCTTGGTCCAGAGATAGTTTATGAATCGATGGCAGATCGGCAGGGCCGCACGGCCGTGCGCCCCTACCCTGTTAAGGATTACCGGGAAAAGCGCTTTTTCATTTATTTTTTTTTCTAAAAAATGAGCCCAGGCTCAAAATTGCCCCTTGACAGCCGCCTGGTCCGGGTATACGTTTTGGTCACAAGCTCAAAACGGTCAGGAGGACCAGATGCCCCGGCCCCCAAAATGTCGTTTGATCCAAGACCCGCCCCAGGTGACTTACTTCAAGCCTCGGGGGGTGCCCATGACCGCCCTGGAGGAAGTCGTTCTGCCCCTGGAAGGCTTTGAAGCCTTACGACTGGCGGAAATAGAAGGACTGGACCAGGATCAGGCCGCGGAACGAATGAACGTGTCCCGGCAGACCTTCGGCCGCATCCTGGCTGCGGCCAGGAAGGCCCTGGCCGAAGCCGTGGTCCTGGGCCGGGCCTTGCGCATTGAAGGCGGGAATTATGTGATCAGCGGCTCGGGCCGGAATTTTGAATAGAAAGGCGGAACCCCAAAAATGAAGGAAGCTCAACCCGACGCCAACTTCGAGCGTCAGATCCAGGACAAGGTCATCGAAAACAGGCTCAAACAGATCAAACACAAGATTTTGGTCCTCAGCGGCAAGGGCGGCGTGGGCAAGTCCACGGTGGCGGTCAATCTGGCCGTAGGACTGGCCGGCCGAGGCAAGAAAGTGGGGCTGATCGACGTGGACCTGCACGGCCCCAGCGTGCCCAGGATGTTGGGACTGCGCGACGGCTTCAAGGGCGGTGAACATCCCAAGCCCATCGCCTGGTCGCCCAACCTTTCGGTGGTCTCCATCGAACCCTTGCTGCCGGACAAGGACGTATCCATCATCTGGCGGGGGCCGGTCAAGATCGGGGTGATCCGACAGTTCATCTCGGACCTGGAATGGGACCCGCTGGACTATCTGGTCATCGACAGCCCGCCGGGCACCGGCGACGAACCTCTGACCGTGGCCCAGACCATCCCCGGGGCTTACGCCTTGATCGTCACCACCCCTCAAGAAGTGGCTTTGGCCGACGTACGCAAATCCATCGATTTTTGTCACAAGGTCAACATGCCCATCCTCGGGCTGGTGGAAAACATGGCCGGCCTGATCTGCCCCCACTGCGGCCAGGCCATCCAATTTTTTAAAACAGGCGGCGGGGCCGGCCTGGCCAAGGCCTCCGGACTGCCGCTCCTGGCCAGCGTGCCTTTCACCCAGGGCGTGGTCGAAGCCGGCGACACCGGCCGGCCCGAAACACAACCTTTCGACGAACTGGTGGCTCAGGTCCTGACCAGACTGAACGGTGAAAAGGCCGCCTGAGCCGTGACCGCCGACCAACCAGTTGAGGAGGATCTCTTTATGGATAAAATCGCCGTGAGCAGCCAGGGCCGCAGCCTGGACGACCAAGTCGATCCCCGTTTCGGCCGGGCCGCTTACTTCATCGTGGTGGACCCGGACACTATGTCCTTTGAAGTTCTGGACAACGGCGACTCTCGGGCCATGGCCCAGGGCGCGGGCATCCAGGCCGCCGAGATCGTCGCCGACTCCGGGGCCAAAGTGGTCCTGTCGGGCTTTGTCGGCCCTAAGGCCTTCCAGGCCCTGTCCGCGGCCGGGATCAAGATCGGCCAGGGCGTCGACGGAGTCACCGTTCGGGAGGCCGTCGAACGTTACAAATCAGGACAAGTCAGTCCGGCCTCCAGGCCGACCAAACCAGGGCATTGGTCATGATCGTGGCCGTGGCCAGCGGCAAGGGCGGCACGGGCAAGACCACCGTCGCCGCTTCCTTGACCAAGGTCTGGGCCGGACCGGTCCAGGCGGTGGATATGGACGTGGAGGAACCCAACCTGCACCTGTTCCTCAAGCCCGAATTGACCGGGCGGGAAACGGCCCGCCTGCCTGTGCCTCTGGCCGATCAGGCCAAATGCACGGCCTGCCGGGCCTGCGCCGAAATCTGCCAGTTCAAGGCCATAACCGTGCTGGCCGGCTACGTGATGACCTTTCCGGACATGTGCCACGGCTGCGGCGGCTGCACCGCCGTCTGCCCGGAGGGGGCCATAACCGAAGATTATCGGGAACTGGGCGAGGTCCTTTGGGGTCGGTCCGGCGAGATCGATTTTCTGATGGGCCGTCTCCGGATCGGCGAAGCCATGAGCCCGCCTTTGATGCGGGCCGTTTGGCAAAGGGTGGATCGAATCGGCGACGTGATCGTGGACGCCCCGCCGGGGGTGAGCTGCCCGGCCATCGCCGCGGTCTGGCCGGCCGACGTGATTCTGCTGGTCAGCGAACCGACGCCGTTCGGATTCCACGACCTTAAACTGGCCCGGGCCGCCTTCGCTCCTTTGGATAAACCCATGGGCGTGGTCGTGAATCGGGCCGGTCTGGGCGACGAAGCCTTGTATGAATATTGCCGGGAGACGGACCTGCCCATTCTCCTGGAAATACCCTTTGACCGCCGGATAGCCGAAGCCTACGCCCAAGGCCTGGTCATCGCCGAAGCCCGGCCCGAATACCGGCAAGGCTTTCTGGACCTGGCCGGCCGGGTCCGCGACCTGGCCGGCCGGGTCCGCGACCTGGCCGCCGCGCCTCTTTTGGAGGCCCGTCATGCCTGAAATCACCATTATCAGCGGCAAGGGGGGCACCGGCAAGACCTCTCTGACCGCGGCCTTCGCCCACCTGGCCCAAAACCACGTCATCTGCGACCTGGACGTGGACGCCCCGGACCTGCACCTGCTCCTCGATCCCGAACATGAAAAGGCGGAGGAGTTCTATTCCGGCCACACCGCGGTGATCGACCGTGAACTTTGTACAAACTGCGGCCAATGCCTAGAACTCTGCCGGTTCACGGCCATCGCCCAGGGACCCGAGGGGCCGACCGTGGACCCCATCGCTTGCGAAGGCTGCAAGGTCTGCGTCCATTTCTGCCCGGCCCAGGCCATAAACTGGCTGGAAGATCATTGCGGACGCTGGTATATTTCCCGAACCAGGTTCGGACCTATGGTCCACGCCCAGCTCTTTCCGGGCGAGGAAAATTCAGGCAAACTGGTGGCCCTGCTTCGGGAGCGGGCCCGGGCCATCACCCAGGAGGGCAATTTGGACCTGATCCTCTCCGACGGGGCCCCCGGTCTGGGTTGCCCGGTCATCAGCTCCCTCAGCGGGACCGATCTGGCCGTGATCGTCACCGAGCCTACGCCTTCAGGGGTGCACGACCTCGACCGGGTGGCCGATCTGTGCGCTCATTTCCGCATCCCGGCCGGCGTCCTTATCAACAAATGGGACCTCAACGCCGACCAGTCGCAAGCGATTGAGCGTCTTTGCCTGAAAAAAGGCTTGAACCTGGTCGGTAAATTGCCCTTTGACCCCGCTTTCACCCAGGCCATGGTCCAAAGGATGGTCATCACCGAATTCCAGAGCGAAGGCTTAGCCGATGAGGTGAAAGCGGTCTGGCGGCGTATCCAGGATTTGGCTGGCCTGAGGGCCGCGGCCTGAGGACTTGGGGTGTTTGAATTTTGGAGTGAACCGGCCAAGGGCAAGTCAAGCCCGGCCGGTCGACTTAATAACGATAATAATTTAGGAGGCTGATAATAACATGAGTCTAGTCATCGCGGTTCCATCCATGGCCCCGGGGGGTCTCGAAGCCGAGCTCTCCCCCCATTTCGGACATTGCGACTTGTTCACCTTGGTCACTTTTGACGACGGACAGATCACTGACGTATCCGTGGTGCCCAACGTGCCCCACCAGCAAGGCGGCTGCATGGCCCCGGTCAATCTATTGACCCAAAACGGGGCCAGGGTTCTCGTGGCCGGCGGCATGGGCATGCGGCCCCTGATGGGCTTCAACCAAGTCGGCATCGAGGTCTTTCACAGCGGCGGATTGACCCAGGTCGGCCAAGTCGTGGCCGCCCTGCTCGAAGGCCGACTGCCCCGCTTCGGCCAGGACCATACCTGCGGCGGAGGTGAGCACCATCACCCCGCTTGAGACGGCCCGGACCCACGCCCCGGCCCGGCTCTAATAACGTCGTCTTGATTCTGACCGCGGCTCCGGCCGCCGGGGGCCTTGTCCGTTTTTACTCTCTAAATGGGTGGCCCCGACAATTCATTGTCGGGGCGGCCAAGACCGATAGGCCGAAGGCCGCAAGAGGCCTGCTACTCCCGTGGCTGGTATATCCGGTCTTGTAAGCTCCGGCTGGCACTAGGTTCCCCTCTTGTTCCCAGGCTCCGCCTGGGAACAACCTGTCTTTGAGGCTCCGCCTCATTGAGGGTTAACGCGGACCCGGGTCCGACCTCGGCCCAGCGGCGGCCGAGACCAAAAAACAAAATAAGCAGGCAGAGCCTGCTGGGCAGTGCGTTCCCAGCCGGAGCCTGGGAACGAGAATCAAACTGTAGGCTGGCCGCCAGTCCGGGGGGATTCTTTTTTATCCCCCCGGACTGGCCCCTCCTCGAGCGCCATCATAAACGCTCAACTGTCCGGGAAGATCCTAACTAATACACTTAATTTCGCCTCCGCATGTCCGAACGGCCCGGAGAAGTTCTCCGGGCCGCTTCACGCTCCCAGACGGGAGTAACTTAAATCTTCCTTGCCCAGGTAGGCTTCAATGACTCTTTGGTCGTGTCGTATCTCTTCCGGCCGCCCTTCGGCGATCTTTTTCCCAAAATCCAGGACGCAAATACGGTCCGATATGTCCATGACCACGCCCATATCGTGTTCAATCAGGACAATGGTCACACCCCATTCTTCATTAATATCCAAAATATATCTGACCATATCTTCGGTCTCTTCCAGGTTCATCCCGGTGGTTGGTTCATCTAATAGAAGTATTTTGGGTTTCATGGCTAAAGCTCGGGCCAACTCCACCCTTTTTTGCAGACCGTACGGCAGGATTCTGACCTGACTTTTTCTAATATGCTCAATCTCGAGCAAATCAATGATATTTTCTTCCAGGTCCTTCCTAAGGGCCACCTCTTGTTTCCTAGTTCGCCCATAATATATTCCGTCGGATAAGAAGTCCGATCTCAGGTGTATGTGCCGGCCCAACTTTATATTGTCAATCACGGTCATGTGAGCGAATAATTCAACATTCTGAAAAGTGCGGGCTATGCCCAAGGAAGCAATCTTGTGCGGCTTCATCCGGGTGATGTCTCGGCCTTCAAAAATAATTCTTCCTTCTTCGGGACGGTAGAAAGAATTTATACAATTCAGCAGACATGTTTTACCAGCGCCGTTAGGACCGATTATTGAAAATATCTGACCCTTCCGGACACCGGTGCTTACACCGGAAAGAGCCTGGAGCCCGCCGAAGCTCAGATAAATATCCTCGACAGCCAATTGATATTCAGACTGCTCATTCAAATCCGTTCCTCGTTTTTCTTGGCCAGATCATAAATCGTGACTTTTGTTTTCATCCGATAAACGTTCCCATCCGCATATCTAATCTCGGCCTCAACCGTCAATTCTTTTTCCTCTCTATAGAGGGCTTCAATCAAATTAGCATATCTATCCCCGACTACCGAGCGTCTTACTTTGCCGGTTCTGGTCAGTTCATCGTCATCGGCATCCAGTTCCTTGTAAAGAATGACAAAACGTTTTACCCTGGTAATCTTGGGGATTGTTTCGTTTATTCTGCCGATTTCTTTGGCTGTTAATTCATAGACCTCGTTTTTTTGGGAAAGGTCGGTATAGGTGGTAAAGGCCAATTTTTTCTTTTCAGCCCACTTGCTCACATTAGCCATATCCATGGTGACCAAAGCGGCAATATATGGCCTATTTTCTCCAATCACCATAGCGTCACGGATATATGGACTGAATTTTAATTTATTTTCGATTAACTGAGGTGAAAATTTTGTGCCGTCCGCCATAAACATGACGTCTTTTTGCCGGTCAATCATGATGAGGTGACCATCTTCATCCAAAATACCTTCATCCCCGGTATGCAACCAACCATCCTCGATGGTCTTTCCAGTCGCCTCTTCATTTTTATAATAACCCTTAAATACAACCGGGCCTTTGATTAAAATTTCGCCCTGATCGGAAATGCGGATTTCGACTCCTGGTATGGGCACTCCGACGGTGTCCAATTTAATGTCGCCATTGCGATGGCCGACGCTGATGCCCGTTGACTCGGTCTGTCCGTAAACTTGTTTGATATTGATGCCCAAGGCCATAAAGAAATTTAAGGTCTCTTGACCCAAAGGCGCTCCGCCGGTGTAAACATTCCTGGCCTTGGCCAGACCGAGATAATTTTTCAAGGCTCGAAAAAGAAACAGAAAACTTAACCGATCAAGAACTTGCCAATAAAGACTGATGTTTTGTCGGTTCAGACGTAAATGGGCCAATCGATAGCCGACAGGTAAAAAAAGTTTGTATACTTGGCGCTTAATCCAAGCAGCGTCCTCAACCTTGACTTGAATTTCGGACGACATCGTTTCCCAAAGTCGAGGCGGTCCGATTAAAATGTTGGGTCCGATCTCGCGCATGTCTTGGCGAACCGTTTCGACTTTTTCTGGAAAATTAACCGTCAATGCTCGATATAAATTCCAGGCCACGGCGGTGATTTGTTCGCCAACCCAGGGCAGGGGCAAAAAAGATACATGGTTGTCCGTTTCCCAGGTCGGGTCGACACTGTCATGTCCCTGGATCATGGAAATGAAATTTTGGTGAGTTAACATGGCGCCCTTCGGCAAACCGGTCGTCCCCGAGGTATACAAAACGGCGGCGACATCATCTGCAGAAAGCTTTTCCACGCTTGCGCTGAAAAGGGCAGGGTCTTTTCGGTCTATTTGCCGGCCAAGCTCCTGGACCTCTCTGAACGGAATCAATAAAGGGTCATGGTATTTCTTCATGCCCTTAAGATCATCGACCAGAACCCGCTTGACCTTGGGAATCTGGCCTTTTATCTCTAAAATCTTATCGGCCTGCTCCTGATCCTCGACCACCACAAAGGCGGAATCGGAATGATCAATAATATACTGGACCTGCTCTATATGACTATCGGGGAATATGCCCACCACCGCTCCGCCCAGAGATTGAATGGCCAGCTCCGAAAAGACCCATTCAGGACGGTTGTCACCGATAACAGACAGCTTGTCGCCCGGTTGGTATCCAAGTTCCAGAAGCCCCAGGGCTAAGGATTTTACATTATCCAAGTAGCTTTTCCAGGTGATCGTCTGCCAGATGCCGAACTCCTTTTCGCGCAAAGCTACTCTGGTGTCGCCGAATTTTTCAGCGTTACTCAATAACATCCCGGGCAGAGTATTAACCGGCATAACCAAACCTAAAGAAGGCTCTTTCCCGCCCTGGATAAAAGGACGGAAAAGAGCCGGAAACCAAATCTATCGCAAATAGAGCCAGTCTGAAATGGGATCAAGTTCCAGGGTTTTTGAATTCCCGCGATACATCCTGGCCACGGGGATGCTGTTGTTTTTGAAAGTAATCGGGGGCATGATGCCACCCACGTCAAAATCCTTGAGGGTCTGCAGGGCCTGAGCGCAGCCGTCCCCGGTCAGATTGCCGGCCTTGTCGGCTCGTCTCATGCTCTCGACGATAATATGACCTGCTATCCAGGCTTGCATGTAGTAGACAGCGCGGAAGTCGACGTCGGGATGATGTTTTTTGTTATATTCCTTTATTTTTTGGATCCCGGGCACATTATCCATCCACCAGAAACTGTAAGGCGAAACTCCGTAATATTGATCGGCCATTGGCCCCAATTTCTGCATCAACCATTTTATGGTGGACCAAGTGCCCATAAATTTGCATTTAAGTCCATAATCATTGGCCGTCTTGATGACCAGGTCGACGGGGGTGACCACGTAACCTTGCAACAGGCAATACTCCACATTCTTTCGTTTCATATTTAAAACTTGTGAGGTGACGTCCACAGCGCCCATCGGGGCTATCTCTTCGGAGACGAGATCGAGTCCCAGCCTTTTGCATTCCTCTCGGCCGTAAGCAATCGGATCGCGCCCGAATTCCGTGTCGCTGTATAAAAAGGCCACCTTAGCGCCGGGTTTTTCTTTGGCGACGTATTGAAGAAGAATTCCAAACTGTTCGCTATAGGTTGGACCGGGCACAAACATGTAAGGATTGTTTACTGTGTCCGCCAGCTCGCTGGAAAAAGATGTAGATGTATAAAGAACTTTGTATCTTTCTTTTATTTCCGGGGCGATGGCTTTACCCAAGCCGGTGCTTTCTCCGTACATGGCGATGGGGTTATGTTGGGCCATAATTCTTTTAAAAGCCGCTACGGCCACACTGTCCGTATAGGTGCCGTCCTCTTCGACATATTTGATCTTTTTGCCGTTAATGCCGCCCTGTTCATTAGCCAGGGCTAAACTGTCTCTGAATCCCGGAGCGAAATGAGACCCGGCCAGAGCGCCCCGGCCGGTCAAGGGCATAACCGCCCCGACCACCACCTCTTCAGCTTGGAGGACAGGGCTCAAACCGAAACTGAAAATAAAAATGACAAATAGACCCAAGGCAAACTTTTTCTTCATAATGCCACCTCCCTGGATAATCAAGGCTCCAAAATTGATCAACCTAACGACATTAAGTAGTATCACCTCCTTTTTGGACCGACTTTTAATTCATCCAAATCGACAAATCCTAAGCAATAGCCGTCTTTCAATAGGAAAACGGCCACAACAAAAAGAACCTTTTTATCCTGTACCAGACGGCCACCAGACCTCGAGGCTCAAAGACCAGAAAAAAAACTATTAAAACTCCGAAAACAGTCTCCTTCAGCGGATTAAAAACCGTTTCAAAACCAGTAACGATCTGGTTTAGATAGCTGGTTGTAAGATTTAATATCTCTGGAACCAGGGTCATGAAAACTGCGCCGAAAATGGAACCGAGAATACTGCCCAGCCCTCCGGTGATAATCATGGCTAGATATTGAATCGACAATGAAAAAGGGAAATGCGGCGGCGTGATCAGCTTCATGAAGGAAACGAACATCGCTCCGGCGATGCCGGCGTAGAAAGAGCTGATGGCAAAGGCGATAAGCTTGTATTTAAAAAGATTGATGCCCATGATTTCCGCAGCGATGTCTCGATCTCGTATGGCCACAAAGGCCCGTCCGGTAGGGGCGCGGACTAGATTACGCCCGTAGGCCACAGCCAGAAACGTTACTATCAAGGTTAAAAAGTAAAATTTTTGCTCGGTGTCGAAAAGAAAACTTCCTATTCGGGGCGGTGGAATGTTTATACCTCTTATTCCGCGGGTCAAAGATTCCCAACGGATGAATAAAAACCCAAAAATAAACTGGGCGGCCAACGTGGCGATGGAAAGGTAAAGCCCTTTGACTCTCAGCGAGGTTATGCCGATGAACAAGCCTATAAAAGCCGACATTAATCCGGCGCAAGGCAAGGCGAGCCAGAAAGAAAAACCCGCCCTGGTAATTAATATGGCCAGAGTGTAACCCCCTACCCCCATAAAGGCGGCATGGCCCAAGGAAATCTGACCGGTGAATCCTGTCAGCAGGTTCAGCCCCACCGCGCCGATTACGGCCACACCGATTAAGTTGGCCACATAGAGGATGTATGAACCGCCGATAAAGGGCAAGATCAGAAGAAAAACGAAAAACAGGATCAGCCAGAATTTAACGAAAATGGACGGGAAAATGGCTTCGTCGGCAATATAATTATCCTTGAAATCCCCGCATCGCATAGACTATGGCTGACCTCGAGACTTTAAGATATAACCTCTGGACGACCTTAAACTCGCTCGATGATCTTCTTGCCGAAAAGACCATAGGGGCGAATCATAAGAATGACCACCAGGACGAAATAGGGGGCGACGTCTTTTGTTCCTCCCCCGACTAAAGGGTCCAAATAAACTCCAATCAGGTTTTCCAGAATTCCGATGATAAAACCGCCCAGGATAGCTCCGCCTATGCTGTCCAGGCCGCCCAGAATGATCACGGCCAAGACCTTAAGGCCGATGTCGCCCAGGTAAATGCTTATACCGCTGATATTACTGATGACTACTCCACCGACGACCGAGGCCACGGCGGCCAGGCTCCAAGTAAGGGCAAAGATGCGCTTGACACTGATCCCCATGCTCATGGCGACCTGTTGATCGCTGGCGGTGGCCCTCATGGCCACTCCTGTCCGAAAATACTTGAAAAAAATCATAAAAATTCCCATGCCCCCCATGGCGAAAATAAAGCCCCACAGAAGACCGGAAGGAATAACGGCAAAACCTATGTCCAGCGGTTGGGGTGGGAAGATGGGCCGGGGATAGGTTCTATATTCCATACCCCAAATCAGGTGAGTCAACCCGATCAAAATGCTGGCCAAACCAATAGTGACCATGATCACCGATATAATCGGTTCGCCGATCATGGGCCTCAAGATGATTCTTTCAACGAGTACTCCCAGGAGGACGGCAAAACCGATGGAAGCCAATAAGGCCAGATAGATAGGGGCGCTGCTGAAGCTCAGTATAGTCCAGCAGACGAAGGCGCCGGCCGCCATAAACTGGCCGGCGGCGAAGTTGATGACGCTGGTGGCCTTGTAAATAATGACAAAACCAAGCGCGATTAATCCATAGACGCCGCCGGCGACGAAACCGCTGACTAGTAGCTGGGGTAAAATATCCACTGGGTCTCTTATTTAGAAAAACAAAGCGATCACCCGATCATTAAAGTTTCTATTTCGAGACTCGGACTTTATCCACCCTTTTACAAAAGATCGATTTTCGAGATCAAAGCTCCGCCAGCGTAAAATAAAAAACAGGCCGTTTATGGCCGTTTGCCCCGTTTTTAGATGCCCCGACGCCCGCAACTGAAAAGTGACTGGTTTAGGATGTTTTGTCTTGACAAGGTTAAAAGAAAATTTTACTATCTGGTTAGTAGAATTAATCTACCGGTAAATGATTTATCAGAAAAAGCTGTATGAGTCAAGGATTTTTTGATGTCTTTTACCAAAAGTCGATCAGATTTTCCTTTTAAGAGGCAAATTGGGCCGAAGGCTTGCTCCGAAACCTTAACCTGCATGGCTCCAAGCTCCGGCGGGACCAGCCTGCCCCAGGCCAAAGCAAGGTCCTGAACGGCCCTCGACTCCAAGGCTGGAAAGTTGAAGCAGAAAACGCCTAAGACTACGGTCCACCAGACCGACTTCAAAAGCCTGGACCGAAGCATTCGCAAGCAAATGGTCATAGATACGGCCGTCAAGATATTTCATCGTAAAGGCTACCGGGCCGCCACTCTGGACGATGTGGCCAACGAGCTGGGTCTGACCAAGGCCGCCTTGTACCATTACGTCTCTTCGAAAGAGAACCTGCTTTCCCTGATCTATCTGCAAGCCCTGGAAAATTTCTTCGCCGCCACCTACCGCATCGCCGAGATGGACATGTCCCCGCCGGAAAAGCTCAGGTTCTTCATCCGCCACCACTTGCACAACGTGGTCATGGAAAACCTGGCCATGTTCGCCGTCTTTTTCAGCGAAGAAAACCAGTTGGCTAAAAAGGACTTCAAAAGAATCACCCAGGAGAAGCGCAAATACAACCAGGTCCTCCAAGTCATCATCGAAGAAGGCGTCAGCCAGGGCTGTTTCCGGCCTTTGAACCCCCGGCTGCAAGCCAACGCCATCATCGGCATGTGCAACTGGGTCTATCAGTGGTTCAAGCCGGGGAAAGCCTCTTTTACTCCGGACGAAATCAGCGAAACCTTCATCGACTTGCTGGAACACGGCTATCTTAACCTGGAGGGTCAAAAGAAAAATATCGAGCCCGCAAAAAACCGGACTGAGAGACGGAGGCATTTGATCGAAGAAATAAGGAGAGAGACTGAGGTTTTACAAAATATACTCGATGAGTTGACTGAGTTGAGCTGAGCAGCCCTGCTTCGCTCCCGAGGCGGGCCGCGGCTGGAACTCCGGTTTAAATAAATGGGGAGAATATTAAAAAAATCAAGCGAGGTGCCTATGACCGGGAGCAATGAACCGATTCTGGTGAACGTGGAAAAAAGAACGGCTTACATCACCCTCAACCGTCCGGACGTCCTCAACGCCATAAATTACGAAATGATGCGCCAGTTGGAAGAGGCAGTCAAAAATGTCTCGGCCAGAAAAGACGTTTCGGTCATCGTCATCAAGGGGGCCGGTCGGGCTTTCTGCGCCGGGGCCGACTTGAGTTTCGTCCTGGACACCATCAAAAAGCCTGACGACCTGGAAAATTATTCCGACCAGATCAACCGGGCCTTCAACAGCCTGGAAGACACGCCTTTGCCGGTGGTGGCTGTGGTCCAGGACCTGGCCCTGGCCGGCGGGTTTGAAATGATTCAGGCCTGCGACATCGTCTTGGCCGCTGAGAAGGCCCGGCTGGGCGATCAGCACGCCAATTTCTGGCTGATTCCCGGCGGGGGCGGCTCCCAACGGCTGCCCTACAGTGTGGGACTTCATCGGTCCAAGGACATTCTTTTCACCGGCCGGTGGCTTTCGGGCCGGGAAGCCGAACAGATGGGCCTGGTTTCCAGGGCCGTGCCGGCCGAGACTCTTGAATCGACCCTCCAGGAAGTGGTCGATAGTTTGATCCAAAAGTCGCCGGCTACGATCAAGGCCATGAAGACGCTGATCAACTCGATTTACAAGCAGGAGATCAGGCGGGGCCTGGAGTTCGAAAAGGCCGTGTTCCTGAGCTACATTCAGGGCTCGTCCGCCCAGGAAGGCTTGACCGCCTTTCGGGAAAAGAGGAAGCCGCAACTGGACAAGATCGGCCTTTGATCGCCGGGGTCACCGGTTGGATCAAAAGACCCAAGGAGAAGAAGAGGTGAAGGATCAAGTAGCGATTGTAGGGATTGGCCAGACCGATTATGAGGTTCACAAACCCCATCAAGTTCTGGACGAAATAGTCTTCGAGGCCGCTTCGAAAGCCCTGGCCGACGCCGGTTTGAGCCGCGATAATGTGGAGAGCATCGCCATCGCCGCAGGCGACGAAATAGACGGCCGGCCCATATCCAGCATGTTGGAGGCCTGCCCAGCCGGGGCCTATCTGAAGGACGAGATCAAGGTCACCGAAGAAGGTTCCTACGCCGCCGTGTTGGCCGCTTTGAGGATTCTCTCCGGCGTCTTCGACACGGCTCTGGTGGTGAGTTGGAGCAAGTGTTCGGAAACGGACGTGACCAGGGTGACCGGGTACAGCGCCGAACCTTTTTTCACTCGGTCCTGTGGCTTGAACTATCTAAGCGCCGAAGCCATGATGCTCACCCAGTACCGGAACCTTTACGGCTTGCCCGAAAAGGCTGCGGCCCAGGTGGTGGTCAAGAACCGGCGGAACGCGTCCAGGAATCATTTGGCTTGTTTTCGCAAGCCGGTTTATGAAGAAGAGGTCCTGGAATCTAAAATGATTTCCTGGCCGCTGCGGGCTATGGACGTGGCCCCATTATGTGACGGGGCCTGCGCCTTGGTGTTGGCTTCGGCCAAAAAGGCCAAGGAACTGACCGACAAGCCGGTCTGGATCAAGGGCCTGGGCTGGGCGGCCGACACCTACTATTTGGGTGAACGCGACCTCCCGGCCCTGGCTTCGCTGCGGACCGCGGCCCAGAAGTCTTACAGTCTGGCCGGGATAAACGATCCCTTGGCCGAACTCGACCTGGCCGAAATCAGCGATGTCTTCAGTTACCGGGAACTGCTGGCTTATGAAGCCCTGGGCTTCTGCCAGCCGGGTCAATCATCGGAATTGATGGCCGAGGGAATTACTGAGATGAGCGGTCGGCTGCCGGTGAACCCCTCGGGCGGGTCCATGTCGGGCCACCCGTTTCTGGCCGCCGGCTTGGTTCGTTTGGCCGAAGCGGCCTTGCAGATCAGGGGTGAGGCCGGGGCTCATCAGGTTGACGGAGCGCGTTTGGCTTTGGCCCAGGGCGGCTACGGTTTCTGCGGCCAAGGCAACAGCGTTTTTATTGTGGGAGCTTAACCGGGAACCGGCCGCCGGGTCCCAACCCGGAACGGCTCTCGGAACAACCGAATAGGAAGGCGGTCATGCTCAGGGAAGTTGCCATTGTCGGGATAGGACAAACCAAGTATACCACCACGAGAAACGAAGAAACTTATGAGGAACTGATCTTTCAGGCTTCGAAGCTGGCTTTGGACGATGCCGGTCTGAGCCCCGAGGATGTGGACGCCGTGGTCCTGTCCATCGCCCCGGAAGCTCTATTCGGGCTGGACCATCCCGAAAACTGGGTGGTCGGGGCCGGGGCCGCCCTCAACAAGCCGGTGATGAGGATCAGCACGGGCGGGGCCACGGGCGGTTCGGCGGCCCAGGCCGGATTTTTTCACGCCGCCTCCGGGCTTTTCGACACCGTCCTGGTGGTCGGGACCGAAAAACAGGGGGACACGCCGGACACCCAGCTCATCTTGAACAAGATCATGGAGCCCCGGTATGAGATTCCCTTCGGACTCAACGCCATCAGCATGACCGCCTTCCAGGCGGTCAGGCACATGAGAAAGTACGGGACCACCCAGGAACAACTGGCCCTGGTGGCTGTGCGGAGCCGGGCCAACGCCCTGAATTGCCCCTACGCCCACCTCAGGGCCAAACACACGGTCGAAGACGTCATGAAGTCCAAGATGCTGGTCTGGCCCTTGAAGCTCTATGACTGCCCGCCCCGGTCTTCGGGCAGCTGCGCCGTGGTTATGATGGCCGGCGAAAAGGCCAAAAAAACGGGTCGGCCCCTGGCCTGGATCAGGGGTCTGGGCGCGACTTCGACCACGTATTACATCGGGGACAAGCTGAGCGGGACCACGTTCAATGAACACGGAGAATGGGACGAATTGGCCTTGGCCGTCAAAAGCGCCTACCGGCAGGCCGGGATAAAGGATCCGTCCCGTGAGGTGGACGTGGCCGAAATCTACGCGCCTTTCACCATCGCCGAGGTCTGCGCCAAGGAGGCCTTGGGGCTTTGTGAAAGGGGCCAGGCCAGTTCCCTGGAGGAAAAAGGCCACTGGAACATGGACGGAAAGCTGCCGGTCAACCCCTCGGGCGGGGCCTTGGCTTCCAATCCCATCGCCGTGACCGGCCTAGCCAGGGTGGCCGAAGCGGCCCTCCAGGTGACCGGCCGGGCCGACGCCCGCCAAGTGGGCGGAGCCAAGACCGCTTTGGCCACGGCCATCGGCGGCACGTACCAGTTTCACACGGTTATGGTTCTTGCAAGCTGAATTTGGAGGATAAAACTATGTCGGAAGAATTAGTCTTCATCCCAGGCAAATGGGAGATTCCCTATCACTATGCGGCCGGAAAGGTCAGCAGTCGCTTCTTTGTCGAACTGCGGGACAACAAAAGACTGCTGGGCGTCAAATGCCCCCAGTGCGGGCGGGTCATGATGCCGCCCCGAGGCTTCTGCGAAAGATGTTTCGTGGCCGCCGATGAATTCGTCGAAGTCGGCCCGGAGGGCACGATCCAGGCCTTCACCATCACCATGGAGAAATGGCCGGGCAACCCCGACCCGCCTTTTGCCGTGGCCTACGTCAAACTCGACGGCGCCGACACGGCCATGCTCAATTATGTCACCGGCCTGGATTTCTCCGATCTGAACGAGACATCCGAAAAGCTGGGCATCGGCCGCCGGGCCAAGGCGGTCTTCAAGGAAAACCGGACAGGCCAGGTGACCGATTTCGAATACATCCTGATTTAAGGAAAATCTGAAGCCGGCCCTCAAAGCTCCTGTTTGACCAGGACGTTGGGGCCGTAAATCTCCGCCGGGAGGTGGATGGATGGACTTTTCTCTGACCAGCGAACAAAAAATGATTCGGGACATGAGCCGGGAATTCGCCGAAAAAGAGATCATGCCCCGAGCCAGGGAATTGGACGAAAAAAACGAATTCGCTTACGACATCGCCGAAAAGATGGCTGAACTGGGCATGATGGGCATTCCTTACCCGGAAAAATACGGGGGCAGCGGCGGCGATTGGCTTTCCTTGCATCTTTGCATCGAAGAACTTTCCCGGGCCGACGTTTCCTTCGGCGTGCTTCTGGACGTGACCACCACGGTGGTGGGCCAAATGCTTTACGCCTTCGGCACCGAGGAACAGAAGAAGAAATGGCTGGTCCCCCTGGCCCAGGGCAAGGAAATAGGCTGTTTCGGGCTGACCGAACCCAACGTGGGTTCCGACGCCGGGGCCACGGAAACCAGGGCCGTGCTCGACGGCGATCAGTGGGTCATCAACGGGGCCAAGATGTTCATCACCAACGCCGGTCTGAAAAACATGTCCATCATCATCGCCACGGCCCGCACCGGCGTCCGCTCCGACGGGAAGGCGGCCATAAACAGCATCATCGTGCCCAACGGGACGCCGGGTCTGATTATCGGCCGCAAACTGGACAAGCTGGGCTGGCGGTCTTCGGACACCCGGGAAATCTTTTTCGAAGACTGCCGGGTGCCCAAAGGAAACCTCCTGGGCGATCCGGAACACGGCCTGGGCTATCATCTCAACGTGCTCCAGACCGGCCGGATCAGCGTGGCTTCGATCAGCATCGGTCTGGCCCGGGCCTGTTTCGACGCCGCCCTGAGGTACTCCAAGGAGAGAATCCAGTTCGGCAAGCGCATCTGCAAACATCAAAGAATCCAGGACAAACTGGCCAACATGGCCATGGGCATCAAGCTGGCTCAACTGGTCACTTATGAGGCGTGTTGGAAGAAGGATAACGACCTGAACTATTCCCTCGAAGCCGCTTACGCCAAGCTCTACGCCTCGGAGCACGCCAAATATTGCGCCGACCAGGCCATCCAGGTGCACGGCGGTTACGGTTTCCTGAATGAATTCGACGTGTCGAGGTACTGGCGGCAGGTCAAGGTCAACGAGATCGGCGAAGGGACTTCGGAAATCCAGAGAATGAACATCGCCAAGTGGCTGGGCTGCTGAGATAAAGGGAGCCCGGTTGGCCGGGCTCCTACAGTTTTATGGCGTAACTTTCCACCTTTTCGGGGTCCACGGTCACACCCAAACCGGCCGCAGCGGGCAGACGGATTGCTCCATTCTCCACCCGGATCGGTGGATCGACCACGTCGTCCAGGTAACCTTTAGTGGCGATTATCTCGGCCGCCCCGACCAGGTTGGGAGTGGCCGCGTAAAAATGTGCGGCGGCCAAGGTGCCCGGCGTCAACTCGATGCATCCGCCCAAAAAACACGGCGCCCCGGCCGCGGCGCAGACCGCGGCAATTTTTTGGGCCCGGTGGATGCCGCCGCCCTTGACCAGCTTGATATTGATCACGTCGGCCGCGCCCAGAGTGAGGGCCAGATGGGCGTCGTGATCGGTATAGACGCTTTCGTCCAGGGCGATCGGCGTGTCCAGGGCCTGGGCCAGGGCCGCATGGCCGACAAGGTCCCAGGCCGCCAAGGGCTGTTCGACCCACTCCAGGTTCAGAGGCTCCATCCGCCTTAGGACCCGCAGAGCCGTGTCCCGGTCATAACCCTGGTTGGCGTCCACTCGGATTTTGACGGCCCCGCCCACAGCCGACCTGACCGCCTTGACCCGCTCCAAATCGTCTGCAGGGTCTGCGCCGATCTTGACCTTGATGGTTTGAAAGCCCCGGCTGACCAAGTCAGCGGCCCGGTCGGCCGCTTCATCCGCGGACACAATATCCACAGTGGCCGCCATCGGGACCCTATCCCCCCGCTTTCCCCCCAGGAGCCCGGACAGAGGCAGGCCCGCGGCCTGGGCGGCCAGGTCATAAGCGGCCAGGTCCACCCCGCACTTGGCCATAAGATTGTAAGGCAGGACCTGGTCCAGCCGCCGGTGCAGCCCGGCCATGTCCCCGGGGTCCAGGCCGAGCACGGCCGGCAGCAGGTGATCGGTCAGAACGTGATAGAGCGACTTCTGGTCGTAACCGTACACCGCATGGAAGGTGGAAGTCTCTCCCCAGCCCACCCGGCCCGCTTCATCTTCCAGGCGCACGAAGACCTGCTCGGAATGGGTCATGACCCCCAGGGCGATGGCGAAAGGCTCTTTGAGGGGGATTCGGACCGGGAAGGTCTCGGCTCTAACTATCTTCATCCTTGGTCTTTCAGCCTCTTCCGGGCGGCTTCAACCAGGGAGGCGAAGATTTTTTTCGAGACCTCGTCTTCCCGCCAGGTCCCTTCCGGGTGCCACTGGACGCCCAATAAGTAATGGTAATTCGGTCTTTCCACGGCTTCGATTATGCCGTCGCCGGCCCGGGCCGTGACCACGAAGTCTGCCGGCAAATCCTTGACGGCCTGGTGATGATTGCTGTTGACCCAAATCGTCTCCGCCCCGATAATCCGATAGAGCCGGGATGATTTTTCCACTTTGACCGTATGGGTGTTGACCCTCTTGCCGGCCTTTTGATTATGGTCCAAACAGTCGGGCGCTTCGCGAAAAATATCCTGGTAAAGCGTTCCGCCGAAAGCTACGGCCAGGAGCTGAATCCCCCGGCAGATGCCCAGAATGGGCAGCCCACGCCGCTCGGCTTCCTTGACCGCCTCGATTTCCATCAAATCCCGTTCGTAGTCCATCTCACGCAGGCCCGGTTTAGGCTCCTGGCCGTACAGGCGCGGGGCCACGTCATGCCCTCCGGTCAGGAGCAGGCCGTCCAGGCGGGCCACAGCGGACTTGACCGTGGCCAGGTCTTCAATCACCGGCAGCAGAACCGGAATACCGCCGGCGGACTCCACGGCCAGGGAATAATCCCGAAAGAGGAAGTCCATGTAGTGGTTAGGGGTGTGCTGGATCCAGTCCGGACCGACGGAACTGTAACAGGTCAAGCCGATCAGAGGTGGGGCCATCACCGGTAGACTCCATATTCTTTGGTGAAATCGATCATGGCCTTGACGTTTTCGGGCCTGGCCTCGTCGAACCAGATGCCGCAGTCCACGATCAAGCCGCCGCCCTGTCCGGCCGTGTCGATCAACCACTTGACCCGGTCCTTGACTTCCTGGACCGTGCCGGAATGAAGCAGCGACGGCGGGATGCCGCCCCGTAGGCAGACGGTGTCCCCTAAAACCTCCTTGGCCCTGGCCCAATCCACCTTCTCGAACCAATAGATGCACTTGCCCCGGGGTATGTCGGCGATGGTTTCCAAACGCGAAGTGTATTCGCCTTCGCACAGGAGCATGGGCACAAAACCTTCCTCGATCAGGCCCAGCATGACCTTTTTCAAAGGCGGCCAGTAGAAGGTCTCGAACTGCCGGGGCGACATGAACCCGTCGGCCCCTTTGTGCAGCATGAAGCCGACGATGGGGTGGCCGCTGTCCCGGGCCGGGTCAAGACCCATTTTAACGGCGATGGGGACCAGCTTGTCCATCACGGCCATAAGCTCGTCCGGGTGTCGGAACATGTCCGTCATCACCCCGGCCGTGCCCCGGAACCAGTCCCCCACCAGATCGTAAGGCGCGGCCGATTCTCCGGCTTCATACATGGGGAAACCGCGGGACATGATTTCTCCGGCCTGCCGGTTGAGGACGGTGACCCACTTGAGCGACTCCTCGCCCGCTTTCATCAGGGCCTTGAGGGCGGCCTGGACCTCGGGCAGTCCGAAGTAGGCATAGGAGCCGCACATGGTCAAGTAGTAGCCGAAGGACTCGGCCCAGGGACGCAGTCGTTGCAAAGGCTCCAACTGGCTGCAGACCCGCGGCAGATAGACCCGGAGCATGAAGTCGGAAGGGTCGGCCAAAAAGGCCTGGTAGAACTCTTCGGCCCGGACGTATTCCTTCTCCACGAACTGGTACACATAATGGGCCGGTATTTCCCGTCCCGGCCACCTGAGCTGCCGGTATCCCAGGGCTTCGAACATGGGGGCCGGAAAGGCGTAGGCCGAGCCGAGAAACATATCCGGTTTGAATTCTTCCAAGGTCTTCATAGCCGCCTGGTGGGCCTTTTCGTAATCAAAGACCGCTTCTTGGCAGGTCAGCCCTTGGTCCAGATAAGGAAACATGCCGAAGCTGGGCACGACCGGGACCCGGTCCGGCACTTGGAGTTGAATCACGCCGGCGATCCGTTTGGCCCTGGCCTGGTAATCGGCCTTGGCCTGAGGGCTGATAAATTCAAGGCCATCGCCGGAAGACCACCGCTTTAAAGTTTCGGCTGTTTTGTCGATCATCAGGCCGCTCCCATCCATTCTTTGGCCAGGGCCACCGCGGCCATGGCGTCGGGCCGGTAGGCGTCCGCGCCGCAGAACTCCCGGACTTTGTCGTCCATCACCCCGCCGCCGATCATGATCTTGACCTGGTCGCGCAGACCGGCGGCTTTGACGGCTTCGACCGTGTCCTGCATGGCCTGGTAGACCGAGGTCAAAAAGCCGCTCAGACCCACGATCTGAGGCCGAACTTCCTTGATCTTGTCCACAAAGGTTTGCGGCGAAACGTCCACGCCCAGGTCGTGGACTTCGAAACCGTTAATATCAAGCATGAAGCCGACCAGATTTTTGCCGATGTCGTGCAGGTCCCCGGCCACAGTGCCTAGGACGAACCTGCCTAAGGCTTGGGATTGGGGACCCCGGGCCAGGCGGGGTTTGATCAATTCCGAAACGGCTTCGAGAATCTTGCCGGAATAGATCAGTTCGGGGATAAAATATTTGCCTTCGGCGAAACGTTGTCCCACGATCTGCATGGCTTTTCTGGCCTCATCGAAGACGGCCAGAGGGTCTTCACCCGCGGCCAGCCTTTCTTCGGTCGCCCGCAGGGCCTCTTTTTCCTTCAATTCGGACAACAAAAAGACCAGGTCTTGGCTCATCGGTCCACCCCCTCTTCCTTGCGGCACCGGCCCGGCGAATTCATCAATTTTTGGCCCCAGGTTCAGCCGCCGTTGACCATGATCCCGCCGTCGACGATGATCTCCTGACCGGTGATGTACGATGATTCATCCGCGGCCAAAAACAGGGCCGTATAGGCGATGTCTTCGGCCGTGGCCAGCCGTTTCAGCGGGACGATGCTGCAGATGGCCTTTTTGATCTCGTCGGTCCATTCTTTTTGCATGGGCGTATCCACCGGCCCCGGGTGGATGATGTTGGCCCTGATCTTGTCCTTGGCGTGGACGATGGCCAGGGACCGGGTCAGGGAAATCAGGGCCCCTTTGCTGGCCGTGTAGGCGTCCTGGGCCGTGGTGAAGCCCAAAAGGGCCGAACAGGAACCGACATTGATGATCGACCCGCCGCCGCGTTTGATCAATTCCGGAATGCCGTACTTGCAGACCCAGACCGCGCCCTTGAGATTGATGGCCATGACCCGGTCCCAGACCGACTCCTCGGTCCGGGTCACGTCAAAATCCTTGTCCCGCCAGAGGACCCCGGCGTTGTTGTACAGGATGTCCAGTCCGCCGAAGACCGCGGCTCCGGTTTCCACCGCCTTTTTGACCTCGGACTCAACTCCCACGTCGCACTTGACGAAAACCGCCCGGCCGCCCTGTTTTTCGATTTCGGCCGCGGTATCTTGGCCCGTTTTTTCATCTACGTCCAATACTACGATCTTGGCCCCTTCCCGGGCGAAAAGCAACCCGGCCGCCCGGCCCTGCCCCAAGCCCGCTCCGGTGATTAAAGCTGTTTTGTCTTTTAGCCTCATGGCCTGTCCTCCTTTATGAGTAACCTATCAATGAACGGTGGCTTTTCCGCTTTTTTTGCCTGTCTTAAGGAAGTGTGTTTATGCTTTCGCAGTAATGACATATAGTTACGGCCGTCGTTCCCGCGCAAACGGGAAGCCAGGCCTCCTTATGATTTCTCCTCCAGGGTCCAGCCCAGCCCCAGTTCCAGCAGCTTGCCCCTGGTCGGGTTGCCGGTCTGTAGATCCCAGTTCATCATGCCGTAATATTCGTTTAGGCGGTTTTCAAACTCGGCCGGATCAACCTTCTTGCCTTCGGAAACCCCGCCCACAATAGATTCGAACAACCGGGCCGGCAGCCGATCCTGGCGGCGGCCCAATCCTTCCCTGGCGTTAAAGGCCCTCATGAGATTGATCCGCCGTTCGCCCGCCTTCATCAATTCATGGAAAGTCATCTGCCAGCCGGTCAGGCCTTTGATAAATTCCTCGAGGTCCCGGTGGTTGAAGATGGAACCCGGACCCCAAGGAAAGGCGCACAGGGTCAGGGTGTCCAGCAGGCTGTAGTAGAACTGGGAAAACATGGTGCCCTTGACCTTGATTCGGTCCAGGCTTTCATAAGCGGTGAACTCGGTGATACCCAGCCCCCGGGTCACGTCGTCGTCCCTGGTGGCGATCCAGTCGTGTTCCGAAGACATGTGGTCGGCTCCAAAGGGATTGACCGCGTACATCAGGGCCTGGCCCTGCTTGACCCGCGGATCATGGGCCGGACAAGGCTGGTTCTTGACGGCCACCAGCAGATTACCGACTTCTTCGCCCCATTCGGCGACGGCCCGGGCCGGACCGTCGGCCAGGATATCGCCGATCCCTTTTCTTTGGGCCATCATTTCCAAAAGCTCCAGGGCCGCCCGGCCGTCGCCGAAACGGAGGGGCAGGCCCCCGGTGTCTTTTTCGGAGATGAGGCCCCTTTCAAAGCATTCCATGGCTAGGGCGATCATGGCCCCGGCCGAGATGGTGTCCATAGTGTTCTTGTTGCAGATTTCCGAAGCCTTTGAGACCACGGCCAAATCGTTGATCCCCAGGTTGCTGCCCAGCATGATTAAGGTTTCAAATTCCGGACCGCCGTACTGTCCCTCGACCGGATAGGGCTCGCCTTGCTCGACCACCCGCTTGCATCGAATGGGACAGGCCCAGCAGGTGTCCGTGCCCTTGAGATTGGTGGCGATCATCTTGTCGGAACTCAGTTCCTCGAGTCGGTCCAGGTCGCCGAATTGAAAATTTTTGGTGACGATATTGCCCAGGTCTCGGTTGACCATGACCCCCAGGGCCGTGCCGTGTTTATGGAAGAATTGCAATCCTTCGGCCTGTTTGAAAATCTCCGCCGCTTTCCGGCCCTTGGCCTTGACCGCCTCCTCGTCGGCGAATTCATAGGACCGCATGCCCCGGACGGCGATGGCTTTTAAATTCTTGGAGCCCATGACCGCGCCCATCCCGGTCCGGCCGGCGAAATGGCTCAATCCTCCGGTCACGCAGGCGAACTTGACTAGGTTTTCACCTCCAGGACCGATCTGGGCCACTTCGATCTTCCGGTCGCCCAGTTCCTCGCGGATGAGCTTTTGGGCCTCGCCAGTATATTTTCCCCATAGATGGCTGGCATCCCGGATTTCCGCTCGGCCCTGGTCGATCCACAGGTAAACCGGCCCGGCCGCCCGGCCGGCGATCACCACGGCGTCAAAGCCCGCGTGCTTGAGCTTGGGACCCCAGTCGCCGCCGCACTGGGTGTCGCCGATGGCCCCGGTCAGGGGGGACTTGGCCGAAACGTTGAACCGGCTGGCCCCGGCCACGGCCGCGCCGGTGCAGATGCTGGGGGCGAAAACCAGAACGTTCCCCTCAGAGAGAGGGTCCGCGCCGGGTTTGGTTTCTCGGAAAACATAATAAGAACCCAGCAGGCCGCCTCCCAGGTATGTTCGGTAAAAACCGGGCTCCTTTTCCTCGATATCGATCTTGCCCCGGCTCAGGTTCACCTTCAGGATTTTGCCGTTATAACCTAGGGTTTTTTTCTCGTCATCCCGCCCCATGTTCAAGCTCCTCTTTTCGAATTTCTCCACCCGGTCGTCGAACCAATCAGACTCGGATTCCAGGGTTTTCCGGCGGCGGGGCCACCGGAGATAAGCGGTCAGCCGCCCAAATAAGCCTTCTTGACTTCTTCACTGGTCCGCAGCTCCTCGGACGGCCCTTCGAGGACGATCCGGCCGGTCTCGAAGACATAAAGGTAATCAGCCGATTCGATGGCCATCTTGGCGTTCTGTTCGACCAGGAGAATGGTCACCCCTTCTTCGTTGATGGCCTTGATGATCTTAAAAATGATCCCGACCAAGATCGGGGAAAGCCCCAGAGAAGGCTCATCCAGGGCCAGCAGTCTGGGGCCGTTCATCAAGGCCCGACCGAAGGCCAGCATCTGTCGCTCACCGCCGCTCATGGTCCCGGCCTTTTGCCCGGCTCTCTCTTTCAATATGGGAAAATGATGAAATACTCGTTCGTAGTCGGCTTGGAGTTTTTCCCGGTCCCGCCGCAGATAAGCCCCGGTCTTCAAGTTTTCCGCTACGGTCAATTTGGTGAAAATTCGGCCGCCTTCCGGGACTTGGGCTACGCCGGCCTTGACGATTCGAGCCGGCCGCCAGCCGTCGATCCTTTGACCCTGAAACCGGATTTGACCCCCCGTAGGCCGCTTCAGCCCGGACAAGGCCCGCAGGACCGTGGTCTTGCCAGCGCCGTTGGCCCCGATCAGGCTGACGATGCTCCCTTCCGCGGCTTTCAGGGAGACCCCCTTGACCACCTCGATCGGACCGTAATGGACGTGCAGGTCTTCGATCTCAAGCAGCATGGTTTTCGGTCCCCAGATAGGCCTCGATCACGGCCTGGTCGGCCTGGATGACTTCCGGCGGGCCTTCGGCGATCTTTTGGCCGAAATTGATGACCACCAGTCTTTCGCACAGGGCCATGACCGCCCGCATATTGTGCTCGACCACCACGATGGTCGTTTCAAACTCCTCCCTGATTTTGCGGATGATCTCCAGCATGCCTTCCACTTCCGCGGTATTCATCCCGGTCAAAGGTTCGTCCAGCAGTAAAACTTTGGGCCGCGAGGCCAAAGCTATGGCGATGCCCAAGGCCCGCTGGCGGCCGTGGGGCAGATTGAGGGCCTCTTCGTTCCTGAACTCGGACAAGCCCATGAAGTCGAGGACTTCAACCGCCTGCCGGATCAAGTTCCGCTCTTTTCTCCGATTGGAACCGGTGTTGAAAAGACCTTCCAAAAAATTTATGCCGGCCCTGAGGTGGAGGCCGATCAGGACGTTGTCCAACACGGACAGATGAGGGAAAAGCGTGTTGAGTTGAAAAGTGCGGACAATGCCCTTTTTAGCCACCCGGTGAGGACTGAGCCCGGCGATGCTTCGGCCTTCAAACAGGATTTCGCCTCGGCTGGGCGGATATTCCCCGGTAATGACGGAAAAGGTGGTCGTTTTGCCGGCGCCGTTGGGGCCGATCAGGCCGAGGATTTCCCCCTGATGGACCTTCATGTCCAAAAGATTCACTGCGGCCAGACCGCCGAAGAACCTGGACATCTGGCGTAGTTCAAGCTGGGCCGCCACCGGTTCGCGCCTCCTGGCTCTTGATAATTTTAGCCCACGCCGAGCGAAAGGCTTTAGGCAAGGCGACCAGTCCTTCGGGGAAAAGCAGCAGGACCACGATGGTCAGTCCGGAAAACAGCATCATTCGGTAAAAACCGTACCCGGCGAACAGCTCGCCGGCGATGAACAGCACGACCGTGCCCACCACCGCGCCGGTCAGCCTCTCCATGCCGCCGACGACCACGTACAAGGCCAGAAAGATGGTTAAAAGCACGGTGAAATCATTGGGGGAGATGAAATAGGTGTAATGGGCGTAGAAGCTGCCGCCCATCCCGGCCAGACCCGAGCAGACGGCGAAGGTGGCCACCTTGTAGCCCATGAGGTTCACGCCCACCGAAGCGGCCAGTCGGTCTCCTTCTCTGATTCCGTCGAGAATCAGGCCGAACCTGGAATGCTCCATCCGGTAAAGAACCCAGAGCGAAAACAGGAGCAGAGCCAGGGCCAGATAATAATAATGGGTTTTTTCCGAAAAATCGATCCGGCTGAAAAAAGGGAGCGGGTCCGGGCCGGGGATGCCGAAAAAGCCGCTGGGCCCGCCGAAAACGCTTTCCACCCGCATGTACAGAAATCGGATGCCCTCGGCGAAACCCCAAGTGATGATGGCGAAATAGACCCCCTTGACTCTGAGGGCGAAATAGCCGATGCCCACGGCCAGAATCGCGGCGATAAACCCGGCCAGAAAAATAGCCAGCCAGAAGGAGAAGCCGGCGTCGCGGACCATGATGGCCGAAGCATAAGCCCCGGCGCCGATAAAGGCGTTGGCCCCCAAATGAAGCTGGCCGGTGACCAGGATCAAGCGATAGGAGGCGGCGTATAAGACAAACAAGAAGATGGTGACGGCCGTGTGCAGGAAATAGTCGTCCTGGGTCATCAGAGGAAAGGCCAGTAAAAAAGCCAGCAGACCCAGGGCCGGCCACTTCTTTTTCCCGCCGGCCGGTCCGGACTCCGGCACTTCTTTCATTTTGGTTCCCGGTTCAACCATTTAGGACCTTTCAATGCCCATGATGCCGGTCGGCCGGATAATCAGGAAAATGACGCAGAACATGAACATGGGGCCCCAGGTGTAGTCCGCGCCCAAAACGCTGGCCCCGAAAGATTCGATGAACCCGAGGATCAGGGCCGCGATCAGGGCGCCGGGGATGCTGCCCAGTCCGCCCAGGGCGATGATCAATATCCCGGTCAAGACGGCGTGTTCGCCCATGGTCGGCGTGACAATGAAGAGAGAGGCCACCAGCAGTCCGGCCAGAGCGGCCAACCCGGAGCCGATGAAAAAGCCCAGGGTGCAGACAAAGTCGTTGCTGATCCCTTGCAGTTCGGCCGTTTCCGGGTCTTCGGAAAAGGCCCGCATGCCCAGGCCCCACCGGGTCCGGGTCAGAAACAAATGCAGGGCCGCCACCGCGGCCAGGCTGATCAGGACGACCACGATCCTTTCCCAGGTCAAAGTCGCCCCCAAAAACTCGACCTTGCCGTGAAAAATGGGGGGTATCCGTTTGGGCTTGATCCCGAACAGGGCGAAACCGCTGTTTTCAAGGAACCAGTTCAGGGAGATGGCGATGAAAAATACGGCCATGACCTCGCCGCGGACCGGGCGGATCAGGACCTTTTCGATGACCGCCCCTAAAAGGCCGATCCCGGCCAAGGTCACGGCGGCAGCCACAACGTAATTGACCCCGAAAGAGACGACCAGATAATAGGCCGAATAGGCCCCGAACATGTAAAGAGCGCCGTGGGCGAAGAACAGGATGTCCATGATGCCGAAAAGCAGGGTCAGGCCCAAGGCCAGCAGGGCGTAAATAGCCCCGATGGTCAGCCCGTTGAGGATGGTTTGAATAAAAACGTCCAGCGCCATTTCAGTCCAGTCGGCCCACGGCGATCAGGTTTAGGGGACGGGGAAAGAAGCCCCCGTCCCTGATTTTTTACAGGTCGCCCGGCAGCAGGCCGTCAATGACCTGTTTGACTTCACCGCCCTTGACCTGGCCGATATAAATCGGATACAGGGGCACCCGGGCAATGCCGAAATACTGCTTTCCGCCCATCCAGGCTGGCTCGCCCCAGATGCTCTTCATCTTCATCGTCTCCAGGTAGCCGACGATTTTAGTTGTGTCGAAGCTCTGGGTTTCCTGAATGGCCTGGGTGTACCAGCCGGGATAGTCATACATGGAATAACCCACCGGGCCGGGCCACTGATCCTCGCCGTATCGTTTGATATACTCGTCCTGGAAGGCCTTCATGGTCGGGTTCGGCTGGTCGATATAAGGATCGAGAAAAATGTTTTCGCAGTTCGCCCAGCCGGCCACTTCCTTGAGGGTGGGGATGTCCGGGGTGACTAGGTGCATGGGGCCCTTGAAACCGAGTTCCCGGGCCTGTTTGATCAGCAGGGCCCCCACGGCCGGATCCCAGTTGGCCACGGCCAGGAAGTCGGGTTTGGTAGCCAGGGCCCTGGTCAGGACCGGATAAAAATCGGTGGCGGCCTGATCGGCGAACTCGTCAAAGACGATCTTGAGTTTGGTCAGGGAAATGCCGTACCTGGTCAGTTCGGCCGTGGCCTTGCCGGTCCACATGTCCGGATGGAGCAGGGCCACGGTCTTGACGTCGGTGTTCTTCTCCACCCAAGGGTAGAGGAAGCTGGCGGTCATCGCGTCCATGCCGTACATGAAGGTGTAATGATTCTTGGGATTGATGTAGTCCTTGCCCGGCGTGGCCATGGCCACGACAATGACTTTGTTCTTCTCAGTGATAGGCTGGGCTGCCTGGACCAAGCCGCCGTCCAGAATCATGATGAACTTGGCCTTATCACGGGAGATTAGTCGGTTGACGGCCGAGACGGTCTTGGAAGGGTCCATGGCGCTGTCGTAGGCCACGAGCTTCCAAACGTACTTCTTGCCGCCCACGGTCATGCCCCCGGCCTGATTGATTTGATCGGTCAACATGCCCCAGACGTTCTGCATGGCGATGCCCCAGGGCGCCGCCGGCCCGGACAGGGGAATGACCGCGCCGAAAACCACCTCTTCCGGGGCGGCCTGGGCCGGGGAAACCAAGGTCATGGTCAGCAACACCGGGGCCAAGACCAACAACCCTAGCCAAATCCTGATCCTTTTTACTTTCATGCTTACCCTCCTCATGTCCTTGATTAGTGTTTTACCGACCATCCTTCATCTGAATCACCGGCGGCCGCATCCGCCGCGGTCGGCCGAGACTCCTTTCATCGTCAAGCTATGGTCACCATAACGAATTACGGCCGAAGGGGCAATAATGGCGGACATTGGTCAAAACGGCCCGGCGGAATTTTTCCACAGCCTGCCTGGTTTTTTGGGGCCGCCGGGCGATGACTTCCTGGACTATGGCGTTGATCAGGCACATGGGCGCGGTCAGAGAGACCAACAGGGACAAGGTGTCGCAAAAAAAGTTCAGGTCGGCGTACCGGACGATGTTGGCCGTCTGATCGGTGGTTACCGTGACCAGTTTGACTTGGTCGTTGTGGGCATGGAGGTACTCGACCGCCTCTAAAACCTCGGTCGAATATTCGACCAGATCGAAGACGATCAGCAGATCGGTCTTTTTCAAAAAGAGCATCCGTTCGATCAAAGGCCGCCGTTCCCGAGTGAGGGCATAAGCCTCCACATCGACCCGCTGAAGCTGGAAAGCCATGAATTCGGCCAGGAACGAGGACAATCCCCAGCCTAAGATAAAGGTCCTTTTGGAAGAAAAAATGAGTTTGATCAGCCGGTCGAAGTCTTCACTATCCACGCCCTGGATGGTTCGATTGATTGATTCGATGTCGCTTTCCCTCACGGCTTCCAAAATGGGGATTTTCCTCTGTTTCAAGGAGCCGGCCGTCTTGTTCGGCGGATAAATGATCTCCCGGATGTAATCGACCAGGGCGGCCCGCAGACCCTGATACCCGTCAAAACCCAGTTCCCGAGCGAAACGGATCAAAGTGGCGTCCGAAACGCCGATCTGTTTGGACAGTTCGTCCAGGGAAGCGAAGGTGGCCGTTTCCAGGTTGTTGACGATGAACTCGGCGATCTTCTTATAGGTTTCGCTCAAGCCTTCGTAGCCGTTGCGGATGATTTGAACGGCGTTGGCCTCGTTCTTTGGGCTGCGGTTTTTTTTCATATCAGGCGTTTTCCAGGAATCTCCGTCTTTCCCAATCGGCCACCTGGGCCCGGCTCTGTTCAAGATCATATTCCCGATGGGCGGCGAAAGCCTGGCAAAAATCCGGACCAAAGAATTCCTTAATCCGTTCCGAAGCCTTGAACCTGTCCACGGCCGCTTCCAAAGACTTGGGGATGTATTCCACATCATCCCGGCCCAGGGTGTCGAAAGCCGGATCGGCTCCGACGAAGGGCGGGCGCAGAGGCAGCCGGTGGTCCAGGCCCCACAGGCCGGCAGCCAAGTGGGCGGCCAGGACCAGATAGGGATTGGCGTCGGAACCGGCCAGGCGGTTTTCAATCCGGGTGGCCTGGGGATCAAAGTTGATGATCCTGAGGGTGGTCCCTCGGCTTTCCACCGACCAGGTGGTCGAATTGCCCACAAAACAGCCGGGCAAGGGCCGTTTATAAGAATTGAAAGTCGGGAGCAGAATCAAAGTCATGTCCTGAAGGTTTTGAAGCAGGCCTTCGGTCCAGTGGTCGAACATCTCGGACAGGCCGTTGGGCCGGGCGGGGTCATGAAACAGGTTGCGTCCGTCCGGGTCGACTAAACTGTGGTGGACCGCGCCGGACAGCCCTTCAAGGTCCGGGGCGATCTTGGCCATGAACGAAGCGGTCAGGCCGTGATGGTGGCAGATTTCCTTGATGCCCATCTTGCCCAGGACGGCCCGGTCGGCCGCCTCGAGGGGATCGGCTTCCTTGATCGGGAACTCGAACATGCCGGCCCCCAGTTCGACCTGCATGGAGTCCACCGGGATGGCGGCTTTGGTCAAAAGCTGCCAGATGTCTTTCATGAAAAACCTGGCCTTGTTGCTCCGCACCTGGCTGTACACCCCGGGGCCTTGAAAAATGAGGCTCAGGTCGGACCAGTTCTTGGCGGCCAGGGATTCGGGCGTTTCCCTGAAGACGTAGAATTCGTACTCCAGGCCGGCCAGGACCTTGAAGGGGCGGTTTTCGAGCCTGGCGACCTGCTTTTTGAGGACGGTCCGGGCGTCATAGGGGATTTCGGTCCCGTCGCGGTTGAGCATGTCGCAGATGACCATGGCCGTGCCCTCTTCCCAGGCGGCCAGACGGAGGGTCTTCAGGTCGGGCCAAGCCACCACGTCGGGAAAGCCGTTGGACAAACCGCCGATGACCGGCAGTTCCGGGATGATATCCGAGTCGGTCAGCAGGTTGTAGATGCCCGAGCAGAAGCTCATACCGTGCTCACAGACGGCGAAGAACTTGTCCGGAGGCAGGCGCTTGCCCACCGGCGTGCCCATGAGGTCGACAATGATCATGCGGACGTTGTCCACCTTGTGTTCCTCAAACAGGTCCTTGGCTTCCTTTAAATCCATCTTGACCTCCCCGCTCTTTGACGGCGTCCAACATCATGGACCGGTCCTGGTTCCTCGCGGGGCCCGGCCGTCTTTGCCGCCGGCCGGACCCCGAGACCCCCCTTTCGTAGCATAACCGACAAATAAAGTAGTGTTTGCTACACTATCTGAATGAGCGGTTATTGTCAAGAATTTTTTTGCGGGAGACAGTTTAATCGCTGCGGGCGGCCGGGATGACCTCTGGTCCGGCGATGACTTCGATCAATAGATAATTCCTGCTGAAAAATGAACCGTTCGCTCTCAGTTGGACTGAAAGAAGCGGGCGAGGCCATGGTTTGCCGAACGGTGCATTAAGGGCGAGGCCTCTGGTTTCCCTTCTAGAGTTAAGATTGGATTTTTATGACTCTGAGTAGGATTCACTCCAAATCGCGCAGATAAATCGGGTTGGAAAATATCCAGGGCCGCCGGCCGAAATATCTGGTCGGCCAAAAGACTTCCAGCCGGTAGACGCCCGGACCGTTGGGTTCCACCCGCCCGCTGTCACTGGTTATTTCCAGGACCACCCGGCCGTCTTTAATCACTCGGGCCAGGGCTCGGGCCGGCAGACGCCAAACCAGATGGTTCCCTTTTTCGACCCGAACTTCGGCTCCCTGGCCGCAGCGCCGCCGGCCCTCGTTTTCCAGCCAGAAATCAAAGCCCCGGCTTTGGTGATGATGGTCGTTGGCCACGAAACAGGAACCTTCGGCCAAAGCGGTCAGGACCAGCCGCCGGTCGACGTCCAGGTCTCCGGTCAAGGCCCGGGGCAGGAGCAGATGGGTGTTGATGCCCCGAAAGAGATATTCGTAGGGGAAAATGCGGATGGTGAAGAAACCGAACAGTTTGATGGGGAAGGCGTGGGCGTCCGACCCGCCGATGACCGGGACGCGGCGGGTCCGGGTCAGTTCGTCCCACTTGTCTATGGTCTCCCGGTCCGGACCGATCATGGTCCTCGAACGCATGAAATAGTGAAAAAGGGCGGACAGCGGGTCCCGGGCCTTGGTCTTCCAGGCCGAGGTGTAGTTCCAGAGGCAGAGGCCGGTGAATCCCTGGACCGTCCAGTCCACCCAGGTGAAGGCCCGGCCGCCCTCGCTTAGAGGCGAGCCTTTTTCAAAGGGATGGGCCAAAAAACCGACGCCCCCGGCGGCTTTGACTTGATCGATGAACTCCTGGGGCCTCTGCCAGTCGTGCTCCGGGCAACGCTTGAGTCCGTAAGCCAGATAGTGGTTATGACGGCCGGAAAGCTCGACCCCGACCAGGACCAGCACCCGGCCGTGATAGCCTTCGCAGCCTTGATCCTTGGCGGTCAAAGTGTCGTGGTCGTTGATCATCAGCAGGTCTAACCCTGCTTTCTGGGCGGCGGCGATCACTTCAGTCATGTTCCCGCTGCCGTCGGAAAAGGTGGTATGGACGTGGAGGTTGGCCACGTACTCGAAAGGCCCGTCCGGCATCAGGTCGCCTCCCGGGCGGCCAGGCGATTAAGCCCCAGGTACATGGGGACAAAAACCGCGGCCAAATTGACGGCTATTACGCCGAGGAAGCAAAACCCGATCACGGCGATCTTCCAGACCGGCCAGGCCAGACCTCGGAGTTGAGCCATGAAAATGGCGTAAACCGGCCAGGCTTCCAGAGTGACAATCACGGCCACGTAGATGGCCCCCAGGATCATGAAGATCATCCCCCCGAAACCGGTGGCCACCTGGGCCAGGTTTTCCGCCTCGAACCTGGGGTACACGGCTCCCAGACCCACGGCCAGACCGACCAGGCCCAGGACGATCAGGAAAATGGTGGCCGTGGATATGACCATCATGAAGGAAGTAACGTTGAGCAGGTAATTGGACAAAACGATTAAAATCTCGGCCACGATGATCAGGGGCGGGGCGTAAATCCAGAACTTGGTCCAGAGGAACCGCTTTAGGGTCAAGGGCGAGGAACGGATGATCCAGTAAGCGAAACCTTCCTGGCTGACCGCCGGGAAAACGAAGCGGACGGCCAGGGAAGCCGCCACGAAGGAGGCCAGGCCGATGTTGAGGAAAGATATTATATTCTGGAGGTAAAAGGTCGGGATGGGCGATTTCTTCAAATCCAGCACCGAAAAATTGTAGAGATAGACCACGATCAGGGCCAGGAGCAGAAGCAGTTGGGACCATTGGGTGTTATCCCGAAAAAAGGTGCGGACATCCTTGGCGATCAGGACCCGGCTGGCCGGGGCCAAGGGACGCCCCACCAGCCAAGTCAGAATTTCAACCGGATTGAACCTGGTCAGGGCCCGGCGGGCGGCTTCCTGGGACTTGGAGAAGCCATAGGCGTAGACCGACCCGGCGATCCAGGAGGCCAGAACCGAAAAGGCCGCGGCCGTGGAGATCAAAAGGAGCAGGTAAAAACCGGCTTCGCTATAAGTGCTGGCGGCCAGGCTGGGCCAGAGGGCTTCGGTGGCCCAATGGCTGGGCAGGTAAGGGGAGGTCGGCGTGCTCAGGGCGGCGAAATAGCTGACCGTCGAGGAAAAGGCGTCGGGATTGACCAGGCGCTCCGGCCTCATAAACCGAAACAACAGGTAAAGGAGGATCACCACCAGGATACTGAGAAGAAACAGGATGTCCTTGGTTCTTTGGGCCGGAAAAATGTTGACCAGGAGCATGGTGAAGGCCGCGCCGAGGGCTGTGGCCAGGACCAGGAAGGGCGGGACCACGGCGATCAGTTGCAGATAATAAAGCAGGCCGGCTTTAAAGACGATGCCGTAAGCGAAAAAGACCGGCACGCCGAAAAAGAGGACCATCCAGGAACTGTCGATCAGGGTGTCGGTCAGCCTGGCCCAAAACACGGTTTCCAAAGGCACCGGTGAAGAATGGATGGTTTCCAGGTCCTTGGACAGGAAAAAGGTGGACAGGGCGGTGATGACGTTGGAGAAAAGCAAAATGGCGAAAAAGGTCAGCCAGACCATGCCCATGAGTTTGCGGGCCAGAATTTCGCCGAAACCTTCGGCTGCGTGAAAATAGGCCAGGACCTTGTAAAAGCCGAAGAGGATACCCACCCAGAAGCCCAGGGCGATTAAAATCATCAAGGCCAGGCGCAGGCCCGAGCCTTCTTCACCCCGTCTGATTCGGTTGCGGAAGGAGAAAAGACGTGGAGAAAGCAGCAGAAGGTAAGTCTTCATGACTCGGATTGTTCCAGGAGGAAAGCGGCTAGGGCCTGTTCTTCTTCGCCCCCGGTCAGTTTGAGGAAGGCGTCTTCCAATTGGCCCTCGGCCCCGGCTTGGGCCTGGAGTTCGGTCACGGCGCCTTCGACCAGCAGGCGGCCCCGCAGGATGATGCCGATGCGGTCGCAAAGTTCCGCGGCGATGCTCAGGGTGTGGGTCGAGACAAAGATGGAGACGCCGTTGCGGCGGAGCTGGCGGAAGATGTTGCCCACCAGCCTGGCCCCCCTCGGGTCCAGGCCGACCATGGGTTCGTCCACCACCAGGACCTTGGGCCGCGGCAGCAATGCGGCCGACATAATCAGCCGCTGCTTCATGCCGTGGGAGTAGCTTTCCACCAGTTCGTGCTGCCACTCGGTCAGTTCGAACAGCTCCAGGAGGGATTGAGCCCTGAATAAAAACTTGCCGCTGTTGACCCCGTACAGACCGGCCATGAACTGGAGAAATTCCAGCCCGGTCAGTTTTTCATACAAAAACGGCCGGTCGGGAATGAAGCCGACCACCCGCTTGGCCTCTTCGGGCGATTGAGCCAGGTCCACTCCGTCGATCAGGACCCGGCCGGAGGTGGGCCGGAGGGTGCCGGCGATCATCTTGATGGTCGTGGTCTTGCCCGCCCCGTTGGGGCCTAAAAAGCCGTAAATCTCCCCGGGCCGGACCTTCAGAGAAAGAGAGTCCACGGCCACCACATTTTTGAACCTTTTAGTCAGTTCGATGCACTCGATCATCGTTCTTCATCGTTCTTCAAGGATGTCCACTTCCAGCCGCCCGATCACCCGGACCATCTCCGCCTGCCGGTCCAGACCGCCGGTCAAGAAGCGGATGTGGGTGGCGTCGGCCGGGACCTGGCCTAAAAGCGGGTCCACGGCCAGCCATCGGCCCCAGTAGACCTCCAGCCAGGCATGATAGTAAAACCGGCCTTCAAAGTAAAGCACGCCTACGGCGATCTTGCTGGGGATGCCCGCCGCCCGCAAAAGGGCCGCGGCCAGGACCGCGTGTTCGTTGCAGTCGCCCACCTTGGTCTCCAAAACATCCAGGGCGCTGGGCACGGACATGGTCGGCCTTTTTTCCAGGTGCTCATGGACCCAGGCCACGACCCGGTCGATCACCTCCAGGGGCGACCGGCTGCCTTTGGCGATGACCCTGGCCTGGTGGATGATCTTAGGATGGTTGCTCTGAATAAACTGGGTAGCAGACAGGTGGGGTTCAAATTCCGGTCCCTTCAAAGGCAGTTGGGCCAAGTCGCGGACGTCGATGGTCTCCCTGGTCACCTCGACCAGGTCTCCGGCCGAAACCTGGCGGCCGCCGTTCAGCTCAAACCCGCTCAGGTCCAGACCCCGAAGTCTGACTTTCAGGAATCGGACTTCCCGGGGGTTCTCCAAGACCAGGTTGGTCGGGGCCGAAGTGGCCGCGACCAGGTCAGTCAAATCGGCCCGCCCGGCCAGACCGGCCACCGCTTTTTCCGGCGTGGTCCGGACCAGGGACATCCCCAGCAATCCTTCTTCCTTCACTATTTCTCCCTGAGTGTCCACCCAGGTATAGGAATGGGTGTCAAAATAGTCCAATCGGACCCGATAGGTGTCGATAACCTTATCGTCTATAACCAGTTTTTCCGTGTCTTCCACTACGACTTGGACCGGGCGGCTGGACAGCGAAGACGGATCGAAAATAGGCACTTTGAAACGCTGGCCCTTTTCCAAACCTTTTTGAATCAGGTAAGGCATCAAGCCGGCGGCCAGGCGAGGGACTTCCTTTAAAACGATATTGTTTTTGCCTTTGTACCCGGGCGTGACGTGGGTCAGTTCGAGCATCAGGCCGGAAAGCGTGCCGGAAAGCTGGTAGCGGATCGGGCCGGCCGACAGGAAAAAGTTGAACGACCTGAGCCCCATGGCCGAATTGAGTTGGGCCGAGGTCAGGGTGCGGACGTCCTGGACCAGACCCATCAGGTTGAGACGGAGATAGCTCTTCTGGTCGACTACGTAGCCCTTTTCGACCTTGGTCAGGGACTGGACCGAGTACCCGATCTTCTGTCCCTTGAAATAGACGGACATCCAAGTTTCCGAATCCTGGACCTGTTCGAACTCGACCGGCTGGATTTCAGGGACCAGATGGATTCTTTTGATCAACAAAAAGGCCATCAGCGCCCAGAAAAGGACGATCAGAATTTTTACGGCCAAAGCCAGGCGCGGTTTAGTCGGCATGGGTTAATGGGCGGTCAAGGTTTTGAAATGGCCCCGGAAGCGGTTCAGGTTGATCTGGCCCAGGATTTGGGCCATGGTCAGCCAGGACAAGGGTTTGGTCTTGATCTCGACCCGGCCGGATTTGACCGCCTCGATGACCCCTTCGACCGTGGGCCAAGCCTCAATCAGGCTGTAGGTCCGGCCCAGTTGATGGAGCAGGTGGGCGTCCGAATTGCCGACCAGGGGCAGGCCCAATCGCCGGGCGGCTTCCAGGGTCCGGTGGTTGGGATTGAAGCCGTGGGCGTAAAAATGGGCGAATTCCAGGGCGTCGAAGAGTTCGGCGTGCTCAAAGAGTCTTTCGCCTATAGAGTTCCAGCGGAAGAAGGGGTGGGCGGCCACGATCAGGCAGCCCGGCCGGCGCAGACGGTCGAGGTCGGCCAGGTTCCTGACTTGACTCGGGTCCAAGTCCAGGTTGTAAACCAGGACGTGGCCTTCGGCCAGGGAAAGTTCGACGCCGGGGATCAGCAGGACCTTCCGCTTCCGGGCGTAGGCGGCCAGGTCCGCATCAAAAGTCAATAGATCGTGGTTGGTCACGGCCAGGACCTCGAATCCCAGGGCCGAGGCCCGGTCGATAAGACCATGAGCAGTGTAAGGCGGTCGGTCCCGCAAGTCCTCGCCGGTATGGATATGGAGGTCGGCCTTGAGCCGGCGGCACTGGCCCATGACCGCCTTCAGTCCACGGCCCAGCCGACCCGCCGGAGCAGGTCGCCGGCCCGCCGGCGCATGGCCTGAAAATCCGCCTCGTCCAGTCCGGCCCCTAAAACCACCCGGCGGGCGAAATCCAGGCCGATCAAATCGCCGGGGGCGTGGGCGTCGGTATTGACCACCAAGCCCGCTCCGACCTGTTTGGCCACCCTAGCTACGTGGCCGTTGGTCAGACAGTGGCCTTTGCGGGCGGAAATCTCGAGGAGGACGCCGCGTTCGGCGGCCAGGGCCGCGTCCTCCGGGCTGATCAGCCCGGGGTGAGCCAAAATATCCACACCGGCCTCGATGGCCGCCCGGTTGGTCCCCGGCGCCACGGGTTCGACCAAAGTTTCACCGTGGCCGACGAGGAAGGCAGCCCCCAGGGCACGGGCCTTTAAGGCGAGGGCTTCGAACATTCCCGGCGGGACGTGAGTCAATTCCGCCCCCGGAATCACCTTGATTCGGCTGTAAAGATTGATCTGCTCGGCCGCTTCGACCAGGCGGGGAACGACCAAATCTAGGTTGGAAGCGTCGACATGATCGGCCAGTCCGAGGCCGCGGACCCCGATTTCTTCGGCCCGGCGGGCCAGTTCGGAAACAATCAGCTCGCCGTCGCTCAGCAGGGTGTGGGTATGTAAATCTATCATGAATCGCGCCCTTTAACCGCCCCGGACTTTCCGAACCGCTTTATGTGCTTAAAACAAGGGCCGGTCCGCCTGACCGGTCGGACCGACCTTCTATATAAATCCGGAGCTGATCGAGTCGGTAAGGTCTACATTTTGTACTTGCCGAAATCCTCCGGGGACAGGCTTTCCAGAATTTCGGTCCACTTCTTGGCGTCTTTGTCTTTGATGGCTTCCTGAGCTCCGGCGTCGGCCCGAGCGGATTTCTCGAAGACGACCTCATGCACGTAAATAGGGGCGTCGGTCCGCAGGGCCAAGGCGATGGCGTCGCTGGGACGGGCGTCCATGGTCAACCGTTTCCCGCCGCCGGTCATGTAAATCAAGGCGAAAAAGGTGTTATCCCGCAGGTCGCATACCTCGACCTTGTCCACGGCCGCCCCTAGAGTCTCGATAGTGTTGCGCAGAAGATCGTGAGTCATGGGCCGGGAGAACTTGATCTTTTCCAATTCGCTGGCGATGGCGGTAGCTTCCAGTAGACCTATCCAGATAGGCAGCGACCGCTCGCCCTCTTCTTCCTTGAGGATCATGATCGGGCTGTTGGTGTACGGGTCAATGGTCAGACCAGCCACGCTCATTCTGACCAGCATGTTTTCCCCTCCACTTTTAAGGTTGGAAGTTTCCGTCATAGTCTCTTGTTTCAGCTCCCAACTTTCTCCTAATTATATCACGGCCTGAGACAAGTCGCCAATACATTCCCAGATGAACATGCCTCTGTTCTAAAGTCAACCATTTAAGAGCATTTTGTGTTATTAACTATCCTCCTTTTAGGCCTGCCGATTATACTGATGTGAAAAAGGGGGTCCCTTCTGATCCGGAGATTTTGGGTCTGAGGCGGCGGCCCGGGCCCTCTTGTTCACCACGGCGGGTGGGTGTATAGACCGAGGACAGGGTTATGGCCGAACCGGTCGCAACCAGTTTCAAACCAGGGGGAAAAAATGAATCTCAACCACGTGGCCCTGGCGGTTTCATCAAAAGAAAACGCCGAGCATTTTTTCGGCCGTCTTTTGGGTCTGGAAGTAATCCGGACCCAGAAAATCCCGGCCGACCTTTCCCGGCGGCTTTTTGACGTGGACGCCGAATACTCGGTCATTCTTTACGGTAACGAAGATTTCCGGGTGGAGGTTTTTATTCCGCACAAAGGCGCTCCCGGTCCTCAACCCGGGCCCGTGGCCCACCTCTGCCTGGAACTGACCGAACGTGAGGCTTGGTTGGACCGCGCGGCCGCTTCGGGCCTGGAAGTCAGGCGCGCTCAAAAAGGCGAATCGTTAGTAGTTTTTGTCAAGGACTTTGACGGAAATTTATACGAAATCAAGGAAAAATCCACCCCTTCCGGCTGATTCCGGGCGGCAGCCTTTAAGGTTAATGAGCTTAACCGGCTGAGTCTTCCGGCTGACCCAGTTTAAAACCTTAACTTTTTTTCGAAGTTATCGTCTGAAAAGCAGAAATTTGCTGTTTAAGCCGGGTGCTTTTACAGTTGGGGCAGCGGAATTTTTTCTTTTCATATTCGGAAATGCTCATGATGAGAGAAAAGGGTTTGTTGCATTTTTCGCAGATGAACTCATACGAGGGCATCATCAACCTCCCTGACCATTTAAATTATCTCTCCGACCCAAATTCAATTTAACAGATTTTCCCTTCAATGTCAAGATGTTAAATATGATTTCCTTCGGAAATCCTGGAGACGGGGTTGGTCCCCGCCGATCAGTCATCATCAAGCCGATCATATTTTTCCAAACTTTTCAGATCGTAGCCGGCTTTCCGGTAATCTTCCAGTGCCCTGGTTTTCAGCTCACCGTCTTGGGTCTTCTCGGCCTGCTTATCGGCCAATTCCGCGGCGTGGCTCCACAGGCCGGCCTTTTCGTATTCAGTGATCTTTTCGGTCATCTGGACATGCTCGTCCGAAGACTCGATTACCGCGGCGTGACAGCGGGAGATGATCTTCCTGACCTTTCGGCCGCAACTGGGGCAGGATTCGAGGGGGTTCTCATGTATTCCCTGAATAACCTCAAAAGTTCTTCGGCATTTTGGGCAGGCGCTGTCAGGCTCCACCGCCTGATATTCATAAATGGGCATAGTCTATGATCCTTTTGGGCGGTCAATTTCAGGTTCATCAAACCCCCGTGGTCGGCGGCCCGCTGAATTTATACCACAAAATAAACCCCGGCCTATAAAATATTCATGTTGACATCTATTTACCACAAAAGATAAGTTTACCGAACCAAATGTCAAGGCCGGTTTGGTTCCAAAGCCAAACGGCCTCTTGACATTTGGGCCTGAATGATTATGAAAGGGCCAAAAAGGCCTAGAGATTTGACTTTAGGAGATTCTTCCCGGCGGAGGTGTGACGCCTGGGGTTGAATTTGAGTTACTAGAGGTTTATCGAGGAGGAGGTCATGACTGTGAGGCAAGTGGGAATTTGTTTGTCAATCCTTTTTTTAGCCGTCTCTTTTCTGGCCGGTTCCGCCTGGGCCGCTGAAGACAAGGACAAACCGGCCAGGGGCTTGACCGTGGCCATGGTCTATCCTGGAGTAGTCTTCGGTCCGGAGGACAAGCTTAAGGTCGATCTGCTGGTCAAGAACACCGGCCGTTCGGACGAAACCGTTTTTTTCGAAATCGTGGAGAAGCCCGAAGGCTGGGACGCTCAGATCAAGACTTACAGCAACATAGTCACCGGGGTGTTTTTGTCCGAGGACCAGGAACGGACTTTGACATTTTCCGCCGAGCCCACTAGTGACAAGGATCACCTGCCCGCCGGTCAATATCATTTTGCGGTCAAGGCCCGAACGGCCGACGGGGTTTTGACCCGGACGGCGGCGGTGGATGTAACCGTGCTCGAGGAACAGAAGACCGAAGGGACTTTGAAAGTGAACACTTCCTACCCGGTTTTACGCGGTCCTTCCGACTCCAAGTTCGAATTTTCCCTGGATGTGAACAACGAATCTGATGAAGACGCACTGGTCAATCTGTCGGCCAAGGCGCCTGAGGGTTGGGAGGTCTCTTTCAAGCCCGCTTACGAGGAGAAACAGATCAGCTCTCTGCAAATCAAGGCCAACCAGAGCAAGACGGTCGGGGTGGAAGTGACCCCGCCGCTGAGGGCGGAGGCCGGGGAATATCCTTTTACGGTCCGAGCCCAAACCTCGCAGGCCAAGGCCGAAGTTGATCTGCAAGTGGTCCTGACCGGGACTTATAAACTGAAAATGGGCACATTGGACGGTTTACTCTCCCTGTCCGCTCAGCCGGGCAAAAAAGCCAACATGTCCTTGTACGTGCGCAATGAAGGCTCCGCCCCTCAAAGAGAGATATCTTTCTTGTCTTTCAAACCGGAAAATTGGAAGGTCGAATTTCAGCCGGAAAAACTTCAAAACGTCAAGGCCGGTGAGGTCAAGCAGATCGAAGTAGCCATCACCCCGGCGGAAGAGGCCATTATCGGCGACTATTCCGTGGCCGTCAGCGCCCAGGGTGAGAAGGCCAATAACGAGGTGGAACTGCGGGTGACGGTCAAGGCCTCTTCCACTTGGGGCTGGATCGGCGTGGCCATAATTTTGCTCGTAATTATCGGGTTGGCAGTGACCTTCAAAAAGTACGGGAGGCGGTGAGGTATGGCCCCGGTCATTGAGACTGAAGGCCTGACCAAGGCGTACGGCCGGGAAAAGGCCGTCGACGAGTTGTCTTTCGGAGTGAACCAAGGCGAAATCTTCGGGTTCCTCGGACCCAACGGCGCCGGCAAAACCACGACCTTGTTGATGCTCCTGGGTTTGACCGAACCTTCCGGCGGGCGGGCCAGAGTGCTGGGGTTTGATCCGGTCCGGGAACCTTTACAGGTCAAACGCCAAGTGGGCTATCTCCCTGAAAATATGGGATTCTACGGAGATATGACCGCCAGGGAGAATCTGGCTTATGTGGCTCGTCTCAACGGCCTGCCCAGGTCTGAAGAAAAAAGGCGCATCGATCAGGCCTTGGAAAGAGTAGGCTTGACCGCCGAAGGAGATAAGCTGGTCAATGCTTATTCCCGGGGCATGCGTCAGCGGCTGGGTATCGCCGAACTGCTGATCAAGGACCCCAAACTGGTCTTCCTGGACGAACCCACTTTGGGGCTGGACCCGGACGGGATCAACAAGATGCAGGATTTGATCGTGGCCTTGAGCCGGGAGCAGGGCATTACGGTTCTGCTTTGTTCCCACCTCCTGTACCAGGTCCAGCGCATTTGCGACCGGGTGGGGATCATGATCAAAGGCCGATTGGCGGCCCAGGGCACCATCGAAGAACTGGGCAGGAGGATGGGGACGGAAGGGGAGCGTTTCAGCTTGGAAGACATTTACATGCGCTATTTCCAGGAGCAGGAGGTCTGAGATTATGCTGACCATATTCCGGAAGGAGCTGGCTGACCATTTCAGTTCCACCCGCTTCTTGATTCTTTTCTGCCTGATCATCATGGTGGCCCTGGTCACAACCTATATGGTCGGGGCCGACCTCAAAAAGGAGCTGGAAGGGGTAAGCAAACCAGAGTTCATCTTTCTGATGCTCTTCACCACCGCCGGTCAGTTCTTTTCCCTGGCTCAATTCATCGCCTTTTTCGGACCGCTGATCGGGTTGATCATGGGCTTTGACGCCATCAACCGTGAGCGCAACAGCGGAACCTTGTCCAAGCTGATTGCTCAGCCGATCTATCGGGATGCGGTCATCAACGGCAAGTTTCTGGCCGGGGTGGCGACCATCACCATCATGCTGGTCAGCTTGGTTTTGCTTATTTCCGGTCTGGGCCTTCTGACCGTGGGCGCATCCCCGAGCCTGGAAGAAGCGGCCCGGTTGTTTGTTTATCTGATCATCAGCATCGCCTATGTGTCTTTTTGGCTGGGACTGTCCATCCTCTTTTCCATCTTTTTCCGGAGCGTGGCCACCTCGGCCCTGGCCGCCGTGGCCCTGTGGATTTTTTTCTCCTTTTTCATCGCTTTCGGAGCCAATCTCTTGGCCAACTCCTTAGCCCCGATTGACAACCCCGAAAACATCGAACAGGTTCTCAAACACAACCAGATGGCCAGGGCGGTCACCCTGGTCTCGCCTGTGGTGCTTTACTCCGAAGCCACTTCGACCATACTGGACCCCTTCCGCCGGACGACCAAGAACCTGGTCAAGATGGGCCGGCTCGAACAAATCTCCATGAGCCGCTTCAAGAATTCGCTGCCACTGAGCCAGTCCATCTTAGTGGTCGTGCCTTACCTGACTTCGATCCTGGCCTTGACTTTCGTCTGTTTCGGCGTCTCTTACCTGGCCTTCATGCGGCAGGAGATAAGGTCCGTTTGATGCCATAAGCTCATTTTTAAAAATTTCCTGTTCGGCACCTCTTAAATCTAGAGGTTTCTGGATGAAATGAAACCACAGAACCTCGAGGACCAACGACCCTGGGGGAACTATATCGTCCTGGCCGACGAGCCGGACCACAAGGTCAAACGGATCGTCGTTTATCCGGGCGGGCGTTTGAGCTTGCAGCGCCATCAGCGCCGGGCCGAGCACTGGTATATTCTGGCCGGCCGGGCTGTCGTCACCCGCAATGGTGAAGAGATCGATCTGACCGCTTTCCAGGCCGTGGATATCCCGCGAGGGGCCTGGCACCGAATCATGAATCCCGGTCCGGAAAATTTAGTCTTTATCGAGGTCCAGACTGGCGACTATTTCGGGGAGGATGACATAGAAAGACGGGAGGACGATTATGGCCGGATTTAGTTTCGAGATTGAGGCAGAATGAGGCAATGAAGGACGAAGACCTCAATCTCGCCGCCGTGATCATGGCCGGGGGGGCGGGGACCAGATTCTGGCCCCTCAGTACGCAGAGCAAGCCCAAGCAGTTTCTCAACCTCTTCGGAGACCGCACTCTTTTGCAAAAAAGTTATGACCGGATCGTCGGCCTGATCGGGCCGGACCGGGTTCTGGTCCTGACCAACGCCGCTTTTGTCTCCTTGGTTCGGGAACAACTCCCGGAAATACCGGCAGCCAACGTCATCGGCGAACCCCTGCGGCGGGACACGGCCGCGGCGGTTTGTCTGGGAGCCATTATGTGTCAAAAACGTTTCGGCGACCCGGTCATGGCCGTGTTGACCGCCGACCACCTGATCGAACCGGTCGAAATTTTCCAAAAAACGTTACTGTCCGCGGCCCGCCAGGCCCGAACCAGCGGGGCCTTGTACACCTTCGGCGTCAGCCCCGCTTATCCGGCCACCGGATACGGGTATCTGGAAGTCGGTTCCAAACTGCTCGAAGACGAGGGGGTCGAGCATTTTCAGCTTCTTGGATTCAAAGAGAAACCTGACGCCGATACAGCTAAACAGTACATTGATTCGGGAAAATTCTATTGGAATTCCGGAATGTTCGTCTGGAAAGCTTCTTCCATTCTCGATGAAATCCGCAACCATTTGCCCCACCATTTTGAGGCCCTTTCCCAAGCCCTAGCCGCAGAAGGCGAGCCGGATTGGCCCGAAGTCCTGAAAAAGGCCTTCGCTTCCCTGGAAAAGATTTCCATAGACTACGGCGTCATGGAGAAGGCCGAGAAAATCCGCTGCGTGAAGGCCGACTTTTCCTGGAGCGACGTCGGCGGCTGGTTGGCCTTGAAGGATTTTCTCCCTCAGGACGAATCCGGCAACAGTCGCTGGGGGCGGATTTACACCCTGGACGCCTGCGGCAACCTGATCTTTTGTGAAGACGCCGATGAGACGGTCATGCTGGTCGGAGTCACAGACCTGGTTGTGGTCCGGGCCGGCCGCCGGACCCTGATCACTCACCAGGATCGGACCGAGGCAGTCAAAAAGCTGGTCCAGGCTCTGCCGGAAAAAGACAAAAAGTAAAGATAACCCTAATCCGAAAAATTTATTCGTTCCCCACCTCTTTTTTCTTGACAGAGGGCCGCCTTTTATTATGACATGTGACATAAAATAACGCCTGTCAAAATATTATGCTTTGAAAGCATGGGCATCGAACAAAGAAAACAGCGGGAAAAAGAAGCCCGGATCGAACTGATCAAGAACAGCGCCAGGCGGTTGTTCACCCAGAAGGGCTATGAGAACACCTCTATGGACAATATCGCCCAAGAGTCCGAACTGGCCCGGGCTACGCTCTATTTATATTTTAAAACCAAAGCCGACTTGTTTTACAGCCTCATCGAACCCATGTTCGAGGAAGTCTATGAAAAAATTTCAGAATTAGCCGACGACCCCAGTGAATCCCCCGAAGGTATCTTAAAACGGATGGCCGAATATCTCTATGAGACTTACCGCCGTGACCCGGAGATATTTTTGCTCATCGGCCGATACGATGCCAGGGAATACCAGGAGCGCCTGTCCGAGGACCGCTTCAATCACATCCGACAATGGCAGAGATTGCAAATCCGGAAAGTGGCGGAGGTGATCGAAAGAGGGATTGTTCGGGGCATATTCAAGCCGGTTGATCCACGAGTGACCTCCATAATCTTCTGGACGGCCATTATTGGGATTTTCCAATTTGAAGATAACCGGCGTTTCACCGGAGGCCGGGATCATCTGAGATCAACCATCGAGGCGGCCGTTGATCTGGCCTTGTCCGGCCTTAAAAGCTCTTGAGGCTGTGGTTGTTTTTTTTGGCTATAATTGACATTCGTCATTTACTGACGGAAGTCAGGTCTACGCCGGAAGGTCCGACCAAACAAAGCCAAGAGAGCTCGGGGGGCCGCTTTCACCACCTGAACAGACACTTCTCCTCACACCAAAGGCCTGGGGAGGTTTTATTTCGAAGGAAAGGAGACAGGAAGGATGAATTTTTATTTGACCGAGGAACAGAAGGCGATCCGAGAAACCGTGCGCAAATTCGTTCAGAACGAGGTGGCCCCCCGGGGCGAGGAACTGGACAGAACCGGAGAGTTTCCCTATGACCTGGTGAAACGTTGCGCGGAAGTCGGGATTCAAGGCCTTCTTTTTCCGGAGGAACTGGGCGGGAGCAACGCCGGGGCCGTCTCCTACGCCTTGGCCATCGAGGAGCTGGCCCGGGGCGACATGTCTTTGGCCGCCACCATTTTGGTAGCTATACCGGGCTGTCTTTTGATATGCGAGCGCGGCACCGCGGAGATGATCCAAAAATTCGTGGTCCCGACCATTCGCGGCGAATGCATAGGCTCCGGCGGCATCACCGAACCCGAGGCTGGTTCGGACAACCGGTCCATCAGGACCACCGCTACCATTCAGGGCGACCAGATCATAGTCAACGGGATCAAAAGCTTCATTACCAATCCCGGAACCAAGATCAGCAAATATATAAATGTTCTTTGTGCTTTGGCATCCGAGAGCAAGAATCCGAGGGAGAGACAGTTCTGCATGGTTCTTGTGCCGACCGGGACGCCGGGATATACAGTCTCTCAAAAATATCGAAAGATGGGGTGGCGCTCGTCCGATACCAGGGAGTGTCATTTTGATGATTGCGTGGTGCCTCTGGAAAACATGCTGGTGCCGCCGGGAAAGGGCCTGGAAGAGGCCTGGGGTTTGTTGAATATGGCCCGAATCGCCCTGGCCGCCGCCTCGGTCGGTCTGGCCCAAGCCAGCCTGGACGCCTCCTTAAAATACGCCAAGGAAAGGGTTCAATTCGGCAAACCTATTGGCAGTTTTCAGCGCGTTCAGGACATGCTGGTCGAGATGGCCCTCCAAATAGAAGCCTCCAGGCTGTTGACTCTTCAGGCGGCCTTTTTATGGGAGAAAGACCCTGGCGTCCAAAAGGAAATATGCATGGCCAAGCTCTTTGCCACGGAGGCGGCCAAAAGGGCGGCCGATTTGGGCGTCCAAGTCCATGGGGGGTTCGGCTTCATGGATGAATACGCGGTTTCTCGGTATTATCGGGACGTTCGGGTCAACACCATCGGCGACGGGACTTCGGAAATTCAACGGTTGATTATCGCCAGGACTTTAGGGTTAAGAGGATAGGTGAAACTGAAAATCTTCTCTGATTAAACCCCGGCCGGGATAATAGAATCCGGCTGTCGGCCGCGACTATGGAAATTTACGCCTTGACCGAGCCGAAAAGACCGGGTCCCCCAAGAATGGTCAGGAAGTCCTAAAAACCGGCTCTCTGTTTCTGTTCTTCTGTTTCCGTCTCGCCGAGAGCCTTTTCGATCCGCTCTTTGACGGCCAAGGGGGCCGAGTCGGCGTTGGCTTTGGCTTTGCGTAGATGGAAGAGGGCCTTTTTATATTCGCCCTGGACTTTGAAGGAGAGGCCGGTGTGCAGGTGGGCGCGGGCCAGGTCGCCCTGGCGGCCGTAAATCAGACCCATTCTGTAAAGGGCCTCGGCATGGTCCGGGTCGAGAAGCAAGACGCGCTTGTAAAATTCCTCGGACTTTTCCGGTCGGCCTTGTTCTTCATAAACCCGGCCCAGGAGAAACAGGGCCTGGACCGAATGGGGCCGAATGACGACCACCTTGTTGAGGACCTCCATGGCTTGGGCAAAATCCTTCTTCCTGAAAAGCAGATGGCCTAGGTCGGTCAGGATGGTCGGGTTGGCCGGCTGGGTTTTCAAGGCCAGCTTGAACTCGCTCAGGGAGTGGTTGAAATTTTGCTGCTGCTGGTAAAGGACGGCCAGGCCGTAGTGCCCTAAAGCGTCGTCCTGGTCCTGTCTGAGGAGGGCTTCGAAATGGTTGCGGGCCCGCTGAGCGTCGCCCACCAGGGCCAATAGCCTGACCTTTATGGCCTGAAAAGCCCTTTCATCCCCGCGTCCCCGGACGCCGCTGTATTCCGGGTTGGAAGCGACCATGGTCTCCACCGAAGCAATCCGTTCGGAAAGGCCCGGGTGAGTGGTCAAATAGGTCGGCACCTCTTTAGGGGCATGCCAGGCGGTTCTGAGCATGATCTGGAAGGCCTCCATCATGAAGCGGGGGTCATAGCCGGACTCGACCAGATAATCCAGCCCTTTGACGTCCGCTTCCCGCTCATCTTGGCGGGAATAGGCCAACTGCATCTGGATGTTCCCGGCCAAGGAGCCCATCATCACGGCCTGACCGACATTACCGCCTAAAAAGACGCCGGCCAGGATTCCGCCCAGGGTGGCCAAGGAAAGTCTTTGCGTATTGGCGATTCGTTCGGAAAGGTGCCGGCTGGTGACGTGGGCGATTTCATGGCTGACGATGGCCGCCAGTTGACCTTCGGATTCCATCAAGGTGATCAGTCCGCTGTGGATGAAGACATATCCGGCCGGCGCGGCGAAAGCATTGGCCACATCCGAGTCAAGGACAAAGAAGCGATAGTCGAAGGGCTGGGGTCCGGCAGCTTTAAGAATTTTTCGGCCCAGGTCGCTGATGTAGGCCGCCACGACGGGATCGTCGACGATTTTCATGTTTATTTTAATGTAATCAAATACCTGCCGGCCCAGTTCCTTTTCTTCGGTATAGGTCAAGGCCCAGGCCGGGCCGGCAAGACACACCAGGACCAGGACGAGGGCGGCTGAGACCAGACGATTGAGCCGGCCTCGACCCGGGCGGAAAATCAACCGGGACAATATCAAGACGCCGACGGCTTGACCGGCTCGGGAGCCAAGTCTATATGTTCCGCTTCGATCCAAAGGCTCTCCAGATCGTAAAAATCTCGGGCGCTGTGGTAGAAAATATGGGCGATCACTTCCCCATAGTCCAGGAGGACCCAATGGCCTTGGGTTCGGCCTTCCACCCCTAAAGGCAGGTGGTCGCCTTTCTTTTTCATTTGTTCCCGGATATGGTCGGCCACGGCCTGGACCTGCCGGCTGGAACGGCAGGAGCAAATGAAGAAATAATCAGCTATGGTCGTAAGGCGGTCCACTTTAAGCAGAACGAGGTCAAAGGCCTTGTGCTCTCGAGCTGCGGCCACGATCAAGTCGGCCTTGCGCCTGGCGGGATCAATCACTTAAACGCGCCCTTTCTCTCCTTGGTCGAGTTGGTAAAGCCCATTATCTATAATATATCGTCTAACTTGTTCCATCACCAGGTACCTGATGGACATCTTTCGAGCCAATCTGGACCTGATGTCGGTCGAGGAAATGTCCAGTCTGGATACGGTCCGGAAATAGACGTGTTTTTTTTCAGGATGGATGAAAGCCTCCAGCCCGCCTTCCCAGACATACTTCTGGGAAACCTTATCGCGGAGGAACGGTGTCAGCAAACCGGAATCGGACCCCGGGCGACTGATGGCCACGAAATTAGTTAAATCAAATAGCTGTCGGTATTCTTTCCAGGTGTGGATTTCCAAAAAGGCATCCAGGCCGGTAATAAAATAAAGGTCCAGGTCCGGACCGGACTCCTGGTGCAGCAGACGAAGCGTTTCGACGGTATAGGAAGGTTCTTTCCGGCGGCCTTCGATGTCCGAGACCAGAAAGCCCGGCCGTCCTGCCACGGCCAGCCGGGTCATGGCCAGCCGGTGAGCAAAGGAGATCACCGGAGAAGGGTCTTTATGGGGAGGATGGGCCGCCGGAATGAACATGATCTTATCCAGAGCCAGCGATTCGGCGATTTCTTCGGCGGCCCGGAGATGGCCTAAATGAATCGGGTTGAAAGTCCCGCCCAAAAGGCCCAGCTTGAGCCCGGCTCCGGTCATCAGTCCCTGGTCTGACCCTGGCCGAAGACGATGAACTTGGTCGTGGTCAGTTCGGTCAAACCCATGGGACCGAAAGCGTGCAGCTTGGAAGTGTTGATGCCGATTTCGGCCCCCAGCCCCAACTGGCCGCCGTCGTTGAACCTGGTCGAGGCGTTGACCAGGACCACCGACGAGTCTACTTCGGCCAGGAAACGCCTGGCCCTGGCGTAGTCGGAGGTGACGATGGCTTCGGTGTGTTTCGAACTGTAAGCGGCGATGTGGTCCAGGGCCTCATCCAGACTGCCGACCACCTTGACCGCCAGAATCAGGTCAAGAAATTCGGCCGGCCAGTCAGCTTCCTGGGCCGGAGGCCGTCCGGGCAGGCGCTTGAGGGTCTCCGGGCAGCCGCGGAGTTCGACCCCGGCCTTTTCCAAAACTTCGGCGGCTTTCGGCAGAAACTCGTCGGCCACGGCCTGATGGACCAGCATGGTCTCCATGGCGTTGCAGACTCCGGGCCGCTGGACCTTGGCGTTGAAACAAATCCGCACGGCCATGTCCAGGTCGGCCGAATCGTCCACGTAGACATGGCAGACCCCCTTGTAGTGTTTCAAAACCGGGATGCGGGAATGCTCGGCCACAAAACGGATCAGCCCCTCTCCGCCCCGAGGGATGATCAGGTCCACATATTCGTCGAGGGCCAGCAACTCGGTCACCGCGCTGCGGTCGGTGGTAGGGACGACCTGGACGGCCGTCTGGGGGACCCCGGCCCGGTTCAAGGCTTTCTCCAGGACCGAGGCAATGGCCAAGTTGGATTGAATGGCCTCGGACCCGCCCTTAAGAATGACGGCGTTGCCCGATTTAAGGCACAGGGCGGCCGCATCCACGGTCACGTTGGGCCTGGATTCGTAAATAAAGCCGATCAGCCCCAAAGGGATGCGCATACGGCCCACCTGGAGGCCGTTGGGTCTGGTCCACATACCCGTCACCTCCCCCACCGGATCAGGCAAGGCCGCTACTTCTCTCAACCCCTGGGCCATCTCGGTCAGGACCTTGTCCGTGAGACGAAGGCGGTCGATCATGGCCGAGGTCAGACCATTTTTTTGAGCCGCCTCGACGTCTTTGTTGTTTTCGGACTGAATATGGGCCGATTGCTCCAAGAGACCTTCGGCCATGGCCAGCAGGGCTCGGTCTTTGGCGGCCCGATCCAACCCGGCCAGGCTCCGGGCGGCGGTCCTGGCCTTTTTAGCCATGCCCAACATCATCTCGGCTGTGTTCAAATCTGCCCCCCTTCCTATTTTCCAAGCCCCGACGGCTCGGTCCTAATTCTTTTGAAGCTATATTTTCAGATCACTTCCCACGACCATGTTGTCCCGATGAATGACCTCATCGGAATGTTTATACCCTAAAACTTTCTCAATGTCACAAGTTTGACAGCCCAGAATCTGGTGAAGCTCGGCGGAGGAATAGTTGGTCAAACCCACGGCCACCAGATGGCCTTTCTTATCCTCCACCTTTATGGAGTCGCCTACGCTAAAATTGCCGCTGACTTCCCTCACCCCCGAAGGCAGAAGGCTCTTGCCTTTTTTAAGGAGGGCCGATTTGGCCCCGTCATCCACAATCACCCGGCCCTTGGGTCTGGCCGTGAAGGCTATCCAGTGCTTGCGCTGACTTAAAGGCTTGGGCCTGGGCAGAAACAAGGTCCCTTCGGGCCGCCCTTCGAGGATGCGTTTGAGGATGCCCGCCTTTTTGCCGTTGGCCACGATCGTCGGCACGCCCCGGCGGGCCAGGCGCCTAGCCGCCGCGACCTTGGTGGACATCCCGCCGGTTCCCAAAAATCCGGGAATGGCGCTGGCCATGGCTTCGATCTTGGGCCCGATGCTGGGCACCAAGGAAATGAATCGGGCCTCCGGGTCCAGGCGGGGGTCCCGATCGTAAAGACCGTCTATATCGGTCAGATTGATCAACAAATCCCCTTCGACCAAGCTGGTGATCATCCCGGCCAAGGTGTCGTTGTCCCCAAACTTTATCTCGGCTACGACCACGGTGTCGTTTTCGTTGATGATGGGAATGATGCCCCATTCGAGCAGGGTGGTCAAGGTGTTGCGGGCGTTAAGGTACCGCCGCCGGTTGGACAGGTCGTCGGCGGTCAGGAGAATCTGGGCCGCCTGGAAGCCCCGCCGCTCGAAGGCCTTTTCATAAGCCATGATCAGGCTGGCTTGGCCTACGGCGGCGCAGGCCTGTTTGGCCTGGATGGTCTGGGGTTTTTCGCCTAAAGCCACCTTTTTGAAACCCGAAGCGATGGCCCCGGAAGAGACCAGGATGATCTCCCGGCCCTGGTTTTTCAAATCCGATATTTCCCGGGCCAGCCGACCGATCAGCCGGACGTCCAAACCGTTATCCCTGGTCAGGACGCCGCTGCCGACTTTGACCACTATCCGGCGGGCCAGCCGGACCCACTTTTCCCGTAAATTGTTTTCGTTCACGGCGGTTACCATCAATTAATCAATTAATCCGTTAGGTTTCTCGGAGAAGGTTAAACAGGGTCCATTTTAATTCATCCAGACCCTGGCCGGTTGCCGCGCTTATGCCCAGAACTTTCCCGTCCGGCAGGGATCCGCGGACCAGGTCCAAAGCCTGGTCGGCCCCGGTCAGGTCCATCTTATTGACTACGACGATCTGTTTTTTGGCCGTCAGGGTCGAGTCAAAAGCTTCGAGTTCGGCCCTGATGGTCTTGAGATCGGCCAGAGGTTTTTGGGGGTCGATTCGCCCGGCGTCCAGCAGATGAACCAGGAGGCGGCAGCGCTGAATGTGTCGGAGAAAGCGCAAGCCCAAACCCGCGCCCCGGCTGGCCCCTTCGATCAGACCGGGCAGATCGGCCAGCACAAAGGAGTGGTCTTCGTCGAGGGCCACCAGCCCCAGGTTGGGAATCAGGGTGGTGAAAGGGTAGTCGGCTATTTTAGGCCGAGCGGCCGACAGCCGGGAAATCAAAGTCGATTTACCCACATTGGGCAGACCGACCAGCCCGACGTCGGCCAGCAGTTTCAACTCCAAACGAAGCCGGACCTCCCGGCCCGGTTGTCCGGGTTGGGCCTGCCGTGGAGCCCGGTTGGTGGAAGAAACGAAGTGAGCGTTGCCGAATCCGCCGCGCCCCCCTCGAGCGGCGACGAATTGTTGTCCGGGTTCGGTCAAATCCGCCAGGATCCCTCCGGTCTCGGCGTCCAAGACTGTGGTCCCCAGAGGAAGTTCTATAATCAGATCGGCCCCATCGGCCCCGTGCTTGTTCTTGCCTTGTCCGGGCCTGCCGTTTTGGGCCCGGAAATGCTGGTTGAAATGGAAACGATACAGCGTGTTCTTTTGGGACGAAGCCGACAGAATAATATGGCCGCCCCGCCCCCCGTCGCCCCCGTCCGGGCCGCCGCGCGGGACATATTTTTCCCGGCGGAAGCTGACGCAACCTGCCCCTCCGTCTCCGGCTTTCACCCGGATCGTGGCCTGATCAACGAACTTCATGGACGAGGCCGGACGGACGGGTCGGCGGCGCGACGGCTATGAAGCGTAGACGCTGACCCTTTTTTTGGTCTTGCCTAAACGTTCAAAAGCGACTACGCCGTCGATCAGCGCATACAGGGTGTAATCCTTGCCCAGGCCGACGTTGGCCCCGGGATGTATCTTGGTCCCGACTTGGCGGACGATAATACTGCCGGCCCGGACGGTTTGCCCGGCGTAACGTTTGACCCCGTGGCGTCGTCCGGCCGAATCCCGCCCGTTACGGGAACTCCCTCCGGCTTTTTTATGGGCCATTTAAGATTCTCCTTGAACTTTTATCTCCTGGACCCGCAAGGCGGTGTAGTATTGGCGGTGGCCTTTGGTCCGGCGATAAGCCTTGCGGCGTTTCTTTTTGAAAACGATAATTTTCTTGTCCCGATCCTGTTCGACGATCCTCGCGGTGACTTCGGCCCCGGCCAGGAGCGGCTGGCCGACTTTGATCCGGTCGTTGTCAGAGACCAGGAGCACATCCTTTATGGTTACGATGTCACCGATTTGGCCGTCGATTTTTTCCGTTCTGAATGTCTGGCCCGGGGCGACCCTGAACTGTTTACCCCCGGATTTGATTACGGCATACATGTAAAGTCAACCTCCGGCAACGTAAATTTTAATTATATTCTCAAAAGCCATAATGGTCAAGAAGAAAAATTGTGGGGTTAATCGTTCAGTCCTTGGGGAAAATGATCGAAAAGGAGAGGGTCAGGGCGGGCTCTGCTCCGAGCGAAGCGCTGATCAGGCCCGCCCAGGGGAAAAGGCCGCCGTTCACCGGCAGGCTACAGCCTCTTGAAAAAGCTTGTTCGATTCTAACGCCTCTCAACGCTCCTCCGGTATGTCAGCTCTCCGCCGCTTCGACGTCCTTGACTTTTCCGGGGCAAGGCATATTTTTATATAAGATTTTCTTTTTTGCGGCGCACTTCCATATATTGACAGTGAAAACCAGATGTGTCATCTTACTGACATGTCAAGGATATTAACGTCCATTTAGGGTCGCCTGTTTAGTGGTTAAAATAATCAATGCCTGTCCTTTTCGCCTTTCGTGACGACCGGTTCGGGTTTCAGTTCGAAATTGGTGAACGAGCCGTCTTGGGCCGTTCCCCGGAATGTGAACTGATCCTCTTTGATCGGGCCACATCACGTTTTCACGCTGAGATTTTCAAAGCTGACGGCCGGTATTTCCTTAAAGACCTGGACAGCACCAACGGGACCCTTCACAACGAGACTCCGGTCAAAGGACAGGTCCCGTTGAAGAAAAACGACGAAATCCGGGTGGGTCAGGAGATTTTTCTGTTTGATCCGGACTTGAACGTGGCGGTGGGCCGCGAAGGAGCGGTCCTGATTGCCGGGGAAGTCGACGAAAAACCGGACGGTTTGGTCACTGTCTCAGCCGAACCTGATCTGACCGCTTTGGACCGAGCCGGGTTGGCCTCCCTCTACCGGGTTGCGGCGGCCTTGGCCCATCGCCCCCAAGTCTCCCGGGTCATCAAGCAGTCGGCCTACGCCCTGTCCAAACTTTTTGGGGCCACCAGGATAGCCTTGCTCTGGCCGGAAGCCATTCAAAACGAAAGGCTGAGCACCCTGATGCTTCGGCCCGAGGAACAGCGGCTGGTCCTGCCCAGACCTTTGGCCAGGCTGGTTCTAGATGAGGATCAGGCGGTCTTATGGCCGTCCGTCATAGCGGAACTATCCTTTATCAAAGGAAATCGAGCTCTTAAGAGTGAAACTCGTCCTTGCCTGGCCGCGCCGCTGAAAGCTCCGGGCCAACTACGCGGCCTGCTTTACCTGGACAGCCGGAACCGGGCCTACACCCAGAAAGACCTCAATTTTCTGACCGCCCTGGCCGGCTTGATCGGTTCGGCCGTGGAAAACGCTTACGCCCTGGAACAGTTGAATCATCGGTTGAGCCGTGAGGAGGCGGAGATCAGCACCGGGAGCGATTTCATCGGCGATGACCCCCGGATCAAGATGCTTCTGGCCACGGCCGGCCAGGTGGCCCAGGGCGGGGCCAGGATATTGTTGACCGGCGAAGTGGGCACGGGCAAGGAGGTCCTGGCCAAACGCATTCACGCCCTCAGTCCCCGAAAACGGGGGCCTTTTGTCTCCATCAATTGCGCCGCCCTTTCCCCCAGCCAGATTGAAAGTCAGTTGTTCGGCCAGGAAGCCGGGAGCTTGACCGAAGAAGGCCTGATCGGCCTTTTGGAAGAAGCGGACGGGGGGACGTTTTTTTTACAAAATGTGGATCATTTGCCTTTATCGGTTCAGGTTGATCTACTGCGCGTTATCGAGGAAGGGGTTATTTACCGCGTCGGCTCCACTCGCCCGCGTCCGGTCAACTTCAGGGCCGTTTCTTCGACTAACATCGATCTTGGACCGGCCGTCCAAAATGGTGAATTTCGGGAAGATTTATTCCATCGCCTGTCGGAAGTGACCTTGGCCGTTCCGCCCTTGCGGGAGATCAGGGATGATATTGTCGTCTTGGCCAAGTATTTTCTGGCCGCCTCAGCCCGGGCTCGAGGGCTCAAAGCTCCGGAACTTGACCCGGCCGCGGCCGAATGCCTGCGGGCTTATCCCTGGCCGGGCAACGTGGGCGAATTGAAAAACGTTATGGAACGTATGGTCATGTTCGCCCCAGGCGACAGGATCGTCCTGGATGACCTGCCCCTGGAAATACGTTTCGCCGCCGAAGCCTTTCGGACGGCCGAAGGCGAACGGCTGCCGGACAGTCTGATCGAAGCGGAGAAATCCTTGATCCGCCGGGCCTTGGCTCGAAGCGGGGGCGATGAAGAAGAGGCGGCTCAAATCCTGGGTCTCAGTCAGAGTTATTTGCAGCAAAAAATCAGGCAATACGAGATTTATCCGGCCCAAGACCAGGAAATGGTCATTACCGGCACTGACAATTAGGCGCTGAATCAACAAGAGAAGACTAGTGAGGTTTGGTTAGATTGGAGGACGGTCCATCACAAAGTCTTTTCGATAGGCTCAAGGCCTTGATCAGGCGGCTGGGCAACGATAATGCGGCCGAGCGCTTTGAAGAGGAAATCCAGGACCTGATCGAGCAGGGGGCCGAGAAGGGCGTCATCACCCCGGGCGAAGGGGCGATGATCCAGAGCATTTTTGAGTTCGGAGAAACCGTGGCCCGCGAGGTCATGGTGCCGCGGACGTCCATAGTCGCTGTGGATCAAAGCGATTCTTTGAAGCTGATTCTGGATTTGGCCCTGGAGAAAGGCCATTCCCGCTTGCCCATTTATAACAGGGATATTGATCATATCGTCGGGGTGCTTCACGTCAAGGACCTGCTTCGGTATTGGGGGGCTTCTCTTGAGGATCCGCTGCCGCCGGAGATCGTCCGGCCGCCGATTCTTGTCCCCGAGAGCAAAAAGATCATGGAGCTTTTGACCGAGTTGAGAATGAAGAAAAGCCACCTGGCCATAGTTCTGGATGAATATGGGGGCACCGCCGGTTTGGTCACCCTGGAGGATATAATCGAGGAGATCATCGGGGAGATCCACGACGAGTACGACGACGAGGAAGAATGGATCACCCAGGTGGACAGCGATACGCTCCTGGTGGACGCCCGTCTTTATATCGGGGATTTGGACGATTATCTCTCGGTTAAATTACCGGAGGGCGACTTCGAGACAGTAGGCGGTTTCATCATCGACATGACCGGCCGGGTGCCCAAGCAAAACGAGGAAATCAGATACCGGGACTTGGTGTTTATCATTCGCTCGGCCGATGAACGCAAGATCAATCTGATCGAGATCAAGCGGTCCGCCGAGGACCCGAAGGCCCAGACCGGCGTGGCCTGAAAAAACAGGTCGAGGCCCCCCGCTTTGCCTGGATTTCCCGGCTTGGTTCCTTTAAGCCTGAGTCTTTTCTCCGGGCTGCTCCTGTCGTTGGCCTTCCCCCGCCCGGAAATCTGGCCCCTGATTTTTGTGGGTTTGGTCCCGGTGGTTCTGGCTGGCCGGACAGCCGACCTTAAAACCTGCTTCAGCCTGGGCTATATCGCCGGATTGACCCAGGCGGCCATCCTTCTCTACTGGATTTTCAACGTTTTGGTCACGTTCGGGGGGCTGCCGGTCTGGCTGGCCGGTCCCATCTTTATCCTCCTGGTCGGCTATCTGGCCTTGTATCCAGCCCTGTTCATTCTGGGTTTAAACCTGACCGAAAGGCGACTCGGTCTGGCCCCCGGCGGTCCGGCCTGGATCGTCCTCGGGGCCGCCCTTTATACCGGCCTGGAATATTTTAAAGGTTTTTTCCTGACCGGCTTTCCCTGGGAGCCCCTGGGAGCGGCTTTGGTTCCGGCCTTGTCCTTGATCCAGCTTTCCGATATAGTCGGTCCGGGCGGGCTGACCTTTTTGGTGGTCGTAGTAAATTTGTCCCTGGCGGCCCTGATCCTTAAAGTCCGTTCGGGCCAAAGATGGAAGGTTTTTCCGTGGCCGGCGGCCCTGATCGCGGCCTCCCTGGGTCTGCTCTGGGGTTACGGCCATTTTCGCCTGGAAACGGTGGCCGACAAAATTATCGGGGCCGAAACTCATGAGGCGGCTGTAGTCCAAGGGTCGATTGACCAGAGTCTCAAGTGGGACGCAGATCACCGGGTTCCCACCTTGATGACTTACCAGGACCTGACTCTAAAAGCGGCTCAAGACCGCCCCTGGTTGATCGTCTGGCCGGAAACCGCGGCCCCTTTTTTCTTTCCCCAGGACGAAGCCGCGGCCGACTGGCTGGCGCGGTTGGTCAAAGAGGCCGGGCGGCCCTTAATGTTCGGCTGTCCGGCTTATGAAGAATATGGGGCTGAAACAACTTATTTTAATAGAGCTTTTCTCCTGGACAGCCGGGGAGAGATTTTGGGATATTACGACAAGGTCCACTTGGTGCCGTATGGAGAATATGTCCCCCTGAAACGTTTTTTCCCTTTTCTCGGCAAGATCACCGAAGCCGTGGGAGACTATTCTCCGGGTCAACCCGGGAAGCTGCTGGACTTGAACGGAAAAAAAATTGGTGTATTAATATGTTATGAGTCTATTTTCCCGGAGCTGGCCGGGGGGCATGTTCGAAGCGGAGCCGACTATCTGGTGGTCATGACTAATGACGCCTGGTTTGGGCGTTCTTCGGCTCCTTATCAGCACTTCGCTCAAGCCGTGCTCCGGGCGGTGGAGACCAGACGGACGGTCATCCGAGCGGCCAACACGGGGATCAGCGGGGTCATTTGGCCGACCGGGCAAACCAAGGACCGCCTGGAATTGTTCGAACGAGGGATACTGACCGCGCCGATCCCGCGCCTGCAGGATCAAACCTTTTATACCGCGGCCGGCGACCTTGTGCCCCGGACCTGCCTGGGGATCACAGCGGTCGTTTTGGCCATAGGCTGGTACAGGAGTAGAAAAAATGCTGATTGATCTGAAACCCAAAGCCAAGGAACTCCGGGATCGTTTTCAAACGCTGCGAGGTTATCTTTGACTCAGCCGGTATAGACGCCCGCCTGGCCGAGCTGGATAAGCTCATGACCAAACCGGGCTTTTGGGACGACGCTGACAAAGCCCGGGAGGTCACGCGGGAGAGGACTCAACTTTCCGATTGGCGGCAAATATGGTCCTCGTTAGAGAACGACCTGGAAGAGATTGAGATTCTGCTTGATCTGGCCCTGGAGGAAGGGAGCGAGGAGACCGAGGCGGAAATTCGGGCCCGGATGGCCGCTTTGGAAAAACGCCTGGATAATTTTGAAATCCAACAGACTCTTTCCCAACCTCACGACAAAAACAAAGCCATTGTGGACATCCACGCCGGGGCCGGCGGAACCGAGGCTCAGGACTGGGCCGAGATGCTTTTGCGCATGTATCTGCGCTGGGCCGACCGGAACGGTTTTCAGACCAAGCTGGTGGATGTGCTGGAAGGTGAGGAAGCCGGACTCAAGAGCGTGACCTTCACTGTGTCCGGCGATTACGCCCACGGCCTGCTAAGGTCCGAGATCGGCATCCACCGGCTGGTGCGCATCTCCCCCTTCGATGCCAGCAACCGCCGGCATACTTCTTTCGCCAGTGTTTTCGTCCTCCCTGATATCGAGGATGACATCGTCGTCGAAATCAACGACAAGGACCTGCGCATCGACACCTTCCGGGCCAGCGGGGCCGGGGGACAGCACGTCAACAAGACCAGCTCGGCCGTGCGCATCACCCACCTGCCCACCGGCCTGGTGGTCCAATGTCAGGACGAAAAATCCCAGCATCGCAATAAAGAGATCGCCATGCGCGTCCTGCGGGCCAGGCTCTACCAGCTCGAGGAGCAGAAAAAGGCCGAGGAAATGAAAAAGGTCCACGATACCAAGAAGGAGATCGCCTGGGGCAGCCAGATTCGTTCTTACATCCTCCACCCCTACCGTCTGGTCAAGGACCACCGGACCTCGGTGGAAATGGGCAACGTCGATGCGGTTCTCGACGGCGAACTCGACTCCTTTATACGGGCCTATCTGCTCAGTGAAGCCAATAAGCCATAGCCGTCCCCGGCGGCCTGTTTCCCTCGAATCGGCAAAACCGACGGAAAATCCCATTCAAGGGGGACTCAGGCCGCAAATCAGCTACACGCTTTTTTTGGTTGAAGTTACATAGGCCTTAATGCCTTCAATCAGGCCGTCGGCCAATTGATCCAGGTAAGCCTTGTTCCGGAGACGGTCTTCTTCCAATCGGTTGGAAATGAAGCCGAGTTCCACCAGGATGGAAGGCATGTTGGCCCCGATGAGCACATAAAACGGGGCCTGCTTGACACCGAGGTCGCGAATGTTCTTATACCGTTTTTTGACCCGGCCGACCATGGCCCGGTGGACTTTGGCCGCCAGGCGGCTGGATTCGGTAATCTTGGAATTGAGCATGAGGTCGTTGAGGATTACCTGAAGATCGCTCATGTTCTTGGTCGAAGTGGCGTTCTCCCTGGCCGCCACCCTCATGGCCTCGGCGTCGGTGGCCAGGTTGAGAAAATAGGTTTCCACTCCGGTCAGGCCAGGGTCCTTGTGGGCGTTCGCGTGGATGGAAATAAAGAGATCGGCGCATTTGGTGTTGGCTATAGCGGTTCTTTCCTCCAAGGGAAGGAACTCGTCCCGCTCCCTGGTCAGAACCACTTCAAGGCCGAGTTGTTTTTCGATCCTTTCGGCCAGGATTCGGGCGAATCTCAGGGTCAAGTCCTTTTCTCTAAGTCCGTTTATCCCCGTGGCTCCATGGTCCTTACCGCCATGACCAGGATCAAGGACGATTTTCCTTATGCCTAAGCCGAGTTGACGGGCCAGGGAGTCCTGGCCGGCTTTAGTTTGGGCCGGCCCCCGGGGCACTTTCTTCCTTTTTTTGGCCGTCTCGCTCAGATCCGCCAACGGTTGACCGGGCCGGCTGTCCTGGCTCGGGGGTGAGGCTTTAGCCGTGGCCTCCTTCTCCGGCTCGGGTTCCTTCTCCGCCCGGCCTTGGTCGCCGCTGACGTCCACCACGATCCTGAAGGGATTCGTTAAAGAAAAGATCCTGTAGTTATTGATGTTCTGGATGTCAAGAACCACGCGGACCGTATCCTGATTATGCTGGCCTACCCTAGCCTTTCTTAATAGACCGTCGGCTATGGGCAATTCCTCCTGAACTCCGGGAGCGATCCGGGCTTGGGACAGGTCCAGATAAAGGCGCATGGGTTTATTCAGAGCCGGGTCCGGCCTGAGGAGATGATCGCGAAAAGAGACTTCACGATCCAGGTCGATGGCTATGCGGCTGTAAGTGGGATTAGCCCAGTACCGAAGGCCCTGGACCACAGCCGGCTCTCCATGGACCTTAGGCGGTGATGCCTGAGGGGAAGGCTTTACCTCCGGGCTGTGCATCTCGGATGGTCCGGCGATCCGGGCCATCATTTTCCTGGCCGCGGCCACTTGCTTGCTCCGGGGATGGTTGAGTTCCACTTTTAGAAACTCGACGTAGGCCCGGTCGGGGTCATCCTTGTAGTCGTAATAAATTTTTCCAATTTTGAACTGAGCTTCAGCCGCTGCGGCTGCCTGGGGAAAATTCTGGATCAGTCGGCGGAACTTTTCCAAGGCCTGGTCCAAGTCGGCCTCCAGCCGGGAAACCTGATACAGACCCAGATAAAGATCACCCAGGGTCATCAGGGCCTTCTGACCCAGCTCGCCCCCGGCAGCCTTTTCCGCCACCTTCTCATAGCGGGCCATGACATTGAGCCAGTTATGACGGAACTTTTGGGCTTCCTTGTTGTCCAGCAAAGCCGCCCGGGCTTGCTCTGCGGCTTGAAAAAGTTCGCGTTCCCCAGCGGCCGAAGCCGGTCCGCCTTCGTTCACAAGGACGACCAAAAGGAAAAAGACGACCAGAAAATTCAGCTTCCTCATCAGACCAGTCGTTTCAACTCAGCCAATTTATTAAGGGCTTCCAACGGGGTCATGTTGTCCACCTCCAGCCGCCGAAGCTCCTGGACCAGTCCATCCGGAGGCGGGCTGAACAGGCTGAGCTGTCCCTCCGGCCGGCGGGAGCCGGTCTTGGCTCGGACCCGAGGGGCAAGGGTCGCTGTTTCCAGGCCGCCGTCTTCCAGTTTCTGTAAAATTTCCGCGGCCCGAGTCAATACCTCCGCCGGCAGGCCGGCCAGTTTGGCCACGGCCAGGCCGTAGCTCCGGCTGGCTCCGCCGGCCACCAGTTTGCGCAGAAAGATCATCTTTCCCTGCCATTCCTTGATGGCTACATTAAAGTTCCTGACCCGGGGCTTGGTTTTGGCCAGTTCGACCAGTTCATGATAGTGGGTGGCGAATATGGTCCTTACCCCTTGTCCGCGGAGATCATGAAGATATTCGGCCACGGCCCAGGCGATGGACAAGCCGTCGAAGGTGCTGGTGCCCCGGCCGATTTCGTCCAGGAGGACCAGGCTCTTGGGCGTGGCCTGGTTAAGAATCTGGGCGGTCTCGTTCATTTCCACCATGAAGGTCGACCGGCCCCGGACCAGGTCATCCGAAGCCCCCACCCTGGTGAATATCCGGTCCACCAAACCCAACCGGACCTTTTCGGCCGGGACGAAGGACCCTATTTGGGCCAGGAGGACGATCAAGGCGGTCTGGCGCAGGATAGTGGATTTGCCGGCCATGTTGGGCCCGGTGATGATTAATATCTGGTTGGATTGATTGTCCAGGACCAGGTCGTTGGGGACAAAGGTCTCGCCGTGAAGAGACCTTTCGACCACCGGATGCCGTCCGCCTTCGATCTCGATGCGATCCTCGTCCAGGAGCTGGGGCCGGACGTAATTATATTTAACGGCGGCTTCCGCTAAAGCGGTCAGGACGTCCGTTTCGGCCAGCATGGCGGCCGTGGTCCGCAAGCGGGAAGCGTGAGCAGTGACTCGGCGGCGCAGGTCTTCAAAAAGCTCCATCTCCAAAGCCAGGCGGCGGTCTTCGGCCGTAAGTACCTTTTCTTCCTGTTCCTTTAGTTCCGGGGTCACGAACCTTTCGGCCCCGGCCAGGGTCTGCTTACGGAGATAATCTTCCGGAACCAGGTGCAGATTCGGCTTGGTCACCTCGATGTAATATCCGAAAACCCGGTTGAAGCCGACTTTCAACGACGAGATGCCAGTCCGCTCGCGCTCCTTTTTCTCCAAGCCGGCTATCCACCCTTTGCCGTCGGCCATGATGGCCATGATCTCGTCAAGATCGGCGTGATAGCCTCGCCGAAAAAGGCCGCCCTCTTTTAAATTGATCGGCGGGGCGTCGACCAGGGCCTGTTCAATCAGATCAGCCAAGTCGGACAGCTCGTCAAGTTGCCGGCCCAGGTCTTGGAGACGGCCTTCTCTCTGTTCCGACAATAGGCTTTTTATGGGCGGAATACGGCGAAGACTGTTCTTCAGAGCGATCAAGTCCCGCGGACCGGCCCGATTCAAGACTATCCGGCCGGTCAGCCGCTCTAGATCATGGACCCCGCCGAGGTGTTCCCGCAGGTCCGAACGGGCCAGGCCGTCGAGGACCAACGCTTCGACCGCTTCATGGCGTTCGGCCGCCTCACGGCGTTTGACCAGGGGATAGCTCAGCCAGCGCCTTAACTCCCGGCCGCCCATAGCCGTGACGGTCAAATCCAGAAGACCGATCAGGGACCCGGTCCTGGAACGATCCCTTAGATTATAAAAAAGCTCGAGGTTTCTCTTGGTGGACTCGTCCAGGACCATAAACTCTTCGATCCGGCAACTTCGGAGGCGATCCAGGTGGGCCAGGTCCCGGCCCTGGTTTTCTTGGGCATAGAGCAAGGCCGCTCCGGCCGCGGCCAGACCCAGGGGCAAATCCAGAACGCCGAAACCGGCCAACGCGTGCTCGCCGAAATGACCGGCCAGGACCGAACGGGCCCGGGAGGGTTCGAAAGCCCCGCTCTCATAAAGGGTGCAGTAGTACCCTTGATTTTCTATCATCTCGGTGAACCAGGTTTCGCTGTCCTCGCTGATCAGCACCTCGGCCGGGTTGATTCGGGAAAATTCGGAGGCCAAGGCCTCCAGCCCCTGGACTTCCGTGACGAAAAAGTCGCCGGCGGCCAGGTCCAGGGCGGCCAGGCCGAAACGAGGTTCTTTCTGATCGGTCGGAGAAAAGGTCAAAGCGGCCAGGTAGCGCGGGATTTTAGGATCATCCAGTTGTTCCGAGATGACCATGCCCGGCGTCACCACCCTGGTCACTTCCCGGGCGACCAGGCCTTTGGCCTGCCGTGGGTCCTCGATCTGGTCGCAAACGGCCACCTTCAGTCCATGATTGATCAGTCGGTTGATGTAACTTTCCGCCGCATGGTAGGGGACGCCGCACATGGGGATATCCTGTCCCTGGTGCTTGGAGCGGGCGGTCAGAGCGATTTCCAGGACCGGAGCCGCCCGGACGGCGTCATCAAAAAACATCTCGTAAAAATCGCCCATCCTGAAAAACAGGATGGCGTCAGGGTATTTCTCCTTGATGGCGAAATACTGTTTGAGCATGGGAGTCAGGTTGGACATGGTCAGGCATCAAGGTCGGACTTGGCGTTTTTAGTCGGGGCCTCAGGGAGAGCATGGTCTGACGGCGGTTGCTCGTTGGGGAAGATGAAGGGATGATGGCGATGCAAGGTGATGGTGTCCCAAGCGTGGCATTGGGGGCAGCGCCAGGTCAGTTCCTGGGACTCGAACCCGCAACGGCCGCATTGAAAGTCCGCCTTCGGTCCGGGGACCTGGTCCAATAGACAGCGGAATTCATGCAAGGCCTCGTCGGTTCGGTTCAAAGAAAGCAGAAGCAGCCCCCTTTCTCGGCGGGCCTCGAAAAGAGTCGGATCAAGGTTCAGGGCCTGACCCAACTCGGCCAGAGCCTGATCGTGGCCCCCCCGCTCGACCTGCAGCCGGGCCAGGGCCATATGAGCCAGGGGGTCGCCGTGGTTGACCGCGCATTCGGCCAAAAATTTTTCCACATGTTTTAAGTCTTTCATTTTGGCCGAAACCCGAGCCAGGCGGCTGAAGACCAGAAAAGTAAACCGGGGCGCCGCGTCAGCGACTTTTCTCCAGACGACCACGGCTTTTTGAAGCTTGCCTCCCTGGAGGTGGAGATCGCCCAGGTGGAGATAGGCGTCCACGCATCCGGGATCAAGGCTTATAGCTTTTTTGTAGGCGGCCATGGCTTGATCCGGTCGGCCCTGGGCAAAGTGTTCCTTGCCCAGCTCAACTTGATGATGGGCCATTACATTCCGAGCCGGGCTGCCGGTCAGTTTGCCCAGTTTTTGTTCGGTGAGGAAGGCGTTTTCCCAGTCCCTGGTCTCTTCGTAGATTTGAACCATCTGCACGTAGGCCTCGACCCTCTTGGGATCGGACCGAATGACTTCCTTAAAAGTTTGAAGGGCCCGATCATAAAACCCGCCCTGCCGGTAATCGAGGCCCAAGTCGTAGAGAGCCTGAAGACGCACGGCATCTTCAAGATTGGGACGAAGAATCACGTTTTGACGAATCCGAATGGCCCGGTCGATCTGGCCCTTGCTTCTGAACAGGTTGCCCAAGGCCACGTAAGTCTCGACCGTCTCCGTATCCAAGGTGACCGCCTTGGTCAGCTCTTCGATGGCCCGGTCCCGCTTGTCCGAAAGAATATAATTGATGCCTTTGATAAAAGCGGCGTTGGACACCAGCTTTTCCTTGTTCTTCGAGACGGTGAAAAGCTTGGCCCATTGTTGTCTGCGGCCGATCAGGACGGCCAGCCCGTAGCCCGACAGCAGAGCGACGAAAGCCACCAGCACCATCAGTTGAGCCACGGTGATCTGCCAGCCCCAAATGCTTATCTGCTCAGCCATAGCTTCAGCCCGCTGATCCGTCTCCGGACTTTCGCCCGGCGTTTAGGGCCGGTTCTTCCTTGATCGGGAGGGTGCGCAAGGATTTCAGTTCATTTTCACTCCTGGCCTGGCGGCGCTCCAGTTCCTTGATGGTTTTTTTCAAACGGCGGCGCTGGACCAAGCCCAGGCTGTAGGCCAGAAGAAAACCCAGGACGAAAGATAGAATGAGCAAAAAAGAGACCTGAAGCTCAGGGCTCTGAAAAGAGGCGAAAAAAAGATTCAGCCGAAGGGTTTCCGTATGGGTTAGAGCCTGGAGATTCTGGACGATGAAGATGATCAGAATAACGACGAACAGGCCCCAAAAAAGAGCCTTAATTGTTTTCATTCCTTTTCTCCAAGACTTGAAAGTAGGGGGCCAGACGATCAAAAGAAGCTTCCAGATGTTCGGGAATGACTCGGACGTCGGCAAAAACGGTCATGAAGTTCGTATCCCCGTTCCACCTGGGCACGATGTGAAAATGAAGGTGAGCCTCGATTCCGGCCCCGGCCACCCGGCCCAGATTGAGCCCCACGTTGAATCCGTCCGGATTGACCGCCTTGGTCATGATCTCGACGGCGGAACGCACGGTCAGCATCAGGTCGGTCATCTCTTCAACGGTTAAGGAAAACAGGTCGGGGACATGACGTCGGGGCGCCGCCAAGAGATGACCGTTGTTGTATGGATAACGGTTCATCATCACCAGGGACAGCCGGCCTAAGTATAGAATCAGTCGGCTTTTGTCCGGACCGATTTGGTCCTCTTCAACGCAAAAGATGCACTTTTGGGACTTGCTGTGTTCGTCTTCCCCCATAATATAGGTCATTCGCCAGGGGGCCCATAAATTTTTCATGTCTTCCCTCTAATCCAGAGTGATGATCTCGCCCTTGATCTCGTCGCCCACGTGTAATACCCCGACGGTGGCCCGATGGTAGGCCGAAGGTGAAGCCGTCCCCGGGTTAAAGAAGAGTTCGCCGCCGACCCGCTCGTTGACCGGCTTATGGCTGTGGCCGAAAACCAGACAGTCAATCCGGTCAAACGCTTGCCTCAACCGGTGAGCCAACCCCTTGGGCGAACCCCAGCCGTGAATCAGCCCGATTTTGAACGGGCCGGCATCAATGATCCGTTTCTCCGGAATTGTTCGCCTGACTTCAGGCAGACACATATTGCCGTAAACGGCGATCACTCCCGAAGCCTCCAAATAGGCGAGGACTTCACCGGAGACAATGTCGCCGGCATGAAGGATCATATCCATTTCCTTAAAATAATCCTCGACCACCCTTTGGAGGACCTCCGAAACCCGGCCGAGGTGAGTGTCGGACATCACACCGATTTTCATGGCTGCTGAGCCGCACCTTTCATAAAAGTCCACTTATTACTTAACAAAGGAGATGAAAAGAAAACAAGACCTTTTTACCACAGATCGAGGGGGCTAATCATTAGGATCAGGTTGTTGAACGCCGGAAGACTCATCGCCGCCCGTCCGGTTTCGGTAAAAGACTGGCCGGCAGAATGGCCTCTTCTCCGTATTTATCCATGATGGCGTCCAGGGCCCGGTCCAGATGGCGATTCTTCAGCCGATCGCCGTCTTCATCGAAAAGCAGAGTCTGTCCGGCCGCATCTCGCCTGGTCAATTGAGACAAAGACAGCCCCAGAAGCCTGACCGGCCGGACCCCGACGGCCGTCTTTTCCAGCAAACGGCAGGCCGTTTGAAAAATTTCCCCGGCGTGGTCCGTGGGCCGGGCCAGGGTTTCCGACCGGGTGATCTGTTTAAAGTCGTGGTATTTGACCTTCAAAATCACGGTCCGTCCTAAGAATCCGTGCCGCCTTAAACGCCGGGCCGAACGGACGGCCAGCCGCAGGACCTCTCTTTTGGCTTCTTCCACCTGGAGGATGTCCTCTGGAAAGGTTTCTTCGGCCCCCAGGGACTTGACTTCCCGCCACGGGCTCACTTCTCGTTCGTCCAGGCCCTGAGCCAGCCGATGCAGTTTCCAGCCGTGATCGCCGAATTTCCGGACCAGGACTTCTTCGGGCAGACGGCCCAGATCGCCGATGGTTTCCACTCCCAGAAGCGTCAAGGCTTTCCGGGTAGTCCGGCCCACTCCCCACAGCCGGCTGATGGGCAAGGGATCGAGAAATTCCTTTTCCCGGCCCGGCGGCACCACCACCAACCCGTCCGGTTTTTCCAAGTCGGAAGCGATCTTGGCCGCCAGTTTGGTCGAAGCCGTCCCGGCCGAAGCGGTCAAGCCGGTCTCTTCCTTGATCAGCCGCTTGATCCGTCGGGCGATGTCCTCGGGCGAACCGAAGAGCCTGCTCAAACCGGTCACATCCAGAAAGGCCTCGTCAAGGGCGATCGGTTCGACCAAAGGACTAAAGCGGCGGAATATGCCGAAGATGTGCTCGGAAATCTCCTTGTACCGCCGCATCCTTACGGGGAGGAAAACGCCCTGAGGGCAACGGCGTCTGGCCTCGGCCATGGGCTGGGCCGAATGAATGCCGTATTTCCTGGCCTCGTAAGAAGCGGCTGAAACCACACCTCTTTTACTGGTTCCGCCTACGATGACCGGCCGGCCTTTAAGGCCGGGGTTGTCCAAGACCTCGACCGTGGCATAAAAAGCGTCCATGTCGAGGTGAATTATTTGTCTTGGCCGGACGTGTTCAAAGGACAACCCGTGTTCCTCCTCTTGGCCGTCACTAACAGTTTGTTTTCTAAAATTATACAATTTTAAACATAGAAATTCATTCAACCTCTTTAGTGGAACTGTCGGCCCAAAGCAAACAGAGACAAATTTTTACTTTCTTATGAGCCAATTGCGATGTAGCTTAAGGCTTGAAATTGTTTTGTTTCTGGAGGGGGGGTAAAAATAATTTACCACGAAAAATGTGTTGATCCTCGTTCCCAGAGGGGGTGGCCCCGGCAACTCGTTGCCGGGGTGCCGCAGCGCAAGAGGCCTATTGGTTCTCGCCCCAAGGCTCGGCCGGCTTATTTCGGGTAATAGTTGACAACGCAAAATGCTCTTTCTTATTAGAATTGTTGACCAGCGATGGCGGCGAAAATAAAATAAAAAAACTCCGGCGTCGCTCCGGTAATTTTAAGGAGGTCTTCATGAAACAGGAAGAAATATCGGCCGCCCGCCGGGTAATCTTGAAGTCTTTGGCCTTTTTATATCATGATGAAATCAAGGCCGGTCTTTTTGAAGCCATGACTTCCCCTGATTTCCTGGGCCAGGCCAAGGCCGGCCTGGACAAGTTCGTCACTCGAGAAATTTCCAAGGGTCTTCAGAACTTAATTTTATTTTTAGAGACAGAAGGCCGCGAGGCTCACTTTTTAGCCAGGGCCGAATACGCCGACCTTTTTCTCAACGCCGGACCCAATCCCGTCCACCCTTATGAGTCCGTTTTCGCTTCTAAAGAACCGATCACTCACGGTCAGCCGCTTTTCGACATGCGGGCGACCCTTTACCGGGCTGAACTCCATAAAGACCCGGATTACTCTGAACCTGAAGACCATCTGGCCGTGCAACTCGACTTTTTGTTTGAACTCAGCCGGTTGGCACCCGCAGGCGATCCCAAAGTCGCCGAAGCCAGAATAGACTTCGCCCGCCGGTGGAATCCTTGGTTTACCGAATTTTGCGACGCATTGGAGGCGGCCGACCGGTCCGGTTTTTATCGCGGCCTGGCCCAACTGACCCGGGGCTGCCTCCTGGCCGACCAAGCCGCGGCTTCAGCCGCCGATGAAAACCCTCCCGGGGTCATAGACGATTTGGCCCTCCTGGCTCAAATCCTCGAACCGCTTCCCGTACCCCGGAACTGGTCGCTTCTTAGGCCCGGCCAGGTCGAACCTCGGCCCGAGGAAACTATCCCCAGCCATTGTTACGGCTGCGGAGCCCTGTGCGGTCTGACGGCCAAGCTCAAAGACGGGGTGCTGACGGGCGTCAGCGGTCTGTCCGGCGATCCCAAAGGCGGAGGAAGGCTCTGTCCCAAAGGGGCCGCCGCCCCGGCCCACGTCTATTCCGCTTATAGGCTGAAGGCTCCGCTGATCAAGGAGAAAGGCCGCTTCCGTCAGGCGACTTGGGACGAAGCCTTGGATCGAATGGCCGAGGGTATCAAAAGCCTCGACCCGGCCGAACTGGGTTATTTCAGAGGAAACGACTGGTGCAGCTGGGTCCACGAAGCCCTTTTCGATCACCTCGGCTGCCCCAAGACCACCCACCGGCCCATGTGCGATAACTCGAACCGCATGGCCAACGAGCACAACCTCAACGACAAACGACCCTGGATCAACTACCAGGACGCCGATTATATCCTTCACTTCGGCATGAACGAACTGGCCACTTCCTACGGCCAGCGCAAGACGGCTCAGCTCCGCGCCGCCCTTGACCGGGGGGCCAAGCTGGTCGTCTTCGATCCTCGGCGTTCGGAAACGGCGGCCGCGGCCACGGAATGGATTCCCATCAGACCGGACACCGACGCGGCCGCGGCCCTGGCCATGGCTTACGTGATCATCAAAAACGAGTTGTACGACCGGGAGTTCGTGCTCAACTGGACTTACGGCTTCGAGGAGTTCAAAAAGCGGGTCCTGGGGGAAGAAGACGGCCGGCCCCGGGACCCGAAATGGGCCGCCGAAATCTCCGGCGTCCCGGCCGAGACCCTCGAACGCCTCGCCATTGAGTTCGCCAAGGCCCGCTATAAAGGGGCCATTTCCTGGACCGGCGCGGCCCAGGTCCCCAACGGCATGTACGCCACGGCCGCGGTCCAGGCCCTTAACGCTCTAGGCGGGACCTTTGATGCACCGGGCGGTCCCTCCCTGCCGTTCAAACGCCAACTCAGTTCGGCCTGGGGCGAAGGACAGGAAAAACCGCCGGCCGCTCAGGCCCCCAAACTGGACAAATTCACCATGTGGTCCGGCTGGGCCCCGGCCCTTTTTCCTCAAGATGTCGAGGCCGGCAAGCTCAGGGGCTTGATCTGCTACTTCGGCGACCCGGTCCTTTCCTGGGGCAACCAGGCCGCCACGAGCAAGGCCTTGGAAAAGCTCGAATTCAAAGCGGCCGTCGACGTCTTCATGTCCAATACCGCCATTATCTGCGACCTGGTTCTGCCCGACGCCACCTGGCTGGAACAGAGCCAGGTCAAGGAAGACTGGCTTTATCAGGCCTTCATCGCCTATTACGCCGAAGTGGTCCGGCCGCTCTATAATTCCAGACCCATGTATTGGATAACCATTGAACTGGCCAAGCGGCTGGGCTTGGGACGTTATTTCCCCTGGACCAACATCCAGGAAGCCTTTCAAAACCAGCTCCGCGGTCTGCCCTGCACCTTGGAAGAGCTCAAAGAAAAAGGCTTCGTGGTCACGGATGAAGCCGAATACTACAAGTATAAAAAATGGGGAGGATTCAATCCGCCCGCCGGTTATTCTTCTTCAGGCCGGACCCAAACCGGCAAATACAATTTCCTCAACCCGGCGGCCCGGGAAAAGGGGATCGATCCCTTGCCGGATTATCACCCGGCCCCGGATGAGTTGCGGCCCGACGTCGAATACCCTTTCCTCTTCGGCAATTTCCGGGTGCTCCACCACGAACACACCTCGACCTTCAACAATTTTCGGCTGATGAAGGTGGTAGGCTCGAATCCGCTTTGGATCAACAAACTCGACGCTCAGGAGCTTGACATCGAGGAGGGGGATCGGGTCAAACTAGAATCGCCTTGGGGCCGAGTCGAAATGACCGCTCACCCCACTTGGCGAATTATGCGGGGCGTGTTGGGCTCAGCCGGGGGCTTCGGCCATATCCGCGGCCTGGAAGCCGATTCCAAATATCCCCAATTCGGTGGAATCAACGTCCCAGGCATCGGCAAGCCGAATCAGGCGGAGCCGCACGGCGGGACTACGCTTCTAAAGTACATCAAGTGCCGGGTGGGAAAAATCGAAACGTAGCCTCATCCGCTTCGGGCCGCCTGAGTCGGCCGGATAGTTTCCAAGGCCGGCCTTGTCAGCGGGATCATGACCGGCCTGGAGCGCCTTAAGCATATTTCGGTTAACGAAACCGTCGATTACTGATCCACAACCCCCGGATTCATTCCTCGAGATCGAACAGGCTTTCGAACTCGCCCGATTCGATCATCTCAGCCGTATCTTCCAAAAAGTTCATTGTCTCCTCTTCTCCGGCCGTTTCCAGCAATATGGATACACCTGCCGAAACGAGCAGCGGCCCCAACATAGCCAAGGAGAGATCGTCTTCTTCCTCAGTCAACTTGTCCAACAAAGGCTGAAGGACTTCAAACAAAGAAGTATTGACCTTATTCAAGGTCTTTATAAAGTTTTTTTCAGTTTGCTCATCCATTGGGGGCATGGCGTTCTTTTTGGGTTTGGCTTTTTTGGCCATGTTGACTCTCCTTTGTTAAATGCTGATTAGAGGCTTGACCTCTAAAGATGAAAGGTTTTTGACTATGACACGCTTACGAAAATTACTCCCCTGATCCGAAAATGTCCGGCCTTGGCCGCCCCGAAGTAAAGGGCGAAGCCGGGGCCACGCCTTCGGGCATGGGACAGCCGCAGGCCGCAGCGGCCGCGGCTTCCAGACGGCGGTCCCAGTACAAGGTCTCTCCCTTCTCACAGATCCAATCCCAGTGGTAATGATAACAGCGGATGCGGGAACCGTCGGGACATTCCGCAAAATACTCCCCGTAACCGTAATAGGTCGGCGGTTTGTAATCAAAAACCAAATTCCCGCAGTCTCCCGCCAAGCCGGGCCGGAACAAGACCAACCCAAGACCACAAACAGCAAAAATCACCAAATTTTTATTGAAAGACCCGTTTGGGGAAAAAAGATTAGGCAAGATCAGCCCTCGGCCTTTCCCTGCGGCCGCCGACGAAAACCATCTCCACCGGGATGGCGGAAATCTCCTCGGCGCTAACGGTCAACGGGTCCCGACCCAGCACCACCAGGTCGGCCAGCTTGCCCGGCTCCAGACTCCCCTTGTCCTTTTCTTCAAAGGCGCTCCAGGCCGCCCAGATAGTTAACATCCTTAGGGCCTCCATCCGGCTGACCCTCTCTTCGGGGTTGGGATGATTGACCGCGGCCTGGACTCCGGCCAGGGGATTATAGGGCGTGACCGGGCTGTCGGAACCCCCGCAAACGGTAATGCCGGCGTCCAGAATGGTTCGGTAGGGATGGACCATCTTCAGCCTGGGCCGGCCCAGCAGTTTTTCATAATATTCCATGTTTTTCGCCCCGATGAAGGCCGGGATGAAGGCCGGCTGCATCGAGGCCGTGATCCCGGCCCTAGCCAGGCGCTCGATCTGGTTGGGAGTAGGCAACTCCAGGTGTTCGATTCGGTGCCGATGGTCAGACCTGGGGAAAGCCCGCATAGCCTTTTCCATGGCCCACAAAACCTGCTCGATGGAACGGTCCGATTCGCAATGAACTGCGATCTGCAATCCGGCCCGGTGGGCTTTCATAATGAAGTCGTCCATGACCTCCTGGCTGAAAGTCAAGGTGCCGTAATTGTCCGGCTCGTCAGCGTAAGGTTCGAACAGGGCCGCGGTGTGGGCTTCGAAAGCCCCGTCCGCACAGATGCAGCCGCCGATCCGCGGCAACCCCAGCTCCTGGACCTCCGCCAAGTCCATGGACTGGTTGAAACAGACCACCCGGATCGGCAGCTTGTCCCGGTTGGTCCAGATGACCCTGGTGTCGCCGGGGCCGAAATCTCCGCCGTCCAGGGCGTGCATCGTGGTGACGCCCCGGTCCAGGGCCATGCGGGCGGCGGCCTGCAAAGATTCTATTTTTTCATCTTCCGGAATGATCCTGGCCATGGCCGGGTGGACAAAGGTCAATATGCCGGGGTCCCGAACCACCCCGGTCGGACGGCTGGCTTCCAGATCCATCCCCTCAAGATTCAGCGGGATCTGCAAAATTTCCAGGGCCTTGGAGTTAAAAGAACAAAGGTGGCAGGTGGCGTGCAGCAGATAGACCGGATGGTCAGGGCTGACCCGGTCCAGGTCCCATCTGGTCGGCAGGCGTTTTTCCGCCAGGTTCTGTTCGTTCAGGTTGCCGCCGCGGATCCAAGCCCCTTTTTTCATCTCGCCCGCGGCGGCCGCCACACGTTCCAGAATATCCTCGAGGCTCCGGGCGTCTTCCAGGCGCAACCCCGTGGCCTGGAGCCCGGACAGCATCATGTGCTGGTGGGCGTCGATGAAACCGGGCAGAACGGTTTTTCCGTCCAAGTCCAGCATCGGCCAGCCCTGGTCCGTCAGGTCCTGGAACTCCTGGTCTCCCCCCACCCGGACGATCCGGCCGCCCTCGAAAGCCAAAGCCTGAGCCAGAGTGTCCCGGGCGTCCATAGTTATGACCCGGCCGTTAAGCAGAACCAGTCGTTCAGTCATCGAATCACTCCGGATTTTCAACCGAGGAGGTCCGGTTTTTCTTGAATTTGGCGATGCGGCCGTCGATCCAGTCGATCAGTTGCATCAAGCCGCCGGGAAAGAAAAGGATGATGGCGCAAATCAAGGCCCCCAAGAGGGCCAGCCTCAGAGTGCCGGCTAGGCGCAGAAATTCGTTGCCGAAAACGATGATGACCGCCCCTAAAACCGCTCCGGGGAAACGGCCGATCCCGCCCATTTCCATCATGGCGATGGTCAACAGAAAGGGCTCGATGGCCAGGGTGGTCGGTGAGATGTCCCCCAGGTAATGGACGTAGAATCCTCCGGTAATCCCGGTCAGAAACGAAACCAGGGCGAAAACTTTTAATTTTTCCTTGTACTCGCTCACGCCTAAAGCCTTGGCTAGGTCTCGGGCGTCACGCAAGGCCACGAAGGCCAAGCCGGTGGAGGAGCGGATGGTCCTGTAAATGATGGTCAGCATGACCAGGAAAAGGGCGAAATTTATGTAATAGGACTGGAATCTGGTGATCCCCTCGAATAAAGGCGGAATGTCGTGCAAGCCCATGGCTCCGCCGGTGATGGACCTGGTCTGGGTCAGGACCGTAGGCAGGGTGTCGGCGAAAATGAGGGAGAGCAGGGCGATGTAGATGCCGCTCAGACGCAGGGCCGGCAGGCCGATAAAAAGGGTGACCAGAAACATGCTGCCCAGCCCGCCCAAAAATATGCACAGCCAGGGCGACCAGCCGAAGCTTTTAGTCAGAATGCCCGAGACGTAACCGCCCACGGCCAGAAAACCGATGTTGCCCAGGGAAAAGATGCCGGCGTAACCCATGAGCAGGTTCCAGTTGGAAGCCACCACCGCCCAGATGAAGAAGAGGATGAAAATGTGCATGATATAGGTGTCGCCGTGGAGAAAGGGGTACAGGGCGATGAAGATGAGGGCCAGAGTGATGGCGATCTTTTTCCAGGTCAGCCAGTTGGCCATGATCTTTCCGTTCCTCTCCTTCCGGGCGGCTAGAGGGTCCGGCCGCCGAGGAGGCCCTGGGGCCGGAGCAAAAGGATGATGACGAACATGACGAACCAGCTCGGCCAGACCCAGAGGGACCCGGCGTAGAGGGTGACCACCGCCTCGGCCAGACCCATGATGAAGGCGGCGTAGACCGCCCCGGTGGCGCTGCCCAGTCCGCCCAAAACCACGATGACGAAACCCTTGACCATCCAGTTCCAGCCGATGTTGGGCGTCATGTAATACTTGGTGGCCAGGAGGATGCCGGAAAAACCGGTCACGGCCGTGGCCAAGGCGAAGGCATGGCCGAAGGTCTGGTTGATGTTGATGCCCACTATCCTGGCCCCGTCCATGTCCTGGGCCACGGCCCGCATGGCCTGACCGAACCAGGTTTTGCGGAGAAAGAGATTGAGCAAGATGACGAAGCCGATGACGATGGCGATCAGGCTGATCTCGTGCCAGTTGATCCAAACGAAACCCAGGTTGAGGCTGCCCTCGAAAAAGGGAGGAATGTGTTTAACCCGGGGGCCGAAGGCCTGGAGGGTCAGGTTTTCCAAAAGGATGCCCAGGCCCAGCAGGAAGATGATAGTCGAAAATTCCCAATTGGGGGACTTGAGCAAAGGGTTGATCGTGGCTTTGAAAAGCAGCCAGCCGAAAAAGAACATGATGACCAGGGCGATGAGGATGGACGGGATCAGGCCCAGCCCCACTTCCGTCATGAACAGCCAGGCGAAATAACCGCCCAGAACGGCTACGATGCCATGGCCGAAATTGAAGACATGGATGACCCCGTAAATAATGGTCAGCCCCAGGGCCATGGCCGCATAGAGCGACCCGGAAATCAGACCGCTGATGAGGGCGTTGATCAGGTCTTTAATCTCCCACCTCCCGAGGCCTTTATCGGCCCCCAAACCAGACTAGAAGTAGGCTTTCTCTATTTCAGCCTTGGTGACCTCACCGGCAGGTTTTTCAAAAAGAATCCGCCCTTTTTTGAGCAGGTAAACCCGGTCGGCCAACTTGAGCGGATAATCGACTTCCTGCTCCACGATTAGGATGGAGACATCGGTCTCGCTTTTAATCTGGCCGACGGCCTCGAACACCACCCTCTTCATCAGGGGCGACAGGCCGATGGAAGGTTCGTCGATGAGGAGCAGGGAAGCCCCGCTCATCAACCCCCGGCCCACAGCCAGCATCCGGCTCTCGCCGCCGCTCAAAGTCGAAGCCACCTGGTCCTTTCTCTCCTCCAGGCGCGGGAAAAGGGAAAAGACCCAGGTCAGGTTTTCCTCCAGATTCCGACGGGCCCGGCGGTTGTAAGCCCCCAGCCGCAGGTTTTCCTCCACGGTCATCTCGGGGAAAAGGTTTCGGGCTTCCGGTATATAGGCCACCCCCATCTCCACGATCTTTTCGCTGGGCAGACGGGAAATTTCCCGGCCCCGATACTTGATCGTCCCGGACTTGGGGGGATGGATTCCAGCCACGGCCTTGAGCAGAGTGGATTTCCCATGTCCGTTGGGTCCGAAAAGGGCCACCACTTCACCCTCGCCCAAATCCAGAGATAGTTGCCGGAGAATCTGAAGCTCGGCGTAATAGCTGTCCAGGTCCTTGATCGTCAAGACCGGCCCGTGGTCCCCTTGACCGTTCATGCCGCCGCCTCGCCTTCGCCGAGATAGACCTCGATCACCTTGGCGTCCCGGCGCACGCCTTCGGGCGCTCCGGTATAAATGACCATGCCGTTGTGAAGGATGAGCATGCGGTGCGAAATCTCGATCAACGAGTCCAGGATATGCTCGATCATCAAAATGGTGATCCCCCGGTCCTGGTTGATCTTGCGGACCACCGCCAAAAAGTCGCTGATTTCGGCCATGGCCAGGCCGGCCAGAGGTTCGTCCAGCATGAGCAGCTTGCAGCCCGTGGCCAGAGCAGCGGCCATCATGACCATCTTGGTGGTGTACAGGTCCAGATTGCTGGCTGGCGTGTCCCGGTAAGGTTCCAGGTTGAGGAACTCCAGGGTTTCCTCGATCTTCCGCCGCCGGCCCCCGCCGTCCCCGCCGCCGAAGACGGCTCCGACCCTGATGTTGTCGTAGACGCTTAACGTGTGGAAAGTCTGAGGAATTTGGAATGTGCGGGCCAGGCCGAGCTGGCAGACCTTGTGGGGGCCGAGGCGGGTGATGTCATGGCCGTCGAAAATGATCCGGCCGGCCGAAGGCGGATAAACCCCGGCGATTACGTTGAAAAGGGTGGATTTACCTGCACCGTTGGGCCCGGCGATGCCGAAGACCTCTCCCTTCTCCACCCGCAGGTCCACCTCGATCAAGGCCTGAAGCTTGCCGAAGACCTTGGAGACGCCCTTTGTTTCCAAAATCATCAACCAACCCTCTCTCCCTCAGCCCGGACCCTTGGTCCGGACTGAGGCAAAGGGAATATATTGGCCGGCGACTAGACTGTCAACCCTTTGGTTATTTGATCCAAGGCGGCTTGCGATAATCGGCCTTTTTAAAACGTTTGGGGCCGGTAGGAATATTCTTGCCCTCCCAGATCTGGTTCCAGAGGTAAGGCATCAGGTATTCCCCGGGAATGGTCGATTGATCCTGGGGATGAAAAACGTAGGTCCCGATGATCCCTTCATAAGGCGACTCCCGGATCAGCCGGCAGATTTCCCGGTAGCAATCCACGCATCCGGCCCGCTCCACCGCCTGGACCCAAATCTCGAAGCCGTCCCGAGGGCCGACCGCCTGCATCCCGGCTGGCGGCTTGCCGTAGCGGGCCACCCAACGTTTCTTGTACTCTTCGTACTTGGGGCCGACCTCGTACGACCCGGCCACCCAGATCAGCCCCTCGGCTGCCGGACCGGCCAGTCCGAGAAACTCCGGGATCGAGGGGGTATATTGCATATAAACTATGGCGTTCAGTCCGGCCCGCCCGAACCTTTCCACGAATTGCTTCATGAACCTGGCCGCATCGGTCGGGTCCAGGTTCCAGAAGGTGACGTAGGCGGGCTTGGCCGACTCGATCTTGGAAAGAATCGGGCCCCATTCGGCCACGCCGAACTGGGTGGTCTCATTGACCACCACCTTGTAGCCCTTTTTCTCCACCCGCCGGACGAATTCATCGGCGGCCATGATGTTGTAAGCATAATCCACCTTGACCACGGCGATGTTCTTGTTGGGCGGAGTCCAGCCCATCTCTTGGGGCACATCGAACAGATACTGGGCAGCATCCACGCCGTAGCCCACGTCATTCCAGATATACTGGAAACAGTTCCAGTATTTTTCCGGATTTTCCGCCACAGGCTGGGTGCACAGCGCCATGGCGTTGCCGTGCAGGTAAGGCACATCGTACTGGCCGAAGACCTTGGTGTCCACGCCGCCGTCATCATACCCGGTGATGACCACGTCCACCCCGGCCCCGATCAGCCGCTCGCCCACCGCCTTGATCTTCTCCGGCTCCAGGCCGCCCACGTCCCCGAACTTGAGTTCCAGTTTTCGCCCCAAAAGCCCGCCGGTGGCGTTCTTTTCCTCAACGGCCATCTCCAAAGCCATCTTCATCTGTTCGCCGTCGCTGGCGTACGGCCCGGTCAAAGGCAAAGGCGCACCGATAAAGATCGGTTTTTCCGCCAAAGCCGCCCCGGTCCATAGGCCGACCAGAAGACCCAACACAATCGCCGATAAAAGACTCTTGCACCCCATGGGACACCTCCTGACTTGCTTCAATGTAATAAGCGACATTACAGCTTTACTTGCCTTTTAAAGCAAAAGTTCCCCCTCCGGCCTGTCCCGCTCGCCTCCGTCGGACCAAACCTCTCCACTTAATTCAACATCCAAATGAAATTGCTTACTTGTTTCTTTTATAGCACAAGAAGCCGGTGTATATCAACCTGATTTGTTAAGACCATGGTCCTTGAGGGAATCTGACCGGGGAGACCACGCCGGCTCAGGAAAAATCATGCCCTGGGCCGAAAATTCGGCCCAGGGGAGACATGGCCGGAAATAGGCAGGGCAAGACCGGGATCGAGGGGTCTTCAGTGGACCTGTTTTTTACTCCGAGCTTCCGAGGCGATCTCTTTGACCCGCTTTTCTACGGTCTCGAAGGTGTCGAAGGGCCGGAAGACTTCCTTGACCCCCAGCGCCCGAATCAACTTCTCGTCGGATTCCGGGATGATGCCGCCGACGACCACGGGTACGTCGGCCAAGCCCTTTTTCCCCATTTCCTCAAAAAGAATCGGGATGACCACCTTGGGCGAGGCGTCCATCAGGCGGTACCCGATGACGTCCACGTCCTCGTGCAGGGCGGTCTGGACGATCTCGGCCGGGGTCTGAATCCCGCCTAAAATGACTTCAATCCCGGCGTTGGACAGGGCCTTGGCGATAACCCAGTACCCGCGCTGGTGGTACCAGTCGTCCCGGCTGAGTAAAAATCTGATGCTTTCCATGGCATACCCTCCTGATCAGGCGATAACCGCGGGCGGACTGCAAACGTACGGCCCTTCGGCGTGCTGCTGGTAAACCTCGCCCTTTATCATGGCGAACTCGCCCCTGGTCAATCCGGCCTTGACCGCTTCGATCAAAGGCGGAACCATGTTCCGGCCGTCGGCCATGGCCTCTTCCAAGCTGGTCCTGGCCCGCTCCAGCCGGGCCGGGTCGCGTTCTTTCCGAACCTTGTTCAGACGCTCGATCTGCTTGTCGAGGAAGACCGGGGAGTACTCGTGAACAGCCTCGAAGTCCGCATGTTCCTGCAGCGTTTTCAAGGCCTTCATCTGGATGTCCTCCGGATCGACCAAAGTGTTGACCCCGACCAGGAGCCTTTGGTTGCGGTCATATTCCTGCTGGTTCTTCAACGCCGCTTCCCTCACTTCGTTGACCATCCAGTCCCAGGCCTTGAAAGCCCCACCCATCTTCTCGATTTTCTCAATGATGGTCAGGGCCTCGTCTTCGAGCTTATTGGTCAGGTGTTCCACCAGGTACGAACCGCCCAAGGGGTCGATCACCTTGGTCACCCCGGTTTCGATTTCAATGATCTGCTGGGTTCGGACCGATAGGGACGCGGAAAACTCGGTGGGGATGGCCAGGGCCTCGTCAAAGGAATTGACGTGGAGGGACTGGACCCCGCCGAGCACCGCGGCCAGGGCGTAAATGGTGCTGCGGATCAGGTTGTTGAAGGGCTGCTGGATAGTGCAGGTCGGGGCGTAAGTCTGGCAGTGCATGCGGCACATCAGGGAGCGCGGGTCTTTGACTTCATAACGTTCCTTGAAAACCCTGGCCCAGACCCGGCGCATGGCCCGAAACTTGGCCACTTCCTCCAGGAACTCGGGGCCGGCGTTGACGAACCAGGTCATCCGGTGGAGAAAGTCGTCGATCTGGAGGCCGCGGTCTATCAAGGCGTCGGAGCAGGCCATGGCGCAGGCCGCGCCGAAGGCGATTTCTTGAGGCGCGGTGCAGCCGCCTTCCCTGACGTTGCGCATGTCCAGATAACCGGAATTGAACAGGGGGACGTTTCGGCTGCAATATTCGATGATGTCCAGGCACTCCGGCTCAGGGCGGACCCAGTTGGACATGCTGCCCCGCAGGTCTGTTTGAGCTATCCCCTTTTCCTCGGCCACGGCCAGATAGCAGGCCAGGGCGTAAGCCGAAGTGGTGATAATGTGGACGGTGTATCTGGTCAGGTCGATGCCGTCGAAGAGGGTCTGGTAGTCGTAGAGGCTGTCCAGGGCCACCCCGCCCCGGCCGACCAGGCCCCGGACCCTGGGGTCGTCGCTGTCGGCCCGGCAGCCCGAACCGTCGTCAGGGACCACGGACAAGGCGTTGGCCCCCTGGGAGAGCAGGAACTTCCAACGCTGGTTGGTCTCCTCGGCCGTGCCCAGGCCGGTGACCTGGCGGATGTGCAGACTCCGGGTCAGGTACCCGGCCGGAAAGACGCCCCGGGTGTAAGGGTATTGCCCCGGAAAGGAAACGTCCCGGAAATAGTCCAGGGTTTCCACGTCTTTAGGCGTGTAGACCGGTTTGACTGTCAGGCCGGAATGAGTGACGTGATTGAATTGCGCCCCAGGGACCCGGCTTAAGATGCGCCGAAGCTCCTCTTCGTACTTGGCCTGGGCCGCCTCCAGTTCTTTAAGCACCTCTTCCTTAAAAAGCATACATCCTCCCCTTGAATCGGAGTTTTTAAAAAGAAAACCTTAAAATCGGCTTGGAGCCTGGTCTCTGCTTTTCTCAGTTGCAAAACGCTTCAAAGGCCGATGGTCTAAAAATCAGGCCGTCGGTTTCCGATCCGGCCCGGAAATGCCGTCCCAGAGGACGGAAAAAAGGACGTTGGCCTGATCGGCCAGGTTTTCTCTGCGACCCTTGTAAATCCACATGGTGGCCCGCCGGTTGACCAGGGCGATGATGGCGTCGACTACCAGACCGGGCTGGACGTTGGGATTGAGCAGGCCGTTTTCCTGACTTTTTCGGACCACTTCCTGAAAGACGCCGAACATCTTGCGCTGCTCGAAAGTATGGTCGGCCATCCAGGTCTTCTGGGGGACGCAGAGCAGGAGGACCCTGACCACATCCGGGTTGCGTTCGTAATAATCAAGCATGACCCAGATGACCTTGCGCAGCCTCTCCTTGGGGTCTTCCAGGCCCTGAAGATGGTCGATCATGCGTTCGGTCAGGACCCCCAGCCATTCGTCGACAAAGGTGAAAAGCAGTTTTTCCTTGCTGCCGTAGTAACGGTAGATGGTGCCGAAGCCGACTCCGGCCTTTTTGGCGATGGTCCGCATGCTGACCCGGTGGAAATCGCCGGCGGCGAAGATTTCCAAGACCGCGGCTTCGAGTCTTTTTTTGATGGACTGGCTGGGGGTGTTTTTCATTTGATAATAAAGTTATCTGTATTTGAAATTATATATTATTGATTAAATGCACTATTTTATATTTTTCAACTGTGTGTTCCTGTTTTTTTATTTTTACGGTAACGTTGTTATCATTAAACAGCAAGCCGGAAGGGCTTGTCAAGAGAAAAATGAACCGAGATGATCTGTCATTTATTGATTAACCTCAGGCCAGGCTTGGAGTAAAATTATCCGGGGAAAAGGAGGCGGCCATGACCGAGAAGCGCATTGCCCTGAGTTCCAGACCCCGGGGTTGCCGACACGTCCGCATTTTAGGCGTCAAACCCAATCTGGATGATTATGACCCCCTCTCCCGGGACCTGCTCCACCGATCTCCCAGCGTGCTTTATCCGACCGGTTTCTACGCCCAGCCCTTGGCCGACGCCGGCAAAAAAGTCTTTCCTTCGCCCCGGCAGTATTATTACCTGGGCGACAAAATCAGGCAGACCGCCTTGTTTTCGCTGGTGAATGTCGCTCACCCGGAGACCCGACTCTTTTTCGGCCGGCAAAGCCGAAACATCAATAATTATTTTTCGTTTCCTTTTATCGCCAAAATGCCCCGCGGCCTCGGCGAGGGCCGGGGGGTTTATCTGATCAAAAACCAAGGAGACCTGCAAGACTACCTGGCCCGGACCAAGACGGCTTATATTCAGGAATATTTGGAACTGGACCGGGATTTGCGGGTGGTGGTCATCGCCGGCCGCCTGGCTGCAGCTTACTGGCGATTGATCCCAATCCGGGGCTTCAGGGCCAACCTGGCCCAAGGCGGACTCATCGACCGGCGAAACATCCCGGCCGAAGGCGTGGACTTCGCCCTGGACACGGCTCGACGCTGCGGCTTTGACGACGTGGGTCTGGACGTCTGCCGGCACAAAAACCGCTGGCTGGTGCTCGAAGCCAACATGCACTATGGTCTCAAGGGCGTGGCCGCAGCCGGCGTTTCATTGCCCGATTTTCTCGACCGACTGATCGAAGAAGGCGTCATTTGAATTTTGCGGGTGGCCCTTTAACCTTTTTCCCGATTCCTGCTTGACAAGACTTGGGCCTAGATAGTACAAAATCTCACATTTTAAGGCTCTTGAGAAGACTGACTCAGGTCAAGAGAAAAAATATGGAAAGGAGCTAGCCCATGGCCCAAATGCCGTTTTACGAGGTCAACCAGGCCATTGTGATGACCGGGGGCGAAGACCTCAACCTGTGCATGCAATGCGGCCTCTGCGCGGGCCTTTGCCCCTGGCGCGAGGTCGGTGGCGAGTTCTACGTGCGGCAGATGATCCGCATGGGACAACTTGGCATAGAAGGTTATGAATCCGACGAAATTCTCTACGGTTGCACCACCTGCAACAAATGCGTGATCAACTGTCCCCGCGGTGTAAAAATTATAGACATTATGCGGTCCATGCGCTCGATCATCGCTGAGACCGGGGCCATTCCCGGCGCGCTCAAGACCGTGACCGGCAGTTGTCACAGCAACGGCAATCCTTGGTCCGAGCCCAGGGACAAGCGGATGGACTGGGCCCAAGGTCTGGACGTGCCGACTTTTCAAGAAGGGACCGAATACCTGCTTTTCGTCTGCTGCACTTCCTGCTACGACCAGCGCAGCCGTAAAATCGCCCGAGCCATGGTCGATCTGCTGAAAAAAGCTGGCGTATCTTTCGGAGTCATCGGCGTGGAAGAAAGCTGCTGCGGCGAATCGGTCCGTAAAATCGGGGACGAAGAAGGCTTCAGCAAGCTGGCCGGCAGCAACATCTCCTTGTTTAAAGATAAAGGGGTCAAAAAGATAATCACCACTTCTCCCCACTGTCTGTACACCTTCCGGAATGAGTATCCCGACCTGGGCGGTGAATTCGAAGTAGTCCATTCCAGCCAGATGCTGGCCCGGCTGGTCAAAGAAGGCAAATTAAAACCGGGCGGGTACGGCAAAAAGACCGCCTATCATGATCCTTGCTATCTCGGGCGCCACAGTGAAATATTCGATGACCCCAGGGAAGTGCTCCAGGCCGCCGGGGCCGAAATGGTCGGTATGGAACGTGAACGCAATTTCTCCTTGTGTTGCGGCGGCGGCGGTGGCCGGTTATGGATGGAAACCGAGCCGGAGCAGCGTTTTTCCTACCTGCGGGTCCAGGAAGCCGCCGACGCCGGCGCGGAAATACTGGCCACGGCCTGCCCTTATTGTATTTCCATGCTCGAAGACAGCGTCAAGACCAGGAACCTGGATGAAAAACTCCAAATCAAGGACCTGTCCGAGATACTCCAGGAATCCTGCTGATTAACCGTCGATTCGCCCGAAAAAGGCCGGGGCATATTCCGGCCTTTTTAAATCAGCTTGGTTGCAGTGTTTTGCTTCCTGCTTCGGCCGCCTTTGTCCAGAGAAATCAATTTCCGTTATTGTCCTGAGTGCGCCGCCCGGCTCGAACCCCGAAAAATCGAGCCGGACGGAGGCGACCGTCCGGTCTGCCCGTCCTGCGGCCTGACCGTCCATCCTGACTCCAAAGTGGCCGCCTGCGGGCTGGTCGTTCAAAATGGCCGGGTGCTGATGCTCAGGCGGGCCCGGCCGCCGGCCCAGGGCCGATGGTGCCTGCCGGGCGGCTTTATGGACAGGGGCGAGACCCTCGAACAGGCCGCGGCCAGGGAAGTCCAGGAAGAGACCGGTTTCCAGGTCCGGCCGTGCTCCCTTTTCGGCCTCTATTCTTACCCCGGCCACCCCATCGTCGTGGCCATCTACAACGTCGAAATTATAGAAGGAACCTTGCGGTCCAATCGGGAATCCCTCGAGGCCCGCTGGTTTAGGCCCGACGAAATCCTTTGGGGCCGTTTGGCTTTCCCCTCGACCGCCGACGCCTTGCGGACCTGGGTCGATCGCCATACCCGAGGAGACGGATCGCCGCATCGAGGCCGACCTCAATAATAACAGGCTTGCCGGCCGGACCTCCGGGCCAACCAGTCAGTCCTGATAGTCGGCTTTTTGCTTGAAGACCGGTCCGTCTTTTGCTAAAGGAAGAAAAATTTTGGAAAAAAAGGATGTGGTGACCAGATGATCGAGATGGAAAAGCTGTCTGAACTAAGTCCGGAACGCCGGGCCAGAATCCTGACCAGGTCCATGGAAGACGTTTCGGCGGTTTTCTTGGAGGTGCGGGAGACCATCACCCGGATCAAGGCCGCCGGCGATGCGGTGGCCCTCAAACATTACGCCAAATACAAAAAGGACATCACTCCGGCCGACCTGAAGGCCTCGAAGGAAGAAATCGAGGCGGCTTACCAATCGGTCAAGCCGGAAGTGGTCGAATCCTTGAAATTCGCCGCGGCCAACATCAGAAAATTCCACCAGGCCCAACTGGAAAGAGACATGTGGTCGGTGGAAATCGCCCCCGGCATCCTGGCCGGACGCCTGACCAGGCCCCTGGACATCGTCGGGGCCTACGTCCCGGGCCGCCGGGCCGCCTATCCCTCGAGCGTGCTCATGAACATTGTCCCGGCCAAGGTGGCCGGGGTCGGCCGGGTGGTGGTGACCACCCCGCCGGACCAGGGCATGACCGTGGTGCCTGAAGTCCTGGTGGCGGCGGACATCGCCGGAGCCGAAGCCGTTTACAAGATCGGCGGCCCCTGGGCCGTGGGTTCGCTGGCCTTCGGCACCCAGACCGTGCCCCGGGTCGACAAGATCGTGGGGCCGGGCAACCGCTGGGTCACCGCGGCCAAGATGGTCGTCTTCGGCCAAGTCGACATCGATTCGCCGGCCGGTCCGAGCGAAGGCCTGATCCTGGCCGACCGGACCGCCGACCCCAGGCTGATGACCTGGGACTTTTTCTCCCAGCTCGAACACGACCCGGACGCCGCTTCCGTCCTGGTCACCCCGGACCAGGACCTGGCCGCAGCCGTGGTCCAGGGCATTAAAACCCTTCTGGCCGATATTCCCCGCCGGGAGATCATCGAAGTGGGCCTGAAAAACAACTCGGCCGTCCTGCTGGCCCGAGACATGGATGAAGCCGTCGATTTCGTCAACGAATACGCCGCCGAACACTTGCAGATCGTCACGGTCGACCCCTGGACCGTCCTGCCCAGGATCAAGCACGCCGGGTCAATCTTCATGGGCCCCTGGGCCCCCATCGCCGCCGGGGATTACGCCTCGGGCACCAACCACGTCCTGCCCACCGGCCGCTGCGCCCGGATGTTCTCCGGCCTGTCCGTGGACGATTTCCTCAAAAAACCCACCTTCCAGTACTTGTCGGAAAAAGGGCTGGCTTACCTCAAGGGGGCTATCTTGACCCTGGCCGAAGCCGAAGGTCTGCCGGTCCACGCCGAGACCGTCCGCCGCCGTTTTACCAAGTAAAACCGGAGGGGGTTCAGAATATCGGGGGCTGGTCCGGTCCGGACCGCCCCCTAATTCGCTCTCAAATAGGCGTAATACCTGTAAAGGTGCGCCAGAGCCCTGGCCGCCCGCTGGAAGGTCGGGTAAGCCGGGATATGAGCCCGGCCGAATTCAGCCCTCAGGGCGGCTCCCCGGGCGGCCAGCTCCGGATCGCCTCCTTCGGAATCCACGGTGAAAACCGTGGGCTTCTTCAACCCGTTTTCCCTCAAATATTCAATGGTCTCCGGGTAGGGGTCCGCTTGTTCCGGCATGTGGAAACTCTTCCTGACGATCAAGGTGTCCACCACGATCATATCCACGGCCGGATCCTGATAACCCATTTCGAGGACTTCGACCGTATGGGCGGCGTTCATGAAGATCAACCACATGTCCAAGGGGTTCCCAATAATGGAGCCTACTTGGGGTACGTTCCGCCGGAGTCCGGCCATAGTCGTTTCGGACAGGGCCGGGACTTCCAGCCCTTCTTCGATGCAAAAATCCCCGTTGGCCACGCTGTTCCCCCCGCCCCCGCCCATGAGGAAGACGCCTTTGCCCTGGGGCGCGGGCAGCCAGGCCAGGGCCATCAGGGCGTCGACCCACTCGTCCATGGTCCGGACGTGGACCACGCCGGTCTGGCGGTAGAAAAAATCCCAGAGCCAGCCTTGCCCGGCCATGGCCCCGGTGTGAGAGGAAACCGTGGCCGCCCCTACCTCGGTGGCGCCCCCCTTCCAAAAGACAATGGGCTTTTTCCGGTTGACTTCGCGGACCAGGTTCATTAACCGCCGGCCGTCCGAAACGCCTTCCAAATACAGGCCGATGACCTTGACCGCCTCGTCCTCGGCCATGTATTCCAGATAGTCAAAAACATCCAGGACCGTGGCGTTGCCCATGCTGATCGCCTTGGCCGTGCCCAGCCCCAAAGAGGCGCTGTATTCGGTCAACCTCTGGACCAGGCCGCCGCTCTGGGAAATCAGTCCCAACGGGCCGTTTATTCCTGGAATGGCCCCCCAGGGCGTCAGCCCGGAGGCCGGACAGTACGGACCCATGCAGTTGGGGCCGATGACTAGAAGCCCGTACTCCTTGGCCACGGCCTTGAGCCGGGCCTCAAGTTCCAGGCCTTCCGGCGTGCCGATTTCGTTATACCCTGAAGATAGTATATGGATGTGCCTCAGCCCCAGCCGGCCGCATTCTTCCAAAACGTCGATGGTCTGCGGAGCGGTCACCGAAACCATGGCCAGGTCCGGGACCTCGGGCAGGGAAGACAGGTCGGGATAAACCTTAAATCCCAGAATCTCCTGGGCCTTGGGGTTGATCGGATAGATACGGCCGGGATAGCCGGCTTTTAATAACTTATCCATAAAACTGAGCCCCCCGAAACGGTAATCCTTACGGGGCACGCCGACAATGGCGATGCTTTCGGGGTGAAAAAATTTAGTTAAATCCGGTTTGGTCACCGTCTTACCTCCACAGCCGGTCTTCGGCGATTCGGGCCGATCCCTGGAAATGTTCGGAATTGTTCAAACCAGCGGGAAAAGCATCAGCCCCCGGTTCGATTTCCCCCCATCCTGGACAAGCCTCGCACACGGGTTCATGTTTCCGTGTCCCCAATATAAGCGAAACGAACGGACGTTTCAACAAATCCGCCGGTGAAAATTACAGCCGATGATTCTCGTTCCCAGCCGGAACCTGGGAACAAGGGGGAAATCCGTCAACGACAACGTAGGGGGCAACCCCCTGTTGTTGCCCCGTATCCGGGCGTTCGGCATCGGGGAGGCGGAAGGGCAGGCACGGGGGCCTGCCCCTACGTGGGCGGACGGGAGTGTTCTCGGGGTCAAACGCACCATGGTTCGTTGTCCGGTAGGGGCGACCGGCCGGTCGCCCCTACGGCTACCTGCTTATTTCGATATTCGGCCCCCCACTGCCGCTGGTCCATGTCGGACCCGGTCCTTGTTAATCCTCAATGAGGCGGAGCCTCAAAGACAGGGTGTTCCCAGGCGGAGCCTGGGAGCAAGGGGGAGATCGAAAGGCTGAAAAAGGATAATTGTTAACAACGCAAAATGCTCGCTTGCCTTTTCTCCATGATTACGCTATATTACTATATGAATTCACACCAAAGAAAATATGGAGACGAAGGGGAAGTCGGCGGCAAAAAAGATAAGGCTTGGCCGCAAAAAGAGCAAAAAAAGAGCTTTAAACCTTGCTTGCAAGGAACCGGCCGGAAAGAAACAGAAGATGGGTGCCCCACAGCTCTGCTGTGGGATAGTGGGTGGAGCACTGCTGTCCCACAATTATATAAGGGATAACTGTTGTTTATCTGGGTGAGGATGGGGATAGGCATCGGGTTTGAGGAGTTTGATGAGATCTCGTCGTTCGAAAAGATTGAGTTGGAGCAAGCGTAG
>Ga0209164_1000234_pt1 | contig 168110 bp, 145 predicted proteins | sample MTBNYHSulfiMetaG_FD_187458 | JGI IMG/M metagenome (GOLD analysis project Ga0209164, IMG submission 187458) | Enrichment culture microbial communities from rom New York Harbor, USA that are MTBE-degrading - MTBE-NYH (New York Harbor Sulfidogenic)... | ecosystem: Environmental > Aquatic > Marine...
TCCGTGAGTACATAAAGCACCAGGAAGAATCAGACAAAAGCCAGTTAAGTTTCCCGGATTTTGACTAAACAATGGCCCCTTCCAGGGGCCCTCACAAAGCTACCGGCTCTGCCGGTAGATATTTACTTAATATCAATCTACATAGATATGTCAATCTCTATTAAGAAGGTTTTGGGAAAGGCTTAAGGGACCCCCACGCCGGCCCTGGGATCCGGTTGAGAGGGCGGACAATCAAGTGGATGTCAGCAGATAAAGACGTCCACGGGCACCTGGCTGATGAGGCGGTGGCCGGTCTCGGTGACGGTGAAGACGCTTTCGACCCCTGCGGAGAAGCGGTTCTTGAAGACCATCTTGGGCTCCAGGGCGAAGGTCATGCCTGCTTCAAGGGGGGACGGCTCTTTTGTGCTGATGATCGGCTGCTCGATCAGTTCGAGGCCAATCCCGTGGCCGATGAACTGGACCTTGTATCCGGGGGGACCGAGATAGGGTTCTGCGTATCCCAGTTTTTCCGACCTGGCAAGGGCGATGTCGCAGAGTTTCTTGATGGGGACGCCCGGTTTGACATGGTCCAGGACCTCGTTGTGGATTTCCATGATGGCAAACGAGGCATCCATTGCCTCCCTGGGCATGGAATTGATGGCGAACATGCGGGTCTCGTCCATGTGATACCCATTGGCCACCAGGGTCAGATCGATCATGATTGGTTCATCGGCGCAGAGCTTCCGGTTCCCCGCGCCCACGGGAAAGGCGGGAGAGGTCCCCTGGCCGCTGGCCGGGGAGTCGAGGAGGCCCACCATGCCGCCGCTGACCCCACTCAGGATATGCCAGGGATATCCTTCGGTCTGATAGTCCCTCACCCGCAGTTTCCCTGCATGGCCGATCTTCCGGGCAAAGGCCTCATACAAGCCGCCGAATTCTATCTCCGTAACCCCCGGCCGGATGGTGTTCCGGATATACTCAAAGGTCTTGGCCGAGATGCGGGCCGTCTTTTCCAACTGGAGGATCTCCCATTGGGATTTGATCATTCGGGTCTTGAGAATGAGAGGGGAGCCGTCCACACAGCGCTGTTCAGGGAACAGGCTCTGGTAAAATGCGAACTCGTTGACCGGCATCACGTCCCATTCAAAACCGATGGTCCGGGGAAGGCCCCCGTAGAAATCGGCGATGCGGCCGGGGACCTCCTTGGGAGATCGGATTTCCACCATGTTCCGGATGGAGGACTCCATCCGGGCCCGGGGCATGTATTTCCGGATAAGGAGGAGCGGGGACCCCTCGGCCGGGATAAAGAGGAACCCATTCTGGGCGGTCCCGGAAAAATAGAAGAGGTCCACCCTCTGGACGACCAGGAGGGCGTCCATGTCCGCATCCTGCAATCGGCCTTGAATGCGGGCAATGCGGTTTTCAATTTCAGATGCGGGTACTTTAAATATATCGGTCATGATTTCACGAAATCGGGTTTGCTTTTGGGTCTGTTGATGTTAAACTGGATAATAGATGATGGAGTTTGTTGAGTTTATTGGGTTCATTGGGTTTGTCGGGTTCACCGGTTTTCAGCTTTGAACTTTAGACACTTTTGGCCCTTATCGCCCAGTTTTGTGTCACAAAAAGCAAGAAAATCTGTTTGTATCTCAGTACGCCTTATTTTACAGACTCACACGGAGCCACCAAAGAACCCGGAGAAAAGGGCATGTTCCCGGTTCTTTACAAAAAAAACCCTTTGTGTCTCTGTGTGAGTCCCGCCTGGATTGGTTGCGGATATCCGCTTTAGACACTTATTGTGTGCGCTTTTTAACCCGAAACAGCGGGTGTTGTCAAATCTCATGTGGACATTTTTGACGGGACGGGATTTTCATGATCACTGAACAGGGCATCGTCGAGGGGGTGTCCGGCCTCAGGGCCATGGTCAGGGTTGAGAAATCCTCTGCCTGCGCAACCTGTCAATCGCGGGGATCCTGCCACGAGGCCTCGGGCAAAGACATGATCATCGAAGTAGCCAACGACCTGGGCGCCCGGGAGGGGGATCGCATCGAGATCAGCATCCCCGGCGGTTCATTCCTCATCCTCTCCCTTCTTGTCTACCTTCTTCCCGTGGCGGCCCTCATCGCAGGCGCTGTTTTAGGGGGGGCCTTTGCCGGGGCCTTGCACACGAACGGGACGGTTGCCTCTATTGTCGGGGGATGCCTCGGCATCGGCGTTACCTTCTATGCCCTGAAACGTCTCGACAGATCCACCCGCGGCCAGAAGAAATTCCGGCCCCGGATGGCGCGCATCCTGCGCTGTTCAGCCCCCCCTTATCGGGAGAACGATCAGCGATAGCCCCTGTCCGCCCCCCTTTCGCATCCCGGTGACATCTTGATGGCCCTGCTTAACCCTGCGGTGGGCGCCGGGCTTCATCAGGTCCAAGATCCCCCTTCTTCTTTTGATCTCGCCAGAAAATGCAGCTCTGAATGTAGTCTTTTCCGTCTGCCACATCTTCTGCAAAGGTGGTGCAGTCGGGGCATCCGCAGGCCCCGCATTCCTTTCGCGGGAGGAGCTTCAGGATTTCCTCGATCCGCTTCAGCCTTTCAATCCCGCTGACGATTTCAACGGCAGAGAGCTGCGTGATGGCCTCTTTATGAGATCCCCTCTTATCGGTGAAAAACCATCCCTTGTCATAGAGCTTTTTCACGTACCCGTACTTGACCTGTTTTTCCACCCCGAACATCCGGACCAGTTTCTGAAGGTGTCTTTTCCCCTGATATTTGTCCATGACCGTAAAGGGGCCTCCCAGACACCCCTCGGTGCATGCCCGGAATTCCACATAATCGATATCCCCGAGAAGGCCGATCTCGATCTTTTCCAGGTAACGGATCGTCTCCTGGAGGCCCGAGACCGCCAGACAATTCAGCTCCACCCCGGAAATTTCGCCCCCGGACATGCCCCAGCTCAGTCCGATGCCGCCGGAATGGTGCAGGACAATATCATCCTCCACATCATGAATATTTTTTTTCAGCTCCCCGTAAATGGTGTTGATCCCGATGGCGGCATCCAGATAGGAATGCTCCTGCAGGATGGATTCTTTCATGCAGATCATCTTGGAGGGGCACGGCGTGATGTGGAGGACCTTGAAGGCTTCTGCATCGCGGCCGTGTCGTGCGGCCAACCGCTTCTTGCCCTCCCTGGCCACAATCTCCCGCGGGGTGATCAGGGGTGGGATGTGTTTCAGAAGGGATTGAAAACGGTAGGCGATGAGGCTGACCACGACCGGGCAGACAGGCGATATGAAGGGGAGGGGGGCATCCGGTTTGTCCCGGTTTTCTTTGATATAGAGCTCCACGGCCAGATTGAAGATTTCGCTGGTGTAGGATTGATCGTGGATATAGCCGAATCCCATCCGCTTGAGGCCCAGGAGGACATCATTGGGCAGAACGTCTTCTCCGAATTGCGAGTAAAGAACCGTGGACGGGCTGACGATGATATTCTCTTTATCCGTGAAGTCGAGGCTTTTAGAGGTAATGGCCTGGATGGCCCCTCTCGGGCAGACACGAACGCATTCACAGCAGTCAATGCAGACGCCCTCCATGCGGGCCTTCCCCTCCCTGATGCGGATGGCCTTGGTAGGGCATGCCTTCATGCAGAGGACACAACCGTTGCATAAAGACTCGTTGATCTGCACATACCGCACGGGTTCCCTGTCCTGCGCTGCTTTGGCAATCATCCGGTCTGTACCTCAAAATACATGGTCAGATGGGCGCCTTGTCCGTTGCCTGACCGGATGTCAAGGGAATCGGCATTTTTCTTTATATTAGGGAGGCCCATCCCGGCGCCAAAGCCCATTTCTCTATCCTCCGGCGATGCCGTGGAGTATCCCTCCTGGAGCGCCAGTTCAATGTCTGCGATTCCGGGGCCGTTGTCCGCGACTTCAAGAATAATCTTTTTCGGGTCCACCAACAGGCTCAGTTCACCATCTCCGCCATGCATGACCACATTCATTTCCGCTTCATAGGCGCAGATGGAAATGCGACGGATGAGGCCGGCATCAAACCCGATAAATTTGAGGAATCTCTGAATCCGAATAGATCCTTCCCCGGCCTTCACGAAGTCTCTGGCTTTGACCGTGTACTTCTTGAGCAGGCCCCCTGGTGTCACAAATTCTGATAAGAATTTCAATCTCGCACCATAAAATGACGCATGGAACGATGGTTTGCCTGTACTTCCGGAATACATCAACAGCCAGGCCCAGGAACTGTCTCCTTTCCCATCTGTTGAGAGGAAGGGGAACGGGTTGCCTATATGGTATCCTGGAAATCCCTGAATGGAGAAACCTATGGCCGGCCATCAGCACCCATAGGGAGGAACGGCCGGGGCGGGCGCCTTCTCTTCAACGCCCCGAAGTCCTTTTGCACACAACCTGCCGCAGGATGTAAACATGGTAAACGGCGTGGACAAGAGCGGCAGCCCGTGTTCCTTGGCCTGATGAATCATATCCTGGGTCGGCCGTTTACCCCTTACCAGTATCACCGCTGCAACGTCGGCAATGACAGAGGTGCGGATGACCTGCACATTGCAGAGGCCCGTCAGCAGAACGACACCGATGGTTTTTCCTGTGAGCATGTCGCTCATGAGATCGCTTGCAGTGCCTGCCCTGGCGGTTATGTCCAGCTTGTCTTCCCCTGCGAAAATCTTGGCATGCAAGATCTCTTTGATGTCCGATAGTTTGAGTTTGTTTTCGATGTCAGTCACTTTCTCAGATCATTTCTCGTCAATTTTGAGATGGCACGTCGAATAGCCCTCTGAACCCGGAGTGATCCGGACCAGGGGGATGGATTAAGGCTTCAGAAAGATAAGGACGATCCGAATTTGAAGCGGGGATGTCCTGTGGCACTGGGTTTTCAGAGATCGCATCGGAGACAGCGGCGCGCCTCGAGACGAGCGCTCTGTTCGTCAAGTCCCAATTCCACCTCGTCGAAATTACGGACCCGCTCCTTTACCGGGAGTTCATTCATGACGGGCCGCACCAGCAATTCATCGGCCTCGGTCAATTCAAGCCGGTCCACCATCAGGTGGGGCTTGGGATGCCAGTAGCCCTTGAACGGTTTCCCGCGGAGGTAGCAGTCGATGGATACGGCCGCCCTGTGACCCGCCCCCACTGCCTGGACAACCGTGGCCGGCCCGGTGGTCGCATCCCCCCCTGCGAAGAACCCGGGGATATTGGTGGCCAGGGTCTTCTCATCCACCTCAAAGGAGTTCCATCGGGTGATGTGAAATTTGTGGTCGTTATCCAGAAAAGAAAGGTCGGCCTGCTGGCTGATGGCCGGGATGATCACATCCGTCTCAATGACAAATTCCGAGCCTTTTACGGGGACCGGCCTGCGCCGGCCGCTCTTATCGGGCTCTCCCAGTTCATTGCGGATGCACTCCATGCCGACGACCCTGCCTTCCTTGCCGAGGATGCGAACCGGAGAGGTCAAGAGGTCGATATGGATCCCTTCCTCATCTGCGGCGTCCACCTCTGCCGGGTTGGCGGGCATCTGTTCCCGCTGGCGGCGGTAGACGATATGGACCTCTTCTGCGCCGAGGCGAAGGGATGTCCGGGCCGCATCAATGGCCGAATTTCCGGCCCCGATGACGCATACCTTTTTTCCGGGGGCCTTCTTCTCTCCCAGATTGACCTTTCTCAGGAATGCGACGGCATCCATAAACCCTTCAAATTCATCCTCCCCGGGGATGCGGAGCTTCAGGCCTTTGTGGGCCCCGATGCCGAGGAAAAACGCCTTGTACCCCTGGTTTTTCAGCGCGTCTATGCTGATATCCCGCCCCACCCTGATGCCGAGCTGTATGTCCACCCCGAGACGCCGGATCGCATCGATTTCGTCATTCAATACATCCCTGGGGAGCCTGTATTCGGGGATGCCCACGTGAAGCATCCCGCCGGCCACGGGGAGTTCCTCGAATATGGTGACGGGATATCCCTTGAGGGTGAGATCGTGGGCCGTGGCAAGGCCCGCAGGACCTGAACCGATCACCGCCACCTTGTCCTGAGGATAGCGTACCGGGGCGGGTTGAATCTCTTTCAGTTTGTCACGGTTTCTGTCTGCTGCAAAGCGTTTGAGGGCACAGATGCTGATCGGCTTATCGGTCTCCCCCCGCTTGCACTTGCTCTCGCACGGATGGGGGCAGATCCGGCCCAAGACCATGGGGAGAGGGTTCTCTTTTCGGATGATCTCCCAGGCCTTGTCGAATTCGCCCTGACCGATGAGTGCCACATAGGTGGATACGTCCTGACCCATGGGGCAGGTGGACTGGCACGGGGGGGCGCTCAGGCGCTTGCACGTCCCTGTGGGACAGTGTTTGTCATAGATATGGGCCTCGTACTCGTGCCGGAAATACCTGAGGGTGCTCAGGACCGGATTGGGCACGGTCTGGCCCAGTCCGCAGAGGGAGGCCGTCTGAAGGACCTTGGCCAGCTTTTCAAGGCGATCCAGGTCTTCGGGGACGCCTTGGCCCTGGCAGATCCTTTCCAGTATCCAGAGGAGCTGACGGCTCCCTTCCCGGCAGGGGGTACACTTCCCGCACGATTCGTCTGTGGTGAAGTCCACAAAGAACCGGGCCACGTCCACCATGCAGGAGGTTTCATCCATGACCACCATCCCGCCGGACCCGACGATGGCCCCTGTCTTGGCGATGTTCTCGTAATCCACCGGGGTATCCAGCAGATGTGCGGGGATGCATCCGCCCGAAGGCCCGCCCAGCTGGACCGCCTTGAATTTCTTGCCGTCGGGGATGCCGCCGCCGATGTCATAGATGATGGATCGGAGGGGGGTGCCCATGGGCACTTCAATGAGGCCGATATTGCGGACCCGGCCGCTCAGGGCAAACACCTTGGTGCCCTTGCTTTTTTCCGTTCCCAGGCTGTTGAACCAGTTGGCGCCCCGGTAGATGATCTGCGGGACATTGGCCAGGGTCTCCACGTTGTTCAGGACCGATGGCTTGTCCCACAGGCCCTTCTGGGCGGGAAACGGAGGCCTGGGTCGCGGCATGCCCCGTTGTCCCTCGATGGAGCGCATCAGGGCGGTCTCTTCCCCGCACACAAAGGCCCCGGCACCGAAATAGAGATCAATTTCCATGTTGAACCCGGAGTCCAGGATGTCCTCACCCAAGAGACCGTATTCCTTGGCCTGTTTGATGGCGGTCTGGAGCCGTTTGATGGCTAACGGGTACTCGGCCCGCACGTAGATATAGCCGTGATGAGAACCGATGGCCTTGGCGCCGATGATCATCCCTTCCAGGACCGAGTGGGGGTCGCTTTCAAGTATCGATCGGTCCATGAAGGCGCCCGGGTCTCCCTCGTCCGCATTGCAGAGCATATACTTGGGACTCCCTGTGGCCCCGGCGCAGAACTGCCACTTGAGACCTGTAGGAAAGCCTGCCCCGCCGCGGCCCCTGAGCCCGGAGGTCTTCATCTCTTCAACGATCTCCTGAGGGGTCATCTCAAGAAGGGCCTTGGCAGCCCCCGTATAGCCATCCCTCGCGATATACTCATCGATGTTGTCCGGATCTATCAGGCCCCTGTTTTTTAAGGCGACCAGGACCTGGCGGCTGAAAAATCCGATGTCTGAAATTTTCGGGATGGCCTCGGCGGCTTCCGGACTTTCGAAGAGATGCTCTTTGACCACGCGTCCCTTGATCAGGTATTCCTCGACAAAATTGGGGACGTCCTCCACCTTGAGCTTCTGGTAGAATATCTTGTCGGGATAGGCGATCATCAACGGGCCTGCAGCACAGAAGCCGTTGCACCCGGTCGTGGCGATGAACACCTCATCCTGCAATCCATTCTTGTGGATTTCCTCTACCAGTGCATCTCTCACATCAAGTGAACCGCTCGACACGCAACTGGTCCCTGCGCATACCATCAGATGAACGCGATACTTTTTTTCCATAAAAACGCCTCTCAGACTTCGAACTGAGGAATTTGGGAATTTCAATACGTGGTCTCGCTCCCGACGGAAAGTGCGTATTCGGCAACCGGGTGGCCGCTCAGCACATGCTCGTCAAAGATCCTGCCCACCTTGTCCGGATCGAGCTTTACATATTTGATGGGGGCGGCGTCCTTTACTTCCACCGTGATCATCGGCTCATGATTGCACAACCCCGCGCACCCCGAAGAGGTCAGGATGATGTCGGTTGTGCCGCTTTTCTCCAGCTTCTCAAGCAGCGCGGACATAAGCTTCCTGGCGCCTGCCGCAATGCCGCACGTACCCATGTGGACGGTTATCTTCACACGATAGGTCCCCTCCCTGAGATTGACCGTCCCTTTCATGGATTCCTTGATCTTTTTGAGGTCTTCCACCTTGAGCTTTGCCATTTTCTGCCTCCACTTCAATCTCTGTAACCGTTCAGCGGTTCAAGGTTCAGGGGTTCAGGGTTGTAGAGGGACCGCCTTGAATCCCGCTGAAGCAGGAAACCCGGAACCTGTGAATGCTTATCAACCTTGTCTTTTACTGAACAGGTCCCGAACCAGGCGCATGACTGCCGGATCATTGATCCCCATGGCGCCATCCAGTTCTTTCCGGATAGACCGCGTATCCACCTCCACCTCTTCTTCGCGAAGGTTGGATCTGTAAACGAAGTCCCGGTCGGGGTTCCCCATGATAAGGGCTGTCAGGGTGGCGCCCATGTCTCCCAGCGGCCTGCGGTCGATGTGGCTTTTCTGAAAGGTCGCAACGACCCTGGTTCCCTTCCCCAGTTCAGATGTTATCCGTAGATCGCCTCCTGTCTCTCTTGCCGCCTGTTTCAGCAGTGGGAGACCCATGCCCACACGACGGGTGGTCCGGGTGGTCACAAAGGGGTCGGTCGCCCCTTTAAGCATCTCTGCGTCCATGCCCCTCCCGTTGTCCTGAATGCTGATTCGCAGGAGGTCTTTGTCCATGTCTTCCAGAATATCGATTTCAACGAGTGTGGCCCCGGCCTGGGTTGCGTTTTCCACAATATCCAGTATGTGAAGGGAGAGATCCTGCATCATTACAATTGAATATTGACCACTGAATAGTGAACCGTCCATAATGAATAATGAATATTGAGGAAGTGATTTATCCTATCATGTGCTTGCATGCCTGTGGCTGAATCGAATACCCTGAATCACATGGCTTAGATTTAGCAGCACCCGTCACACTATTTGTTATTCACTATTCATTATTCAATACTCAATCCCCCTTCCCCCCACGCCCTTGAGCGCCCACCTCAGCTCCGACAGTTCAGGCCCCGCCATCCGGAAGGCGGTCGGACGGGTTCCCATATCTTCGAGATCATGGGCATCCGATGATGTCATAAAGGGAAACCTCTCGATGTGGCTGAAGGCGATTCGTCCCTGTTTCAGGGTCATCCTCCTCGATATTTCCAGTGCATCCAGGTCCAGGTCCTCGGGGATAAAGCCCAACTGACCCAGAACGCTGAAGGCCTCGCGGTCGATATGGGCGGCCACGGCCAAGCCCTTCAGCTTATGGATGCGGTCCACCACCTGATCGAGGTCCATCCGGGCAGCGCCGATGAGGAGCCGCGTGTTCATCCCCTCCACTTCGTCGAACTCGTTGGCAACCACCTGCATGCCGAAAAGATCCTCGTCGTTTTCTCCCGGCTGGAGCCGATCGTAGACCAGGGCTTGCATGGCCAGTGCAGCCCCGAGATCCTCGAACAGGGCGACGACATGCACCTCTTCCGAGGTCGTGATTTCCATCCCCGGGATGACGGTCAGCCCGGTGCCTCTCGCGGCAGCCATCACCGCGCCGCTGTTTTCGGCGCTGTTGTGATCGGTGACGGCGATGATGTCCAATCGCTTTCTTTGTGCCTGCGCAACGATCTTCCGGGGCGTCATGTCGAGGGTGGCGCAGGGGGAAAGACAGGTGTGAATGTGCAGGTCGGCAAGCAGCACTCTCAAGGATGTGTCACCAGTTTCCCCCACAACGGCCCCTTCAACATCCTTCCCCTGGCTTTAACGTCCGGAAATCCCTAATGCAAAGAGCCTCCCTGCCAATTCAAATGCGGGCATATCCGTGACCATGATCGGGATCCCTTCCGCCTCTGCCTTCTGCACGGTTTCCGGCTCAGGGACCCTGCCGTTGATCAGGACAATTCCTGCCAGCGATTTCATGACGGCCACGGCCACGATGTTCTGATGAATCTGAAGCGTTACCCAGAGGGCCCCCTCGCCTGCATTGGCCATGACATCGCTCATGAGATCGCTTACATAGCCTCCCTTCACCTCCCGATGGAGGAGACCGGCGCCGGTCTTGACGGTCAATTGCAGCTTTTCAACGATCTCTCTCAACGTCATCTTGGATAGCCCCTATCCCATCATAACTGCTTACTGCCTACTCCCTACTGCCTACTCCCTACTGCCTACTGCCTACTGTGCCTACTTCGTCCCCCTGACCGATTCCACGATCTCGACGATTTTCGAAGGATCCACCTGTCCATGGGTCTCTTCGTCGACGACCATGACGGGGGCCAGCCCGCAGGCCCCGATGCACCGGACCACCTCCAGTGAGTATTCCCTGTCTTCCGTCGTCTCCCCCACATCCACCTTGAGGTGGCGCTGAAGGATATCGAGGAGTTTCCCCGAACCCTTCACAAAGCACGCGGTTCCCAGACAGACCCGGATGATATGTTTGCCTCGGGGCACCATGGTGAAAAAGGAATAAAACGACACCACGCCGAAGACATCGGATGAAGGCATGCCCAGCCCCAGGGCGATATAGTGCTGGGCTCTGATGGGGAGGAACCCCAGGATCCCCTGGACCTGTTGGAGCACAGGGATCAGGCCTCCCCGGTGGTCTTTGTAGGTGGCCAGGATCGTGTCGATTTCCTCCTTGGCCTCTGCTTTCTCTTCTTCTTGGAGGAGCTGGAGGAATTTCTCTCTGACCTCTTCCGGGTCGCCCGGGGGTTCATACTCCGGCATCGGTTTTGTGTGAGGGATCGATTCGAGGAGCCCCTCACACTGCTCCAGGAGCGTACGATGATGGTAGTTGAACGATGTCCAGCCCGGACGACGGAGGGGGGATTTGACATCCGCGAAACCGCTGATCCCAAGGGAAGCGGGATCGGGGAGGGCCCAGCGGATCCCTCCATGCTCCAGGCGGTCGTAGGTGATTCCCTTGAGGAAGGGCACGATCCTTATGATTTCATTTTCCCAGATGCTCTGGTTGGTTTCATGGTCCCAGTGGAGACCCAGGCGATTGGCCAGCTGGGTGAGTATCCAGGCCTCTGGCTTTGCCTCGCCCGGACTGGGAACGGCCCGGCGCATGAGGCTGACCCGGCGCTCGCAGTTGGTATAGGTGCCGGTTTCCTCTGACCAGGCGGCCGCAGGGAGGACCACGTCCGCATGATCCAGGGTCTCATTATTCAGGATGTCCTGAACCACTAAAAAGTCGACTGATTCCAGGGCCGCGGTAATGTCGGGCATGGCAGGCCTGGCGATGGCGAGGTTTTCGCCCACGCAATACAGCAGACGGATCTTTTTTTCTCCCTCACCGGGTCCGCCCGCCATGTTCTTGATCATCTGTGGAAAGGTCAGGCCCGGCTTCTCCGGAAGGTCGATTCCCCAAGACCCCTCAAAGGGCCTTCGGGCATTTTCATCTTCCACCGATTGGTATCCCGGGAGAAACGCAGGGAGGAACCCCATGTCACAGGCGCCCTGGGAGTTGTTGAGATCACCGAGATAGTTGACCCCGCCGCATTCCACCCCCAAGTTGCCCAAGGTCTCCTGCAGCCGGACGAAGGTCCTTGAAAAAGATGCGACCCTGGAGCCGTAGACCAACATGGCCGGTTCGTCCGTGTCCAGGAAATCAACGGCTCTCTTGATCTGATCCTCGGAAAGACCGGTGGCCTCGATCACCTTGTCCATGGAAAAGCTGGAGGCGATCTCCCGGATGCTGTCGGCAGACGGCCGACCGCGAGAGATCAGTTCCTGGATGATGCCGTTGACCAGGACCGACTCCGATCCTTCCCTCAACAGCAGGGGAAGTGCGGCAAAGGTGGCGATTTTGGTGGGCCGTGAGTCGGCCACGATCAGGTTGCAGCCGCTCTTGGCGGCCCGTTTGACAAAGGTGCCTGCCACCGGGTTTTCCTCGGTGATGTCCGATCCGATCAGGAAGATGCATTGGGCCTTTTCCAGTTCGGCAATGGGATTGTTGAGGCCTGAGGCGGCAAAGGGCGAGGCAAGGTTGTTGGTGCCGATCCCTGTGCGGAAGAGCTTCTGCATCAGGTAGAGGGCCTCATTGGTGGACTTGGCGGAACAGATGCCGGCAACGGCGTCCGGGCCGTCCGTCCGGCATGTCTCCCGTATCTTGGATGCCACCAGGTCCAGGGCCTCATGCCACGAGGCATCCCTCAGCCTCCCGCCCTCCCGGATCATGGGGACAGTCAGGCGGTCCGGGCTCTGTACAAAATCATAGCCGAATCGCCCCTTGACGCAGAGCCTTCCCTGGTTGGGACGGGCGTCTTCAACGCCGGTGACCTTCATGATCTTGTCATCTTTGATATGCAGATCCAGTTGACACCCGACGCCGCAATAATGACAGGTGGTTCGTACGTGACGGGCCTCCCACGGCCGTATCTTATAGCGGCTCTTGGTTTCAACCAATGCGGCTACCGGGCATGCCTGGATGCACTCTCCGCAGAAAACGCAATCCGAGCGCTGCAGATTGTCATTGCCCATGGTCACGATCTTGGCCCTGGCCCCCCTGAATCCGTGGGCGATGGCATTGTTGACCTGGATGGTGTTGCAGGCCTCCACGCAGCGACCGCACAGGATGCATCGGGAAAAATCCCTGACGATCAAAGGGCTTGCCATCTCCATTGGATAGTCGGTCCTGGCCCTCACAAAACCGGTGGTGTCCACCTGATACCTGTAGGCATAGGCCTGCAGGTTGCAGGCGCTGTGGGCCGGGCAGAGGTCTCCGCTCTGGTCATAGTCTGCCACCTGTTGCTGGAACGAGGTCCAGTCCTGGGACCTGTTGGTGGCGATGGCGCAGTTGTGATTGCCGGACTGGAGCAGGAGGGTGATGATGATTCTTCTCGCTTCAATGACCGGTGACGAATGGGTATGGACCACCATCTTCGGGGCTGCGGGGGTGGCGCAGGCAGGCAGCAGGGTGCGCGCGCCTTCAACGGCCACCACACATATCCTGCACGCCCCGGTGGGCCGGGCCCCTTTGATATGGCAGAGGGTGGGGATGAAGATCCCGTTGCGTCTTGCGACCTCGAGGATGGTCTCTTCAGGTTCGAATTCCAATTGACGTCCGTCAATGGTGATGATGTTCTCAGGCATTTTTCCTCTCCCAATCCCTACTTCTGCTTCCGATAGCATATGAGACCGCATCTCAGACATCGTTCGGCTTCTCTCTCTGCGGAGGCCTCATTCAGACCGGGATATTCGCTGGGGAATATCCAGGCCCTCTTGCTGTCGCCGGTCACATCCAGGATATAGGGACGTTCTCTTTCGGCCGGGGCGACATCATGGACCTCTCTCACATCGAGGACGGCGTCCGCCTCGCATGCCAGGTTTTGGACGGGCGGGATCGTGCCGCCGGTAAGATAGCGGTGGACAGCTCGCGTGAGTCTCCGACCCGAAAGGAGGGCTTTGACCACAGCGGATGAATCACTGATCCGTCCCGGTTCAGGAGGCGTGCATATGCCGTCGTTTCTATCCGGGAACGTCCGAAAGCTCTCAATGGTTTCCCATGCTACCTCTCCCTCCTCGAGACCTTGGGCTTCCTTGGTCCGGACGAATAGGAATTCAGGAAGGCGTCCGGCAGCGAGGATCAGGGTGTCGGCGCGGATGGTCTTCTTTTCGTCCGGGGGTTCACCGATCGGATCCGTTTCTTCTATTGCGACCCTTACCAGTCGTCGGGAAATGCCCTGAAGGGATGTGACCGTGGTGGAGGGTCTGACAACGATCCCTTCGGCGGTCAGTCTCTTGGTGTCCTGAAGCTCTATGGGAAGTTCATGTGCCTTCAGGTTTGACACAATCGTGACCTTCTGCGCCCCCATATTCCTGCATCTCCGGGCCAGTTCGAGGCCTTCCAGTCCGCTGTGAATGATGATCACCCTTCGGCTTTGACGAATGTTCTTCCCTTTGGACAGGGAGTAAACGAAGTCGAGCATGGTAAATACGCCGGGCACCGACGCATCGTAACCGCTCGGATCGGGTTTCAAAATCTGTCTGCTGTCAAATCCGCCCTTGGTGAGGGCGATGACGTCAAATCCCTCTCTAAATAACGACTGGAGATCAAATTCGTGACCCATTGCCATGTTGGTTCTTGCTTCCACGCCGGTTTCAAGGATTCCCTTTATCTCGTGATCCAGGACCTTTCGGGGGAGCCTGTCTTCGGCAATTACATATCTGAGGATGCCTCCCAACTGGGGCTTTGCCTCAAAGATCGTAGGTTGATAACTGAGCCTTGCCAGGTAATAGCTGAGGGTGAGACCTTCCGCGCCGCCGCCGACAACGGCGATCTTTTGGCCGCTGCCCGGGGCCTTGAAGGGGGTGAGGTGTTTTCCGGTTTGCATCTCATAATCCGAGACAAACCGCTTGAGCGGGTTAATGGCGACGGCCTCGTCGATCAGATTCCGCCTGCACGCCAGTTCGCACGGGGCAGGGCATATGTACCCGCATATGAGAGGGAGGGGACATTTCTCCTTGATAATGGCAAGGGCGGCCTCGTAGTTGTTGTTCCGGATCTCCTGGATAAAGGCGGGGATGTTGATCCCTGTCGGGCAACTCCTCTGGCAGGGGGCCGTGCACTCGTCGGTCACGTACTCGCCGATCATCCGTTCGGATGTGGAGGTGAGGGTGATAATATGTTTGGGACAGACCCGTTCGCAGGTGCCGCATCCGGTGCAGCGTTGTGTATCCACCACCGGAAGGTTATCCGGACCCATGGAGAGGGCGTCGAACGGGCATGCCCTGACGCAGGTCCCCAGACCGAGACATCCGATGGGGCAGATCTTGGCGCCCCCGTCCAGCAATGCCGCCGCCCGGCAGTCGCTGATCCCCTGATACAGGTATTTGAGATCGGCGTCCTGGACCCCATAGTAGCACCCCGGTCTGGAGATGTCCGGCTCCTTCAAGGTGACTTCAACGCCCAAGACCCTGGCAATTGCAGCCGCTACGTCTGGTCCCCCTGCCACGCAGGATGCGGGCGAGGATTTTCCCCCCACAATGGCCACGGCATTGGCGCTGCAGCCTGGGAATCCGCACCCGCCGCAATTTGCCCCGGGCAGTGTCTCTTCCACGGCCTCAATCTTGGGATCCACATACACATAGAATATCTTCGAGGCCAGGGCCAGGCCGACGCCTATTACGATGCCCAGCCCCCCCATCACTAAAAGACCCCCTAACATGGCTTTCCTCCAGGGTTGGTTGCTCGTTGCTTGTTGCTGGTTGCTCGTTCCCTGCTGCGCAGGGCGAAAGACGTTAAGAAATGAGCTCAAAGCTCAAAGGGACACAAAACGAGTATCCAGTATCCAGTATCCAGTATCCGCTTCCTACACCATCCCCTTGAATGCGAAGAAGGCGAGGGAGAGCATCCCGGCCGTGACAAGTCCGATGGATGTATCCTGGAGCGGCTTCGGGACCCTTGCCAGGATAATCCGTTCGCGAATGCCAGCAAAGAGGATGAGGGCCAGGCCGAACCCCACTGCATAGCTGAAGGATGCAACGAGGGTTTGCAGGAAGCTGTATTCTTCCATGATATTGATGAGGCATACGCCCAGGACAGCACAGTTGGTGGTGATGAGAGGGAGAAATATGCCGAGCCCGGAATAAAGTCCCGGGATGCTCTTTCTAAGGAACATCTCTACGAACTGGACAAGGGATGCAATGACCAGGATAAATGAGAGGGTCCGCAGGTATTCGAGTCCGAAGGTCTTCAGAAGATAGGTGTTGACCACCCAGGTGATGGCGCCGGCCATTACCAGCACAAATACCACGGCCATCCCCATGCCCACGGCAGTCTCCATCCTCTTGGAGACCCCTAAGAACGGGCAGTTCCCTAAGTACTGCATCAGGAGAATGTTGTTGACGAAGATGCAGCTTACGATCAGCAGGATATAATCTGTCATCGCGCAGCTCCTACTTCTTCCCTAAGATGTTCATGATGCAGAGCATGAGCCCCAGACAGACAAATGCCCCTGGCGCCTGAACCATAAACGCAAAAGGTTCAAACGATGAACCGAATACCGGGATATTGTAAAAGGTTCCATTCCCGAGGATCTCCCGCACAATGGCAAGGGCGGTCAAAGAGAGGGTGAACCCGACCCCGATGCCCAGACCGTCCGCAAAGGACGCCGTCACGCCGTTCTTGGAGGCAAAGGCCTCTGCACGGCCCAGCACAATGCAGTTGACCACGATGAGAGGGATGAATATCCCGAGCTTCAGGAAGAGCGGGTAGGCAAAGGCCTGCATCACCAGTTCCACCACGGTAACGAAGGTGGCAATGACCACGATATAACAGGCGATCCTGACCTTCTTGGGGATGATGTTTCTGAGCAGGGATATGAGTATATTAGAGCATACCAGCACGAACGTGGTAGCCACCCCCATGCCGATGCCGTTTTCCACGCCTTTGGTCACCGCCAGAGTAGGGCACAGCCCGAGGACAAGGCGGAACGGGGGGATCTCAGCCCAGAGCCCTTTGGTGAATTCCTGAACGACCGTTTTTGCCATAACCGGTGATCTCCTTAGCCTTGCTTCTGTTTCATCTTTTCAATGAGGGTCGGTTTCAGTCTCTGATAGATCTCTCCTGCCTCAACCACCGCGCCGCAGACCCCTCGGGAAGAGATGGTCGCTCCGCTCAGTGCGTCGATCTGGCCGCCGTCGGCCTTCACCTTAAACGGCTCTGCTATGGACGCCCCCTTGAACTGGGCTCCAAATTCAGGTTCGGTCTTGGTCCGCGATCCCACGCCGGGGGTCTCGCTGTGGGTGGTGACTCCGATACCGATGATCTGGTCTGTTTCGAGGTCCACGCCCACAATGACGCCCATCACGCCCCCGAAGCCCTTTCCAAAGGTCTCAAACGCGACGGCGTTGGGCCTCCCCTCAAATTTTCCAATGAAAAAATTCATTTCCTCGGCCTCATTCATAAGCTGCAGACGATCCGTGAGGGGGTCGTTGGAGCAGCCTTCCATGATCTGCTTGATGGTGGGGCCTTTGACGAACTTGAGCTGCTGATATTCGATCCTGTCCTTGGTGACGTTTTGAATGGCGGCGAGGACGCCGCCCGACAGGCAGCTGAACACCACAACCGCTAAAAAAAGCCTCAGCATTTCACGCATGGTTCATCCCCCCTCCCAATGCCTTGGGCCGTATCTTGTCTATGAGCGGGTTGGCGACATTCATCATGAGGATGGCAAAAACGGCGCCGTCCACGAACGCGCCGATATTCCGGATAAGGACCGTGAGAAAGCCGGCACATGCCCCGTATATCAACATGGGGATGAAGTTCACGGGAGACGACGAATCTTCGGTGGCCAGAAAAAAGGCGCCGATCAGGGTGTATCCGGTCAGGAGATGGAACAAGGGCCCTGCATAAGTGTCCGGTTTTGCCAGGTTGAAAAGGAGCGCGGTCACAAAGACCCCTGCCAGAAACGAGAGGGATATCTCCCAGCGGATCATTCCCCGAAGGATCAGATAGAGCCCCCCGGCGATAAGGCCGAGACCGAATGTGGCGCCGATGGCCCCGGAAGATTGCCCCATGAAGAGCCCGGCGACCGTGTAATCCGAAACTGTCGACATCCCGAAATGCTTGAGGGCGGCCAGTGGATACACCATACAAAACCCGAGGTCGTAGTCCACGAGGGCCTCGTCAAAATCCAGGAGGCCTTTCCATGAGAGAAAGATAATGGCAATGGCGACGAGGGCGGGGTTCAGCGGATTGCACCCGATCCCTCCATAAATCTGTTTGCCCACCACGATGGCGAGAAAGGCACCTAACACCACGACCCACCAGGGGGCGGTTGCCGGGAGGAGCATGGCAACGAGGAGGCCTATGAGAGCGGCGCTGCCGTCACCGATGCTCACCGACCGTTTCATCACGAAGTTCATGAAAAGCTCCCATATCATGGCTGCGGAAACAGAAAGGGCCACCACCCCGAGGGCGGGCGCCCCATACTGATAGATGCCCATGACGACCGCAGGGAGGGCGGCCATCATGATATGATAGTTCTTCACTGAAAGCCTGCTTCCATTGTGCCAGTATGGGGCGTGCGAACTGACAAAGAGGGTTGGGCTATCCATTGGATTCCTCCAGGTATCCTGTTAACGCAAGTTCGTGTTTCCCAAGCATGATGTAATGAAATATGGGGATTCGCATGATACATACATAGGAGCAGAGGCCGCATTCGACGCACGAAAGGAGGTCGTATTGCCGGGCCGCCTCTTCGTACAGGCCGTTTTCGAGAAGGCGGATGAGCATGTTGACAGGCAACCGGGCAGGGCAGGCCCTGATGCACTCTCCGCAGTTAATGCACGGCTCGCTGGACGGAGAAATGACCTGGGTCTTGTCCTGCACCAAAATGGCATCCGTATCCGGACCGATGGGCATCTCCGTGGAGTAGATCCCCCTGCCCGACATGGGACCGCCGAAGACGAGGCGATCTCCTTCCGTCACGGTGATATGGAGGGCGTCCAGGATGTGGCGGACCGGCGTTCCCATGCGGGCGCGGACCCCGATGGGTCGGTTTCCCTTGTCAATGACCGTCAGCACCTTGGAGATGGGCGGCTTTGCCTCGGCAAAGGCCTGTCCCAGGGCGATCACCGACTCAACCCTGACAACGCCTGCATCCAGATCCTCCAGACGCCCGGATGCCGGCGCCGTGATGCCGAGGACCTGTTTGATCAGGAGCCTGGGGATGGCATGGGGATATACCGGATCGATGACCTTGACCTCGACCCCGCCCTTTTCTGCCTCAGACCGGAGGGAAGGGGGGACGGCAACGATCACCTGGTTGGGGCCTGTGATCTTCTGCAGAGAGTCGATCCCGTGGGCCAGATGTTCGGCTCCCTTCTTTAGACTCAGCTGGTTCGTGACAATCAGCAGGTCTTGGTCAAGGCCGCTGACAAGGATCGTACGGAGGGGACTTTTTTTGCGGATGAGGTGTCTCAAGTCAGATATCCCGGGGAGGCCCGAGAAGAAGGAGAGGACATTTTCGGATTCCGGTTTCATCCCGGTCTGTTCGAATTCAGCGTCCCAGTTGTCTCTCTCACCGGCCTGAATGGAAAACGAGACAAAAGACTGATCAAAATATCCGGTTTCAAAGGATATATCGGTGATCACGCCTGTCGCAGGTGCGGTCAGACAGGCCTCCATGCCTGAAAAAGGCCTCAACTTCTGGCCGGTTTTGACCTCGTTGCCGATCGAGACCGTGAGATCCTGCATGTCCTCCTTTGTGCAGTTGAGGGAAAGGAACAGCCTGTCCGAGGGAGGGATTTCTTGGATATCATGCCCGATGTCATCAATCCCTGTGTAGGTTAGTTTAGGTTTCGTCAGACCGAAAAACGGTTTTTTCATTATTCTGCCTCCTGCCCCAATCCCTGAACCGCAGATTCCTTAATCCCTAAAATTTCTCAATACCTCAATTCCCGATCCCCTAATTCCCCATGGCATGGCACGCTGCACAATCCACCGGACCCCCGCCATCGCTGTGACAGCCCTTGCACTGGGTATGAAAGGCATCGGATCGCTTCGGGGCGTCATCGCTGTCGGCGGTATGACATTGTGCACACGAAGCGGGCTTATCCCCTTCATTATCGAGATCATGGTGGCAGTCTGCACAGGAAAGGCCGTACCCGGATTCGGACAGATGCTCCTTATGATCAAACAGGACATTCCCGCCGGTATTCTTAAACATGATTCTTATCGGCTGCTCGGGAGCCTTCTTCGCGAAGGCCGTATAGCAGATGACCCCTACCACCAGTAAAATGGCTGCAAGGGAGTAAGCGATCATTCGTTCCGTTTTAACTTCCATTGTCCTGCTTCCTCAATGCTGTGGGTTTTTTCTGAGAGGTCCCCTGGCGGACAAAAACAGACAGTATGTCAAACCAGTTGGTTTACGTGCGGTTCATGGTCAGCGGATCCCCTCCATCCAGTAGAATCGAATTGATGGAATATGCCTTGAAGTTGAACAGGTCAGGGTGAAGATTTCGGTTGGAGGTGCTTCATCTTGTTACCCCGCGAAAAAAGAGGTCCATAATGTGGGAACACAGGATGCATGCCCTCCCTTTACAGAAAATGGAGGACATTTGTCAAGGAAGTTTTTGAATGCGGTTCATCTTTATCCTGTCGAGTGGCGGTCATGGATTGACAGACCCTCGAATCTCTGTTAGAGACGGACCCTGTTGAAAAACATTTCCCTATCTGGTACCATTCCCCGCAAATGAAGGAATTAGCCGCCGCAATTGACCTGGGCAGCCATACCGCGAGACTCCTGATTGCCCAACGGTCGGAATCGTCGCCGTGGGGATGGACGCCTCTGGTCAGGCGGCGGGCCTATATCCGTCTTGCCGACGATTCCGGGCCAGAAGGCGAAAGGGAAATAGGCACGGAGGCGACGGCACGGGCACTGGACGTGCTGCGTAACTTTTCAAGGCTGATCGCCGATTACAGCGTCCGCCGGGTTCATGCCGTGGCAACCGGCATTATCAGGGATGCGATCCATGGCGACCGGTTTCTGAATTGTCTTTCCGAGACGACCGGCATCTCCATCGCGCTGATATCAGGGGAAAGAGAGGCCTTGCTCAGCGGCAGGGGGGCGTGCGCCGCCCTGAGTATCCATGGTGATGCGCTTGTCTTTGACCTTGGGGGCGGTACCACGGAGTTCCTGCGAAATATGGGCGGGGAGACAACGGGAGTGTCCCTGGCCCTCGGTTCGGCCGTCTTGACAAACAGATTCATCCGATCCGATCCACCGGCCGTGGGCGATCTGGACGCTCTATCGATAGAGATCGAACAGTGCCTTAGACCTGTGGCCTCAGATATCGCAGGGGTCCCTCTGGTCGTGGGAACCGGGGGGAGCGTCACTACCCTTGCCGCCATGGTTCACGGGATTGCCGGGAAGGACATACTGCCGGAAAGGGTGAATGGATTGACGGTGACACTCTCTCAATTGGAGAGATCCCTCGCACAGATGAAAAACCTGAGGACTGCGGAGCGGGTGGCGCGTCTTGGATTGGATCCGGACCGTGCTGATGTGATCGTGGCCGGAGCCCTTGTGATCATAGGGATCCTGCGCGTTATGGGGATATCCGAGCTGATGGCCAGCATGTCCGACCTGTTGGAAGGGCTCTTGATCGTCCCTTGACGATTGGATACCATGCGGATGCATCCGACGCCTTTATTGAATGGGACATTTTGGGGTTTTTACGTATTACGGTAACCTTCATCCCACGCTTCCAACCTGGGGTGAAGCCCCCAGTTTCTTGACGAATAAAAACATTTAACGGAATCCAAAAGGAGCACGACATGAGCAAAAAGGATATTCGGTTCGGCTATACATTCGATGATTTAATCCTGGTTCCGGAACGCTCTTCGGTGTTGCCGGCCGAGGTGGATGTCAAGACGCAATTGTCGCGCAATATCTCCCTGAATATCCCCATTGTCAGTGCGGCAATGGATACGGTAACGGAGTCTCAAACCGCCATTACCATCGCCCGGCAGGGGGGTATCGGGTTTATCCACAAGAATATGAGCATCGAGCGACAGGCCCTTGAAGTTGAAAAGGTGAAAAAATCAGAGAGCGGCATGATTGTCGACCCTATTACCATCGAGCCGGAGCGGAAGATCCAGGATGTCATCGACATCATGAGCAAGTATAAGATTTCAGGGGTGCCGGTCGTGAAAGGGGAGAACCTGGTCGGCATTATCACCAACAGGGACCTGAGATTTGAGACCAACCTGGACCAGTCGGTTGAATCGGTCATGACAAAGGAGAACCTTGTCACGGCCAAAGTCGGTATTACTTTGGAGGAATCCAAGGCGATTCTTCACGAGCGGCGGATCGAAAAACTCCTGGTGGTTGACGACAACGGCAAGCTGGAAGGCTTGATTACCATAAAGGATATCGAGAAGATCAAGAAGTATCCCCATGCCTGCAAGGATGATCTCGGCCGTCTGAGGGTGGGGGCCGCGGTAGGCGTCGGGCCCGATATGGAAGCGCGGATTGAGGGTCTTCGAAAGGCCTCGGCGGATGTGGTGGTCATCGACACGGCCCACGGTCATTCGGAAATGGTGCTCAGGGCCGTGAAAACGGCGAGGAGCACCTTTCCAGGTCTGGAGCTGATTGCGGGAAATGTGGCCACGGCCAGGGGGGCCCAGGCCCTTATCGATGCGGGGGCGGACGGCGTCAAGGTGGGGGTAGGCCCCGGTTCCATCTGCACCACCCGGGTGGTTGCGGGGGTGGGCGTTCCTCAGATGACGGCCATTATGGACTGCGCCCGACAGATCGGAAAATCGGGAATCCCCGTGATGGCGGATGGGGGCATCAAATTCTCGGGCGATATCACCAAGGCCATGGCCGGAGGGGCCTCCTCGGTCATGATCGGGGGCCTCTTCGCAGGGACGGAGGAAAGCCCTGGAGAGACCATCCTCTTTCAGGGGCGCACTTACAAGGTGTACCGGGGAATGGGCTCCCTGGAGGCCATGAGAGAAGGGAGCCGGGACCGGTATTTTCAGGAGCAGGTGGAGATAGACAAGAAACTGGTCCCGGAAGGGATTGTGGGGAGGGTCCCCTATCGGGGCCTTCTCGCTGATACCATCTACCAGTTGGTGGGAGGATTGAAGGCCGGCATGGGCTATTTAGGGTGCAGCAACATTGCGGAACTCCAGAGAGAACCGGAGTTCATCCAGATCACGGCAGCCGGACTTCACGAGAGCCACGTCCACGACGTCATCATCACCAAGGAGGCACCCAACTACCGGATGGAATAGATCTGGATGCTGGATACTGAGGGCTGGCTCATGGCTGATAGCTGATGTCTGATAAGGGGGGATAAAAACGCTTAACAGCTCAGTAGCTTAACCACTTGTGCCCTGCGCCTAACGCCTAACGCCTGGTGCCTGACGACTTTTTTTTAAACGAGTGATACCCCATGAACACCGACCTTTACACACAGAAGATACTCATCCTGGACTTCGGCTCCCAGTACACTCAGCTCATTGCGAGACGGGTCCGGGAGGCCAAGGTCTACTGCGAGATCCATCCCTTCAACATGCCCCTTGAAGCGATACGAGGCTTTTCTCCAAAGGGGATCATCCTGTCAGGGGGGCCGGCCAGTATCTACGATGATGGCGCCCCTTTTGCCGATGGAAGGATACTCGAACTGAACATCCCCATCCTGGGGATATGCTACGGCATGCAGTACCTCACCCACATCCTGGGAGGGGACGTGGGGAGGTCGGGCGACCGCGAGTACGGCCATGCAACGCTCTCCATTGAAGACAGCGGCGATCTATTCCACGGGCTTGGGAAGGAGGAGGGCCGGACGGTCTGGATGAGCCACGGGGACCGCATCGATCGGATGCCTCAGGGATTTTCGGTCCTTGCACGGAGCAAAAACAGTCCCGTGGCGGCCATGGCCGACGCGGCAAGACGGCTGTTCGGGGTTCAATTTCATCCGGAGGTGGCCCATACCCCGGAGGGATCCAGGATTTTGAGGAATTTCCTCTTCAGGATCTGCGGATGCCAGCCCTCGTGGGATATGGCCTCCTTTGTTCAGGAAACCGTCGGCCTACTGAGAGAGAAGATCGGCCCAGGGCGGGTGATCTGCGGTCTGTCAGGGGGCGTGGATTCATCCGTTACCGCGGTCCTCCTTCACCGGGCCATCGGGGACCAGCTCACCTGTATCCTGGTGGACAACGGACTGATGAGAAGGGATGAGGCCCGCGAGGTCATGGAACTCTTCCAGGAGCATTACGGGATGGACCTCCGTTTGGTGGACGCCTCCGATCACTTTCTGAGCCATTTAAAGGGGATTGTCGATCCGGAAGAAAAGCGAAAGATCATCGGGAGGGAATTCATCGCGATTTTTGAAACAAAGGCCAAGGAACTGGGGGAGGCCCGATATCTGGCCCAGGGAACCCTTTACCCGGATGTCATTGAAAGCGTCTCCTTCAAAGGACCTTCCGCCACCATCAAGAGCCACCACAATGTGGGGGGCCTGCCCGATGTGATGAATCTGGATCTGATCGAACCGCTCAGGGAACTCTTTAAGGATGAGGTCCGGCAGGTGGGTACGGAATTGGGGCTCCCGAGGGACCTCATTATGCGGCAGCCCTTTCCGGGACCGGGCCTTGCCGTGAGGATCCTGGGCGAGATCGACCGGGAGCGGCTCGAAATACTGAGGGCCGCGGATGCCATTGTGATCGAGGAGATCCGGATGGCGGGGCTCTACGAAAAGGTGTGGCAGTCCTTTGCCGTCCTCCTCCCGATCCGTACGGTGGGCGTCATGGGCGATGAACGGACCTATGAGAACGTGATCGCCGTCCGTGTGGTGGACAGCCTGGACGCCATGACCGCAGACTGGTCAAAAATCCCCTATCAGGTCATGGGCCGGATCTCCAACCGGATCATCAACAGCGTCAAGGGCGTCAACCGGGTGGTTTATGACATCTCCTCCAAACCCCCCAGCACCATTGAATGGGAATAGGGGATGGGAAACCGCACATGTTTCGGCTGAACGATTTAATCCTCGTCATCGTCATCTTTTCCTCCATGCTGGCCGGGATACTCCTCCCTGACTGGGCCTCCTTTTTCAGGCCCTTTCCGATCTATCTGATGATGCTCCTCCTCTTCCTGAGCTTTCTGTCCATCAGCATCCGCGACATTCGGGATGTGGTGCGTGACCGGGCCCCCACCCTGGTGTGGCTCTCCTTTTTAAAACTGATCCTGGTCCCTCTGGTTGTCTATCTGGCCTTCAAGGCGGTCTATCCCCCCTATGCCACGGCCGCCCTCTTGATCACAGGGATATCCACCGGGGTAGTGGCGCCGTTCATATCGACCCTCGTCAATGGCAACGCCCACCTCGTGCTGGTGGTGGTGGTCATCTCTTCCCTGCTGGTCCCCTTTACGCTCCCGGCCCTGGTCAAGGTGTTGTTGGGACAGAGCGTTAAGATCTCCCTCGCGGCCATGACGCAGACCCTCTGTATGGTCATTTTCATCCCTATCCTGGCCGTGGAGATACTGAAACGCGTGGCCCCGAGAGTCCTTGCATCCATCCATCGAAGACGCTATCCCCTCTCCCTGGCCATCTTTGCCATGGTCAATTTGGGCGTCTTTTCCATCTACTCGGCGTTCTTCCTTCAGAATCCCGCCACCATCCTCGAGGCCACGTGCGTGGCCGTCGCCCTTGGCGCGATCTACCTGGTGGTGGGGATGGTTGTCCTCCCGAAGGCGCCCGTTGAAGACCGGATCGCCTCTGTGATCATCTTTGGAAACATGAACAATGTCCTGGTCATCGTCTTTGCAGCGGAATTTTTCGGCCCCCTGGAGCCCACCGTGGCGGCCATGTACATGATCCCCTTCTTCGGCCTGATCCTCCCCCTGAGGGGCTATTCGAGGATTGCCCAAGGGTGAGATCTTCCCAGATCAAGAAGGACTCACTCAGAGTCCTGTACCGGATTTGGGGTTTGGCGTTCAGTCCAAGGACCGTCTATCTGATACATTTTGAAGAGAAAAAGGCACGAGAAGGGGGGCAGATAACAAATGGCAGGCGGGCAATGATATTTAGGGCATCAGGCCTCTATAAGGGAAATCTTGTATTTCTTTAAACGGACATCATGCGTCATAAGCGTAAAGCCCTCAACTCTTGCCTGAACCACAAGCATCCTGTCAAAAGGGTCCCTGTGATGTAAAGGAAGGTCACCCACAGCATGCGCGTGCTCAACGGTGATATCCAGCATTTCAAAAGGCTGAGACTCCAACACCTCCTTGAAATTATGTGGAATTTCCAGTTTTCCCAGCGCCGCCTTAATCCTTATCTCCCAGACCACGGCGGCACTGACAAATACCATGTTTTTTCGGTCGGCAATTGCGGCCTGTGCCTTTTTTGAGAGTGCAGGGTCAGCGTTGAGCCACCATAACAGGACATGGGTATCAAGGAGGAGGTTCATTTATCCACCATACCGAAGGCAGCAGCAATGTCCTCAGGCAGTTCGTCAAAATCATCGGCTATCTTGATTTTTCCCTTTAATGCGCCGGGCCGTCGCGGTTGCTCGGTTTGTTCATACCGAACGAGTTTGGCAACCGGTTTCCCCGCCTTGCCAATGACCACCTCTTGTCCGGCCATGACCTTCTCAACCAGGGCCGACAACTGGGCCTTTGCCTGTGAAATATTGGTTATCAGCATTGCGATCACCTCCTGATATATCAGTTTGATCAGGTTTGATCAGAAAGTCAATATCTTTATCTCATACCGCTTTAAGGATTTAACCAATTGGTTTCAATCCTAAAAATGTCACTTTGAAGGCAGTACCCTTATCGACGGCCGACGTCATCTCGATCGTCCCGTCATAGAGTTGCACCAGCCGCCTCACCACCCCCAGGCCCAGGCCGGTACCGGTGGTGGGTTTGGTGGAATAGAAGGGCTCGAAGATTTCGCCGAGATTTTCTTCGGGTATCCCGGGACCGGTGTCGGTTACAGTTATGACAAGAAGGCTGCCGGTCTCGTTCTCCTTCGTCTCAACCTTGACCTTGATCTCTTTTGACCGGCCTGAATCGATCTCTTCCAGCGCGTCTCTGGCATTCAGGATCAGGTTGCTGAAGATGGAGTTGATATGGGTCTCATCCGCTTTCACCACTGCAGACTCCTGGCCTTCCAACGAATAGCTGATCCCGAGCCGTTCAAAGTCCTGACGATACCGGTCGCCGTAACTCTTGAGCAGAGGGACAATATCGACCGTTTCACTCCCTGGTTTCAACTCTGACATCCGGGCATAATCCCGGATCTGGGTGGTGATGGACAGTCCCCGATCCAGGTCGCTGGAAACCCCGGCGTGGACTTGAGACAAATGGTCCGCGATCTCGGCGATGGTTTTCAGCTCCGGCAGGAGGAGCGTCGCAATCTCGCCCCTCGGGATATTGTATTTCTCGTGGATTACGGAAATGTTCTTGAGGAGGTTGGTGGCCGACTCTTTCAGGATTTCAGCAGAAGGCTTACCCTGACCCTTGTAATTGAGCGTGGTCTTGAACTCGAGTTGAGCACCTGTCAGGGCATTTCGCATCTCATGCGCGAAACCGCCGGTGATTCGGTGTTCAAGAACGCGCTTCTCAGCCTCGATGAGTTGGGCCTGGGTCTCACGAAGTTCTTTTGTGCGTTCCTCAACCATGGACTCGAGATCGTTTGCGTAGCGCTTAAGGTCTTCGTGCGCCTTCTCAAGATTTTCCTTTGCAGCTATAAGTTCCTGTTTTTGGGCTATATTTATCTCAAGTTCTTCCTCCAGATTCTGAATCAATGCCGTCGGGTCCCGAAACTTGGAAACCGTAGACCTCACCATCGATTTGAACAACTTCCCTTTTTGTTGCCATTGAATGTCGAAACGGCAATAGGGGGCACCAAATATCTGCCCCTTTTTCAGTGTCATCCTGTCGCTGACCCTGATTTCTCTGGTGATAAGCATGCCATGGGGCGCATCGCCAGAGGCGGAATCGTTTTTGTCCTCAAAAAATGTAAAGCCTTTGTTCGTAAAGATGGCATCTTTTCTGTCTCGCTTTAACATGGGGTTCATTCGCTGAAGCTTGTCCAGCGATCTCTGAGCTTCCTCGACGCCTATGGCCACCGGAACGGCAAATTCCTGACCATTGAAAAGTGCATGACCGTTCTCGTAGCTGAGTGCGTGTCCCATAAATGCATAGTCCCTGAAGACCTCATCCAGGCTGAACCGGCACAACTCCTCTTCAATCTCCATGGGCGGCAAACCCCAAAACGCGGGGATACCCGCAATATTCCCTCGATTCCAGGCGCACTGATCGAATATCCATGCCCCGTCATACTTTTTTTTCTTGTAGTGAATCACCACAACGGCCCGATCCTGCTTTACGTTGTAGACCACCATTTCAAAAAGGTCGGCGAATTTTCGGTTGAATCGAGGCAGGAACTTTACACTTTCCTCCACGTTGCCAAGAGACTGCCCAATGTCCAGTAATACCCCGTAACTCCTTAGCCTTGGGGCCTCTTTGCCGATGTCATAAAAAATCATCGGGTCTTTTTCGCCTAAGATTTCCTTGACCGTGCTAAAAATGATGGTACCTGTAGGCAGGTCTATGTATTCTCGCCGGTTTGTCAGGAAGTTTCTTTCGAGACCGGTACGTTTGCAGATGAGGGAAGTATCCAGGCCTCGCTCGTCGAGATAGGCAAACATGGCTGCAAAATTGATCCCGCAGATATCCTTGTCAAATGGTTCTTCATCCATCTGTTTTGGGCCGCTCCTCAATCAATTGCTACGATTTGGCAAACAACGGCTTTTAACAACCGCTCAAGGCAATCGCGACAGCCACTGAAATGCCGGCGCCACCAGGATTTTCTGGGCTTCATTGGAGAAGTGTCTGAAGCCCTCGCTCTCCTCAGTCAGCTGGACCGCAGGAATGCGGAGCGTGTTCTGGAACCTTCTTAGCACTGAAGAAGGTCTGACATCTGACAGCTTCGCTTCGATCAAGATAACCGCCTCACCGCCTTGGGCAATCAGGAAATCCACCTCCTGTTGATCCCGATTCTTAATGAAATGAAGAGAGAAAGAACCATAGCCCAACTCATTCCAGTTGGAAACCGCCCGCCACAATTCAAGAGCGACCATGTTTTCAAAACGCGCTGATGGCTCCTTGATTTGCGGGGCGTCCCAGAGATAAAACTTCCGCTCTTTACGGATCGCCCGTGCTATCTTCTTGGTAAAGGGGCCGATGCTGAAGGTCAGAAAGAACCGCTCCAGCACGGACAGCCAGTTTTGGATCGAATTGTACGAAACCCCCAAGTCACGGGCCAGGGATGGAATGGAGAGGGGATTTCCCACCCTGGAGGGTAACATCATATACAGCGTTTCCATATCGACAATGGATTTAATGCCTGTCAAGTCACGGATATCCTCCCGGATAATCTGCTGACCATAGGCGTTTGTCCACCGGTTGTAGATCTGCTTTCGGCCCGAAAGTAAAGGCTCCGGGAAACCGCTCAGTTCTGAAAGGGCCTCCCACTGATCGCTTAACGCCTCGCCCCCCTCCATGTCCAATTTGAGGGGATCGGCCAGAAAGCCATCCATGGAGCGATTCGCTTTGCCCATTTCCGCGATGGTGAACGGCCACAGGTGAAATAGAAAATAGCGTCCAGCCAGGGAATCGCCGCCTTTCTGATAGATATCCAGTCTACCGCTGCCTGAAATCAAGAACAGGTACTCATTAGAAAATCGGTCGTAAACCCCTTTTAGATAGTTCTTCCACCCCTTGTATTTGTGAATCTCGTCCAAAACGATGAGCGGTTTGGAAGGATCTTTACGGTTCAACGATTCAAAAAAAGTAGGATTATCCATGAATTCTCTTCTATGTTCCTGGATATCCCAGTTGAAGTATAGCGAATTGGTAAAAGATTGAGATATGAATTGGGCGAGAGTGGTCTTTCCCACTTGGCGGGGTCCGGCGAGGAGTATCATGGGTTTGGACGCCGCCAGCTCCTGCCACATCTTCTCATATAACGGCCTGCGTTCCATCCTGGCAATATTTCATCTAATGTCAATATTGTCAAGGCAATTTTTCACTGGCATTCAACATTGCCAGAGAGCTTCTGGTTTTCTTCGCAAAGCAATTCCAAAACAGACATCGAACGCTACAATGCATCATAATTGACCTATATGCCATTTGGTCTCCAATTCAGGACATGGGAAAAGGTGCTCCCTTGGTTCAGAAAACCTTTGCCCGGATTGCCAAATGTGTGTGAGGCTCCCATGTTCGGCACGGAACCATAGGCGCTGACTCTTCTTGTGGTCTCGGCATGGTATCCCAATGCCACGGACCTTTTCCCTATGGTTCCACAACTTCCCAATATCCCCCCTTTGCAGGCCCTATTCGCCGCACCCAGCCCATCTCCTTGAGAACCTTCAGATGACGCTGCACGGTTTTTCGATTCCTTTGAGTTTGAACGGCCATTTCATTGTAGGTAATCCTGGGATCGCTCCTGATCAGGTCAAGGAGTTGCCCCTGAAACGCGTTTTCAGGGACATTTCCAGGGGCAACTCTCTTGATTCTGGCCGTTTCCAGGGGCAATTTCTGTTTTTCAGAGACATCTTCAGGGACATTTTTGGTTGCAGTCCCTTTTCTGATCACTGTTTTCAAGTAATCTTCAGATGCCTCAAAGACGGGGTCTATACCGGTAAATTGCCGGGTCAATTACACCACCTTGAAGGTTGGCCATACCCACGGCCTCTTTGGCAAGCTGTTCAGGACGGATATCATCCCGTTTGAACTCAACGCTTGAGTTTTCACCGGAGTCGATAAGTTTATGGATCTCTTCTTTGGTCATGTGTTGTTGTCACCTTTCTGCCGGCTTATCCATTAGTTCACCCCTATACCGGCCAGATCCACCGGCGTTGCAAGAGATGTTCTGCCGAAAACCTCAGTATCCATGCACATTTTTCCTGGAAGTTGACCCAGACGCCTTTACGGCCTTGGTTTATGAGGTCATCTATGGTCCAAGGTTCCTGGAGATGAGTAGAACTATGGCCCTGCGATCACCAGGTTGTCTCTGCCGCGGTAGTAGCGATCCGAAGTTTCATAGATCTTTGAAAAACCAGCTTTTCTTATCATATCAACGAGCTCATCGAGGCTGCATTTCAAAAAGGTGCCGTCCGCATGCTTGATATCGAAGAACCTGTTCGCCAATTTTCCTGATAGCTGCAAAAAGCCCAAGGTTATCGTTTTTTTAGGCCTGAGTGATGGGATTAGAATCTTCAACATCTGAGACCATTACACCGGCATCTAACATCTCACTTTCATGTATTTCCCCAGGCAATGAAATAGGATCCTGCGAAATATTCCTCTTTTTTGAGATTGCTCAGTTCTTGCTTCATGAGATTGAAAACGAGATTCGCATTTTTGTGTCCTTGCCAAGTTCCGCCAAAGGGCTTTGAAAGGAGTACGCTAATAGGATTGAAGACACCGAGCAGGCCTCTTGCCAGTTGCATATCTGCGACGATTACCCCTCCCCCAGGACGGACAGATTCGCATAGATTACGATATGCCTTTTCCCAATTCGGAATCAATGACAGGCCAAGGGTACATATGCCAAAATCACATAAATTGGCGAGCCACTTCGCAGGGATGAACTTCGAAACATCCTGTTGAAGAAGGTTGATGTTGGTCCACCCGTTTTTTTTGCACCGCTCTTCTGCGATGGCGAGCATTTCCCCGGAGAAGTCAATTCCCGTTATAAATCCTTCAGCTCCAATTCGCTCTTGAATAAAAGGGAAATCCATGCCGCTGCCACAACAGAAAACAACAATACGATCGCCTCTTTTCATAAGACTTTTTTCAACAGCAATGCGCTTTGTCTTGACAAAATGGGTTGTCCTGAGATCATATTTTGTGGCTAACTCTTTGTAGATTAGATGAACTTTCCGATCAAATGCTTGCCTTGTCACGGTTGACCTCCTTGACGAGACGACGCATCTGCTTCCAGTCGCCACAATAAAAAGCCTTCGCGCTCTGGTCCCGGAGCTCTCTGTCGGTTAAGCCGGCGTGCTTCGCCAACAATGCAGTTTCGTCCGTTACATCTGTGAGAATACCCCTTTCCTCCAGCATCCGAACAATTTCACCTGTCTCAGCGGCATACTGGAGAAATTCTTTGTTATCGATTTTGACCGGCAAAGGATCCCAAAACTGTGGTGGAAATAGGGTTTTTATCTTGTAGGAAATTACGGTTTTGGGGTAACTCACAGGGTCCAGATCAAATCCAAACTTCTTGTATTCTCTGTACCACGTACTGTTTGGGTAGACGCCTGCAAATTGAACCGGGGCAGACTGCACACAGCATCGATCTAATAGGTTCACTGTATCAGCCATTGTCTCATCAGTGTCACCAGGAGCAGGATAGATAATACTGGCCACGGTATATATTCCGGCGCTCGAAGATCTTTTTAGCACGTCCTCAATATCTTCGACCTTCGTCTTTTTTCCCAAGGTCGTACTAAGCATCCGTTGGTTTCCGGATTCGACACCAAAAAAGAGGGCATATAAACCGGCTTTCGTAAGTAATTCGAGATCTACATTTTTAAAAGCAGAGATGTGACTGAACGCTGTAAATTCAACGCCTACCCCTTTTTGAATGATGGACTCAGAGATGCTCTCGAGAAGGTTACCGGGTGTCATTTGTCCCCCGAACCGAATCAGTCTCGTACCGAAAGCTTTTTTGACGCGCTCAATCTCTTCAAGGACTCTATGGGCTGACTTACTTCTCCACCTGCTCGGCACTTTAGCGGATTCGATACAAAAGGGGCATTTGAAATGACATCTTCTGCTTTCATCAATCACAATCATATTAAATTTTTGATCGTCACCTGTAGCAGGATATATATCTCGATCATAGATAGGAAATGGGAGGGTATCTAAGTCCTGAGTCACTACATGTTCAGTTCGAACAATATGGTCACCCTTGAGGTAAAGCAAATTTGGCACACTGTCTATACTGGATTTCCCATCAACATACTCGGCAAAAGCCGATACAGTTTCTTCTCCCTCATCATAGCAGGCAAAATCAATTCCAATGTTCTTTTTAAGAAATATCTCAGCAAAAGGTTGAATAAGGGATCCTCCAACTATTATAGGCATATCTCTAAAATGCTCTTTGATGGCCCTTGCAATCTTAAGCAATCCCTCATGCCCATCTCCTGCCCAAGTCTTGAACCCGACAAAATCGGCTCCGATCCTGGAGATGGTCTCGACAACCTCTCGTCCAATTTTAATCAATTCCTCATGTCTGAAGTCACTGATTTCTTGGTCCAGCTGACCCAGAAAAGTGATTTGGTTATCAGACAACGTAGAGGACATTCTGCTGTTGAAGATTTCTGATAATTGTTCTACAGCGTCATTGGGAAAGCTGCGCCGTAGCATCTCAACGGTTCCATAATCTAATATGTAGGCATCATGGCCACGTGAAATGAGAGCACCCGCAAGGCTGGCGAGACCATTATCCGGGATAAAGGTGGTCGGATTAATCGGCACTCCTGGATAACTAATCAATAATGCTTTTGCCATTTCTCACTCCAAAAAATTTCAAAGCCTGCCTGTTTCAAACCACGTTTTGTAAGGTTCGGCAACTTCTGATATTTTTAAAAGCATTGGGAAATCAAACATTTTGTAGTTTTCATAATAAACAGGTTCTCCAATAAACCTGAAGTTCATCTTTGAATACATCTTCAGTAACCTGGGAAGGACGGCTCCTTGCGTTTCGTAACTGAATTTATCCCAGCCCTTATCATAATATACACCATTTTTGGTCTTAAGCGTCACAGCTCTCTCATTGTCGTATAGACCGTCATTGAGAATCTTTTGAAAAACTGCGCCTGCAATTCTTGGGTCCCGTATTTCGGAGGCTGCAAGAATCACAGCGTACTCACTACTTGCACTGCACGATGTCAATTCTCTGTAAATCTCTCCCCAAATCATGGGGCCGATTCTTCTATTCTGGAATTCAGGTAAGACTGTTGCATTTCTGACCTGAACCAAGTCCGTGTCGACAGTTGCTAAATTGCTAATGTCATAAAATTCCTCAATAGGCAGGCCACAAATGGTTCCATATTTTTGGGCGAAATCCTCATCTCTTCTGTTGATTGAAGTTGTTCCGATAATCTGTCGATCGGAGACGGCAACAAAAATTTCGGCCTTCTCTTCATAGGGGTTATTGCCGATTATCTCAATCCCTTTTTCGTAGGGAAGTCCCAAATGTTCTTCTGAAAAAACAGTATTCTGAACCTCAAGGGCGCTGGCACGTTCTTCGGGGGTTCTCGCCAGTGTTACAAACGCTCCGGATCTATTTGAAAATCGTAAGTAATTAATGTTCTTGAATAAATTAGTTCCATAGGGTTTCAACATATAAAAGTCTATACATTTATGATTGATACCTTCGATTGCCACTTCAATGTCTGAATAAGCAGTCAAAAGGATTTTTCCGGCCTCTTCTTTAATTTTCTTTAGAAACTCGATGCCTTTCATGCCCGGCATCCTCTGATCAACGATATAGATGCTGACCACTCGTCCCTCGGAATGAAGCGTCTCCCTCACCTCCAGGGCTTCTTCTGCACTTTCACAGATTTCGATATCATAGAGATCCCCATATTCAGAGGAAAGGTCTCTTGTCAGTGACTGCAAAATCTGGAGTTCATCATCCACACACATTATCACCGGTTTATCCAATATGCTCACTCCCTTGATTGGCGGCGTCATTAGTGTTGAGCCGTTTTGGCAAAAGAACTTCAAAGGTGGTCTTGCCGGGCTTTGAGTAGGCCTTGATCGTACCATTATGTTCATCGATAATCCGGTAACAGATACTCAATCCAAGACCGGTGCCCTCTCCCTGATCTTTGGTGGTGAAGAAGGGATCGAAGATCCTATTCAGAATGGCATTAGGAATTCCAGGGCCTGAATCCGTAATACGAACGCCCACATGCTCCGGTTTTTGATAGATTGAGACTTTAAGCTTGCCCTTCCCGCCCATTGCCTGTATAGCGTTATGAATGAGGTTTGTCCAGACCTGTGCCAATTCCGCAGGGTAACACGTGATCAGAGGTACATCGCCGTAATCTCTGACAACTTCCACACCATACTTCAATTCATTGTGCAGCATCGTGAGGGTATCTTCGATGCCCTGCTTGATGTCAACTTCTCCTTGCGGATTACGGTCCAAATGCGAATAGCGCCGCAGTGATTCTGTAATGGTGATTATTCTCTCAGCGCTGATCTTCATCATGTGGATGATAGATGCTATATCGTAATGGTCCTTCAGGTATTCAATAAGTGTTTGGATATGTTCCCTTGATTCATCTACCAGAATCGCAGTGATATCATTTATAGTAAAGCCTGTTTGGGCTAAAGACCGCGCTGTCAGCTTTAGATCAGTCACCCCCAGACTCTTCAACGATGCCTCAAGTTCTCTGGCCCTCCCTCTAAGCTCCTTGGTGCTCGGTGGGTTTTCTCTAAGTCCTCTCTCATAGGCCAACACACTCATTTGCCTTAGAGATGAGCTTTTATCATTGTCCAAAAGAATATCTGCGATTCTCTCTCTCGACACCTCATATGTATTAATCGCCGCTACGAGTTGATCGGTGCCTCTTTTGAAGGCCACGGCGGGGTTATTGATCTCATGAGCAATGCCTGCGGCAAGCCGGCCGACACTTGCCATCTTCTCACTCTGGATGAGACTAACCTGGGCCCCCTTTAACTCCTCCATCGCATCTTTGAGTTCCGCCGTGCGTTCTTCGACCTTCTTTTCAAGATCTTGTTTGTATGCCTCATTTTCAAGAATGAGCTGGTATTTGGTGACGGCGTTCCCTATTAGGTTATCCAGAAACGTGATGTCCTGACCTTTATCCACGTACCCTTCGGGCTTGTATTTGTTGATGACGTCCTGAAGGTCATGCTCGGACTGAAAGGCGGTGTAGAAGATGATGGGGACATTGGGGGATTTGGCCTTGAGTTTGGGGTAGGTGGAAAACCCGTTCAGTTCCTTCATCTTCACATCCAGGATCACGCAATGAACGTCATCTGACAGGGCTTCGACGCCCTTCTTGCCGCTCTCAGCGGTCAGGACATGGTATTGGTGGAAAAAGACCCGGGAGAGACCCCGGCGGATGGATTCGTCATCATCGATGACCAGTATGGGGACTTTGGGCTGCTCCTCTGAAGGCGCTTCTTGATCAGATTCGAATTGTCTGAGAAGATCGGTGAATTCAGTCATGGTTCACCCCGCATTCAGCCACCTTCATGAAATGAAAGAGAAAGAAATTACGTGGGGCAGATCCACACGGATGGAGTTGGACAAAAAGAAGGAATTTACACAACGGATTATTGTTGCCGGTGATCTGGCTGCAGGAAGGGCATCCATGCTTTTCCTCCAAGCGGTGGTCAACGGGATCGAAGGAATAGGGTCCAAAATCCGGAAAAAGGGACTCTTAGAAGTATGTCTGAATGATCAACCATAATCAAAGTCAGAATAGATCCTATTCAATCAAGCCCCGGTTGTCAAGAAAATCATCCATTATCCAAAGATCTCGGCAAGGTACGATGAAAAGACAAAAAATATCAGGTTTGATATCATTCCAGGGAGTTAAAAAAACTGAATTTGACACCTTGAGGAACAAGCCGTATAGTCACTTTTCTGATAACACCAGGCAGAAACCTGGACTTAGGGAGACGGGGGTGTTTCCCTGCGACACGACCTTTGAAAAAGGGAGCAGACAGGATGGATACGAAACGTCTTTTTGAAGCGGGTCATGGGAACAAGGCATTTCTGGCTTTTGTTATCTGTCTGGTAATTATGGTAGGTGCGGTTGTTGCGGCGTCCCTGATACAAACGGATTTCGGACGCGTGGCGGTCACCAATGTCACCTATGAGAATTACAACGGCATTCCCATCCGGGCCAAACTTCTGGTCCCTCGAGAGGCTTCACCGGATCATCGCGTTCCGGGAGTCGTGTACATCCACGGCTACCAGAACAACCGGGAGACGGGCGACGCCTATTGCATCGAACTGGCCAAAAGGGGGTTTGCCGTACTCAACATCGATGCCATCGGCAGGGGCAATTCAGGTATTCCCAATGACCCAAAGGATCCTGATTTTGACGAAAGCTTTGGCGGCCTCACGTCCCTGAACTATCTAAAGTCTCTACCCTTTGTGAATGCCGAATCAATCGGCATGATGGGACATAGCCTGGGGGCTGAGATGGCCTACGAGGTGGCCCTGGCGGATCCGACCGTCAAGGCACTGGTCATCACCGGCTTCGCCTACACACTGGATGCCACCCTGACGCGTCCCAGGAACATGCTGATGATCCTGGGGAAATGGGATGAATTCCGAAAGCGGATGACAGGGACCCGGCATTTTGAAGCGGAATGGATGCGCACGCCCCAGACAGAAAAGGTCTTCCCGGTCAAGGACCCGGAATTCGGAAAGACGTACGGGAACTTCAGTGACGGAACGGCGCGGCGGGTCTTTGTGCCCCGTACCATTCACTTCCAGGAATCCCATAGCCACGCGGCCATCGCCGAGACCCTGGCGTGGATGAAACAGGCGCTTCATCCCCCGGACCGATACTGGATCGACCCGGACAGGCAGACCTGGCAGGCCAAGGAGTGGGCCACGTTGATCGCCATGCTCTCCTGCTTTGCCTCGCTTCTCCCCTTAGGCCTTATGCTGCTCAGGACACGGTTTTTCAGCCCCCTTCAAGGTCCTGTTTCCGGATCATACGCCTGCTCCGGCAAGACCTATTTCAAGTTCGTCGGGCTCAACGGGTTGCTCATGTGGCTCTTTCTCCCCCTGATCCTGGTCCTTTTTGCCGTTCATATCTATCTGGCGCCCATCGACCGGGTCTTTCCCATGATGATGGTCAACGGGGTTGTCTGGTGGTTTTTTTGGATCAATATCATCGGCTTTCTGATCTTCCGGCGCTGGTTCAAAAGGCGGGCAGCGAGGGACGGGCTGACGTTGGCGGATCTCGGCATCTCTTACAGGGAAGAGCGGTTTGCGTTGGATGCGACCATGATAGGAAAGACGATTCTCCTGGCCGCCATCCTGTTTGCCTTTGCCTATTTCAGCGAACATGTCCTTGAACAGATCTTTATCGTGGATTTCAGGTTCATCTTCCCCTTTGCCAGCGACCTGACGCCCTACCGGGCCCTCTTGTGCCTCGTATACTTCCCCTTTATCCTGGTGGGCTTTGTCCTAATGGGGATATTTCTGCACGGCCAGCTTCGAAGACCCCGCAAAAGGTCCTGGTTTAATACCTTTGTCGCCTGGTCCTTCACCAACACCTTTGCCCTGGTCGCCCCCCTGATCCTCTTTCTGATGATTCAGTACATACCGCTCTTGACCACCGGCTTCATCCCCCTTGTGGGACCCGGGGGGATGTTTGTCTCATTTGTGATCAACCTGTTTCACATCATCGCTGTTCTAATCATGATGATACCGATCTCCACCTGGTTTTTTCAGATGACAGGGAAGATCTACCTGGGGGCGTTGATCAATGCCTCGCTGGTCACCTGGATGTTTGTCTCGTCACAGGTGATCGCGCCGATACCGGTTTGATTCATAGGCGATCCTGGGTACGCCCATTTTATTGACTCACACGGAGACACAGAGAGACACAGAGAAAAACAAAAATAATCCATTTTACGGCCATAAAATAAAACCCCTCTGTGGCTTCGTGGCTTTGTGTGAGATATTTCGATTGCGGGCATCCGCGTCGGGAGGGATCACTCAGGTTGGAAAAATCTGGAGACGACAGACAGACGCAATTCGATCGAAATCCCTGTCTTCTTTGAACCCTTGCAGGGTTTCCGTAGGGAGCCTCAAGCTTCCCTTTGGGAGAATGAATGCCTTCCGCTGGGTCTATGGAGGAGAGACGCCTCGAGAGGAGACTGGAGGGGATGGCGGCTCGCGTTAATGGCATGGGTCTTGAGTCGGGTGGATCAGGGCTTGATGGTCAGCATCTGCAGGGCCAGTTTGCCTTGAGGCGCACGGACATGGCCCCACACGGGATTGCTGTCAATGACCACCTTCTGCAAAAATCTGAGAAAATTTTTGTAATCTTTCAACACTTTTTGGTATGATATTCTTGTGTTGAATTTTTGGTAGACATCTGAGCGTGAGATAATGAAATGGACCCCGTCTCCAACTTCTACGCAAGAAGCGGAGAATGTTTTGTTGGAGCGCACCTGTTTCATTTATTAGATATCGAGTTTTTCACGCATGATTAAAACCCGGGCACTATCGGGGTGCGGCCCCGGGGCCGACTTGGGGTAGAGAGAAGGATTCATCTACTCCCGGTTTCCCAAGTTGCGGGTGATGAAGTGATAAATTAACTTTTGTCGAAGGAGGCTTGCCGTGCGAAACGCGATCTGCTTGTTGTTTGTGATGGCCCTGGTGATTGCTGGATGTGCGGGAAATGAAACACATCTCAATATGGGTGAAAAAGAAATCGTATTTCCAAATGGAACAGTTTTCGGTGGGGCCTCCAAGGATCAGGCTGCTGCCCTTGCGCAAATCCTGGTTGATTCTCACAATCAACATATGGCGCAGATGCAAAGTTTAAATGATCAACTGCGGGCCTCGTCGGAGCAAAATAGAGAGACAGCCGAAAAGGCACTGAAAATACTTGAAGATCTTTCACGGGCACAAGGGTCGGGCGAGATTACAATCTTCTTTAAATTGGGTTCAGATGATATCACAGACGGATCTTTGGAATATGAACGATTGGTGCGATTTGCAGATTATGTAGCACGCGAAAGTCGCGGCCGTAAAGTGCATTTTGTTACCATCGGCAGCGCCTCGTCTATAGGTAAAACAGATAGAAATGCCATCCTTTCGAAAAAACGTGCTGAGGCGCCAGTGGCAATTATCGATAAGTACCTGATCAACATTCCACATGATTTTTACCAGATCAATGCCGTGGGAGACATGTATAGCCCTCGCAGAGCGGACCTCGAAGTTCACTATCGTTATCAACACGTTAGGATTATTGGATTTTACGAGACCGATCAGCTTCCGCCATTGCCGGCGGGGATATGAATCCGAACGCGGCTACCTTACTCACAACCGGCCACAAACATGAGGTGGGCATTTTATGCTCAGACGCCATATGAATTGCCGAATGTCAATTACCTTGTCGATTTCCTTACCAGGAGTGTAAGCGTTCACAGGTTCCGGGTTCAATGTTTACCGTTACGGACAAGCGAGATAATAGGGGCCCGATCTGAACGTCCGAGAGCATTTTTTTCGCAAGCCTGAGTCGGGGCGAACATCAATTCTGTGCGTTGAAGTGGCCAATTTGGGCCTCTTATAGTCCACAGTTCCCCAACATCGGTTTGAAGGACCTAAACAATGTGGCAGAACCGCATGAAAATGAGGCGGGAATGGTTGATCACACATAGGCATCCCGCCACAGGCGCGCAATGAATTTTTTCCAGGGAAGGATATGGATATCCCCATCCTTTCGAGGAGTGTCTTCAAGACTGACCAGGATATAGTCCTTCAGCAGCGCTTCTTCCCTGATAGCCGTCAATCCCTTGAAGTCCTTTTTTGTGACATTGGCCTTCCCTTTGACCTCGATCGCGGTCTTTCCGTTGATGACAAAATCAACCTCAAAGCCTGAGGTGGACCGCCAGTAACACAGTTCGCATCCGCCCCTGTAATCGCAGTAGGTTTTTATCTCATGGTGTATATAGACCTCGAATGCCTCCCCGAATTCCGGAGACCGCATCTCCAGTCCCCGACGGCCCTGCAGATACCTGGCTACCCCGATATCGAAAAAATAAAATTTGGATGTGGAAATCGGCTTTCGTTTGACAGAATTACGCCATGCGGGGAGATCATCGCCGAGGAACGTGTCCCGCAGGATCTGAAAATACTCCTGAACCGTGGACCTTGGAACCTGTGCATCGCTTGCGATGTTCGTATAGTTGATGATTCTGCCGTTGCACTGGCCTGCTACGGTGAGAAACCGGCTGAATGCAGGTACATTCCGAACAACGGCTTCTGCTGCAATCTCTTCCCTTAGATAGTTCCCTGTGTATGCTTCCAGATCTTCAAACGGTGCATCGGAAAAATAGATCGATGGGATCAGGCCTGAATCAAGGGCCTTGACTAACTGGAAATCTCCCTCCAATTCCGTGAGAGTCAAGGGGTGAAGCCGCCGGGTTCTGGCGCGACCGCCTAACAGATTCACGCCCCTGTTTCTCAACTTCCTTGCGCTGGACCCGGTAAGAAGGAAATGGACCCCCTTTTCTTCGATCAAAGAGTGGACCTCATCAAGCAGAATCGGCAGTTTCTGAATCTCGTCGATGATGACAATAGTTTCATCGTCTGTAATTTCCTGGCGAAGCTGCTGGGGCGCCCGGCTCAGTTTCAGAAATACATCGGTTTGAAGCAGGTTGTAATATCTGTATTCACTTAAGGTATGTTGAATCAAGGATGTCTTTCCTGTCTGACGCGGCCCGAACAGAAAATACGACTTTTTTGGAAGGATCGTCGACAGGTCCAGTTGTCTCTTGATATACATGGGGCGACTCTCCATGATAGCTGCCACATATGCCGGCGTATATTATGATAATTGCCAACTTACCTGTTGATTATCATAAGTGCAAGCATTTTTTTGTGGAATGTGGGGATGGCCTTGACAAAGGGGGGTGAAAAGGCCTTGCGGATAGAAAGCGGATATGCCGGGCAAGGATGTATCCAGGTCTGCGGCCGGCGCCATTGCGACCCGGCACGGGACCCTCGCCTGATCCATGGAGAGCAGCGGCCGGGGGATCAAACTTGAGGGGAGGCGGCGCGCCCGTGCCGTTGACCCGCCTGACGCTTCAGAATTTTGTTTGAAGGCCGATCCTGCAAAGAGTCCGTGACATCGGTGGCGTCCCTCCCCGTAATCTGCCTGTCTTGAATCGACCGATCAGGGCTTGATGCTCAGCATCTGGAGGATCAGGGTCCCCTGCGGCGCCTTGGGGGCCTGGATAAAGGTCGTGTTGGCAGTCTGGTTTTTAAACGACGCATCCCATCCGCCCAGGAGCGTCACGGTCTTGGACCCGTTCAGGGTAATCGACTCGGTGTAAGTCCCTTGCTCGATCCTGATGCAGGTGCCGGTATTGGCAGCGTCGATGGCCGCCTGGATGGTGCTGTAACACGGATTCTGACCCTCGCAGTTCCCATCCCTGCTCACATAAAATATCGTTGCGCAGGCAGTCCTGAAATACACCTCATTCCCATAGGCTGTGCCCCCGGTGTTGGTGGCGTATGCCCTGACATAATACATGGTGCTGGGTGAAAGCCCGGTCATATTCGAGCTGAAGGGCCCGGTCGCATTCACTCCGCCCTCTTGCGTCTTGCTGCCGGCGATGGTCGGCGAGCCGGTGGTGTTCCAGCAGACCCCGTGCTGTGTCGGGTTCGGAGCGCCGAGGTCTGTGATATTGCCATTTCCTGTCGCGGTGGCGGCAGCGATATCTGTGACCGCCTGGGTGGTCACGGTGGGGGTCTGCGCGCTGGTGGAGAAAGAAACCTGGTCGCCGTATACAGTCCCGGCCGTGTTGGTGGCATAGGCCCTGACATAATATGGGGTGTTGGGTGAAAGCCCGGTCATGCTGGAAGTGAAGGCTCCGGTCGCGCTCACGGCTCCGTCTTGGGTCTTGCTGTCGGCGATGGTCGGCGAGCCGGTGGTGTTCCAGCAGACCCCGTGCTGTGTCGGGTTCGGAGCGCCGAGGTCTGTGATATTGCCATTTCCTGTCGCGGTGGCGGCAGCGATATCTGTGACCGCCTGGGTGGTCACGGTGGGGGTCTGGGCGCTGGTGGAGAAAGAAACCTGGTCGCCGTATACAGTCCCGGCCGTGTTGGTGGCATAGGCCCTGACATAATATGGGGTGTTGGGTGAAAGTCCGGTCATGCTGGAAGCGAAGGCCCCGGTCTCGCTGACTGCGCCATCTTCCGTTTTGCTGCCGGCGATGGTCGGATTCCCGGTCGTGTTCCAGCAGACCCCGTGCTGCGTTGGATGGGGCGCGCCAAGGGCCGTGACATTCCCGTTCCCGGTCGCCGTGGTCTCTCCGATATTGCTGACCGCCTGGGTGGTCACCGTGGGGGTGCCAGCTTCCTGCATCACGTAGTATTCGGGGGAGGCGTTCTGGAAATGGATCCAGCCGACCCGTTCGCCCCAGGCATACCCGTCGAACTTATTGGTGCTCGTGCTGATGGTGACCCCGCCATGGGTCGGGTTGAAGTTGACCCAGCCCGCGTTCTCACTCCAGGCATAGCCCGACAGTGCCCCCGTAGCAACGTCGCGGTTCACGCCCCAGTTGGTCGCATTGGTGTTGGCATAAGGGCCGCCTGCGTCCGCACCCAGCTTGATCCACCCGATCCTTTCCGCCCACACATAGCCCACCAGGTAGGTGGACCCCACCGTGGCCTGGCCATTGGTGGCCTTCCAGTTATGCCAGCCCGCGTTCTCGCTCCAGGCATATTTGTAGGTGTCGGAGATGTTGCTCTCGGCCCATGCGGCCTGAACGCCGATAAAGAGAAGACATATCACTCCCATGATTGCTGAAGGTATTATTCTTGGCATATTTTTTTTCATGTCCGTTTCCTCTCAGACCCCGTATTTTCGTCGGCCATTGGCACAGACTCAGCTACCCGCAAAAGACATTTCATCGCTTTACCAACCGTAGTTACGCCTTCAGGCGCACAGAAAAGGCGAGCCATGCATCTTCCTCCGTTGTGCGGCTGAAGCCGCACCTACAAGCAGGGTTGGAAAAACAGCCGAGGGGCAAGGGGACACCCCTCGACCTTTATCCTGTGAAATCCAGGTCCGAAGGACTACTTCACCGGAGCCTGTCAAAGGATGCAAGCATCAAAGCCTCTATTGTCCTCCGCGAACAGGCCACACATAGTATTCGTTGCCCTTACCGGGGCTGTTCTTGTAACCGTTGTACAGGCTCACGAACCACGCGCCGCCCGTAGCGTGCGCGCCCGTCGTACTCGACCAGTAGTAGCCGGAGCTATGCGACTGCACGTCGGCAAAGGCATCTTCCGATGACCACTTGCCCGTTCCAAGTGCATTGGACAAGGCCGGCTCGTAATACCGCCAGTCGATAAGGCTCAGGAGTTCCATCACATTGGGCAGCCGCCACTCGCCGGCAGAAGATTCGTCCGTAAGGCCGCATTGGCCGCTCTGAAGCGCGTTACAGAAGGCAAGTGCGTTGTCCCACGTCTTCGTACCGTCGCAGTTGGCGTTCTTCAGCCAAATCACTCCAGTCAGATTGTCAGTCACCGTCCCATCGCTGTTGTCCGTGAACCGCGGGCTGAGCCATGCAACACCTTTTTGGAGAGCGCCGTCCGATCCTGCTGGTGCAGGATTGAGCGGAACTGTGGGTGTCTGCCCGGTCTTGGCGACTCCGGCAAGCGGGTAAGTCCCTGTGACTCCAAAAATCTGCACGTCCTTTTTGATATTGACAGCCGTGAGATCCGTGTCCACAGCCCCCAGGGTTGTGGACTCATAGTAACCCGCGTTGACCGTGTCATTGTCTCCCGACAGTGTTTTCGTCCCTGTGCCGGTAATCTTAGCGCCGTTGACAAACCCCACATCGCCTGTCTTCATCCGCTCAGCAACAACAGCGCTGGCCCCTTCGGTTGTGTCCACGACCTCCGTCTTGCCCGACACGCTGAAGATGGACACGCCGGACCGGATGTTGCCGGTTACCAGATTGGCATCTCCTGCAACAGTGCCTGTGCCGTTATGATAGCCCTGGTTGATGGTCTGAGCCGATGTGCCGGGGGTGACGTTCTGCTGACCGACGCTGGTCATGGTGCCGGATATTCCTGCACCCCCGGCATTTGAAAAGGTCTTGCCGGTCAAGACATCTGCCGCCGCAGCGTCGCCTGTCGCCACAACCGCTGTCCCGGTGACCCCAAAAATCTGGATGCCGGAAGCGATGTTTGGACCCGTAAGGTCTGCATCATTGGCCGTGGCCGTCTTGCTGCCGGTGTAGAGCCCGTCCGGGACGGTGAAAGTTTTCAAGCCATCTCCGCCTATAAAATTGGCGCCGGCGGCTGCGGTTCCATTCACTTCCGCACCGTCCACCCAGGCCTTTTTGCCTGCAAGCATGTCCCCGGCCGCAGCATCACCGGAACTGGTATCGACCACATTGCCGTCGCCCGCAACCCCGAAGATGGACACTCCGGAACGGATGTTGCCGGCGGCCAGATCTGTGTCCACCGTGGAGAGATTGAATTCCTCATAATACCCTGCCGGCTGACTCACGGTGGTGTTGTCCGGGGTTTGGGTGGCCAGGCTTCCGGTTTTAAGCCCCCATCCGCCCCCGGACAGCACCCCCCAGAAGGTCTTGCCGGTCAGTACGTCGGCAGCAGATGCGCCGTTGGCATCATCCACAGCGGGCGCCTTGCCCATAATGTTGTCCAGGCTGGGCCCGGTTGGGGCGGGGGCTGCTGAAGGTTCGGTGAAGGGCCCGCCGCGCTTCGCCCCTGCGGCCCCGGTGTCCAGACGGTTGTAGATGTCGTCCAGCGTGTACATGGCGCTGTCAGGGCTGGTGGGCGCCCCGTGGTCATCCAGGCTCTGGGCCCAGCCCGCATGGGGAACAATCAAAAAGAAAGCACTCAATACCATACCATTTACATAACGCATGACACCCTCCATTTACGGGTGAAAAGTGGAACAGATCTGAAGCAAAGATCTGCCTCTTGAGTTTGGTTACTGATAATAATCTGCAGCTGCGAAATCGCTAAAAGCCCATTATCGCGTGCAAAAGGGCAGCACTCCCTGCCTCTTTGAAACTTAGGCCCGTAGGACCATTTCACCGCGGCCTGGCAAAAATTCAAAGCAACAAATAACCTATTGGAAATTACGAACAGGCCACACATAGTACGCGTCGGTCTTACTGCCTTCGTCGAAGCCGCCACTGGTCAGGCCCGCGCCCCACGCGTAGCTCGTATTACCCGCGTACGTCGTACTCGACCAGTAGCGGATCGACTGGACGCCCGTAAAGGCGTCTCCCGATGACCAGTGTCCGGTGCCGGCGGCATTGCACAAGGCCGGATCGTAATACCGCCAGTCAATCAGGCTCAGGAGTTCCATGATGTTGGGGAGCCGCCAGTCGCCAGCAACGGAACCGTCGGTCAATGTGGAACCATCGGCCGCAAGATTGCTGCAATTGTTGAGTGCTGTATTCCAATTCACAGCTCCCCATTTGTTGGCATTTTGCAGCCAGATCAATCCCGTCAGGTTGTCTGTCACTGTGCCGTTGATGTTGTCCGTAAATCGTGGGCTGGGCCAGGCAACGCCTTTTTCGAGGTCGCCGTCCGATCCAGTTGGGGCAGCGAAAGGAACTGTCGGCGTCTGCCCGGTCCTTGAAACTGGCGCGGGATATGTAGCGATGGTCCCCGTGCCCGTTTTAAGGCCCCATTCGCCGCTCTTGAGCCCCCAGAAGGTCTTTCCATTGGCCACATCCGACACACCCGCGCCGTTGGCATCATCCACGGCCGGCGCCTTTCCCATAATGTTGTCCAGGGTGGGGCCGGTCGGGGCCGGGCCGGCCGAAGGTTCGGTGAAGGCCCCGGCACGCTTCGTTCCTGCGGCGCCGGTGTCCAGACGGTTGTAAATGTCGTCCAGCGTGTACATGGCGCTGTCCGGGCTGGTGGGTGCCCCGTGGTCATCCAGACTCTGGGCCCAGCTCACACTGGGAACAATCAAAAAGAGCAAACTCAACAACATGCCACTCAAAGAACGCATAACTCCCTCCATTTGTATTTAAGAATCAAATTGATCTCAGCCCGCGTTCCCTGGGCTATGCCAGTTGATCGGCTCAAACGGCCTGTCAGCCCTGCTGGGCGTGATTGGCACAATGAGCGTCGATCTCGGCGGTTGAATAGCAGACGCAAATCGCCACGTTAGTGTGCATCTGCCTTAACAGTGGCCCGACACGAGGCATCAACCTCGGCACTTCCGCAGCATTGGCGGTGCGCCATCTCAGCTCGGCTCTGCTTTCGCCTCAAAATAACCTGAGTATTCATCAGGTTAGGATCGTTGGTATGTCGAGATTTCCCTCCCTGAATCCGCATTCACGGCTCAGGCCATGGCACCATAACAAGGGAGAGGTTAGAAATCGGATAGAAAAACCGAAAAAAATGAAGTGGTCTGAAATTTTTTTATGACTGGTCCCGCGTTTAGGGTTATCTGCTGAGGGTTCAGGGTTAGGGAAATGAAATTATGGTTCAACCGAAGGACTGTTGCGTGTTGACAACGCAACACAAATTACATATATTGCGAGACAAAAAATCCTTTCTTCATGGATGAAATGCTGAGGGGGAAAGCTTAAGGGATTCAGGATTAGGCCTTTCGATCCGCCACGCGATGGAGGGGCATTGCGCTTACATTACAGGAGTCTCAATCATGTCGAAAAACGCAAGTTTGAATATCAGAACAACCGAGGAAATCAAGAAGGGGGCAGAGGCCGTCCTCGATGGTCTCGGATTGAACATCTCATCTGCTGTCAATCTCTTTTTAAAACAAGTGATCAATTACAAGGGTATCCCTTTTGATCTGCGGCTTCCCAACCCGGAAACCTTGCAGGCTATGGACGATATCAACCATCGTCGTGACCTTGGGTCGGCAGACACCGTTGAAGAGATGTTTCAAAAGATCGGCGCATGAATTCCAGAAAGCTGATATGGACAAGAGGGTTCTCCAGGGATGTCAAACGTGCGAGAAGGCGAAATTGGAACCTGGAGTCCCTTCAAACTGTCGTTGAAATCCTGCAATCGGCCGAAACCCTGCCCCAGGAATACAGACCTCACCCATTAAGAGGCGAATACGCAGGCTATATGGAGTGTCACATTGAATCCGACTGGTTGCTAATCTGGAAACAGGACAGAGAGGCCGTTTATCTGACGAGAACCGGAACGCATTCAGACCTTTTTGGCTGATATCTCTTCTCAGGCAATTTTCATAAAAGGCTGACGCCTAAACTCCGAATCAACCATCATAAGACACAAAACCGATTGTGGAACAGAACCGCAGCCCAGAAAGTCGCATTGTTTTCCTGCGATCAAAGAGATTGTGGTGCCTTTGCCCCTAACCCGAAACCGGGAACCCGGAACCTGTGAACCCTTCTTATTTCTTGACGCCTATTTCGCTGACGAGGGACTGTGTTTCCGGAGAGGGTTCGACGCCCAGTACGGCATGGAAGAGGGCCTCGCAACGCTGGTAGACCACCAGGGCATCGGCCCTCCGGCCCAGCTTCAGATAGCATCGCATCATGTGGCGGTAAAACGTCTCCTGCAAGGGATGGGTTTCGAGCGCCGTGCAATAGCAGTCGACGGCCCTGTCCCACTCGCCTGCTGCCTCGTAATGGCTGCCCAGGGCCCCCACCAGCCGGACGAACCGGCTGCACAGTCGCTCCCGCATGGGGAGCAACCAGGGCCTGCCGCCTTCCTGGGCCAGGAAATCGCCCCGGTAAAGGGCGACGGCCGCTTCAGCCCTTTCCGCGAACCCAAGCGGAACAGGATTCTCCTGGTAGCGTTCCATGACCTCTTCAACCAGGCTCTCAAAGGCCCTCACATCCGTCCAGCACAGGCGCTCGTCCAGGCTCAAGAGGCCGTCGTGCAGGGTCAGGAGATCCGCTGTCCCGAGCATCTTTCGAAGGCTGTGGAGGGTGAACTTCAACGATCGTTCGGCTGCGTCCCCATGGGCATCGGGCCACAGGGCGTCCGCCGCCCTGGCGGCCGGCACCTCCCGACCCCCAAAGGCGATCAGGGCCTTCAGGAGCGTCAGGGGCTTGCCTCGGGACGGACCTTTGAAGGCGACGGGCCGACCCTCCTGTTCGATGGCAAACCGGCCCAGACAACGGATTTTCAGGGCCCAGGGCCAATGGCGCAGAAGCACCGGGACCTTTTGCGGGAACAACCGACGCCTCAGGATCAGGTCCTGAACGTACGGGACCTGGATGTCGTGCTCTAGGGCAGTGAGACAGAGACGGGTCATCTCTTCCCTGTCCCATCCCCACTTCGTGTTGAGGTAGTTTTCCCGGCTGCCGATCTCCATGGCCTTTGACAGGGCATGGAGGCCGCTTTGGCTGTTGGGATCGAATCCGGCGCGGGCCAGGTATCCGGCGAAGCAAAGAGAGTCGCTTTTCAGGGCCTTGGCCATGCGCATGGCCTGATCGAGCTGGCGATTGGCTTCCGTCTGTTGCCCGTTCGCATAAAGGATCACGGCCGCTGCAATGCGGTGGAGTGTTTCGGGAAAGGGCGTTCCCGACTTTTCGTTGATCTCCAGGGATTTTTGGGAATAGGCCAGGGCCCGTTTCGGATTATGACAAAGGAGCGCATGCCAGCCCGCCATAAGATGATACGGGGCGAGGGAACGACCTGAAAGGAGACCGGCCTCTTTCTGTAGCACGCCCAGGAAGACCTCGGCCCCGGAGAGGTCCCCGGCGCTCAGGGCCGCATAGGCCCCGTTGGCCAGCACCAACGGCTGCCAGGCGTGGAACCCGTGTTCGCGGGCGATGCCAAGACAGGTCTCGACGGCCTCAAGGGCCTGAACCGTGTCTGCGGTGGTCCACGTGCTGAAAAGTGCCCTGTGGAGATTGAATATAAGGGTCTCCAGGGGGGCGCTTGGGTGCGTGGCCATCCTGGATTTAAGCGTCTCGAGGAGCAATCGGGCCGGCATGGCCCGGCCGGTCCAGTAGAAGTAATTGAGGGCATGCAGGGCATTGGTGAAGCCGTGGACGGATTCCTGGTTCTGCTCATCGGCGCAGAGCAGCCGCTTAACCCACATCTCCAGATCCGCCTGCTGCGGTCTCCTGCAGCAGAGGGCCGCAACCATGGCCCCGCACACCCTGATCTCGACCTCCGGATCCAATACCTCGGGATGCCCGACCATGTAGTCATTCATCCAGTCGATCCAGGGATCCAGCCGGTCAACGCTCTCCCATGTGAAGACCACGGAATTGACCGCCTCGCACCAGGCAAGCAGGAGACCCTTCGTGTCATCCTGGCGCTGAAAGCCCTTAAAGGCCCTTTCGAAAAAGTCCCTCCCTTTTAGGGAATCGTCAGGGAACGAACTCCTTCCGGCCCAGTACAACAGCCAGGGCTCGCCCTGAAGCAGCGGTTCGGGCACCAGAGCGAGGAGATGGAGAAAGTTTCCGGCCTCCCCCCGTTCCACCATTCTCGGGGCCGCCGCGCGCAGCAGGGCGCAGAGCCTGTCCCACTCCTTTACCTGGGCGTAGAGCCGGGCGCTGGCCTGGACATCCCCCGCCTTTTCAAGGATCCGGGCCGCCCGGGACTTGGACAGGGCAAGGTCCCGGGGGTCGAGGACGCTTCTGGCCCGGGTCAGGAGAAATTCGCGAAACAGGGGGTGATACTGAAATATAGGGGGACGGCCGGGAAGGAAATCCGTGAAATAGTGGTTGGCGTTAAGATCTTTCAGAAGCTCGGCCGCCCTGGGGTTGCCGCTGATTTCCCCGGCCATCCGGGCGGTCATGGCCGGAAAAAGGGCGGTTTTCATCAAAAACGTCGCCATCTCGGGCGTGAGGGCGGTCAAGACCTCTGAGGCAAAATAGTTGAAGAGGACCTGGGTGTTCCTGGGCCTGTCCAGGCGATGGTGCGGATTTGCGGCCTTTGGATGGCTCGGGGCCGGCAGCGGGTTGCGGCTGGACCGGGAGAACGGCGCTCCGGGCCTGCCTACCATGAGCACCATGCCTGCGATCCACCCCTGGGTCCAGTTATGCAAGGTTTCCGGTTGTTCCCGGGCATCATCTGCGTCTCTATTATCTCCTGTGCCTTTTTTTCCCGTCTTTTTCTCCTGCAAAAACGCACGGGTTTCCTCCAGGGTGAATCGGAGTTCCTCCCAGCCCAGACGAAAACAGAGACCGTTGGCGATCATCCTGGCAAGATCGGCCGGGGGATGGTTTCTGCTGATGACGAAGAGCCGTACCCCTTCGGGGATGTTCTGGATATGGTGAGACAGGAGTTTGTGAAATGCCTGGATGGGGGAAACCTCCTGGTAATTGTCCAGGACCAGGACCAGATGCTCAGGGGCAACCGCATAGACGGCTTCAAAATACGTTCGGGAAAAGGCCAGAAGGTCCTGACGTTGCTCCGGAACAAAGGCGGGGAGTGCAACCTTGCGTCGGCGTAGAAGCCTCTGAACGGCAAGGGTGACGTAGTTAAAAAAGGTGGAAGGGTCCCTGTCCGCCTGCTCCATACTGTACCAGAGACAGGGGGAACCCAGATGATCCAGATAGCTGGAAACAAGGACGGTCTTGCCGGACCCGGCCGGGCCGCTGATCCAGGTTGCAGGGCATTGTGAGGCCCGGTCCAGAACCCCATACAGGCGATCCCTGACCAGGATGTCCCTGACCCTGGGACGGGTCAGTTTGGCGATGCTCTCTGGTTCCATGCGCTCTCCCGGCGACACGGCCGAAACAAATCCATTTGGGGTCGTTTGGGGGGATGTGGATCCCCTTGCGCCTTTTTCGGTTAGCTTGCCCCCGCCTCCAACCTGTCGATTCCCTTAAATCCTTTTCGGCTCTTTGCAGGAAATTCTTAATCTCCGAATAGCCTTCTTTGCGTGTGGCAGTCTCTAAACACCGGTTTCCATCTCAACCGCCGCGGCGATAATCAGCATCCATTTTTTCATGACGTTGTGTGCTCCTTGTCTTTGTGTGAGTCCCGCCTATATTGGCGGGATTGGCTGCGGTTATCCGCTCTGTTAAACACTCATCAAAAACGCCATCAATTCATGGTTAAAGGCATCGGCCTGTTCGATGTTGGAGAGATGGGCCGCAGAGGGGATGATCACCAGTCTGGATTGAGGGATGCGGTCGTGCATGGCCCGGGATGCTTCTACGGGGGTTCCCGGGTCATCCTCGCCCACCATGATGAGGGTGGGGACCCTTATTTCATGCAGGCGATTCAGGTAGTCGAGGCGGCGAATGGCCTCGCTGCAGCCGATATAGCCGTGTACCGTCGTCGCAAGGATTTGCCGGCGGATCATATCCACCATGGGAGGGTTGAGGGCGATAAAGGGAGGTGTGAACCACCGTTCCAGCGTGGGCTGAACCGTGGGCGCCATCCCCTCTTTTCGGACCAGGTCGATCCGTTCCTGCCAGATCGGGTCGGCGTCTTTGGGAACAACGGCGGCCGTATCGCACAGGGAGAGGCTGTGGAGCCTTTCAGGGTAATCGAGGACCACGTTCTGACCGATCATCCCGCCCATGGAGAGTCCGACCCAGTGGACCTTATCGATACGCAAGGCATCCAGCAGGGCCACGGCGTCTTCCCCTAATTGTGAAAGCGTATAAGGGGGCGGAGTCGCCCCGGAACCCCCGTGCCCCCGGGTATCATAGGCGAGCACACGGAAATGCCGGCTCAGGACATCCATCTGAGGATGCCACATCACAAGGCTCGATGCGAGGGAATGGCTCAGCATTGCCACCTCCTCTGCGCCTTCTTTTCCTGAAAGTTCGTAATGGATCTGAATCCCATTGACTTTGATCTGCATGGAGTTTTCTCCTCTGATAGGGGTGCCCGATGATTCCCATACCATGAAAATGGTGCAGATTCAATGGCGATTCCCGACATGATGGCGAAAGTAACGGTCTGTCCTTGATAAGCGTTTTTGAAAAGGATATAGTGCGGTGCGTCTGCCGCATGAATAACGCTATGGAACTATCTCAAGGTATGGACCCATCCAAAAATGAACTGACGCCCCTGAGGGACATTATTTCGGGACTGCTCACCGATGGAACCCTGTCGTTCAATCCGGATGATGTGGATATCTGGAGGGTGTGGGAAGAGGTGGTGGGCGAGACCATTTCAGAGAGCGCCCGGCCTGCTAGGATCAGGAAGCGGCGTCTCAGTGTCACGGTCTCAGATCCGATCTGGCTTCAGGAACTCAATTTTCTGGAATCAAGCATCAGGGAAAAGCTGAACGCCCGGCTGGGTCGCATGGCCGTTGACCGGATAGATTTCAGGATCGGCCGGCGATAGAAAAATTCCCCTGCCCCAGGAGCGGGGGAAGGACCTCCACGCCGGGTTGGCCCCCCTGTGTCGCCTCTATCAATGCCAGTTTGGCCGCCGAATCCAGGCCCGGGTAATTCAACTGAATACGTTTCGGTTCAAGATTGAGCTGCCTCAGCCGGACGAGGATATCTGCCAGCCGGACGGCCGGATAGATCAGCGCAACCCTTCCTTTTTTCTTTAGAAGATAGCCGGCGGCAGACAGGATGTCGTCAATGGATGCCAGGAGTTCGTGTCTTGCAATGGCCCTTCGCGGATCGGGATTGATGCGGCCGCTTCTCATCTTTCGGTAGGGGGGGTTGCATATGACCACGTCCGCCGACGCGCCGGCCATGGGCGGATATCGGATATCCCCCATAACGACGTCCATCCTCTGGTCCAACCCGTTCAACAGGATGTTTCGCACGGCCTGGGAGACCAGTTCTTCCTGGATCTCCAGCCCCACGACATGGTCCACCGGCCTTGTGAGGAGGAGGATAAGGGGGATGATGCCGCACCCGGTCCCGAGATCGATCACCCTGTCCCCCGGCCGGACGGTCACGAATTGGGAAAGGAGGATGGCGTCGATGGAAAACCGATAGCCGTCTGTGGATTGGATAATCTGCAGCCGGCCGTCCAGAAACCGGTCGACGGACTCGCCGGAAAGGAGCTCTGGATGGCTGACGGCTGACGGCTGATGGCTGATGGCAAGAATCTCCGAAATGGAAATGCCTAAAATTTTTAAACGCTAATCAGTTTATGAGGCGTTAGGCACAAGTTGTTATGTTACTGGGCTGTTAAGCCATTAAGCAGTGTTATTTCCCCTTATCAGCCATCAACTATCACCCGTGAGCCAACTCTCAGTATCCAGTATCGAGTATCGAGTATCCAGCATCCAGTCTCACGGTACCTGGATGATCTCGTAAGGATCGATCCTGTTTAACACCAGTCCCGTCAATACCTTGGGATAGAAATAGGTCGATTTCCTCGGCATGACCAGGCCATTGCCCGCCACCTCTGTGACATGCGCCATCCGCGTGGGGTTTAAGAGAAACGCCATCTGATATTTCCCCGATGCCACGGCTGAGACAGCCTTCGACATATTGCTCTGGTACTGAAATATCTCCTCATCATCCAGGTCCTCTTTGCTGAATCCGAGTCCTTTCTGAAAAATGAACCGGGAAAGGACGAGGACGTCAAGGGCCTTGAGCGAAGGATGAAGGTCATCGCCCATCTCTGCTCTCATCCCCGGTTTCAACGAGAGGAGATGCCACTGATCGCTATCCTGCGTGTACCAGCCGAAAGCGGTCCGGTTTTCCCCCGCCTGCGCAAGACGCTGCTTCAGTTCCTGCGACGCATGTGAGATGTTCCCTGTATCGAGGGGAAACGCCTCCACATCAAACCATGGCTTCGCTTTTTCAAGGAACGCTCGGGTCTCAAATCCGGGAACCCTTTTTACGAGCCTGTGGGAAGGAAGGATGGTAAGACCCTTGTCATTCATGCTGGAAAGGTACATCATGACGAATTCATACGACCGGTTCGCGGGTTTTTGCCCGTATCTGGCCCGCATCATGTCCCGGTAGTTTCGGGCGGTCTCGTAGCGGTGGTGGCCGTCGGCAATAAAGATGGATTTAGGGGCCATGGCCTCGGACACCTCTCTGAACAGGCCCCTTCGATTGAGTATCCAGAGTCGGTGCCGGGTGCCGTCTTCGAGTCGAAAATCCATTTGGGGAGGGCTTGTCAGGGTCTCGCTGCATGCGCCCAGCACCTTATTGTCAAGATCTTCATAGAGCCCAAAAATCTGACTGAACTGGGCATTGCACGCTCTGAACAGCTTGAGCCGGTCGTCTTTGTGGGCGGAGAAGGTCCTTTCATGGGGGAGGATCACGCCCGAGGCCGGGTCCTCGATGCGAGCAAGGGCGATGATCCCCCATCGGACCCTTTCCGGCTCGCCGTTTCCGGGGTCGTATGTCATGGCGGTAACGTAAAGGCACGGTTCCTTGGAGCGGATCAGGCTCCCGTCCGACTGCCATCGCTGAAAATGATCTGCTGCACGGGTGTAGACATTGTCCCAATCCGAGTCGCCGGTCCGCTTTTTGCCTAAGATAAGCCGGATGACATTGTGGGGATCTTCCTCATAATATCGAAGCTGTTCCTCTTCTGAGATAACGTCATATGGTGGCGCTACCAGGCGGGAAATGTCTTGTCTATGGTGAAAGTTGTAGGTCAACCCTCTAAATGGTGCGATAATAGCCATTGATGACTCCTTGTGTGAAAACTGGCTCTGTTTACGGGTTGCTCGTTACTCGTTGCTGGGGTGGTTCCGAACGTCAGGCACTTTCGAAACGTCTGAAATCGGATACGCCGATGACGGTTCCAAAAAAACGCGCAAGGTGTTAATTTCTCTCAGTGGGCGGCCGGTGTCAAGTAAATTTAGAGACAGGAGGGGTATTCATGACTCTGATGGAAGATGATCGTGATTCCCAGGCGCATGGTCGGCAGGGGGGCATGAGCCTGGTCATCGAGGGGGGAACCGCCGTTACCATGGCTCAAGGCCAAGGGCCCATCCCTGGGGCGAGGATTGTTGTGTCCGATGGGCGGATAGTTGATATCGGAAAGATCGGAGAGACGCAGCTCCCGCCGGATGGTCGATTTGAAATGATTGATGCGGCCGATGCCATTGTGTTGCCGGGACTGATCAACGCCCACACCCATGCTGCCATGACATTGTTCAGGGGGTTGGCGGACGACCTCCCGTTGAAGCAGTGGCTGTTTGAAAAGATCTTTCCGGCAGAGGCTGCCGTTCTGAATCCGGAGACCGTTTACTGGGGCGCCCTGCTCGGGTGTCTCGAGATGATCGCCTCGGGCACCACCTGTTTTGTGGACGGCTATTTTTTTCAGGGCCAGACCGTTCAGGCCGTTCATACCGCAGGGCTCAGGGGGCTTATGGCCCAGGGGGTTATCGATTTCCCTGCACCCGGCGTGCCCGACCCTCAGGACAATCTCAGATCCGCAAGGGAGTTCATAGAAAAGTGGGGCCGCTTTTCCGATCTTATCACGCCGGGGATATTCTGTCACAGTCCTCTTACCTGTTCAGGCCGCACCCTGAGAGATGCATGGAAGATATCGAAAGAACATGATCTGCCTCTCCAGATTCATCTCTCCGAGACGGTTGAAGAGGTTAGGGAAACGATCACACGATACGGGGAACGACCGGTTCACTACCTGGATCGATTGGGTCTGTTGGACAGCTCCCTGATTGCGGTCCACTGCGTGCATCTCGACATTGAGGAGATCGAGCGTCTTGCGGAGACAGGGGTCAAGATCGTACATGTCCCTGAGAGCAATATGAAGCTGGGATCGGGCGTGGCCCCGGTCGCCGCAATGATGCGCGCGGGGATCGCCATGGGATTGGGCACGGACGGGTGCGCCTCCAACAACGACCTGGATCTTTTCTGCGAGATGGAGACCGCTGCGAAAACGGCCAAAGTCTTTGACCGGGACCCGTTGAGCCTGGATGCAGGGACGGCCCTCGGCCTGGCGACCACCGGGGGTGCGGCCGTTATAGGGCTTGAAAGGGAGATCGGGACCCTTGAGAAGGGGAAAAGGGCGGACATGATCATTGTCGACTCCGCCGCGCCCCACCTCTGTCCCATGTACGACCCTGTCTCCGCCCTGGTCTATTCCGCCAATGGGAGCGATGTGAGGGACGTTATTGTAAACGGTCGGATTTTAATGAGAAAAAGGCAATTTACGACCATCGATGCGGAGGAGGTCATGGGAAAGGTGAGGGAGATCGGGAAGAGAATTGAGGGATTAAGGAATTGAGGAATTGAGGGATCAAGGAATGAAGTGTGAACGCGGAACGAGGGAGCTCTCTGCGAGATTTGTGGAAATCTCGGTGTCTCTGTGCCTCTGTGTGAGATCCGGGCTAAGGGAGGAGGGCCGTGATGAGCCCCACGGCTTCCAAGGGGTCTCCTGCATAGCGAACCCCGGGGATGTTTTTCCATGTATCGAGCCCTATGACCGGCTTGTTTACTTTGAGGGCCAGGGCGATTTCCGAAAGGGTCCCGTATCCTCCGGATACCGCGACAACAGCATCGGATGACCGGATAATTAGAAGGTTGCGTCCATCTCCCAGGCCTGTGGGGACAGCAATGTTGATATGGGGATTGGCCGATGTCCTGTCAAGCCCTGGCAGTATCCCCACCGTCATCCCGCCTGCTTCGACGCATCCCTTCGCGGCACCTTCCATGACGCCCTTGAGCCCGCCGCAGACAAGGATCCACCCCCGTTTCCCTATCTCGAAGCCGATGTTCCTGGCGAGTTCGTAGATCGGGGCAGGGCACGCACCGGCCCCTATCACGCCGATATAGTGGTTCATTTCCGCAGAACCCCCCGTCGTTTCAGAAAAACCATTGCCTTGAAGTCGTTTTATTGCTATTTAAAGGTCCCAATATGACCACTGATCTTCTAAATACGGTTTTAGAATAATGCCGGGACCGCAATAGCAATAGAGAGAAATTGCCGGTTTCTTTCGAATCCCCTATACGGTCAGACGAATAACTTCAAGCCCAATCGTTTCTGTTTGGGCGACAACAGTGTGTATACAGGATGATATAAGATATGGGTAAAAAAAGAAACATAGGGATGATCGCGGCCCTCATTTCAATAACGCTGGTCTTAGGTTTTCTGGGCTGGTTCTTGCTGATGATTTTTGAGTCAGAAAAACCCAACGTTCAAGTGGCGCCATTACCCGAGTTTTTTACCGAAAAACAGGAACTCATGCTTATCGTAACGGATGTAAAACGGGGAATCCGGCGGGTCGAGGTCTGTGTGAAGCAGGCAGGCAGGACCATGAGGGTTCTTGAAAAGACCTTCCCCTTTGAAGGCCTTTTCAACCGTGAGGGAACCCACCGTTTCGAGACCCGTTTTACGCTTGACCCTTCCAGCCTAGATCTGACCCAGGGCCGGGCGGATCTATATGTATCTGTCTGGGATTATTCCAGAAGAAGCGGTGGGGACGGGAATCTCTCCATATTCGAACACAAGACGATCGTTGATACCATTCCTCCGGCCATCAGGTCTTTGAGCAGTCAGAACTATGTCAATGTGGGCGGAAGCGGGCTGGTGGTTTATCAGACGAGCTCTGACGCGATAAAGAGCGGGCTTTTTGCCAATGACATTTTTTTCCCCGGTTTCCCTGGGGGTGAAGGCTATGAGGAAGGGATGTATGTCTGCTATTTCGCCATGCCCCTCCATATCACAGGCAAACCGGAGCCCTATCTCTGGGCCGAAGATAGGGCCGGAAACCGTTCAAGGGGCACATTTCACTGCCATATCCGCCAGAAGCGTTTCCGTACCGATAAAATCAACATAACCGACCGGTTTCTGGAGCAGATTTTCCCCTATTTTTCGTCGTATCTGAACGAGGTAGCCGGGCAGGAGATCGAGAAATTCCTCAAGATCAATCGGGAGCTCCGACGTGAAAACGCACTCGCCTTCAACAATCTGAGAACAGAGACAAGTCCGAAAATGCTCTGGGAAGGGGTTTGGGTGAGACTCAAAAACGCGGCCAACATGGCAGGATTTGGAGACCATCGGTCCTACTATTATAAAGGGGAAAAGATCGATGAACAGACCCATATGGGCGTGGATCTGGCCTCTTTAGCCAATTCCGAGGTCCAGGCCGCCAACAACGGCAGGGTGATTTATGCCCAAGACCTTGGCATCTACGGGTTGACCGTGGTTTTAGATCACGGCCAGGGGCTTGCCTCCATCTATTCCCATCTCAGCGGCATCGGCGTACAGAAGGGGCAGGATGTCAAGAAAGGCGACATTCTTGGAACGACCGGGCAGACCGGGCTGGCCGGGGGGGATCACCTCCATTACGGCGTTATGGTCAACGGCCTGTTCGTCAATCCCATCGAGTGGTGGGACCCTCACTGGATTCAAGACAATATCATCAAAAAGCTCGAAATGTTGAAGCGCCGATCCTGAAATCCTATTTTTCCTTGACCGGAATCCCGAGCAATTTTTTTGCCAGTTTAATCTTCTTGTCCAACTGACCCTCCCTGAAGATCATCACCCGCTGTGCCTGGGGGGATCCTGCGCCGTGCATGGATTCCACCAGGGCGGTCCCCCCGGTCATGGCCTCGATCAGGCGGGCGATCTTGATCCGGTGTTTCGTAGGAATACCCTTGGCCCCTGAGAAATATTTTTCGACCAGATGGCCGATCTCTTTGCTTTCCAGGTCGTACTGGCTGGGAAGGGTCGCGATAAACCCTCCTGCCAGGTCAACGGCTAGTCGTGCTATCTCAAAGTGAAAACGGGTCACATTCTGCTTGCACACGTTGGCCAGCATGGTGTCCACCATATAGGCCCCCGAGGGGGTGGGCCAGCCTTCTGCCGAACAGGCAATGGAGGAGCTGTAGAGGGTCTCGCACAGGTGGATCATCTCCGTGACCTTGTCCCTGACATGGGAGGCCTTTGCGGTTCCCTGGATCTGGGTCAGATAGCTGACCGCCCCGGTCAGGACATCCATGAGGCCGGTCTTGCAGGCCCCGTAATTGGCCCGGTGGTGGGCCGCGAACCGGTAGACCAGGGCGCCGGTAAAGTCGGTCTCGCCATCCATAAACACCCGTTCTGTGGGAACAAAGACATCCTCAAAGGCGATGACCGCCTCCCCGCCCACGGCCCCGAAGGAGGGCTTGCCCACGTCGATCCGCTCCCGGTTGTCTCGGCGGTCGTCGTTGGCCTGACGACCGAAGATCAGGGTGACCCCCGGCGCATCCACGGGTATGGCGCAGACCACGGCATAGTCCCTGGAGCGCCCGTCCATGGCCGACGTGGGCATGACCAGAATCTCGTGGGAATTGACGGCCCCGGTCATATGGATCTTGGCCCCTCGGAGAATAATCCCGTCATCCCGTCGCTCTACGATATGGACATACTGGTCCGGATCGGGCTGGTCGGCAGCACTCTTGGACCGATCGCCTTTCGGATCTGTCATGGCCCCTACCACCATCAGGTTTTCATCCTGAATCCAGGTCAGCCATTTCTTGAATCGCTCGATATAATCGGTCCCGTGCTTCTCATCGATTTCGTAGGCCACGGAGTAGGTCGCGTTGACCCCGTCATGGCCCACACACCGCTGAAAGCAGGTAGCGGTCTTCTGGCCCAGGACCCGCAGGAGCTTGATCTTCTTGATGAGGTCCTCGATATTCTGATGCACATGGGTGAAGCGGCTGATGGTCCTTCCGGTCAGGTGTGAGGTGGTCGTGGCCAGGTCTTTACAGGCGTCATCATTCGCCAGGGCATAGGTCATGGCCGCGGCCCGCACATGGGGGACCGTGGCCGGGTGACGGGTCACATCCTCAATCTTCTTCCCCTTGTAATAGACGCGAGGGTGTAATTGCCTGAGGCTTTCCATATATTCGGCGCCGTTTTTGAGTTTCATGGCTGCTCCTTTATTTGCCTGTTGATGCGGCTTTTTCTCAGGGTCCGGGGGAGAAATTTGCCTGTCAGGGTCTTGGGGATTTCAGGGGCAAATTCCACCTTCCTTTTAAGAATTGATAGAGCCGGTTTCTCATCCTTACGCAGTTCTGCTTTTATGGAAGTTTTGGAAAGGGAGAACGGATTTTAAATGAAATGCACGCATCCATCCGGTACCCCGTGGTGGGCGATGACATTGTCCGTTTAGAGCCATAAATGGTCCCAACCTGGAGCGGGCATCCTGCCGGTTATGGCCGCGCATCATTCATCGCTCTGGCAAGGGCTGCTTTCAGGGCAGCTATGCTGTAGGGTTTACTCAGGAAAGCCTGGGGCAATTGCGAACCCGTACCTTCCATGACATGAGCTTGGTCGTATCCGCTGACCAGGATAACAGGGATACCAGGTTTAACTCGTCGAAGGGCCTCGATGGTCTCCCACCCGTTCATCCGCGGCATGGTCAGGTCGCACAGCACGCAATGGATTTCTTTTTGGTGTTTTTGAAACACCTCCACCGCCTCGATGCCGTCTTTTGCTTCCAGCACATTCATGCCCAGGCGCTTCAACACCATTGCGCCCGTCTCTCGAGCGAGCGGGTCGTCTTCAACCAGCAGCACTGTCTCGGCTTTCAGGCGATTGGCGGCTTCCATTTGCGGAATCGGCCGGAGACGGGAAACTGCCTCGGTCGTCAACGGCAGATACACGCGAAAGACGCTTCCCTGCCCCGGCGCGGTCTCCGCCGTGATGCAGCCATCATGGGATCTTGCAGTACCCAGCGCCACAGGCAGCCCGAGGCCGCGGCCAATGAACTTGGTGGAGTAAAACGGATCGAATAGCTTTTCGATAACGTCCTCTGCAATGCCGCAGCCCGTATCCGTCACTTCCAGATACGCATATCCCGACGCCCCTGCGCTAAACGCAACCGGCTGACGATGGACGGATGGGATGTCTGCAGGGGATGCTGTTCCGATCGTTACCGATACCACACCCGGCTGCTCTCCCATGGATTCACAGGCATTGATCGCCAGGTTTCTCAGGATCTGATGGATTTGAGCGGCGTTGGCCTTGACGGCCGGACCCGGTTCGGGCAGGTCGGCCTTCAGGATAACATGCGCCGGCATATCGGATCTGAGGTCGGGCAGGAACTCACGGCAGAGCATGGACAGGTCCAGCGGCTCGCGTTTGCCTACCGTCTGCCCAACATAGGCCAGCATCAGGCCGGTGATTTCCGAAGCGAGACGGGTCGCGTTAATGGCTTTCGTGAGGTGGTTGCCAGCGACCGACTCCCGGGGCAGGTCCAGCATGGCCATTTCCAGGTTTCCCATCACGACGGACAGCAGGTTGTTGTAATCGTGGGCAATAGCGCCCGCCATACGGCCAAGGCTTTCAGCCTTCTCAACCAGACGGACGGTCGCCTCGGCCTGCTTGCGGTCAGTGATGTCCCGGGCTAAAGCCAAGATGTATTCACTATTTTGAAAAGCAACCTTGGAAGCAGTCACTTCTGCCGGATATACAGAGCCATCTTTTCTCTTGTGTCTTACCTCAAAAACAACGGCAGGATCTTCTGTTCTCATTGACCCCCAATGCCTTTGCCGATTATGCCGATCGCGGGCATCCGGATCGATATCAAACACACTCATTTTTTGGAGTTCTTCTCTCAGGTAACCGGTATTCTTGACAGCGGCCGTATTTGCATCGATGATATTGCCTTTCAGGTCGTGCAAAAAGAACATTTCGGCAGCCTGATCAACTAAAGAACGAAATTTCTCCTCACTCTCCCGTAGCGCCTCCTCAGTTTGCTTACGGGTGGTGATGTCGTGCATGGTAACGATTGCACCGATTCTTCGGCCGGTTGCATCGGTCAGTGCCTGTCCGTTACAAACCAAAAAATGAGGAGTGCGGCCTTTGGGGAACACCACAATCTCTATATTGTGAACGCGCTCCCCACGCAGGGCGCGGAACAGCGGGATATCCTCTTGAGATAACGGCGTAATAGCGTCCGTCTGATACAGGTTGTAGTGTTCGGCCCATTGGTCCGGCGGAAGGGGTTGTTCCGGCAGACCGTGTAACCGTCGCGCTGCATCGTTGAATCTGATAATGCGGCCCTCCTCGTCGCAGATGATGATGGCTTCTTCTATATTGTCGAGCACTGCAGATAGGAAGGTGCGTTCGCTTTCGAGCGTTTCCTCTTTCTGTTTGCGCCCGGTGATGTCAACAAGCTGAACCAGATAGCCGACTGTGGATTTTCCTGGTGCGGCAACTAACTGGGTTATTTGGACATCCAGATGGATTGTCCCCGATTTTGTTGCTCTATACGGACGCGGTTCTTTTTCAAAATCAAATAATACGTCATACCTTACTTTTTCGCCTTTCCTCAGCCGCTCTCTATACTCTTTTGGAATATGCGGGTCTTCGAAAAGCTTGAATCTCCTCATTTCAGAAATATCTGGCACGCCAAACGCATCTAAACAGGCCTTATTTGCATGGAGTAATTGACCGTCAGGGTCATAGAGCGCGATTCCGATGGGTGATTCTTCATAGATAGCCGCTAACCATGTCTGTAACGCTTTACGTCCAAACAGTTCACCTTCTAATTCTTTGACCTTTTGTTCCGATTCCTCGTAAGTTGGTTTGTTGGCCATCTGAGTATCCTCCAATTTCCTCCTATAGGAGAATATTGTCTGTATTGGAACGCAGATTCTTAATGAGAGTATCCCCCCGTATGAGAAATAACGGCATTCCTGTATCAACCCCTCCTGAATCAGCAGGATACACGACTTCTCAGCCGGAAAAGACCATTATTGACCATGAATCGCCATCTTCTGTTCTCAACTACGAATGATGATATCACACATATCCAGCGGAAGCAAAACATCGGACATATCTCCCCGGTAGAAACGGGTTTGTGAACTCCTGCGGCGCCCGGAGAATCTTGGGCCTCCATTTGGAGATGGGGTCCACTCACCACCCATTGAATCACTGTGATCCTTACGTATGCTCAGACACTATGAATTCAGAATGTCCCTCTTACCGCAATATGTCGTCCATCCTGATCCAAAGGGTGACCATCTCTATCATAAAATATCTTTAGATACAATAAAAAGAATTCAATTTATTTATGTTAACATAAGATTGATTTACAATGGATTTTGGCATGTCAAATAGTGTTTTGGTGTATTTCAACGTCACAAACCGACTTGTTTGAATACGCCTTGATATTGTGCGTCAAATGTACTACCGTTTATAGATACATTCACAAAAGGTTGATGATGGCTGCGATAAAGGCGGTTAGAAAAGGTCCTTCAAAATCGTGTCGACTCGGGCTCCGGGCCACCCAGGAGCAGGAGGCTGTCCTGCGTCATGCCCTTCACGCCCAGTCCAGCGGATCTGCCAGGGCCTTTGTCGCGACCGAAGATCATCAGGTGGTTGGATACTACCATCGGACCCCGTCGGGGGAGTGGCCACACTGGAGGCCACTGAGCGGTTCCGAAAGGGCATGGGACATTACCCCATTCCTGTCGCGATCCTTGTCGGACTTGCCGTTTCTCTTGGCCATCAGGGCGATGAAAAGGTGGACATCTACTGCACCGTGTCCAAAAAGACACCGGGTGCCAAGGAATTGATGAGACGGATGGAGACAGGATACCAGGCGCTGAAGGCCGATAAGAAATTGTCGGATATTCCAGGTTCCCCCGAGGTTGAAGACAATCCTCAAAAAAGATGACGCTCCATATCTCTCCTGCCATTATCATGCGGACCTGGGAATTCGGTGAGAGCGACCTGATGGTCAGCTTTTTTACCGCAGAGGAGGGACGTCTCAAGGGGGTGGCCAAGGGGGCCCGGAAGAGCCGTCAGCGATTTGCCAATTGTCTGGACCTCTTTTGTCTCACCCGTCTCGAATATGAACGCAGAAGGGAGGAGGGGCTTTTTTTCCTCCACTCCGGCAGACTCATGGATGCCTTTCCCGGGTTGAGATCCGGTTTTTCGTCCCTGTCCCTGGCCAGCTACATGATCGAGCTGACGGAAATCCTGTTCCCGGCAGGGGTCGCCGCCAGTCGGATGTTCGAGTTGCTCCATGCTGCGTTTTCTGCCCTCGACGCAGAAAGGCAGATCGATGCGTTTCGCATCCTCTTCGAGGCCAAGGCCATGGCCCTCGGCGGTTATGGGATCGATCTCAGCAGGTGCTGCGTTTGCGGAAGAACATACCAGGGGGAAGGGCGGGCCGTCTTTAAACAGGGGAGCGGGGGCATTGCCTGCCTGAAATGCGGGCAGGAATCCGTCCGTCGGCCCGGTTTAGGGCCGGTTACGGCAAGGGCATTGAATGAGATCCAGTCAACAGCGTGGGATACCTCTCAGGCTCTGGACCTCAGCGCGGAGATGATACGAGAGACCAAACCGGTCTTGAAACGTCATATCGAATACCGCATCGGGCAGCGACTCAAGTCTGCTGAATATCTGGATGGCCCGCTCTGATGACCCTTGCGCCGTGGCGATGGTGTTTGTGAGACCAAACCGGCATCGCCACAACCCAAAAACGTCTCACACAAAACCACGAGGCCACAAAGAGTTAAACAGTCTTTCTTGTTTGAGACGGAAAAACAGGAAATAGGCACCAAAGGAGGGAAAAAACTTGGCTCGATGGTTATACAAGGTAGCTGCAATCGCATTCTTGCTCCTATTGGGACACAGTGGTACACAAGCGGTTTACGCGCAGCCTCTGGGTATCGGTGCGTCAAAGGCAGCGGAACAATCCCAATATGGGGTTTTGTCCGCCCCAAACGGCAGATTTGTGTTCGGCCAGATATCCGGCTCCGGCAAAGACCAGTTCATGCTGGATACGGCCACCGGCCGCCTGTGGCGAATGGGAGAGAGCGGGAAGGTGGGGATATTTCTAAAGGCCGTTCCCTATCTCGACGCAGAAGGGGAGTGTACCTTCCTGCCGGATAGAGTTCCGGATCCCGAACCCAAAAAATCTGAAAAAAAGTAGCGGCTTTTGAGAAGGTTGAGAAATGGAGACCCTGGACCCCATTTCCTTGGATCTAAACTCCAAGACAATCGGGGAAACACTTATGGTGGAGAGGACGGGGTCCTGGAAGTCCTTCCAATCCGCTTTTGAGATCGCCAGGGACAGTATCGCTGCGAAAGCCGCGTATGCGATCCAATATGTGGAGGAGAGATCCGACCATGGGGTCGTGATTGACGGCGTCTATTTCAAGAGCCGAGTCCTGCGGAGAAATCTTGAAGATGTCGGACGTGTTTTTTCTTATGTGGCAACCATCGGGCCCACTCTGGAAGAAAAAGCCGATACGGTAGATGACCTGCTGGAGCGGTACTATCTGGATATCATCGGAAATATTGCTTTGATCCAGGTCAGGGAATATCTGGAGGAAACGCTGCGATCCAGATTTGCGCTGGATGGCCTGTCATTCATGAGCCCCGGCTCCCTGAAAGACTGGCCGATAGAGCAGCAGAGACCGCTTTTTTCGCTTCTCAAAGGCGTAGAGCATTCCGTCGGGGTAAGATTGACTGAGAATTGTCTCATGATGCCGAAGAAATCGGTTTCAGGCCTCTATTTCCCGACAGAGATCACCTTTTACAACTGCCAGTTGTGCCCGAGGAGCAAGTGCGTAGGCAGAAAGGCCGCTTATGATGGGGCCCTGGCGCGAGAATATGGCATCGGGAAAAAGTGATATGTGAGGTCATGGCGTGCGTCTGTTGGATTTCTCTTTGTGGGGAAGGAGCATGTTGGAATTGGCCTTTGCTGTTGTTATCGGCATTATTGGCGCCGAGCACGCCTTTTCGCTCAAAAAACTCATAAGGGCAGCCGGTTAAGGCTGCCCTTATGAGGATCAGCAATCTCTTGGGCAGAGAGGATATGGTACATGAACGGCCTTAGATCTGGAAGAGGCTAAAGCTCCTGTTTTTTTGCGCCCACTTCGTCTCCTCTTCCCGATGAGGTTCCGCACGGCGCAATTTGAACCGTCCCCTGGTAACTCCTGGGTGGTGAGCTCGCGCCCAAAGTCTGAAAGTCCGGTATGATGAGCGAGGCCTTTAGCTCTAATTGTCTATAAAAAATGGGTGATTTTCGAATAGCCGTAGTCTAACTCCACTTAAAAAGGCTTTTTATGTGTCTGTCACGAAAGCAGACAGCCATATCTTCAATAGGATCATGTATGCTCAAAGTTGATTCACAGGAAATCATTGCAGATGCCGACGTGGAAAAGCTTTCCCGCTTTTTCATGGATCGAAAAGACCGCATATACGAACTGATTCGGGAACGATTGAAGAGCGAACCTCCGACTCCATACAAGTATTTCATTTCAGACCATCCCAATGGGCAAATGCGAAGCCAGGCTTTTCTCAAGGCCTTTCAGGAAGCCCTTAACGGAAAAGTGGATGTTCTTTTTGAGGATCAGCGACAGATAGGATACAAACGGGCCGTTGAAGGGTACGAACTTAAAGACGTCTTTGCCTATAAAATGGCCTTCACCGAAGTCATGTGGCTCCTTATAAACGACTACAATGCACATCAAACGTCCGGTGAGGCTATGATAACGTTCAATGATATGAAAGTCATTACCCATTTGATAGGTTATTCCAATTTCCTGTTGTCAGATTCTTTTCTCAGAACGCGAGACGAAATCATTAATTACCGCCGGAGCCAGCTGCAAGAGTTGCATCGCTATGCCGCAAGAGCGATATCCACTTTTCAAGAAGAGGAACTTCGGGCCTGTGCCAACCAGGGCATATTCGAGATTTTTGGCCTCCACGGTTCTTTCATGGTCCCTTATGTCAGAAATGATGATAAAGATGGATGGAGGGAGGGAAAACTAATCGGTGTTCAGCCTTCCCCGGAATTTGTTGAAAAGACAGCCATTCAGGTTATTCATAACAACACGGCCATGGCGATTGATGTCAATGGAAACACGGTTCCTTTTTCAGAGGACCTGGCACAGGAGAGCTTCAAAGTAATCTGTATTCCCATCCGTACGAGCGATTCTGACGTTACGGGCCTTTTCTTCGTTCACAGTCAGGGCAGGATTTTCAAGTTTCAGAGGTTCGACAAGAATCTATTATATCAGTTTGCCTACTTCACCGGGGCTGTCCTGGCAAACTCCCTTATGGTGTCCGAATTGGCCCGGAAAAAGGAGGAATTACATGATTTGACGGGAAGACTCATCTGTGTGCAGGAAGAGGAGAAAAAGAGAATTGGAGCGGATATCCATGACACCATTACCCAGTCCCTCACGGCAATCGGTTATAAAGCCCTCCTTTGCCAGGCCCTCATAAATAGGGATTTGCCGAGGCTTGAAGAGGAACTGAATTGCCTCGTGAAAGATGTCAACGGGGCATTACGAAAATCCCGCAGCATTATCAGTGAGCTGAGACCGAGAATATTGGATGACCTGGGGATTGTCGCTGCTTTTAAAAAGGCGATTGCCGGTTTCAAAGAGGATTCCGGGCTGGCCGTTGACCTTGAATGTCCAGAAACGCTTAGCGTGAGTCCAGATGTTGGGATTGGGTTTTATCGGATCTGTCAGGAAGCCCTTCGTAATATATACAAGCATGCCCAGGCTTCACACGTCGCTATCTCCTTAAAGATTGACAGCAGAAATTGGTTATGTCTGCTTATAAACGACAATGGCCGAGGATTGGCCTGCGATCCCAATTCTCAGTATTTCAGCGATTCAGGCATGGGGCTGTTGACCATGCGTGAAAGAGCTGAAGATTTAGGGGGACAGTTCATCATTGACTCAAAGCGCGGGAATGGGTGCCGGATTATGGTAACCGCCCCCCTATAGACCTTTGCGCCTCGCAACTGACAAACATGTTGCAGGAAACCTTTAAGAAATGAAGGGTTAGGCCTTTTTTGCCGTTTGATCCTTCACGGGTCACTCAGTAGGCATTCAATGGTCATTGGGCGTTCATTCGGTCGGGGTCGGACGCTCCACATCGTAACCCGAAAACCGAAACCTGAAACCTCATTAGGGCAAGAGGACCCAACTTTATAATATTCTTTGCTATACTTGGATGAAGAAGTAATGACGGAAATCAGAGTGATAGTTGTTGACGATCATGTTATTGTCAGAGAAGGCTTAAAGGCCCTCTTGGAGTTGGAAGGTGATATCCGTGTGGTTTGCGGTGCTTCGTCAAGCCTTGAATGCCTTGAAATTATTGATGAACATAATCCTCATGTTGTCTTGATGGATCTCAAAATGCCGGGTGTCGGCGGCATTGAAGCTGCACGCCTGATCAAACACCGCAGACCGCACATCAAGGTTGTTCTGCTCACGAATTATGATGACGAAGAATATGTTATTGAGGCGATCAAGGCTGGGGCCGACGGTTATGTTCTTAAAAACGTCAAGAAAGGAGATTTGGTCAGGATTTTACGTCTGGTACTCCAAGGCGATTCATACATCGATCCTTCGGTAACGGGGAAGGTGTTTCAGCAGTTGAAAGAGACCCGTCGATCTGGACAGATGGGTTCACGGACGACGCTTTCTCAGAGGGAACTGGAAATTCTTGAGTGCGTGGTAGACGGCAAATCCAATCAACAGATCGCAGAATTTGTATTTCTCTCTTTAGATACGGTCAAGTCACATCTAAAGAACATATACCAGAAACTTGGAGTGTCCACCCGGTCACAAGCTATTAATTCGGCACTCAAAGAGAAGCTTGTTTTCCTGTCCAAATAGCCGGTTTGGGGTAGAGATAGAACTAATCGGTCAGCCAACCCATCGAAAAACATGGGTTTTGCGCTTCCCCCAGTCTTCGCAGGAAGGTCTCGGTTTCTGCCGCGGGCACAGCTGAATGGCTTTATTCCCGCCGAAACTGTAATGGCCTTTTAAAAGAGAATCGTTCTTCGCTTAGCGGGAGGGTCCTCCGGCCAGCACCCCCTCTTTTTTCCATCACCCTTTTGTGTGACTGTTTTCTACCCCATGGGGTAATTTACAACCTTAGACTGTTCGGTTATGAAATGACATGGGGGGAGAGCTCAATGCCCGGCCTTCTCCCGAATCACGATAGTGGTTCCACCCTACGCCCTTGGAGTTTCTCTGTAAGAAATACGTTGTGGCATATGGAGAGAGCGACCACAAAAGTAAGATGCCCAAGTGATTACGATAAATGAATGAGAAGAAAATTGATCAGCGGACCAATTGATCTAAAGGGTCGCAATGCCCTTGTGACCGGGGGAGCAAAGGGTATTGGCAGAGCAGCCGCATTGGTATTGGCGAGAGAAGGCGCCAATGTGGCTGTGGCCGATATCGTTTCCACACAGAAAACAGTTGATATGATCAAAAGACTGGGCCGTGAGTCTCTCGGAATAAATGCAAACGTGGCAGCATCCCCTGACGTAAAGCGCATGGTAACTGACGCGGTAAGATGCCTTGGGCATATCGACATTCTCATCAATAATGCCGGCATTCTTCACCGGGATACCCTGCTGGAAACATCCGAAGCCACCTGGGACAGGGTCATTGATGTGATCCTCAAGGGCACATTCCTATGCATTCAAGCCATATACCCCCATATGAAAGATCAAAAATATGGCAAAATCGTTAATGTAAGTTCCATCAGTGGCACCATAGGGGGTGTCCTTTCCAGTCCTAAAAATATGTCTGAGCAGATCAGCGGTCGTTCAGGGCCTGCCTATTCCGCAGGATCAGGCGGCGTTATTGCATTGACAAAATGGATTGCCAAGGAGGTGGCAAAGGATGGCATTTATGTCAACACCGTTGCATCCGGGGCATGTCATACAGAAATGACCCAGGGATATGACTACCGCGTCCAGGACCTGCCCATCGCCCGGATGGGGGAACCGGATGACATCGCAGAAGCCATTCTGTTCCTTGCGTCGGATGCTTCCAACTACATCACCGGACAGGTCTTGAATGTGGACGGGGGTTGGGTCATGAGGTAGCTCTACGTCAGAAACCATGCCAACGCAAAAGGGGTGAAAAAATGAATATAGGCGCAATGTTGACCAAATCGGCGCGCACGTTTTCAGATAATCTGGCCGTTGTGCAGGGGCTTAAGCGGCTATCGTATCAGGAATTCAACTCCCGGGCCAACCGTTTAGCCAATGCCCTTGAGAGATTGGGAATCCGCCGGGGCGACCATGTCGCAGTGCTGCAATACAATTACCCCGAAACTCTTGAGTCCATGTTTGCTGCCTTCAAGGCAGGCTGTAGTGCGGTCCCCATCAACTTTCGTCTTCACCCCAAAGAGTTTGCTTTTATTATCGATCACTCATGTGCCAGAGTGGTTATTCTCTCTCCTGAATTCAATGATGCCATCGATGAAATCCGTTCTCTGATACCGAACGTCGAACACCTTATCACGCTCTCCGGTGCAAACGGCAGACTTATGGATTACGAAACCGTCCTCTCCGCCGAATCGGATCATTTTTTGGATGTAGACGTTCACCCGGATGATACGGCCTGGCTTTTCTATACATCGGGAACAACGGGCATGCCCAAGGGAGCCATGTTGACCCACCGAAACCTGTTAGCCATGACAATGAATTTCTATGCCGATATGTGCCCTGGATTCGGCCCTGACGATGCGGCGCTCCATGCGGCGCCCCTCTCTCATGGAAGTGGCCTCTACGCCCTTCCGAACATTGCCAAAGGGGCGGCAAACGTCATTTTGGAGTCAAAGTCGTTTGATCCTGCGCTCGTTTTTGAGACGATTGAGAGACACCGCATTACAAATATGTTTGCCGCGCCCACCATGATCAAGCTTATGGTCGAAAGCCCAGCACTGAGCAAGTTTGACATCACTTCCCTGCGATGCCTCAATTATGGCGGAGCGCCGATGCTGGTGGAAGACCTGAAGGAAGCCATGGCAAAGCTGGGGCCTTGTCTTGTGCAGTTATTTGGACAGGCAGAATCTCCCATGACGATCACCTATCTTTCACACAGAGATCATGTTCTTGAAGGAACCCAGGAACAGATGCAGCGGCTCGCGTCTGCCGGGGTTGAACGGACGGACGTGGAAGTCAAGATCTTTGGTCCTGATGACATGGAGCTTCCTGTCGGTGAGATGGGAGAGATTGTAACCCGTTCAGATCTGGTCATGAAGGGGTATTGGCAGAATGAAGCGGCTACGAAAGAAACCATCCGGGATGGATGGCTTCATACAGGCGATATGGGGTATATGGATGAGCGGGGCTACCTGTTTATCATGGATCGTTCCAAGGACATGATTATCAGCGGCGGGGAGAATATTTACCCCAGAGAGATTGAAGAGGTCCTTGTAAAACACCCTGCAGTCAGAGAGGTGGCCGTGATCGGGATTCCAGATCCTAAATGGGGAGAGGCGGTCAAGGCGGTGGTGGCTCCGGTCGAGGGGACATCGGTTACTGAGAACGAATTAATCCATTTTTGCAGAGACAGCATCGCGGGTTATAAAAAGCCCAAGTCCATCGATTTTGTAAAGGAACTGCCCAAGAATAACTACGGCAAGATATTGAAACGGGAGCTACGGGCCAAATACTGGGAGCACAAGGCGCGCAAAGTCTGATATGCGCTGCTTTTGGAGGAACCTGTTGGGGGCGGCCCTTTTGATAGACCAGTGGCGATAAAGCCGCTAAAAGAGGAGGATATGCATCGCATGGGCGAACGACTATTAAATAAAGTGGCTATTGTGACAGGTGCCGGATCGGTAGGTCCGGGATGGGGTAACGGAAAGGCCACGGCAGTGCTTTTCGCAAGGGAAGGGGCAAAGGTCTTTGCCGTCGACATGAACCTATCTGCGGCAGAGGAAACAAGGGAAATCATTGAAGAGGAGGGGGGCCGCTGTACGGCATATCAAGCGGACGTCTCCAAGTCAGACCAGGTCAAGACCTTGGTCGAAAGGTGCATCGATGTTTACGGCCGCATTGACATCCTGCACAACAATGTGGGGATTGTTGAAGTCGGGGGCGTTGTGGAAACAAGCGAACAGAGCTGGGACCATATTCTTTCCGTTAACCTCAAGAGTCAATTTCTCACCTGTAAACATGTCCTTCCCCATATGGAAAAGCAAGGAGGCGGGTCGATTGTTAACATTTCATCCATTTCTGCAATCCGTTACATTGGCTATTCATGTGTGGCATACAGTGTCACCAAGGCAGGCATCCTTCAACTGACACAGACGATCGCGCTCGACTATGCCCCAAAAAACATCCGCGCCAACTGCATCCTCCCTGGCTTGCTCAATACGCCGATGATCGTTGAGCCGCTCAAAAACACCTATGCGGATGGCGACATACAAAAGATGATCAACATCCGTGACGCGCAGTGCCCCATGAAAAAAATGGGGGATGCCTGGGATGTGGCCTATGCCGCCCTGTTTCTGGCTTCCGACGAGGCCAAGTACGTCACCGGAACCCAGCTCGTTGTCGATGGCGGGATAACCTGCAAATTCAGTTAGCGAGCGAAAGGGACCCTTTCCTTCTCCAATTCGGGATGGGAGGTTTTTAGATCTGGTTGAAAACTGCTGACTCAAAGCGTATGAGCGGCGATCTTGCTCTGTAACGATATCCGTAACATCGTCCTTTGTTCAGCGACTGATGTGGATGCTGCATGAGATGCGGATTTGCGAATTGAATAGGAAGGAGGTGAATCAAGGAACGGGGAAGCGTTTGGATTTGAACTCAACCTTAATTGAAAACGGATGGGGGAAAAAATGAAAAAGAAAGCGGTTTTAACGTGTTTTTTGTGGATGTCGAGCATACTTTTCATTTTTGGGGTTCTTGACTCAACGGCTGCAGAAAAAAAAATCAAGATGACGTCTGTTTGGTCCGATGGGATCGAATTAATTGAAATCGACAAACATTTTGTAAAGCTTGTAAATGAATTGGGCGGAGACCAGTTGCAGATCAAGTTTTTTCCGGGAGGCAGTCTGGTCCCTGCGTTTGAGGTTTTCGACGCTGTCCGGCAGGGCACAATCCCCATGGGCGCGGACTGGGGCGGTTATTGGGCAGGAAAGGATGAGGCATTCAATATCATCGGCTCTCATCCCATGGGCCTTACGGCGACCGACTATATGGTTTGGGTTTACCAGGCAGGCGGGTTTGAACTCATTCAAGAAGCCTATGGCAAATACGGATTGGTCTGCATACCCCATGGCGTTCATTCCGCTGAGTCTGGCGTAAGAGGGCATAAGGCAATAACCACCCTTGCGGATTACAAAGGGGCAAAAATACGAATGGGCGGTAAGATTCAGGGGAAAGTCCTCAAGGATCTCGGTGGGGTGCAGGTCATGCTTGCCGGTTCCGAGGTCTATCAGGCCCTTGAAAAGGGCGTGGTAGATGCCTGCGAGTACAATACCCCGACTGTCGACTGGAACTTGGGGCTGGCAGAGGTCACCGAGTATTGGGCCAGCCCCCCCTGGCACGCGCCAGCCGCCATGTTCGGCGTGATGATCAACAAGAAGGTATGGGACAACTTTACGGAAGATCAGAAAGAAATCGTGAAGGTGGCGGCCATGGCCAATTTCTTATGGTCTTATACCTATTTTGAATTCAAGGATATCATTGCAACAAAGAAATTCCTGGATAAGGGAATAAAAATCACTCGGTTGAAAGATGAGGATCTTGACAAAATTCAGGAAATCGTCAATAAACACACCCTGGAATCAGCCAAAGCCAACCCATTGTTTGCTAAAATCGCTTATTCCCAATACAAATTTATCAATGAGTTGTCACAGTGGCGGTCCATTTCGCAGCCTTTTAGCCACGGCCGCAATTTTACCACCCCCAACCTTGATGAGCTGAAGGCCTGTACCAAATAGCTATTCAAAACGCCTCCCGGGAGGCTAAGGTCTCCGGGGGGCTCGTATTCGCTATGTGATGAACTCTGCCGATGTCTTGGTCAAGCAACGAAAGGCCGGCAGAGGCATTTCCTGCGAACTCGTCAAAAGTATGTCGATCCGTGCGTCTTATTGGAGGGAATCAGATTGAAGAAGCTCTTGGGCGTTATAGACAGCGTCAGTGAATGGACAGGAAAGATATTCAACTGGACCGTTGCGCTGCTCGTTTTGTTAGTTGTTTTTGAAGTCATCCTGAGAAGGATATTCAATCGGCCGACCATTTGGAATTTTGAGGTCACGATTCAATTGTACGCACTCTATTTTATGGTCCTCGCAGGCTATGCGCTGTTGCACAAATCCCATGTGGCGGTTGATATCCTTTACGTCAAATTCAGCAAGAGGACACGGGCGGTTCTGGATGTGATTACGTATCTCATCTTCTTTTTTCCATTCCTGTCTGTCGTGCTGTATAAAGGGATTTTTTATGCGGCGAACTCTTGGCAGATGGACGAACGAAGCTGGAGCGTCTTCGCCCCACCCCTTTATCCAATCAAGAGCGTTATTCCGGTGATGGCCTTTCTCCTTATTATCCAGGGCATTGCTGTATTCATTCGTCAATTAAACCTGGCTGTCAAAGGAGAAGAGCTATGATCGAGATGAGCCCTGAACTTATGACCGTTCTCATGTTCGTAGGACTTCTGGTAGGGTTATTTCTCGGCCATCCGCTGGCATTTGTTCTGGGAGGATTGGCTGTAATCTTCGGTATTGTTGGATGGGGTCCCGAATGTCTTGGCATGTTTATGAACCGAATCTATGGGATCATGGACAACTATGTCCTTCTCGCGATTCCCCTCTTTATATTTATGGCCCAGATCCTAGACCAGTCGGGCGTCGCTGAGAAGCTGTTCAACACCATGCGATACCTTTTCGGTCCGATGAGAGGAGGGCTCGCAGTGGCAGTTGTCGTAGTTTCAACGTTGTTTGGGGCGTGCACCGGAATCATTGGGGCGTCTGTGGTGACAATGGGCCTCCTGGCGTTGCCCGTCATGCTGAAATATGGATATGATAAGCGGTTGAGCTGTGGATGTATTGCTGCAGGGGGAACATTGGGCATTCTGATACCCCCCAGCATTATGCTCATCGTCATGGCGAATCAGGCCAGTCTGTCTGTTGGCAAGCTTTTTGCGGGCGCCATTATCCCCGGCCTGATCCTCTCGTCTCTGTATATCGCCTACATTCTGTTAAAATGTTATGTTCATCCTGAAGTGGGTCCGTCACTCACAAAGGAAGAAAGATCGGCTGTCTCAAATAGGGAGTTATCCGTGATGCTCCTCAAGTCGCTCATTCCACCCATGATTCTCATCTTAGGCGTGCTGGGAACCATTTTTACGGGGATAGCGACGCCCACTGAAGCATCGGGGGTCGGCGCCTTTCTCGCCTTTATGATGACCGTGGCCTATAGGAAATTTACCTGGAGCGGCCTTTGCTCGGCTCTGGCCCAGACCGGTAAAACGACATCCATGGTCATTATTATTCTTGTGGGCGCAACCTGCTTCACGGGCGTTTTTCTGGGACTTGGCGGCGGAGACGTCGTGGAACAATTCATCGTGTCCATCGGGCTTGGAAAGTGGGGCACCTTTGTCGTCATGATGGCCATTTGTTTTATTTTGGGGATGTTTATCGACTGGATCGGCATCGTTATGATCACCTTTCCACTATTTCTCCCGATTGCAGCGCAATTAGGTTTTGACAAGGTCTGGTTTGTAGTGACTATCGCGGTCATGTTACAGGATTCATTCCTGACGCCGCCTTTCGGCTATGCCTTGTTTTATTTAAAGGGCGTAGCGCCGCCCGAAGTCAAGACATCTGATATTTATTGGGGAGCCTTTCCTTTCTGGCGTCTTATGGAATTGGGCCTTGTCATCGTCGTGATATTCCCTAAAACCATCACCTGGCTGCCAGATCTGCTCGTTAAATAAGCAAGATAGACCAGCGCGTCATTTGGCTTTTTATTTGGCTAAAGCAAAAAGATCGTGTAAGTTGTCACGGGGGGCCTTTCAGGGCCCTTTTCGATTCCAGGAGTCTCGGCTTGGGGTTTTTGACGGCTTAGGTGCTGGCGGGTCACTTGCCCCCTCCGCGTCCCAGACTCTGGCTGGCCGAGGCTTCCCCCGCGGATAAGCCTGAAAACAGGGCAGCCTTCCGCCAGTCACACGCAAAAGTCCCCGAAAGGCCTCTCCCCCGTGATCAGGTAGAAAAAAGTCATATTGAAACACCTTTTTATTTGCCATAGTTTCTACAATGGATTATTCTATGGCAGAATAAAGTTCCGGATCGCAGCTTCATTGCCTAACGATCAAGGGCCCAAACCATGAAAGCCGAACCCAGCACGACGTATGCAATCCTCGGGGCGCTCATGCGAGGCCCCAGGCACGGGTATGAGATCCTTCAGTTTCTGGAAGAAGGCCTGGGCCCGGCCTGGCGCTTCAGCACGAGCCAGCTCTATGTGCTCCTCAAACGGCTTGAGAAGGCGGAATGGGTGCGGTCGACCCTTGAAATCCAAGACGCCCGTCCATCCAAACGGGTGTTTTCCATCGCGCCAACGGGTAAAAAGGAATTCCTGGGGTGGCTGAAAAGCCCTACCGATCACGTGCGGGATCTGCGCATTGAATTTCTGGCCAAGCTCTTCTTCTTTCACCATCTGGGTCTTCAGGGGGGAGATATCCTGGTAGATGCACAAATCGCTCTTCTGAAACAGGTGAAAGAAGGTCTCATGGCGAAAAGACGGGCGGAAACGGACGAATACAAGCGCCTGGTTTATGGATTCAGGATCTCCACGCTTACGGCATGGCTCAACTGGTTGAAGGACGAGGTCATTTTATTTTTCAAATGAGGTCGATGAATTATGAATGATTTTTATGAGAAGTTGAAAAGGCGCGTCTTTGATTTATGGAAAGAGGAAGGGCTTCTCTCGGAAAGAATTCAGATACGTGCCCGGGCCCTCAGCACCAGCGAGGCCATCGGGAATCCGGAACATCAGGATTTTCCGATTCAGAAGGGAAAAGAAAAACTGATGCAGGCAACCTTTTTGGATGCCGGGGGTCAGGCCTTTACGGACATGTACGGCGATTATGAGGGGACACTGGAACAGGTGCTGAACCTGCCCATGGAAAATAACCATCAGCGGGCCGTCTTTGTGGCTTCGCTCAATGCGGTGCTCAGGCGGCTGGGCCGAATTGAGAGGTCCATCCACTGCCGTGACGAAGAGCCCGTTACATGCGGAAAAACCCTCATGCCTTACCTGAAGGAACGCTACAGCGGCGCCAGGATTACGCTGGTGGGGTTTCAGCCGCGCATGGTGGAGAACCTGGCCGCCGAATATCCCCTTAGGGTTTTGGACATGGACAGGGACAATATCGGGGTCCGAAAATTCGGGGTGATTATCGAAAGCGCCGATCATACGGAAGAGGCCGTTCATTGGGCCGACCTCCTCCTGGTCACTGGGACCACCCTAGCCAACGGCACCATAACTCCCCTGCTGAATCAGAAGCCGATGATCTTCTACGGCACCACGGTTGCGGGGGCCGCCCACCTGATGGGGTGGGAACGGTTCTGCCCGTGCAGTCATTAGGAGCTCAACATGGACAACCGACTATCCTTTATCCGTAAGGCATTTCTGGTCTCAATCACCCTGTTCACACTGATTTTCGGCTGGCCCGCGGCGGGGAACTCAGCGGACCTCCTCCTTTTTGCCGGGGCCGGGCTACGTCAACCCACGGACCAGTTGATTGAAGCATTTCAAAAGGAGACCGGACACACGGTACGCGTCACCTATGCAGGCAGCGGACAGCTCATGGCATCCATCCTGGCATCGGGTCAGGGAGATCTGTTCATGCCCGGTTCGTTGTTTCATATCCAAAAACTGGAGAAGATGGGCCGAATCGATTCTTTCAAAAAGGTGGTGGCCCATACCGCGGTAGTGGGCGTGAATATCCACAAGAGGTATCTTATCCGCTCTTTTGACGACCTGGCCCGTCCCGGAGTCCGTTTGGCCCTGGGAGATCCAAAGGCCATGGCATTGGGGCGGACCGCCCAGGACATCCTATCGCGTTCCCCTTTGAGAGCGGCGGTCCTCAAGAATGTGGTGGTGTATGGGGCCACGGTCAAACAACTGGCCATGTATGTCTCCCAGGGAGATGTGGATGCCTCTATTATCGGAAGGGCCGACGCCTTTCAATTTCGAGACAGCATTCGAATAGTTCCGATCCCTCAGGATTACTTTCAGCCCGAGACCATTGCCATTGCCGTGTTGAAGGATTCAAGGCACCTGGAGACGGCTTCCCAATTTCGCGATTTTATGGCTTCCAAACAGGGCATGGCCGTGTTCAAGCATTTCGATTTTCTGACCCTAACTGCAGGCAACGGTCAAAAAGGAAACCCATGAATCGTGTATTCCTGCTTCCTCTGGTGGTGCTTTCTCTTTTCACGGCCGGTGTCCTGTCTGCCCTTTTTTTCCGCCTGTCTTGCGGGGAAATTTTCGCGGCCCTGGGATCGGAAGAGACCCGCTTTGCCCTGCGGCTCAGTTTGCTGACCTCCGTCGCCTCCATCTTCCTGTCGCTGGTCCTGGGCGTGCCTACTGCTTATGTCCTGGCGCGGAGCGACTTTTCTGGAAAGGCGATATTGGATACGTTCTTAGACCTTCCTCTGGTGATCACCCCCCTGATCGCCGGGGTGGGGCTCCTCTTCCTGTTTGGGCAGAATATGCTGGGCGCCCGCCTGGGGGAATGGGGCATCCACATCCTGTTTACGCCCTGGGGCGCAGTTTTGGCCCAGACATTCGTGGCAGCCCCCATTGTCATGCGGAGCAGCCGGGCCGCCTTCGAACGGGTAGGACCCCGCTATGAGTGGGCCGCTGCCACACTGGGGCTGCGGCCGTCCCAGGTGTTTTTCCAGATCAGTCTCCCGTTGGCGAGACAGGGGATCATGGCAGGCACTGTCCTGGGCTGGACCCGTGCCATGGGTGAATTCGGGGCCACCCTCATGGTGGCAGGCGCCATTCGCTTCAAGACCGAGACCCTCCCCATTGCCGTATACCTCAATATCTCCAGCGGTGAACTGGGCACGGCCCTTTCCTGCGCCTGGGTCCTGATGGCCACGGGATTCGTGCTTCTCCTGGCGCTTCGGTGGATCGGACAGGGGCCCAGGCCGGAACCCCTCCCTTCCCGGTAGGCGCCATGGCCCAAATCGTCCTGCAGGATGTGCGGAACACCATCATCAAAGGGATCTCCACGGAGATTCGGGACGGAGAACTTCTCGTCCTTGTGGGTCCCTCTGGCGCGGGCAAGACAACCCTGCTCAACATGGTGGCCGGGCTCATTCCCCACGAGGGTCGGATCCTGGTGGACGGAGAGCGCGTCGACGGTCTCCCCCCTTCCAAACGCCATATGGGATACCTGTTTCAGGACCTCCTCCTCTTCCCCCATATGTCCGTGACAAAAAATATTCTCACGGGCCTCAAAAGACTCTCGATCAAACGGCGCGCGAGGGACCATCGGATGGATCAGATGATGGAACTCCTTCGCCTGACGCATTTGAAAGACCGCCTTCCCCTTCAATTGAGCGGTGGTGAAAGGCAGCGGGTGGCCCTGGCCAGGGCCCTGGTGGCATCCCCCAAGATCCTCCTCCTGGACGAGCCTTTCAGCAGCCTCGATTTTCGAACCGCGCGATACCTGCGCCTCCAGCTCAAGCAGATTCACTCGGAGCTTAAGACCACCATGCTGGCCGTCACACACAATCTGGAGGAGGCCCAGGATCTGGGAGATCGCATGGGGGTCCTGACTGAAGGGAGGCTTGAACAGATCGGCGACGTTCGCGAGATCATGCTGCAAGGGAGATCCACGGCATCCTGTTTTCTGGAAAAGGCCGATGTCCTTCCCTGCACCTGCCACGAGAGCCTGGGAAACGGGCTGATTCAGGTGCAATGGGCTGGTGGGACCCTGTTTGTGCCGGAAGACGGCAACAGGCCGTTTGAACGTGTGGCCATTCATCCCAGACATGTTTATATTTCCCCGTATCCGCCGCCGGGGCCGCAGGTGAACCGGTTTCAAGGCCGAATCAGGGAGATCCGGCATGTGGGGGGTATGGCCCATGTTGAAGTCATGGTGGGCGATCAGAGGGTCCATGCCCAGATGACAACAGAACAGGCCCAGGCCCTTTCGCTGTCGTCCGAGGACCCTGTCTACGGAATACTCAAGCTTCGGGACCTTCACGGGTGTTAGAAGCGGGATTATTGATTAAAGGAGCGGTGATATGGCAAACAAGTTTATGTCTTCAGCAACAACTATTCCGGTAGAGGCGTCTATAGGGACCATTCTGGCCCACGACATCACGGAAATCAGGCCCGGGCAGTTCAAGGGACCTGCCTTCAAGAAGGGACATGTCATTCGAGAGGAAGACGTCCCTCATTTCAAAAGGATCGGCAAGGAGCACCTTTACGTATTGCATCTGGAACCGGGAGAAGTACACGAGGATGACGCAGCCTTACGCCTTGCAACGGCACTTGCAGGAAAGGGCGTTTGCTTCGATCCTCATCCTTCGGAGGGAAAGATCCAACTGAAGGCGGCGCACCGGGGGTTGTTGAAGATTGATGTGGACGCCCTCACCCGAATCAATCTCATTTCAGATATCAGCTGTTCTTCCAGACACACCCATACCGTGGTTGAAGAGGGGGACATCCTGGCCGGGGTGCGGGCCATCCCCCTTGTCATCGATGAGGTACCGCTTCAAAAGGGTGAAAAGATAGCATCCGATGCGGGCGGCATATTTTCAGTAAAACCCTTTCTGCATCCCAACACCGGGCTGGTGATTACCGGCAATGAGGTGTTTTCGGGCCTCATCGACGACAAATTTGCTCCGATCATTCGCAAAAAGCTCCAGTTTTTTGACTGCGGCGTCATGGGGATCGAATTCGCCCCGGACAACAGGGAACGTATTGCAACGGAGATCAGGAAGTTCCTTGAAAACGGCGCGGAGATGATTGTGGTGGCCGGCGGGATGAGCGTGGATCCCGACGACATGACGCGGCTGGCCATCGCGGATGCGGGAGCTGACGACATCGTTTACGGCACCCCCGTGCTCCCCGGCGCCATGTTCTTGTATGGCCGTTTCGGTGATATCCCTGTTTTAGGACTTCCGGCCTGCGTGCTGTTTTACCGGGCCACGGTGCTGGATCTCATTCTGCCGAGGGTGCTGACGGGAGAGCGGATTGCCAGGCAAGATCTGGCAGCACTGGCCCACGGGGGCCTGTGCCTCAATTGTGAGACGTGTCGCTATCCCCGGTGTCCATTTGGAAAATAGACGGCCAGAGCCAAAAAAAATATCTCACACAAAGCCACAGAGGCACAAAGAGAAAAGGGAATTTCTTGACAGTTGTGGCATGCCTTAACGATAGTGGTCACGGCTGTAATCGCCGTGAAGGGAGACTCGAACATGTTCAGCGGTAAAAGAATTGTTATCAAAGGTGCGGGAGATCTGGCTACCGGGGTGGCTGCGCGGTTTTGGCGGAGCGGTTTTCCTGTTCTCATGACCGAGATTGCCCAACCCCTGACGGTTCGACGGACCGTTTCGTTCTCCGATGCCGTTTATGAAGGAGAAACCACCGTGGAAGGGATCACAGCCCGGCGGGCGGAGAACAAGGCCGAGATCTTGAAGGCACTGGATGAGCGGATGATCCCTGTGCGGGTGGATCCCGAGGCAACCATCGTCCGCGAAATCGCCGCATTTGCCGTGATCGATGCCGTCATGGCGAAGAAAAACGTAGGCACTCGCATGGGGGATGCCCCTTTTGTCGTCGGCCTGGGGCCCGGTTTTACGGCCGGGAGGGATGTTCACGCCGTGGTCGAGACCAAACGGGGGCATACCCTGGGGCGGGTTATCTGGGAAGGATCGGCCATCCCCAACACCGGGATCCCCGGAGAAGTCAAGGGATTCGGGGCGGAGCGCGTGATCCGGGCGACCGGTCCGGGCATCTTCAAAGGGATCCGTTTCATCGGCGAGCATGTAGACAAGGGAGACATCGTGGCCCATGCAGGAGATACACCGATTCCGGCGCCTATTTCCGGGATGCTGCGGGGATTGCTCCATGACGGTGTGATCGTGGAGAAAGGTCTGAAAAGCGGCGATGTGGATCCACGGGACAATCGGGAAAGCTGCTGGCTCATCTCCGACAAGGCCCTGGCCGTCGGAGGGGGCGTGCTGGAATCCGTTCTGACGGCAATCCACCGGATGGATTCCGGGGAGGATTAGCGTTTGTTTGAATATTCAATGGACACGATCCCTAACTCCGCCCAAAAAGACCTCAAATCGCGATTTGCGGAGGTTCTTCCAGAAGGCATCGTAGGTCCTGTCTTCATACCTGAAAGCGACTCCTATACCCGATTCCATGCCAATGTTTGCGGGTTTCCTATTGACATGTATGCCGGTTCTGCATATTCTGTTGACTCAATGCCAACAGAATAGGGCATATTCACGCTTGATGCCAATCCGCCTCCCCCCGCTTCCTGCGCAAATCGAGGCAGTCCTCTATGAATATTGGAAGATATTCCCTGGATAAGTACATCCGCCTTGTTGAATCGTTTCACGGCAACGTCGCGCCCGGCGTGCTCATCGGCGGCATCATGGTCGATGCGGCCCTTGAGAGACTGAACACGACCCAACTCTACGATGGGATCTGCGAGACCTCGAGCTGTCTCCCCGATGCCGTCCAGCTCCTCACGCCCTGCACGATCGGTAATGGATGGCTTCACATCGTCGACCTGGGGCGTTTCGCCCTGACCCTGTATGAAAAAAACTCCGGGAGGGGGGTGCGGGCGTTTCTGGATGCCGGAAAGATGGAGCTGTGGCCCGAGGTCAGGAACTGGTATCTGAAGCTCAAGCCAAAGAGAGAACAGGTCCGGGAGGCGGTCATGGATCAGATTATAGAGGCGGGCGTCCGTCTCTTTGGATTTCAGGATGTCGAGGTGGTGCCCCTGTTCCTGACCAAGCAAAGCAAGGGCGAGATCGCACTCTGCCCTGTCTGCGGAGAGGCATACCCGAGCGATCACGGAACCGTATGCCGCGGTTGCGGGGGACAGTCTCCTTACGTTGGACCACCATAGACCTGCGTCGCAGATCCTCCTCCCGCCAACCTCGCTTGCCGCAGACCCAAGACACCATGCACCGAGGCCCAGATATCCTGATCTGAAATCCGGGTCGCAGCGAGGCCGACCCGATCCCGGCTTTGGCACGTCATTGCGTGTCTCTGGGAACTCCCTGCGAGGCTTCAGGAGCATGAGTCGGGGGTCCAGGGGCGGGCTTTTGATGCCGAAATCCTTGAGCAAGGAGATTCGGGCCGAGGTGGATGTCCTGATCGGGGAGGGTTGCAAGAGAGGGGAGAAAGGAGCGTTGGATGCTGAAGGCCTATCCCCCCTTTCTAAAAAGTCTTTGCACTGTCGATCAGCAGGGTGACCGGACCGTCGTTGATCAGCGACACGGCCATCATTTCCTGGAACCGGCCCGTTTCCACATGGATGTTTTTTTCTTTCAGGAGACGGATGAAATGCTCATACAGCTCTTTTGCCTTTTCGGGCCGGGCCGCATGGGCGAAAGAGGGCCTGCGTCCCTTTCGGCAATCGCCCACCAGGGTGAACTGAGAAACGACCAAGGCCGCGCCGCCGGTATCCATCAGGGATAGATTCATGGCCCCCACTGCATCAGAAAAAATCCTTAAATAAGCTATCTTGTCGGCCAGGTAATGGGAATCCTTTTCAGTGTCGTCTTGTCCGACTCCCAGGAAGATAAGGAGCCCCGGCCCGATCGTGCCCACCAGACTCCCCTTGACTTCTACCCTCGCCTCTTTTACCCTTTGGACCAGAGCTCTCATGCTGGATACTCGGTACTGGTTACTCGTTTCTGGTTGCTGGTTTATGAGGTTGCTTGGGTTTATTGGGTTTTTTCTGACGTCTGTCTTCCGATCTCCGACCTCTGGTTACTGGTTGCTGGATGCTGGATATGCGGCAGGGGAGAACTCCCCTTGCGTCACTATTTAGAGTCACTTTAGGCAATTTAGTCACTTCTTATGAAACCTTCTGTCATTCTGATCAATCCCTGGATTTACGACTTTGCGGCCTACGATCTCTGGTCCAAGCCGCTCGGCCTTCTGTACCTTGCGGGATATCTCAGAGACCGGGGGGTTCGTGTCCATCTGATCGACTGCCTGGATGTTCATCATCCCCAGATGAAAACAGTTAGGCCTTTAATCCAGCCTAAACGGCGGTTATACGGGACCGGCAAGTTTTGGAGGGAAGTCGTTGCCAAACCTCCGCCGTTGCAGGATATCCCGAGACCTTACAGCCGTTATGGCCTGTTGCCTGAGATATTTGAACAGGAATTGAGAAGCGTCGTTTCTCCTTCTGCCATCCTGGTTACGTCTCTCATGACGTACTGGTACCCTGGCGTCAGGGAGGCCATTCGCCTAGCCAAGGCGATCCATCCCGGCGTTCCCGTTATCCTTGGAGGCATTTATGCGCGGCTGTGCCGCGAGCACGCCGTCATGAGTTCCGGGGCGGACAGGGTGGTTTCAGACCCTGGGATTGAATCCCTTAGAACGGTCATGAATGAATACGGCATTCATGTGCAGGCAGACAACGGCGATGGGCAGCCCTCGACATACCCTGCGTTCGATCTCCTGACAGAAATCGACTATGTCTGCATCATGACATCCTCGGGGTGTCCCTACCGCTGTAAATATTGCGCCAGCCATTTCCTCTACCCGGAGTTTCGGAGAAGGGAACCGGGTGAGGTTATCGAGGAGGTCGTCTATTGGCACAAAAGGTATGCTGTTCAAGACTTCGCCTTTTATGACGATGCATTCCTGGCGGCATCGCAGAGCCATGCAGGGCCGATCCTCCAAGGCCTTGCACGTCTCGACCTGAATCTGAGACTCCACACGCCCAACGCCCTTCATGTGCGGGAAATTACCGGTGAAATCGCCCGTCTGATGCGCCGAACCGGTTTCAAAACCATCCGTCTCGGCCTGGAAACTTCGGATATACCGCTTCACCGGGACCTGGACAACAAGGTCTCGACCGGGGATTTTGAACGGGCCATGCATCACCTGCAAAAGGCATGTTTTTCTCCTCAACAGATCGGTGCTTACATCCTGATCGGGTTACCGGAACAGGATGTGGATTCGATTTTGGAAACGATCCGTTTTGTCGGAAGCAACGGGGCTCTCCCCTATCTGTCGGAATATTCCCCCATCCCCCATACAGCTCTCTGGGAAAAGGCGGTAGCTTTTTCCCTGTATGACCTCTCGTCGGACCCTCTCCTTCACAACAACACCCTGTTGCCCTGCTGGGACGAATCCCGGAAAATAGAGCTGCCCCGGTTGAAGCGACGGGTCTCAGAGATCCGTGAGCGGTATCGGAATGGGAAGGCATCAGGGGCAGGGCGTTATCAGGGACGAGGCGCCAGGCATTCGGCGTGAGGTTCAAGGTACGGAAATTGCGGCAAACAGACTATCCTCGCGGCATCATTCAATTCCCAATTTCTTCAATCCCTCAATCGCCCATGCCGTCACGCCCTGTTGATCAGGCCTGCTGCGTATCCTGCGCCGAAACCGTTGTCGATGTTGACCACTGTGACGCCGGCCGCGCATGAGTTGAGCATCCCCAGGAGGGCGGCGATCCCCTGAAAACTGGCGCCGTATCCGACACTGGTGGGTACTGCAATGACGGGCTTGTCTACCAGCCCCCCCACCACGCTGGGCAGCGCCCCTTCCATCCCGGCGGCTACGACAATGACTGAGGCCTTCATGATCCTATCCCAGTGGCCCAGAAGTCTGTGCAGGCCTGCCACGCCCACATCATAGACGGTATCGACCTCGTTGCCCATGAAGCGTGCCATCACCGCAGCCTCTTCTGCAACCGGTATGTCGGATGTCCCAGCCGTCATAATCAGGATGGTCCCTCTCCCCGAGATCTGGATCGGCTGTCGGATCAGGGTCAGCATCTTTGCGGTCTCATGATAGTCGCTCTCTGGAAACCGGCGCTGGATTTCCCCGGCCTTTTCAGGAGAGAGCCGCGTCACCAATACGTTCTCCTGCTGGAAGAGCATCTGTTCCATGATCCCTATGATCGCAGACACTGCCTTGCCTTGGCCGAAAACGACCTCGGATAATCCTTTTCTGAGGGATCGATGATGATCGACACAGGCAAACCCCAGGTCCTCGAAAGGGAGCCGTTTGAGTCGCTCAAGTGCGTGGTCGACCGTTATCTCCCCCCTGGAGAGGCGATTCAGTAGATGTGTGAGTACATCCTGATTCATGATTTGCAGGGCCTCGTCATCGCTGGCTTCCTAAAGAAGCCCCTTTTCCTTAAGGAACGACATGGAGCGGTGGCCGATGCTGGTGGCCCTGCTCAGTGCCTGGGTGAGATGAACCACAGAGTCCGGGGCAACGCCCGAATGAATCATGACCATGGCCTGATCCAGTATCGCCTCGATATCATCCCAGACAGGGTCGCCTGTGATCCTCCTGGCGAGTCTTATTTCCTGAATCGTCATATCGATTTTGAGACGGATGGTCTTTTCCGCCCCCGGCTTTTCGGGCACGGGGAGACCTCCAAGGAGTTCGAGGGCCTGAGAGGCCCAGATGATCCCTGATTTTACCTTCTCGCTCTGCGAGAAGGCCATGATTGCCTCTTGTTCGTTCATGTGTGCGTTATCTCCTCGAATAAAGTCCTATTCTTTCCATCCATGAATCCCCACCAGATCGACAAAACGGCAGCCGCCCAGGTCTTCTTGCACATAACTCCCCTTTTTTCTGGTCACTTTTATCAGCTCCTGACTCAACTTGTTGCCTATGGGAATGACAAGGCGGCCGCCTTCGGCAAGCTGATCCAGCAGCGGTTGCGGAACGTCAGGCGCCCCTGCGGTGACGATGATCGCATCATAGGGCGCGTATTCATCCCACCCCAATGTGCCGTCAAAGGCCTTGAACAGGATGTTGTGATAGTTTAGATCGGCCAGGAGGGTTCTTGCCTTGACCATCAAGGGTCTGATCCTTTCAACCGTGTAAACCCTGTCAGCCAGGTTGGCCAGGACGGCAGTCTGATATCCGCTCCCCGTACCGATTTCCAGCACCTTTTCATCTCCTTTAAGCGCCAGTGCCTCGGTCATGAGGGCCACGATAAAGGGCTGAGAAATGGTTTGGTTATGGCCGATAGGCAACGGATGATCATTATAGGCTTCTCCCACCAGGGCCTCCTCCACAAAGAGATCGCGACGGACCTCTTCCATGGCCTTCAGGACCCTTGGGTCCTTGATCCCGCGGGGAATCAACTGGGTTTTGACCATCTTTTCCCTGGCCAGGCGGTAATCGTGATTGCGGATCATTTCATCCTCTCCGGAGGATTATGTATTCTTTGGGTGATAACGGATGTTGGGGGTATGAAGCCCTTGCCCGAATTAACGTTCATCTGCCGTTGGGGCATATCTTTGATAAAGCGTAGCATATTCGTGGCAAAAATGTAAACCTAAGAGGAAGGCCCACTTGAAAATTCGAGACATGGTCTGGAGTCGATGAAATTTCTTCTTTACTTAATTGATGTTAAAGGGTATAGGGCATCGTTAACATCGCGCTCGGCTCAGTGTCGGCGCCCAGCCCTTTGGCCTCCAGTTGCGTCCGTCTGGTTGAAATAATCCTATGTCAACGGGTGAGCCCATCAAACGCAGGTGTATGCGGGCGCTTCGACTGTTATGCCGGAACTGATGATTTTAAAAAATGCAATCGATAACGGATGGTGAATCAAAATGAATGTCCTCAACATACTGACCCGCTGGATAGACGGAATCAACGAATGGATCGGTCGGGTGGTCGTTGCCTGGGTGACGCTGCTCTTGGTGGCAGTTGTATTCGTGGATGTGGTGATGCGATACGCCTTCAACACCAGCTTTGTATTGACCCAGGAACTGGAGTGGCACATCTTTTCATTCATCTTTCTCATGGGGGCGGGCTACACTCTGTTAAAGGATGGACATGTTCGTGTGGACATCATCTACCAGCGTTTGAAGCCGAAGGGGAGGGCCTGGATCAATTTCATCGGGGTCGTCTTTTTTCTTATCCCCGGGTGTATCATGGTGGTCGTCACCTCCTGGAAATTCACCTACAATGCCTGGACCGTACTGGAGGGGTCCCCGGACCCTGGCGGCATCCCGTGGCGGTTTCTGATCAAGGGAACGATCCCGGTCGGTTTTTCGCTGATCCTGTTGCAGGGAGTCTCCCTGGGTTTCCATAGCCTTCTCCAACTGTTGGGAAGGGAAACACCGGACGAGGAGGCCCACTGATGGAATATTTGGCCGCCTGGATGTTCCTGGCCCTCACCATCCTACTGATGGCCGGTTTCCCCGTTGCATTCACCCTTCTGGGCACGGCGCTCATCTTCGGGTTAATCGGCTTTGGATGGTCATTTTTTGATCTGCTGCCCCTCCGGATCTGGGGGACCATGACCAATATCACCCTCATGGCGGTTCCATTGTTTGTGTTCATGGGCGTCACGTTGGAACGCTCCGGCCTGGCCGAGGAATTGCTGGACACCATGGGACTTGTCTTCGGACGCATCCGGGGGGGCCTGGCCATCTCCGTGGTAGTGGTAGGGGCACTTCTTGGGGCCTCGACCGGGATCGTCGGCGCAACGGTGGTGACCATGGGCCTCCTGGCCGTGCCCACCATGCTGAGAAGGGGATATCAGAAGGAGCTCTCCACGGGCACGGTTTCCGCATCGGGCACCCTGGGCCAGATCATTCCACCGAGCATTGTCCTGGTGCTCATCGGCGATATCGTGGGCGTCCCCGTAGGAGACCTCTTCATGGGGGCCGTGCTTCCCGGCTTGTTACTCGTCCTTCTCTATATTATCTATATTTTAGCCGCATGCTACATACGACCCAAGATCGCCCCCCGGATCTCCAAGGAAGAACTGGCCGCCATATCCCCCAGGGAGATGTTTATCCGCATTTCAAAGGCCCTTTTTCCCCCTCTCTTCCTCATCATAGCCGTACTGGGCTCGATCTTTGCGGGAATCGCCTCGCCGACCGAGGCCGCTGCAGTGGGGGCCGTAGGTGCGGTCATTCTAGCCATCTTAAACAGAAAGTTCGACATGAAGATGCTGCACGAGGTCATGATTTCCACCATGCGCCTCACCTGCATGGTCTTTATCATCCTGTGCGGTGCGGCCGCCTTTGGTCTGGTTTTCCGCGGGCTCGGAGGAGACACCCTGGTCCGCGAATTCCTGGGCTCCCTGGCCGACAGCTACAGCAAGAACATGGTCCTGTTTATCGTAATGGCTGTCATCTTCTTCATCGGTTTTTTTCTCGATTTTATCGAGATCACCTTCATTCACGTACCGGTGCTGGCTCCCATCATGCTGGAATTCGGTTTTGATCCGGTCTGGTTCTGCATCCTTTTGGCCGTGAATCTTCAGACGTCTTTCATGACGCCCCCGTTCGGGTTTTCATTATTCTATCTAAAGGCGGTGACGCCTCCGGAGGTGACCACAGGCCATATCTACAGGGGGATCATTCCGTTCGTGGCATTTCAGTTGATCGGCCTTTTGATTGTGGCCTTTTACCCCATACTGGCCACCTGGCTGCCCAGGGTGGTTTTTGGGAATTAGATTGAGGAATTGAGGGATTGAAGGATGGCATTTGGAGTTTGAATTTGGCGCGACAGGCATTCGGGTTCGAGAATCGCGAGAGAAACAGATGCCTGGGCAATACCCGCCAAAGGGTATGAACCACATCTAACCAAGGAGGTTTATGAAATGGAAAGAAGGGAGTTTTTGAAAAAGGCGACCATCGGCGCCGGGGTTGCGGTAGCGGCTTCAGCTATTCAGGCCCCTGCGGTACTGGCCAAAGAGAAAACCTACAAGTGGAAGATGGTGACCACCTGGCCCCCCAAGCTGCCGGTCCTGCAGGACGGGGCTGAGCGCCTGGCAAAACTCATCGAACAAAACACCAACGGCCGCATCAAGATCCAGGTATTTGCGGCCGGCGAACTGGTCCCGGCCATGGGGACCTTTGACGCCGTGTCTGCCGGCACGGTGGAATGCGGCGTCGGCGCAGGGTATTACTGGGCTGGAAAGGCGCCTGCTGCCCAGTGGTTCTCGGCGGTTCCATTTGGTTTGAATGCCGACGGCATGGCTGCGTGGTTCCACGGCGGCGATGGGCTTAAATTGTGGGAGGAGACCTATGCCCCCTTCAACATCGTTCCCCGGCCGGGTGGTTCCACGGGGGTTCAGATGGGCGGCTGGTTCCGGAAAAAGATCAATTCCATCGATGACTTCAAGGGCCTCAAGATGCGCATCCCCGGGCTCGGTGGCAAGGTGGTGGCCAAGGCCGGCGCCACGGTGGTGCTTACGCCGGGCGGTGAGATCTTCACCAACCTCGAAAGGGGCGTCATCGATGCGACCGAATGGGTCGGTCCGCTTCATGACCTGCGCATGGGCTTCTACCAGGCGGCCAAATACTACTACTATCCCGGCTGGCATGAGCCCGGAACCTATCTCGAATACATGTTTAACAAGAAGATTTACGATTCCCTCCCCAAGGATCTCAAGGGGATCATTGATTCGTCCTGCCGGGACAATGAAGTCTGGACCCTTGCCCAGTTCAATGCACAGAACGGCGCGGCCCTCCAGACCCTGATTGAAAAGCACCACGTCGAACTGGTGCAGTTTCCGGAAAGCGTGATGAATGATCTCCGCAAGCTGTCCGAAGAGGTGGTGGCCGAGGAGGCCAAGAAGGATGCCATGTCCACCAAGGTGAACGATTCGTTCCAGAAGTTCCGAAAGGTAATCGGCACCTGGGGAGAGGTATCGGAGAAGGCCTATTACAACGACATCGAAAAGGATTATCCCCTCAAGGTTGCAGGGTAAGAGGGGTTTGTCATCAGCCAGGTGGAGGGGGGGGAAGCCCAGCGGTCTTCCCCTCTCCCATTTGGGCCTGGCATGGGATTATCTTGGCAAGAAATTTTGATGGGGGAGTTGATGAATTTTCAGGAACTGATCATGGCCCTTGAAACGTATTGGGCCGATTATGGGTGCGTGATCCAGCAGCCGTACGATCTCGAGGTGGGGGCAGGGACATTCAGCCCGGCCACGTTGCTGAGGGCGCTCGGACCGGAACCGTGGTCCGTGGCCTATGTGCAGCCATCGAGACGCCCTACGGATGGGAGATACGGCGAGAACCCGAACCGCCTGGGACACTACTATCAATATCAAGTGATTATCAAGCCCTCGCCCATCGATATCCAGGATATCTATCTGGCAAGCCTGAAATCCCTGGGCCTGGATCCCCTGGATCATGATATCCGATTCGTGGAGGACGACTGGGAATCACCGACCCTTGGGGCCTCGGGGCTTGGATGGGAGGTCTGGCTGGACGGGATGGAGATCACCCAGTTCACCTATTTCCAGCAGGCAGGGAGCATTCGCCTGGATCCCATTTCCGTTGAGATCACGTATGGTCTCGAGCGGATTGCCATGTACCTGCAGGAGAAGGAGAACGTCTACGACCTCATGTGGAACCGGCACGTGACGTATGGCGACGTCCACAAGAAAGGGGAGTGGGAGCTCTCAACATACAATTTCGAGATGGCAGATGTGGACATGCTCTTTCAGCTCTTTCAACTGTACGAGGCAGAGGGGGTGAAGGTTGCGGATCAGGGGCTGACGCTGCCGGCCTACGATTACTGTCTCAAATGCTCTCATACCTTTAATATCCTCGATGCCAGAGGGGCGATCAGTGTCACGGAACGGACCCGCTATATCGACCGCATTCGCAATCTGGCCCGCCTTGCAGCCAAGAATTATCTGGGCCAGCGGGAGGAGATGGGGTATCCGTTGGGATTGAGCAGTGAAAAATGAACATTGAATAATGCGGAGATGCTGGTATGCTCAAATGATGATTGAACGGGGAAAAAGGAACTTCAAGAACGCGGAGCTCGGAATGCGGAACGCGGAACATCGAAAACAACTTTATGACCATGCATGACCATCGATGACAGCGTAACGGGCAACGGGCAGTGAGCGACGAGTAACCAGAAACGAGTAACGGGAAACGGGAAATGGCGACTGAACTGCTTTTGGAGATTGGAACGGAAGAGATCCCCGCCGGGTATCTGGCCGAGGGACTGGCCCAATGGCGGCGGCTTGTGGAGACCTGTCTGGGTGAAAACCGGATAGAGATAGCGGATGGGGTGCAGACCTTTGGGACACCAAGGCGTCTGGTCCTGATCGGAAAGGGCGTCTCCCTAAGGCAGACCGACCTCGTAAAGGAGATTACCGGCCCTCCCAAGAACGTGGCCTATGACGGGGAAGGGAGACCGACCAAGGCGGCTCTTGGTTTCGCCCAGAAACAGGATGTCTCCATTGAGGAGGTGGAGTGCGTTCATACCCCCAAGGGGGAATACCTCTACGTCAAGCGTCGGATTCCGGGGAGGCCCACCGCCGACATCCTGGCCGAGTCACTTCCCGGGCTGATTGCAGAGATCCCATGGCCCAAATCCATGCGCTGGGGGGCGGTCGGATTTCCGTTTGTGCGGCCCATTCACTGGGTGGCGTGCCTGCTGAACGGCGAGGTCGTTTCGTTTCAGGTGGCCGGGGTGAAGAGCGGCGACACGAGTCGGGGACATCGGTTCATGTCTCCTGGACCGATACAGATCTCTGGGGTTCAGGGGTATTTAAAGGGAATGGAACGGGCCTTTGTGGTGATCGATCCGATGGAAAGGGAGCGGGTCGTGCAGGAAGTCGTCCAAAAAGCAGCGGAAAAGGTGAGTGGTGCACCTGCCGATGATCCAGATCTGGTCAGCATTGTGGCCAATCTCGTGGAAACTCCCTCGGCAGTGTGCGGTTCTTTTGACAGGTCTTTTTTAGACCTTCCAGCTGTCGTCTTGATAACCGCCATGAGGGAGCATCAGAAATACTTTGCCGTCTACGATACAGAAGGCCGCTTGATGCCCAATTTTGTGGCCGTCAACAATACGGTCGCAAGAGAAGCATCGGTGGTCCGGCGGGGCCACGAAAGGGTCCTTCGGGCGAGGCTGTCTGACGCGGCTTTCTTTGTGAAAGAAGATCGGAAAACGCCTCTTCTTCACCGTCTGGAGGGTCTCCGGCAGGTGGTGTATCAGGCCGATTTAGGGACCTCCTATGCCAAGATCCAGCGATTCACAAGACTTGCCGGACATATCGCAGAAAAAGTCCTCCCAGATGAGATTGATCATGTCAACCTGGTGGCAAAATTGTGCAAGTGTGATCTGATTACCCAGATGGTGGGTGAGTTTCCATCACTGCAAGGTGTTATGGGGAAGGAATATGCACAATTGGAGGGGTATCCCGATGCCGTATCAGCTGGTATATATGAGCATTACCTCCCGTTGAGGGCCGGCGGGGAGCTTCCCACATCCGGGATCGGTGCGGTTGTCGGGATCGCAGATCGAATGGATACGATCACTGGATGCTTTGCCGTGGGTCTCGAACCCTCTGGGAGCGCCGACCCGTTTGCCCTGCGCAGACATGCCCTGGCCATCATCCGGATCATCGAGGAGATGGGCTGGGATCTGTCCCTCAACGAGTTGACAGAGGAGGCGTTGTCTCTGTTGAGCGAAGAGGTCCGGTTTGACAGGGCCCAAGTCTTTTCCAAGGTCATTTCTTTTGTGAGGGAACGCTACAAGCATATGATGTTGGGGGCGGGTTTTTCCGCTGATCTGTTGGATGCGGTTATCTCCGCCGATTTTGACCGCATCAAGAGAGTCCGACCCAGGATCGATCAACTCAAGCGCTTTGCTGCTGAATCCGAGGAGTTCCCGCAGCTGTGCCTGACATTCAAGCGCGTCAGCAACATCCTCAAGAAAGAGGGGACGACTTTTGAGCCGGACCCGAATCTGTTTCGGGAGGCGTGCGAGACCGTTTTGTGGGAGACCTTTCAGTCGCTCAAAGATGACGTGTATGGATGTCTGGAAAGAGAGACCTATCTAGATGCCCTGGGTATTATGGCAAAGATCAGAAAACCGGTGGATGATTTTTTTGACGGCGTGGAGGTCCTTACAAAAGATGATCAGGCCCTGAGAGAAAACCGGGTGGGAGTGTTGCAGAAAATAGCCGGGCTCATGCTCCTCTTTGCTGATTTTTCCAGGTTTTCCATTTGAGGAGTGACTAACGCGGGCCATGCCCGCAACCCAATGGGTGGCCAGGCTTGGGGTTCAGGGGTTCAGGGTTTAGAGGTTTGACGAGCTACCAGAAACCAGCAACCCGGAACGGTGAACCCGGAACCTGTGAGCGCCTACGAATTTCTTGTTTTTTATAACAGAGAATCTGGCGATAAGGCACATTAAGATGATGAAAAGCGTGTCACTACTTGATGCGCCAGGATCACTTAAAAGACTTGTGCTTCCGGATATCGAGCTGATCCCTTCCAAGGTTAGGCATGTTAGCTCACTTTCGTCACTTCTCCACGGGTTTCTTGATCAGCAGGTAGAGTTCTCCCTCATGTTTTAGATGGCCCGCCGCGGTTTCGGCATAGAGGCCGCTGCCCCAGAAGATGTCCGCCCTGCCTGCCCCTCTGATGGCGCCCCCGGTATCCTGGTTCAAGACAAATCGGGAAAATTTATTCCAGCCTGTAATCTCGCCACGGCTATTGACGGACGGTTTTTCGCACGAAATAAAGGCCAGCGCCCCTTTTGGGAACAGCCTTGCATCCAGGGCCAGGGACCTGCCGGGTGTCAGGGGGACGCGGATGTTCCCTAAAGGACCTGCTGAGAGACGCTGAAAAAATACATAGGAAGGGTTGTAATAGAGCACCTCCTTTACGATTTCAGGATGTTCTGCGAGATATCTCCGGATAGCCTGCATGGATATTTCTTCCATGCTTAGAAGGCCTTTGTCAACCAGGCGTCTTCCGATGCTTCGATAGCCCAGGCCGTTGGACGCACTGTAGCCCACATGGATGGTGCTGCCGTCTCGCAACCGCAACCGGCCGGATCCCTGTATCTGAAGGAATGCAACGTCAACCGGGTCCTTCAGCCAGGCAAGCTCCAGATCACGTCCCTTCAGGGCATTTTCTTCATCAATATGATATCTTGAGAAATAGGGGATCAGCCGTTGTCCCTGGAGCCGGCCGACAATCCTTTCCCCTTTCAGATCGGGTTTGAAGAGCGACAGGTCGGCGGTAATAAGATCGCCGGGCCGATCGTAGATGGGGTATTTGAAGGTGTCGTCAGGGGAAAGGCCCGCTTCATAAACCGGCTCAAAATATCCGGTAAAGAGGACCTGATGGTTACCTTCACGTCCAGTTGCCCGGAAAATCAGGAAGTTGTCCCTGATGGCTCGATTGAATTGCTCCGGGTCAGGGTTTTCTGCCAGCAGCTTCAGAAACGCTTCCTGACCTTCCTTGACTTGTTTGCAACTAACTTTTTGAGATCCATAGTAAAAAACCGTTTCCGGATCAAGCCGGTCCAGGTATTGGGTATTATTTTGTATAGCAGAGAGAAGGGACCCCATGTCCATATCATCGCGGAATTCAGGGTAGAAAAAGCGGACCGGCGCCAAGGCCTCTTCAGGATGTCGGGCCTCCTTTTTCAAAACAGGATGGCACGCAAAGAAAGTGACCGCAATGAACAGAAAGAGCAGATTGGGAAAGGTTTTTATGGTAATCAGCATGGTTGCCTCAGCGGATGAAATCCACTCTGTTTCATATTACAAATTGTTGATTCTTTCAAGTGGCGAGTGAGCTTATTTAAAGGCTTTGGGATCTACGGCGTATGCCATCGAGCACATGTGTTCTTTTTGCCACATATTTAAGCCCATGCCATTCCCATACTGTTCGTCAGTAAAATCGGGCGAAAACATTATACGGTATTTTCAGTAGGATGCGCTCACCTTTTTCTCTTGGACAGCCATGGAATTAAGTGGCATGTTAATTGCTTTCCTAATATGGAAATCTAAAGACCAGATGTAAATGCCTCTACACAATGAATTGAAAGAGGGAAACGCTTCACAGTGCCGCTGCGAACCGAAGAAGCACGTTAGGCTTCAGCTGGCAGGGCACACATATGAGGCATTTTTCTCCAGTGAGGCCCCGGTTTTTTGAATATTCGAATGTGAGAGCTGACTTCCCAGCGTGTATGGGGAATGTATCATAAGGAGATGACTGTGGATTACAGACAGCGTACGTTAAAGGACGAGATCGGGTGTACCGGAATCGGCCTTCACACGGGTGAAAAGGTGAGAATCAATATCAGGCCTGCTCCCTGCGATGCGGGGATACGTTTCGTGAGAACGGATCTGCCAGGCCACCCGATGATTGAGGCGCGCTTCGACAACGTATTCGATACGACCTTGGCGACGAGCATCGGTATGAATGGGTGCAGGATTTCAACCATTGAACACCTGATGGCGGCCTTTTACGGCCTGGGCATAGACAATGCCGTGGTAGAACTGGATGCTCCCGAAGTGCCAATTATGGATGGGAGTTCGGCGCCTTTTGTATTTCTCCTGAAGAGTGCTGGAATCAAGGAACAGAAGGCCCTTAAACAGTTCATTGTGGTGAAAAAAACACTGAAGCTCGATGACGGCGATCGATCCATCTCTGTCCACCCATCAAAGGAACTCAAAATCACCTATACGATCGATTTCCAGCATCCCCTGCTGAGAAATCAAGAATATGTGCTTCGGTTTTCCGGAGGCGACTTTGTCCGAGAGATCAGCAGGGCAAGGACCTTCGGTTTTTTGAGGGATGTGGAGACCCTCAAGGCAAACGGGCTTGCCAAAGGGGGATCCCTTGATAATGCGGTGGTGATTGATGATTTCAGAATCCTCAACGAGGACGGGCTCAGATTCGAAGATGAGTTCGTCAGGCACAAGATCCTCGATTTTATAGGGGACCTTTCTCTTATCCAGTTTCCCATTATCGGACATTTTGTTGTCAGGAAATCGGGTCATTTCCTGAACCAGCAGATGCTGGCGATGCTGATGAAATCAAAAAAGCACTGGAAGGTATTCTCCTTTGTTACACCAGAGGAATGCAGCAAAAATCGCGTAACGATACCTGCCTTCGGTGTCCCGGAACTCGTTCCCGCCTGAACCGGCAGTTTTTGCGGTCATTTTTTTGCATTCGCCCCCTCCTCCTTAACGGGTCGGCCAGTGAGACGATGACGATGTATTTCTAATCGCTCAATTCCCACGGTCGCTTCCGTTAAAGCTTGCATTTTAAGTGTCGCTCGCTTATTATCTCTTCCTTGAAAATATATCACACAGCAACCTTGGGTCCCTGTGATGTGTCATCCGCTTCACAGCCCCTTTCGACCCTGCCGTATCGTCCTGGTGGAAATTCGGTCGGGGATGGGGCTTGACAGTTGGCAGAATGACCTGCAACATGAGCGAAGAGCAGGGATATCGCTTTTTTGAAACTGCAAACGCGTACGCTTTTTTCATGTTGAGCGGCACAGACCCTGCCGGATGCCTCGTCGGAACAAAAATGAGGCGAGAAACAGCCTGTTTATGAGGAAGAGCCTGCTTTTTTATAGGTATAAATATATAACCGTTGCGCTGACCATGGTGTTTCTTGTCGGCCTATTTTCGAGCAGGGCCGCATTGGCTGCAAACGCCCGGTTGACGGATATCGTGGTTACCAACACCCGAGATGATCTTATCGTCTATTTCAGTGTAGCCGACTGTTTCACCGATGATATGCAAAAGGCTATTAATAACGGCGTCAGTACGATATTTACATTTTTTGTGAAACTCTACGAGGTGCGGGACTGGTGGTGGGACAAGAACATCGCCGACCTCAAGGTGAGTCACGAGATCAAATATGACAGTGTGAAAAAGATCTATGTTCTCAGCCTGTCATCATCCGATGATCATGTGACGTATGTGAAGGATTTCGAAGAGGCCAAGAAACTTATGTCCGAGATTGTGGGCCTGAAGGTCACGGAACTTCGAAATCTTCAAAGAGGAAACCGTTACCAGATCAGCATGATGGCCGAACTGGATAAGATCAGGCTCCCCTTTTATTTCCATTATGTCTTTTTCTTCCTCTCCTTGTGGGATTTCGAGACCGATTGGTATACGGTAGACTTCAGATATTGATCCATCGGAGGTTTCGGTCCAGGCTCTGTCACATTCATCCATTCCGGTATCATGAAAGACTATTTAGAGGCTGAAAGACAAGATCTCAGGAGACGACGCAGAGAAAGATACCTGATTATTTTCCTGGGTGTGGTGATATCTTGTCTGATTTACCTGGGGATGCGCATCTTTCACCTGGGGCAGGCCCTTCCTTTTTCGAGCAGCATCTTCGCGTTCGCCCTGATCAATATAAATGTGATCCTGCTCCTTCTCCTCCTTTTTCTCACGGTCAGAAATTTAGTCAAACTCCTTTTTGAGAGAAAAAAGAGCATCATGGGCGCCAAGCTGAGGACGAAGCTGGTCCTGGCCTTTGTGACCCTTTCTCTGCTCCCCACGGTTATCCTCTTTTTCGTGTCGGTCCAGTTCATCTCTTCATCGATTCAATACTGGTTCAGCCTTCAGATTGAACGATCGTTGAAAAATTCCTTGGAGATCGGCCAGGATTATTACAAGGATATCGCGGATGGAAGCCTTTCATTTGGCAATATTCTGAGCCGGGTTATCACCCATGAGGGATATCTGATCCCGTCAAGAAAAGACAGCCTCACCAAATTTTCGGATGAGAAGCGGAAAGAGTTCGGGCTGGCTTCGGTCCAGGTTTTCTTGAAAGAATTGAGCTTGGAGGCCGTATCCAGGGACCACAGGATCGATCTGACCGCATTCAAAGGCCCTGGGGAAGACATTCTGAAAAGCGCCATCGAGAAAGGCACAGATACCTATACGATCCAGTCATCGCCCCATGGAGATCTTGTCAGCGGCATTGTGCCGATCTTCTCGAGGACGGAGTCAAAGGCCGTGGTGGGTCTTGTCGTGACCTCGGAATTTGTTCCGGGCGCATTCGTAAACCGGCTTCAGGCAATTTCAAAGGGCGTTCAGGAGTACCGTCAATTAAAAATGCTTCGGACGCCGATTCTGGCCAGCCATATGATCTCCCTCTCCATTGTTACCCTCTTAATTATCTTCTCATCCGTATGGTTTGGTTTTTACCTATCCAAGGAGATAACGGTTCCCATTAAAGAACTGGCTGAAGGGACCCATCGGATTGCATCGGGCGACTATAATTTTTTTATTGATTTGGAGACAAAAGATGAAATGGGCATGCTGGTCAACTCGTTCAATAAGATGACGATGGATCTTAAGACGGGTAAGAACCGGCTCGAGGCGGCCAACAAGGAACTCGTTGCCAGCAATCTCGAACTGGAACAGAGACGGCTCTACATGGAGATTGTCTTGGCCAATGTGGCGGCAGGCGTCATTTCTGCGGATGCCCGCGGGAAGATCCTGACCATCAACAAATCCGCTGAGCGGATGCTGGATATCCGGGCCGGAGAAATTATCGGGAAAAGTTACAAGGAGGTTCTTTCCGAGGATTACCGCAAAACAGTTGATGATTTTCTTGGAGATAAGGGCCTTCTTCATAAGGGTTACATGGAAAAACAGATACGGTTGTCTGACGGGAATCGCCGTCTGACCGTTCTGGTTTCCCTGAACGTGCTTCGCGATGATCGCGGGATATTTCTGGGCCTCGTAGCTGTCCTCGAGGACCTGAGTGAAATCGAAAAGGCTCAGCGGATGGCGGCGTGGCGGGAGGTGGCGAGGCGTATCGCCCATGAGGTAAAAAATCCCCTCACGCCGATTCAATTATCCGCTCAGCGGCTCAAGAAGCGATACGGCGAGATGTTGGACAACGGAGAAGCAGGGGTCTTCCACGAGTGCACGGGAATGATTATTACCCAGGTGGAGGAACTGAAGCGTCTGGTCAACGAGTTCTCCAATTTTGCCCGCCTCCCGGCCGCGAATCCTGTACCGTCCGATATCGCCAAGATCATCCATGAGGCCATAAGCCTTTACAGGGAGGCCCACAAAGAGGTTCGATTCGTATTTAAGGATTTAAAAAATGTTCCCGTCTTCAATCTGGACAGGGAGCAGATCAGAAGGGTCCTGATCAATCTTTTCGACAATGCCATTGAAGCCACTGACGGCAACGGAGAGGTGGTGGTTGAGCTTCATTACGATAAGGTCCTTAAGATGGTGAGGATTGAGGTTATCGATAACGGCAGGGGCATCAGCCCGGAAAACAAGACCCGTTTGTTTGAGCCTTATTTTTCAACAAAAAAGCAGGGGACCGGACTGGGCCTTGCGATTGTCAGCACCATCATATCGGACCACAATGGGTTTATCAGGGTCAAGGACAACACGCCTAAAGGGACCCGTTTCATTATTGAGCTGCCGGCCAGGGTCTGAGCGATCATGTTGATGTTTTTGTATCATTTTCTATGGACCGTTGCCCTTGTCTTCCTGGCCCCTGTTGTCGGGTTGTTGTGTATGGCGCCTATGGCGGGGAGAACTCGCACCGGTGTGGGGGTTCGGTTCCTTGAGAGGCTGGCCTGGCGCCTGCCTAATCCCCCGCCCAAGCAGGGGGGCATATGGGTACACGCGCTTTCTGTGGGGGAAGTGATCTCCGCGATTCCACTGATCGATCTCCTCGGCAGGGAATTTCCGGGAACGGGCATCGTCTTTACGGCAAGTACCGCTACCGGGATGGCCATGGCAAGGGAAAAACTGGACGGGAGGGTCGGGGTCGTCTTTTCCATGCCTGTGGATGCCTGGTGGTGTGTTCGAAGGGTGATCGATTTTGTAAAGCCGTCGGTATTCATTCTTGTTGAGACGGATATCTGGCCTGGTCTGCTCCGCTGTCTGAAGCGTAAGGGCATCCAGAGCATGCTGGTCAATGGCCGCGTTTCACCCCGGACCCTCCGCTCCTACAAAAGAGCGCGGTTTTTTGTTCGGAAGATGTTCGATCCGCTCCATGTATGTCTCATGCAGTCCGATCTGGACAGAGACAGGCTCCTCATGATAGGGATAGAAAAAAGGAAGATCATTACCGCAGGCAACATCAAATTTGACCGGCAGATCGTGGCCCTGGACGAGGAAGCGCGTCAAGGATGCCTTTGCGCATTGGGCCTTGAATCCGATGACCCCCTATGGGTCGCGGGCAGCACCCATCCGGGGGAAGAGGATGTTGTCCTCGATGTTTTCAAAAAGTTGCGACCTGCTTTCCCACGGCTGCGTCTGATCCTTGCGCCAAGGGATACGAGGCGCTCCGGTGATATCGTGACGATGGCGGGAGAAAAGGGGATCCGGGCGGTTCTCAAAACCCAGGTTGGGAAGCAGAACGCCGGGCGCGAAGAGAAACGTACAAAGGGCAGAGCGCAAAGCGCAAAGCGCAGCGGCCCAATCGCAACTCCCTCCTCGCAACCCGTAATCCTCGGCGCGCCACGCCCCATGCCCCGTGCCCTTTCGGGCTATGACGTGCTGATCCTGAATACCATGGGCGAACTGGGGCGTATCTACGGACTTGCCAGAGTCTGCTTTGTGGGCGGAAGTCTTGCTCCGATCGGGGGGCACAACCTGCTGGAGCCTGCAAGTTTCGGTATCCCGGTCGTTTTCGGACCCCACACCCATAATTTCGTGTCCATGGCAGCGGCCCTGTTGGAAGCAGGGGGGGGACGCCGGGTCCACAGCGGTGATGAATTATACACGACCCTGAAGGCCTTCCTGGAGGATGAAGAGATGTGCAAGCGTGCCGGGGCAAGGGCCAGGGCGTTTGTAAAGAGAAACCGGGGGGCGCTCCAAAGGGTCCTCTGCCATGTGAAGCGCTGCATGGGGCAGGGGGAATAGGGCGGGGAGCATAGAGCAAGGGAGTAGGGAGGGGAGAGGGAAAGATGCGACGTATAACCTCGTGGGCCATGCGTCATGGGGTGTGAGCCATGCCGGATTGGTCGAGGATTCATCGGGAAAGACGATGGGGTCCGTGGACGCTGCCTCTGGGCTTCTGTTCCGCCATTTACGGTCTTGGAGTGCGGTTGCGCCTGGGTGCGTATGCAACAGGCATTTTCCGAGGAAAAACACTTCCCGGTTTTGTCGTAAGTGTCGGCAATCTGACCGCAGGCGGGACCGGCAAGACACCGGCGGTAGTCATGTTGGCTCAATGGGCCGTCGGTCAGGGGCTCCGGGTGGCCGTATTGTCGAGGGGGTATGGTTCTCAAGGCCATCACGACATTCTAGAGGTGTCTCACGGGAAAGGGCGATATGCGGACGTGCGCATGGCTGGCGATGAACCCTCTCTGATTGCAAGGGCGGTTCCCGAAAGTCCCGTAATTATCTCCAGGAACCGGCATTGGGCAGGCATCTATGCCAACAAGAGGTTCGGCTCTGATTTTTTTATCCTCGATGACGGGTTTCAGCACCTGCAACTGAAGAGAGATCTTAATCTGGTCCTGGTGGACGCCACGGATCCGTTAGGAAACAGTCATCTCCTTCCGTGGGGACCTCTCAGAGAACCGGTGACTCAGCTCCGCAGGGCGGACGCCTTTATCCTGACCCGCTTCAGCAGAGGGCAAAACGTGAACGGCGGGGTGAGCGGTATAAAGAGGAACATTGGACGGGAAGGGCTGCATGGCGTGGCCCCCGCGGAAAAGACGCTGGCATTTTTAAAGAAGAGATTTCCGTCGACACCTGTTTTTCATGCGGATCACTGTCCGGACAAGGTTGTTTTCCCGGCTACAGGAGAGGCCCATGATCCCGGTTTCTTGAAGAAAAAAGGCGTAGTGGCTTTTGCAGGCATTGCTCATCCTGAATATTTTAAAGAGTTGCTGGTTGCATTGGGCGTGGACGTGATTCGGTTCAGGGGATTCAGGGATCACCGCGTGTTTACCAGGAAGGACCTGGAAGATATGATCCACGCAAAGGAAGCCGCTGGTGCTCACTATCTCCTAACAACGGAAAAGGACTGGATGAGGATTGAACCTTTTGCGCCCCGTTACGCCAACCTGGCCTATCTAAGGATCCGATTCAGTCTTCTGCCGGGACAGGACGGGCTTTTCAGGGTGATTCGAGATGGTCTTAAAAAATAGACAAACCCTTTCCACATGGACCTACTGGGCCATGTATGGGGGTGTAAAGCTCCTGTCGTTGATTCCCATCCGAAGCGGACAGTCTATCGGACGGATCCTGGGGAGGGTGCTGGCAGGGGCGCTTAAGCGACGGGTTACCTCCTCCCTGAATAATCTTCGATATGTCTTCGGGCGAACCCTGTCCGAGGCTGAGTTGATCGGGCTCAACGGAAGGATCATTGCGCATTTTGCCCAGATGCTGTTTGAGGTCCCCCATATTCTCAGGTTGAGGCCGGAGAATGTGAACCGGTATGTGGTCTTCGAAAATGAAGAAGCATTGATCCGGGCCGTGGCAAAGGGGAGGGGCGTTTTTGTGCTGACAGGCCATTTTGGAAACTGGGAATTCATGTCGGCGGCCACGGCGTTGCACCTCCATGCCAAAAATGCCGTGGTGGTAAGGCCCGCGGATTTTGGTCCGGCCGACAGGCTGTTGACCAACCTTCGTTCCAGGTTCGGGACAGAGATCATACCCAAACAGCGGGCCATGAAGAGACTCCTGTCGGCAGAGAAGGAAAACAAGGTCATCGGTATTCTCCTGGATCAGAATGTGGATTGGTATGAAGGGGTCTTTGTCCCCTTTCTTGGGAAACGGGCCTGCACCAACAAGGGGCTGGCCCTGGTGGCCTTGAGGACCGGGTCGCCTGTCGTTCCTATATTTTCTGTGAGGCAACCGGATGGGAGATATCGGATCATTTTTGAGGACGAGGTGGTCTTGAAACGGACCGGGGACAAGATAAGTGATATCGAGGAAAACACGGCTATATTTAATCAGATTATTGAAAAATATGTCCGAAGACACCCGGATCACTGGTTCTGGTTTCACAAACGGTGGAAGACCAGACCGGACTGCCCGATCTCGAAACCGGATGCTTGATGCTGTGTACTGGATGCCGGACAGTTGATGCTGGATACTGAGAGCTGGCTCACGGCTGATAGCTGATGGCTGATAAGGGGGATAACGATGCTTAACAGCTCAGTAACTTAGCCACTTGTGCCTTGCGCTTGACGCCTGGCAGCCCGCAACCCCATAAACCCAACAAACCCAATGGACCCAACGAACTCAACAAACCCAACTCCCCCCCCATGTCCTGTCCCCAAGGTGTTGGGAGACAAAGGCATGGATCCATCACAAATCAAACGGGTCCTCGTCCGCGCCACCAACTGGGTGGGGGACGCGGTGATGACGCTCCCCGCCCTGGAGGCCGTTAGAGAAAACTTTCCTTCGAGTTCCATTGCTGTCCTGGCGAATCCCTGGGTGGCGCCGATATATGAACATCAGCCGGCGGTGGACCGGGTCTTGGTGTTTAGTAAGGGGGAGGGGGGCTTCAGTGGCTTGGGCGAATTGATCCGGTGCATCCGTCTGATCCGCAGGCAGCGGTTTGATCTGGCCATTCTCTTTCAAAACGCCTTTGAGGCGGCCCTTCTGGCCTTTCTCGGAGGGGCACGATTCAGGGTCGGTTACTGTACGGACGGGAGGGCCCTCCTCCTGACCCACCGGGTTCTGCGGGGCAGGGAGGTCCTCAAGGTCCACCAGACCGAGTATTATCTCTCCCTATTGAGGGGAATGGGGTGGAGGGCGGAAAGCAGGGCCCCGAGGCTCTATGTTTCGTCCGCAGACAGGGATGCGGCGGAAACGATCCTCTTGAAGGAGGGCATCTCTGAGGGAGATTTCCTTTTGGGCTTGAGCCCAGGCGCCATCTTCGGCGGTGCCAAACGGTGGCCGGCCGAGCGATTCGCCGAGATTGGCGACATGGGTGCCCGGGGGTGGGGCGCAAGGAGTCTCATATTCGGGAGCGGCAGGGAAGCGGCCATCTGCGGCCGTGTCCGCAGCGCCATGCAAAGCCCGGCTCTGGACTTGAGCGGCCGCACCTCCCTGGGCGTGGCCATGGGTCTTATCGACCGCTGTTCCTTTTTTGTAACCAATGATTCGGGGCTTATGCATATCGCTGCGGCCCTGAAGGTGCCGACCGTGGCCATATTCGGGCCAACCGATCCGGTGACGACAGGACCGCGGGGGCCCCACACAAGGATTGTCAGACACGATACCTCCTGCGCCCCCTGCCTGAAACCGGAATGCACCGAGGATCACGCGTGTATGCTGGGCATTCGGGCAAGAGAGGTATGGGAGTCAATGGAAGCGCTTCGGGAGGAGATCCCTTGAAAAGACCCGCGGTTTTCATGGACCGGGATGGCACGGTCAACGAGCAGATGGGGTATATCAACCATATTCGACGGTTTGTCCTTTTGCCGGGGAGCGGTGAGGCCATCAGGCAATTGAATGAAAATGGGTTTCTGGCCATCATCGTCTCCAATCAGTCCGGTGTGGCCCGCGGATATTTCCCCATAGAATTGGTTTATGAGGTGCACGATCATATGAACATGCTGCTGAAACGGGAAGGGGCAGTTCTCGATAAGATCTTTTTCTGCCCTCATTACCCTGGGGGCAAAATCCAGGAATACAGCAGGTCATGCGACTGCAGGAAGCCGCGAACGGGTCTGATAGAACAGGCATGCCGGCAGTTTGCGATCGACATGCCCAACTCCTACCTTATCGGCGACCGTTGCACCGATATGGAACTGGCCTCCCGATCAGGGCTGAAAGGGATTCTGGTCAAGACCGGCTATGGTCTCGGGGATCTCAAATATGTCCTTCCGGACCACCCGTATCAGCCCTTTCACGTGGCCGAAGACCTGCTGGATGCAGTCCGGTGGATTGTTGAGGGAAGTTCGGTTCCCGAGGTGGGAGACAGCCGTTAAAATCCTCATCCCGAGTCCAGGCATGTGCGGAATTTGTAACCTTAGGCAATTTAGTCATCCCGCCTTGCGGGTCTCACTTTAGGTACTTCAAGTTTGAATATTCTCATCGTAAAGCTGAGCGCCATCGGCGACGTGGTACATGCGCTTCCCTTCCTGGATGCGCTCCGGAAAGGGTTCCCCGGGGCGATGATCGACTGGGTGGTGGAGGAGGATTCCTCACAGGTCCTTGTCGGCCACCCCGCGCTGAACCGGGTCATCCTGTCTCGAAGAAAATCATGGCAGAGAAGGCTGAGCAAAACGGCAAATCCGCTTTCCGTGTTCAGGGAACTGCTTGATTTCTTAAATGAACTGAGATCCTGTCGATATGATCTGGTGATCGACCTCCAGGGGTTGCTAAAAAGCGGGATTTTGGTCGGCCTTTCAAAGGGAAGGAGGAAGATCGGGATGAGCGGATCCCGTGAGGGTGCGGGTCTTTTTCTGAATGAGCGGCCGATCCCGGTGGACTATGGCCGACATGCCATCGACCGGTATCTCAGGGTGGCCGAAACCATCGGTTGTGATGGAATGGACTTGGAGGGACGTATCACTCACTCTGACTCTGACAAAATGTCCGTCGACGAGATTCTGGAACGGCACGGAATCAAAAATGGTCCCTTTGTGACCATCAATCCGATGGCCAAATGGCCGACCAAACTATGGGACGTGGGACGATTTGCAGCCTTGGCAGCAAGGATCCAGAAAGAATTGGGATGCGGTGTCGTCTTTACCGGGAGCAGCAGCGATAGGCCTGTTATCGATGATATCGTGCGAAGGATGGCAAATCCTCCCCTTAATCTGGCAGGCCGGACCAATTTGAAGGAACTCGCCTATCTGTACACCCGGTGCAGGCTTCTGGTTGCCACGGACACGGGACCTATGCACGTGGCGGCCGCCATGGGATGTCCGGTGGTGGCCCTCTTCGGCCCCACCGCCCCATGGCGGACCGGACCCTACGGCACGGGACACACGGTCATCAGGTCCGATGCGGGATGCAGCCCCTGTTTCAAGAAAAGGTGCGATCACATGACCTGCATGAAGGAAATCCGTGTGGACCAGGTCTTCAGGGGCGTGCAGGAGGTTATGCGATAACGATGTAATGTTTGTAATGTTCGGAAAGACCAACGATGAGTCGGTCACTGGTTTATGGATCGGGCCTTTAGGTTATAGGAATAAGGCCGGTTGTATTGATTCCCTATTCAGTCGAGAAAGGAGCTATGTATGGCCATAAGCAAAGAGCTGCTGGATATTCTGGCATGTCCCAAATGCAAAGGGGACATCTATCTGTCCGAGGCAGGGGACGGGCTCATCTGCGATCACTGTAACTTGCTGTATGAGATCAGGGACGATATCCCGATCATGTTGATCGACGAGGCCAAACCGATAGGCTCAAATGAAGGATAGCCTTCGGCCAGAAAACCTCCGGAATTCCCTTCAGAAATGGGGCGCTGGTAACCCGGTGCTAACGGTGGCATGAATTATTTTGAGTCATTGATTCATGATGCACTACGACGCAGGCAGAACACGTTGCCGATTTGGGAAATCGCCGAGAACGTAGGCCTGTTGTACGAAGAGGCGAGCACCGGTCAGCAGGTTACGGAGGCGCTTTGCGATCCCTTTTTCCCCCTCACCCTCTATGTAAATCACCATCTGTCGGTTTGCGACCGGGGCAGGTCCGGGTTAGGAAGGGCGGGACAGGACCTAGCCCTTCTCAGCCGGATATTCCTTCGGATCCGCAAAGACATCGATCGGTGCTTCGGGAACCGTGAGGCGACCTGTGTGGATTTGAATGGCGACGCGGCCCAGGAGGTTGCCGGGGGACAGTGGTGCAGCCTTTGCGGCGAATGCTGTCAACTCTCAGGAACCGTCCCGGATCCTCCTGACCCGATAAGATATCCTGGCTACTGGTATGCCTATATTGCAGGGGACAGTCCCATCCTTCAAAGATTCTGCCCCTTCCTCTTCGAACTCCCTCCCCAGGGTCTCTTCTTCTGTGCGATTCACAATGTAAAGCCCCTTACCTGCCTCGCCTACGGAAAAGAGGACTGCGAGAAACGGCATCCGGGGAAAGCCTTGCAGAGTTTCCATGATCATGGGTGCGTCAAGTGAGGCCTTCCTGATGCTTCCGGGGGGTACATCGGCGGGGAGGTGGGCCAGGGAAGGCGGCGTCGCATGGCAGGACGGTGAAAATTGAAGGTTCAAAATTGGGGATTTGAGATCGACGGCGGAAAAGGCTGCAAATATCAATTCAATGCCTTGCAAAGGAGTGGTAGATCATGAAGGTCAATAAGCTCGATCATATTTGTATCGCCGTGAAGGACCTGGAGGCGGCCAAAAAGACATGGGAACCCGTGCTGGGCAAGTCGGGGCCGGATGACGCCTATGTGGACGATCGGGAAAAGATCAATGTGGCCCGGTACCGGGTCGGCGAGGTCGGTTTTGAACTGATGGAATCCACCAGCCCGGACGGAGACGTGGCCAGGTACATCGACAAAAACGGCGAGGGCGTGATGCTTATCAGTTTCAATGTGGACAACACGCGTGATGCGGTCAATGAACTCCAGGCAAGGGGCTATCCCTTTATCCCTGATAAAAGGGGCGAGGCGGCCAGGCCTTTCAGAGACTGTGAATTCGCCTTTATCCATCCCAGGAAGCTGAACGGGGTCCTGACGGAGCTGATCGACGACTCGTCGAATGAATGATGCCGGCGATGGCAGGCGAGTGTTTCAACCTGATCCAGGCCGTTATCAAGGAGATCCGTGATCTCCTATAAAACCTCTCTGAGTGTGCTTCAAACACAAAGAAGTCCAGGATCTCCGGACCTGTACCTCTTTGTCGTTAATGTCAGAGATACCGGTTGACAAAGGCCCGTATGGCGGCAGGGTATTCCGGGGCTAGGCTGCTGGAGCTGTGATCCGCGCCCTTGGCCACAAAAAGCGCGGCCCTGCCGGCCGGGAAGCTGTCCCTGAGTCGCCAGGCATGATGGAGGGGGAAGTTTCGATCGTTTTCGCCGTGAATGAGCAGGACAGGAATATCCAGTCGGGGGGCCAGGCGGACCGGACTCACCTGGTCCATTCTGAACCTGTAAAAGATATCCATCCAGAGCACGATCATGGGTCCGAAAAGGATGCCGAACATCAGGTTGTAGTTCCGGTAGAGGCTTCGAAGGGCCTCTTTGGTGCGGGCATAGCACCCTTCCAAAAAAAGAACACTTACCTTCCCGGGGTTCCGGCTGGCGGCGATGACGGCGCCGGCGGCCCCGGCCGAATGGCCGTACAGGAGGACCGGTTCGCCTATCCAGTTCAATACGGCCTCGATATCCTCGGCAAATTTGGCGGCATTCATGAAATGGTTGCGACTGGATTGTCCATGATCCCGTGCACTGTGGATGACGGTGGTAAATCCCATCTCTCCAAAGAGCCTGGCTCTCTTGACCATGCGGTCCCGATTGCGGCTCCACCCGTGGGCCAGGACCACAATGCCGCGTGACGGGCCCTGGGGATCGATTCGCCAGACCTCCAACTCGCCGCCGCCATCCGCAGCAGGGATCCGGGAATCCGTGACCCGGCCCCAGTCAGGTGGATCCTGGACCGGTTGTCGAGGAACCTGAAGGACCACGTAGGTGAAAAACAGGGTCACCGTCAAATAGAGCGCTGCAATAATGAGGATGAAGAGCCACATGATGTCAATCGGGAGAGAAAATGATGCCTGCCTATATAAAAAAAAGAGGTTGAGCTGTTGTAGCTAACCTCTTGATAGTATTTAATGGCGTCCCCAACCGGATTTGAACCGGTGTTGCCGGCGTGAAAGGCCGGTGTCCTGGACCTGGCTAGACGATGGGGACCCAAGGGTCATGCCTTGCTGATGAAGATGGTCACCGTTGACGTGAGCACCTCAGAGAGGGCACAACTGTCTCCATATTGCGTGTTTGAATGACACCCCCAACACGATATCTTTGACATATGAAATAAAAACATATTTTATAACTAAGATCCTTTTTTTTGTCAAAGGTTTTTTTGGGCTGATCGATCATTTTTTTCGCACCCATTGGAAGAAACAAACGAGGTTTGCGACGGGGGTGCAAGTGTGGTAGGCTATGACCCAAAACAGATGGCCCTTTCAGATGAACGAATATGACAGAAACGAACCCATCCATAAGCGATCCTTGGCCGGACCCAACCGGAATATCCCTTCGCGGTCTCTATGTGATCAGCGTACTGGCCATGGGTATCGGCATCAGCGTGGTTTTTGTGCTCAACTTTGCCACACCCACGGATTTTGTCTTAAAACAGTTTGCAGACCTTGCTCAGAAAACGGGTTTTGACTATTCCTTTGAAGTCGTCAAGCGATTGGCCGGCCTCTTTTTCCTGATAGCCCTGATCGGTTCACCGACGCTGCTGGTGATGCACCAACTTCTGCACCCCATTTCTCGTTGTCTGATCCGGGTGAAGCAAGGCGAGGATCCTCCGCCCCACATAGCTGAAAAGGCCCGACGCAGATTGATCAACCTCCCGTTCATCTTTATCGCCATGAATATCGGCATGTGGCTTGTAGGCCCCGCCCTGGTTTTTTTTATCGCGTATGTGGTGGATCTGATGAATCTCCGCACCAGCACGGTTTTTGCGGCTCGGGCCAGTATGGTGGGGTTTATCACATCGTCTGTCGCCTTCTACAGGCTGGAGGCCTACTCCCGAAGGGAACTCATCCCTTTCTTCTTTCCCAAGGGCCATGTAGCCGAACTCGAGGGCGCTGCAAAGATATCCATCTCCAGGCGTATACGAATATTCTTCAGGATGGCAACGGTGGTGCCCATGACTATAGTCATCGTGACCCTTGTCACCCTGCAGTGGGAACTGGATGTGTTGAATATGCCGGTGGAAGAATATGGTCGGAGGGTGATTATCTTCACGGTTGTCCTCTTCGGGATCTTTTTCGTCAGCACCGGGGTCCTCAATAGGCTGGTCAGCAGATCGATTGTGGAGCCCTTGAAGAATATGCTGGAGGCGTTCAGCAAGGTCCGGGACGGCGACTATCAGGCCCAGATACGGGTGATAGGAAACGATGAGATCGGCATACTGGGAGATGCCGCCAATCAGATGATCAGGGGTCTGGCAGACCGGCAGAAGCTGAGGGACGCCTTCGGCAAGTACGTGACGCCCGAGATCCGGGACGAAATCCTTTCGGGCCATATCCCCTTGGAAGGTGAGCGAAGGGAGGGAACCGTGATGTTTGTCGACCTCAGGGATTTTACCCCTTTTGTCGAGAACAATCCCCCTGAAGAGGTCATGTCGGGATTGCGGGCCTATTTCACGGCCATGCACCGGGCCATACGTCTCAGCAGGGGCCTGGTGCTCCAGTTTGTGGGGGATGAAATCGAGGCGGTATTCGGCATCCCCGTCCATTTTGAGGGCCATGGAGATGCGGCTGTCCGGGCGGCCATAGACATGCGAAGGGCCTTGAAGGAGCTGAATTCGGAGCGGATTGCCTCGGGCAAGCAATTGTTTTCCCACGGGATCGGTATCCATTCAGGGAATGTTCTGGCGGGCAATTCGGGGAGCGAAGCGCAGTCGTCCTATTCTCTCATAGGCAATACGGTCAATGTGGCCTCGCGCATTGAAGGCCTCACCCGGGAAATAGGGTGCGATATCCTGGTAAGCCAGGAGACGGTTGAACGGCTGAAGGAGAGGTTCCCCTTGGAGAGAGAGTCTCCCCGCTATGTTAAGGGGTATTCAAGACCGATCATTGTCTATCAGCTCGCTGAATGAGCAAGGCGGAACAGGGACGGTCGAAATGCTCTGCTTCCATGGCGCAGGCTTGAAGCATCGGAACCCATGGTAACATCATGGTTTACGGAGGGCATTTTTATGAGGTAATGCTCGTCCCTAAAATCCATGCTCCTCCTTAATCTCAAAGGGTCACGGAATGATCACGAGATTTTTTTCTTATCTGTTTGTTTTCTTTTTTGTGCCGTGCGGTCTTTCCACCTGCCTTGCTCAGGAAGCAACGGACTTCGCCCATTCCCGGGAGGTCATGGTCGCGACGCAGATTATCGACAGGGGGATAAGCGACCGTGATGTCATACGGGCTATGAAAACGGTTCCCAGACACCTGTTTGTACCCGAAAGATACCGGTCATCGGCCTATGCCGACCATCCACTTCCCATCGGCGAAGGGCAGACCATCTCGCAGCCCTATATTGTGGCCTTCATGACAGAGGTGTTGAGGCTCAAATCAGGGGACAAGGTCCTTGAAATCGGTACGGGTTCCGGGTATCAGGCCGCGGTTCTGGCGGAGATCGTCAAGGATGTATACTCCATTGAGATCGTGGAGACCCTGGGAAGAAGGGCCAGACACACCTTGGACGAACTGGGGTACGCAAACATCCAGATCAGGATCGGAGATGGCTACAAGGGATGGCCTGGGATAGCCCCCTTTGACGCCATCATCGCAACGTGCGCTCCGGAAAGGATCCCTGAGCCCTTGATTGATCAGTTGAAGGAAGGGGGCCGCATGATCATCCCGGTGGGAAAGGCGGGGGCCGTTCAGAGACTGGTGGTCGGCGTCAAGACAGGGGGGGGGCTCAAGACGGAAGAGGCGATGTTGGTTCGATTTGTGCCCATGGTTGGGGATGATGAGTGAGAGCAGTGTGTGGATATCCATTTTGGAGGAGAGAATGAGTGCAAAAACCCTTGAACGCGTTACCCTTCACAAGGGAAGGGTATTCACGCTTGTCAGGGAGAAGGTCGCGCTGGAAAACGGCGTCACCGTTGATCTGGACCTTGTCCGGCATCCAGGGGCCGCTGCCATGGTCCCTCTAACGGAAAAAAACACCCTGCTGATGATTCGGCAGTATCGTCATGCAATGGGTGGTTTTATCTGGGAGATCCCTGCCGGGACGCTGGACCCGGATGAAACGCCTTTGGAATGTGCGAACCGGGAGCTGGTTGAAGAGACCGGATATTCAGCCGATACCTGGCACAAATTAGGTGAAATTACCCCGGTGCCGGGATATTCGGATGAGCGAATCCATATCTTCTGCGCCTTGGATCTATCCCCTGCAATCCAGCATCTGGATAGGGATGAGATCCTCAAGGTGCATGAAGTCCCCTTCGACGAGGCGGTCAGGATGGTAGAGAGGGGCGAGATAGGGGATGCAAAGACCATATCCGGGCTTTTCATGGCAAGGCTGTGGATGAACCATGGCCTGGAGGCATCTTCCGGTTTAAGTGTGTAAAACGAGGTAACGTGCCTGAAGTTCTTCAATCCCAAGGCTGAAGTTGGGGGCGCCTGAAGTCAAGGAACTGAGAGGCGCCCAAGAGGAAGCTCTGTATGATTCTGATAAAAGATTTTCTCTCGAAACAGCCTGTCGTGGCCTCGGCTCCCTGTCGCATTGACACGGGAGGCACCTGGGACATCAAGGCATTGGCGCTTCCCCTTGAAGCGATTCAACCGATGACTGTCAACATCGCCCTTACCCTGAGGACCCGTGCGTCGCTGCATCCCTATGAGGCCGGCCAGGTGAAGATCAGCTCCGTGGGTTTTGCCAAGCCCGAGATCTTCCCCGTAGACAGTCTCCCCTTTGACAGCCGGTTCGGTCTCTTTTTTGCGGCCGTTTCTTTTTTCGGCTTCCATGGCTTGGAGGTGAGGATCGATTCTCAATCTCCGGTGAGGTCGGCCCTGGGAGGATCCAGCACAGCGCTCGTGGCGCTCATAAGGGCACTGTCGACGGCCGCATTCGGACTTGGGAAAAAAGGCCTTTCCAAAAAGGAGATACTTCATCTGGGGTATCACCTGGAGGACGGCATCAGCGGCGGCAACTGCGGGATTCAGGACCAGGCCGCCGCGGTCTATGGAGGGGTGAATCAATGGGAATGGCAGTATGGAAATCAAAACGCCTTGTTCAAAAGACGGGCACTCCTGGGCCGGGAGGGACAGGCAGCGCTCTCAAGACATCTTCTGGTCGCATACAGCGGAAAGCGACACAGAGCGTTGAGTACAAACCGCCGGTGGATCAGGGATTTTCTTTCAGGCAGAACACGGACGGGATGGCTGAAGGTCAACGAAACGGTGCGCCGGTTCGGCCGGGCCATTGAAGCGATGGACTGGAACCGGGCGGCTGCCCTGATCCGGGAAGAGATGACTGTCAGAAGAGAGATCACGCCGGAGGCCCTCACGCCGGTTACACAAGACCTGATAGAAATAGCGGAAAATGTGGGGTGTGGGGCCAGGTTCACGGGGGCAGGCGCAGGAGGTTCCCTCTGGGCGGTAGGAGATAGAGAACCGATCGACACACTGAGGGGTCTTTGGAAAGCGCGACTGGCGAAGATCAAAGGCGCCTCGATCCTTGATTGTAGCGTTGATCCGTCAGGGGTGAGGTAGAGTTTGAAATCGAAAAGCGAATATGGAGGAATGAAGCGGCGAAGAGTCTTCCCTGCAGAAGCAGGGTTCCATGCTGTCCCGTATCAATTCAATGCGTGTCCGTAAACAGGTCCGAACAGGCCTGCTTCAAAAAGGGCGCGGAATTCGTCCAAAAGGGCGTTTGTGGCCTGTTCAACCATCAGGATGTCCCCTTCCGAGACAAGACTCATATCAAGGGTATCGAGGGCTTCTTCCAACCCCTCAAATTGGGACAGAAGCGCCTGGTTTTCAAATTTCTTGCTGATCGTACTGTGCACATCAAGGATGGTCCCTACACAGTTTTGTATCCTCAGCCTGTATTGATCCGTTCTTTCCATGGTTTTCTATCGCAGCCGCTCACAGGTTCAACATTCTCAAGGGAGGCGATCCTTCAATTATTTTCAGCGTATCTTTTTGTCAATCGACAATCATCCATGGCCAATCCTCTCTCAGGCCTTTCCTGTTTCTCTCAAGACATCCATAAAGACCTTGTAGAACTTCTCATTGTCCGATAGCGCCCGTCCCAGTATGCTTGAGAGTCTGACCAGGTCTTTCCAGTTGGCAACCAGATTGGCGCTCATGGCGAATGCCGACATATGATCCATGGTCCGGAGTGTATCGCTCATCAAGAGAACAAACATCTTCCTGCGGATAGACATGGAGAGGTGGTTGAGATATTGGAGGATAGGGCTCTGTTGAAGCAGGGTATTGTCGAAACGGTCGGACAAAATCACCAGATCAAAGTTCTGAAATCGCATCTTGGACAACGCTTCAAGGCTGTTTTCGGCTCGAATCGTGTTGTAGCCCAGTTCGTCGAGGGCCTCTTTTATCTTTTCCAGACGAAGGTTGTCAGGTACCATGACGAGCGCCAGTTTCTCTTTCTCTCCATAAGAATCGAGAGCGCTGTCCGCCTCCATATCATCAAAACCTGGCATTTCCTCATATGGGGACGAATCATGTCCTCCTTGCACGGAAAGCAAGACCGCATTCTCTACAGGACCTTCCGATGGCCCGGAGACGCGATTCGAGGGGGAGGGAACCTCTGCCGTTGGGGTGTCGATAACCAGCTTGTTCTTGCACCGGGGGCATTTGACGCTCACCCGTTGTCCCTTGGGGAGCTTTTCATCCGGGATATTCAATTTGGCATTGCACGATCCGCATACGATTTCCATTGGATTGACTCCTCAAAAAAAACCCTTCTTTCCATCCTCTTGTCCATAATCTTCATCAATGGCCAGGCCTTCGATGGTGGTCGTCTTTTCCCCTCTTCGAGACTTGATGGTATCAATGGCCCTTCCTACAATGGCCTTTCTCGATGCGTACCCCATGGCTGTGTCTTCCTCGATAAGACTTTTTTGGTAGAGTTCGGCAATACATTGGTCAAAGGTCATCATCCCAAAAGGCTGGCCCCCTTCAATAATTTCATAGTAGGTCTTTCCTTCGGACTCGCCGTGGAGGATCGTATCCTTTACCCGAAGATTGGATCCCATGATCTCAAATGCCGCAACACGCCCCCCGCCCACTTTGGGGAGGAGCCTCTGGCAGACGATCCAGCGAACCGTGTCTGCAAGCCGGATGCGTATCTGTTTTTCCTCTTCCTGCTCAAACATGCCGACGATTCGGTTGATCGTCTGTCCTGCATCCACCGTGTGGAGGGTACTGAGGACCAGGTGCCCGGTTTCTGCGGCGGAAAGGCCGATTTCCACGGTCTCCCGGTCCCTCATTTCGCCCACCAGCACTACCTTGGGGGCCTGTCTCAGGGCAGCCCTCAGACCTGACGCAAAGGCATCGAAATCCATACCCAACTCGCGCTGATTGAAGGTTGCCTTCTTCTGGGGGTGGACGTACTCCACAGGGTCTTCCAGTGTGACCACGTGAACGGATTTTGTCTCGTTGATTTCGTTCAGGAGGGCGGCCAGGGAGGTGGTCTTTCCACTGCCGGTGGCTCCTGTCACGAGGATAATCCCATTCTTTTCGCCGGTCATCTTGGAGAAGGCAGATGGCAGATTGAGGCCGGCAATGGTAGGGACCTGGGTGGCCAACTGACGCATTACAATGGAATAGCAACCCTTCTGGGAGAAGATATTGACCCTGAAACGGGCCTTGCCCGCCAGCTGGTAGGATGCATCACATGAGCCTTCCGTCAGGAGCGTCCGGGTGAGGCGCCGGTCGCCGCCGATGAGATTGAGCGCGAATATTTCTGTCTGAAAAGGCGTCAGCCGGTCAATGGGAGGTCTCAACGGCACCGGGACCAGTTGCCCGGAGGATTCCACCTGAAACGGCTTATCCACGGTCATGTTGAGATCCGACACGTTGTCGCGGGATTTCAACATGGAACTCAGGATATGATCGATCTGCTGTTGTCTCATTGAAGTCTCTCCTTATCCACGAACGGTTGCGCTCCCTTAGGCTTCTGTAAAATCAGTGGGGGGATTCTTCAAAAATGGAAGAAACTTGGATTTGTCATTGGACTTGGCGTAGGCATCATCCGCGCTGATCATTTTTTTATTCAGGAAGTTCATGATGGCATCGTCCAATGTCTGCATTCCATACTTCTTCCCGGTCTGTATCATGGAAGGGATCTGGAAGGTCTTCGCTTCCCGGATAAGGTTTCGGACCGCAGGGGTTGCGATCATAATTTCGAGTGCGGCGCATCGGGCCTTTTTGTCGATACGTTTGAAAAGGTTCTGTGCAACGACCGCCCTGAGGCCGTCCGCAAGGGTGTTCCGAATCTGTTCCTGCTGGGTCACTGGAAAGACCTCTATAACCCGGTCCACGGTCTTTGCCGCACTGGTGGTGTGCAGGGTGCCGAACACGAGATGGCCTGTGGCAGAGGCCTCGATGGCCAATGAAATGGTCTCCAGGTCGCGCATTTCCCCTACCAGTATGATGTCCGGGTCCTCCCTCAATGCGCCTCGCAGGGCCGCGGAAAAACTTCGGGTATGAAGGCCCACTTCACGATGATTGATGATCGCCTTCGAACTTTTGTGAACAAATTCAATAGGATCTTCAATGGTGAGAATGTGATCCTTCCGCGTCTTGTTGGCCTCGTCGATGATGGCCGCCAATGTGGTGGATTTCCCGCTTCCGGTAGGTCCGGTGACCAGCACCAGGCCCCTCGGCAACGAGGCCAACTTTCGGACTACCGATGGTAGACCTAATTGCTCACAAGTGAGAATCGCGGAAGGTATCTCTCTGAAGACGGCGCCTACCCCGTTTTTCTGCTCGAAAAAGTTGGCCCGGTACCGTGCCAGGCCGGGAATCTCATAGGCAAAGTCCACATCCCCGGTTTCCTCAAAGACCTTTACCTTCTCTTCCGGGGCGATTTCATACAGCATGGCCTTGAGGGTGTCGTTGTCGAGTTCCTTGTATTTTACCCGCTCCAGATCCCCCTGAATCCGCAGAACAGGCTGCTGTCCGGACATCAGGTGAAGGTCTGAGGCACCCTGGTCATTCATCAGTTTAAAAAAGGCATCGATTTGAGCCATGACGGCCCCCTTTCAAGATTAAAGCCTGGTGAGGATTTTAGGATGACGATAAGGCGTTCATTATACACAGGAAGAGATTCGGTTCAACCAGAAAATGCCGGCCATGCAAAAAGTCCCTTTGTATAGGAAACCAGGGATAGAGAAATTCAGGGATGGCACATTATTGCACGCTGTTAATACGAAGGTTGTCCTCCCCATTCGGAGGCATTTGATTTCTGCGCGCCCTTCACGATAAGCTCATTTTTCCTCATAGGAAAGGGGCAGACACCCTGAAGACGATTCAGAATTATGTTGACAAAGGCTGCCGCATTTGTTATCAAAAACCAAAGTACCCCGCAAGGAAGGTGAACCATTTTGTTAATCGACACGTATCCGGGGAAGATCCTTATCATTGTATAGGTCCTGAAGATGACGCCGCCTGGATCTGGGAGTGAATACACGACCGGGACGGTTAAGCAGACTGACAGGCGATTTGAAAGGGGAGTCGACCCTTGATGAAGGGAGCGGTTCTCCTTGATAATTCTCGTTAAATCCAAAAAGGTCTTGCGGTGTCACTGCAAGGCCTTTTTTTTGTGCGATTTGTCTCTTGCAGTCAGTCACGCTTTGTATCGTGATCTGACGGGGCTTCCACGGCCCGGCAAGCGGAATCCCATGACATTTCAACATGAGGCCTCAGGAGGTGAAACACGTGGCTCGACAAAAAGTGACTATCAGTTATCTTGAGAAAAAAGCGAGCGAAGGAAGAAGGATCACCATGATGACGGCCTACGACTATCCTACGGCCAGTCTGGTTGATCAGGCTGAAATCGATACCATTTTGGTGGGAGATTCCCTTGCCATGGTCGTTCTCGGTTATGAATCCACGGTTCCGGTGACCATGGATGAGATGATCCATCACTGCAAGGCCGTGCGCCGGGGGGCAAAGCTGGGCTTTATCATCGGAGATATGCCCTTTATGTCCTATCAGGTGAGCGTGGAAAAGGCGGTGGAGAATGCCGGCCGTTTCATAAAGGAGGCAGGGTGTGAGGCGGTGAAACTTGAAGGGGGCTCCGAAATGATCCAGGTGGTCAAGGCCATTACCGACGCAGGGATACCGGTCTGCGCCCACATCGGATTAACCCCCCAGACAGCCACCAAGCTCAGCGGCTTCAAGGTCCAGGGCAAGGACGCTGAGAGCGCAAACAAGCTGATCCGGTCCGCAAAAGATCTCGAGGATGCAGGGGCCTTTATGATTGTCCTGGAATGCATTCCTGACCAGGTCGCTTCAAAGATCACGGATAGCCTGAAGATCCCTACCATCGGAATCGGCGCCGGCAAATACTGCGACGGGCAGGTGCTGGTCTATCATGATCTGGTGGGACTCTTTGAGCGGTTCACCCCCAAGATGGTGAAGCAATATGTCAACCTGTCGCCCATTATACGGGAGGCCCTTATCCAGTATCGGGAAGAGGTGGAAAAGGGGATATTCCCAGGGCCGGAACACAGTTTTGTCATGAAGGCCGAAGAATCCGATCGATTGTAGCGAGGACGCATGTCGGATTATGGGATAGAAAACGTTGCGTTGACGCTTTTTACGAGACCGTCAAAGTTAACACAAGGAGTAAAACAATGAATATTCTGGTAGTCGGTCCCGGCGCTATGGGCTGCCTTTTTGCCAGCCGCCTGAAAAAGGGAGGGCATCACGTAACGATTGCGGATTACAGGCCCGAACGGGCGGAATTCATCAACAGGCATGGCATCTGCCTGGAGGAACCCACGGGTGAAGAAAGGATCCATGTCCCTGCGGTTACTGGGAGCATTGCAGAAGAACCGGATGTGGCCTTGTTCTGCGTAAAGGCAAGCCAGACAAGGGAAGCGGCGGAAGAGATCGCCCCGTGGATCCACCTTCAGACATCGGTTTTGACTCTTCAAAATGGTCTCGGCAATCTGGAGCTGTTAGAGGAAGTATTCGGGAAGGGAAGGGTCTTGGGCGGCGTTACGGCGGAAGGCGCCACGCTTTTGGGGCCGGGTCACGCAAGGCACGCAGGGCGGGGACAGACCATTATCGGGCCGGCAGGCAGCGCTGACGGCCCGGTGGCGAAAATTGTGAGGGCGTTTGAGGGGGCAGGATTCGATACCCGCACAGCCGACGATGTGGAAGCCCTTATCTGGGGGAAACTGATTGTGAATGTCGGCATCAATGCCCTGACAGCCATCACCCGGGTAAAAAACGGTCAGCTCCCGGTCACAAAAGGGGCTAAAACGGTCATGAAGATGGCCGTTCGGGAGGCCGTGAGCATTGCTGACGCCAGGGGGATTCATCTGCCCTATCCGGACCCTTTTGCGCGGGTCCTGGAGGTGTGCCACGCCACGGCGGAAAATGTGGCCTCCATGCTTCAAGACGTATTAGGGGAGCGGGTCACCGAGATCCAGGCCATTAACGGGGCGATCGTTCGAGAGGGTCTTAAATTCGGTATCCCGACCCCTGTGAATCTGACCTTGACATCCCTGGTGGAGGCAATTCAGCAAACCTATGATCAGAGGGTCGCCGGGTGAGGCGAAAGGGGTTTTCGGTCTATCCCCCTACAAGGAGTTTCTGACCTGGCTGGATCACTTCCTTGGGCGTTATGTTGTTCAGCTTGCAGAGCCTGTCGGTTGAGATGCCATATTTTTTGGCGATCATATACAGGCTCTCGCCGGACCGAACCGTGTGATACGTCTGCTTGACCGCTGGAGACGATTTTTTGGGTGGAACGGTGATGTTGCGGCTGATCGTTTTCTCTATCTCCTGCTGCAGCCGTTTTGACTCTTTTTCGAGGCGAACGATTCTGTCCTCGAGTTTTTCGAGCCTCTCCAGACGGGTCACCCGCTCTTCGAGCTTGTTCAGCCCGGCCGTTCGCTCTTCGAGGCTGTTGAGTCCGGCCTGTAAGGAGGCAAGCTCCTCAGTGCTGTCCCCATTTCCATTCATCACCAGAACAGCGATCAGGGCGACGAACAAAATGATGCCGATGCCCCAGGGAATCAGGGATGTAGAGGCGGACCGGCGAACGGTTGAGCCGGAATCCTGATTTCTCCCGTTTTTAGGCTTGTATCCCAGGTCATCGACAATTTCTTCCATGAATTCCTGTGCAGCTTCATTCCTGTCTTGATTCACACGCATCTCCTTTTCTTGTTTGCTCCTCACCCCCAAAACATGTCCCAGCGAGTTTACTTCGTGAGGTTATTCATAATATGTTTGGAAGGTTCTGTAAATGAAAATCTGGGCAGCACAAGAGCGAGGCCCGGAAATTTGATCCCGGAAAGTTCGCTGTTACGACACCTGGCAAGAGACGCGTGTGAACCGGGCGATTTCCATAAACCAGTCGTTGGTCAGGTTTTGAGTTCAACGGTTCAGAAGTTCAGGGTTTAACCGGGAGCCCTAATATTAACAGTCATTGACTTTTTGCGCTGGTTCTGATTTTCTCTTCTGGCGTTTTCAAAAAAGCCCTCCTTAGTGCAAAGACTCACACGTAATGGAGAGGATTCGGTTGATCGTCCATAAGGGGATGGTCCTGCCTAACGGCTTATGAATACCAACGCGGGCCACGCCCTCAACCCAATGGTGGCCAAGTTTCGGGTTCAAAGGTTCAGAGGTTCAGCGTTCAGAGGTTTAACGAGCAACCAGCAACCCGGAACGGTGAACCCGGAACCTGTGAGCGCTTACAAATTTTTTGTTTTTTGGGACAGAAAACCACGGAATAAGACACTTACGAAGCAGGCTGATCAGAATGCAAGGAAGACAGGCTTATGGAGCTTAAGCGTAAACTTGCGGCTATCCTGAGCGCTGATGTCAAGGGGTATAGCCGTCTCATGGGAGACGACGAGGAGGCGACGGTCAGGACGATCACGGCCTACCGCCAGGTGATGGGCGCCCTGATACAGGATCACTGTGGCCGGGTGGTAGACTCTCCGGGTGATAATCTGATGGCCGAATTTGCCAGTGCGGTCGATGCGGTCCAGTGCGCCACGGAGATCCAAACAGCCCTTGCCGCAAAGAACGCCGAATTGCCCGAGCATCGCAGGATGGTATTCCGGATTGGCATCAATATCGGGGACGTCATTGTTGAGGGAGGCGCGATCTATGGGGATGGAGTGAATATTGCTGCCAGACTGGAGAGCCTGGCAGATCCCGGGGGCATCTGTATTTCCGGTACTGCCTATGATCAAATTCGACGGAAACTCCGACTGGGCTACGAGTTTATGGGGGAGCAACCGGTCAAAAACATAGTGGAGCCAGTCAGGGCCTACCGGTTGCTGTGGCGGGAGGAAGAGCTCCAGCAATGGGTTCGGGCCGGCAGCAAGGTTTCCCGATTTTCCACGACTCAAAAAAGGGTGAAAAATCCCTGGGGCAAGCGCATTGTCATAACTGTGGTGCTGATGTTGATTCTCATGCCGCTGGTCAATCACCTGAAGCTGAATGTCCTGACAAAGATATGGCAATGCCGGCTGACCCTTCTGCCCAATTCAATGGACGTGACGGTGGTGACCATGGAGACGGATGAAAACACAAAGATGCAGACGGCGGAAGGCGATAAGCCGCCGCCTTCTTTTACCAAAGATCCCAAGCTCTGGCGGAGGTATCATTCCAAGGTCATTCGGAACCTTTACGAGATGGGCGCGGCCGCCGTGGGATTTGACTTCTGGTTTTCACCCCCGTACGATGACGCAACCCGGGAGGCCTCTCAAGAATTCACCCAGGGGCTGGAATGGGCCAAACAGAAAAAATTTCCGGTTATCATTGGGCAGGCGCAGAATACGCAGGATCTGGAGATCTACAAGCGGGCCACGTGGGGCTATATTTCCGTTCATAGAGACATTACGTGGATCAATGAGGTGATGTATCTGACGTCGTGGGACCGACTGGAACTTTCAGGCGTCCGGGTGGAGAAGCCGAGCTTTTTTGTGCAAGCCCTGGCCAGAAAACTGGGGCTGAACCCCAGGATAGAGAACGACGCTGTGCGTCTCATCGGAAGGCCGATTCCAGGAAGGCTCTGGCTGGCCTTTTCCAAAACGCCTTTTGACAGGGTTCCCTATCATGAAGTATACAATGGCACGGTCGATAAAATAAAGTTTTCCGGAAAGGTGGTCCTGATCGGTTTGTGCCTGACGGATATGGATTATTTCAGGGTTCCCTACAGCCCGACGGATTTTACGCCCGAGGATGGTCGGGATTCATATGGCATGCCAGGGGTGTTTCTTTTCGCCCACGCCATCAACCAGATTGTAAACGGGTATTATCATATCGAGATCAATGACGAGTGGTCGTGGCCCACGGATGCCCACTGGTTGTCTCTGGTGCATGTGGAAAGCCTCCTCATCCTCATACTTGAGACGATCATTACCTGCCTGTTGCTCGTGGTCGTTTATATCCTGGCCGGTAGAAAAGGGAATCAAAAATTGGCTTATGCGGCCATGGGGGCGACGGCTGTGGGTCTGATCATCGGGCTGGCCGTCACGCCGGTGCTTTTCGGTTTGGCGAATTTTCTGTTTGCATCGCTTCTGTTTATCATTACTTGCAAGCGAATCAAGCCTGTTTGATGGAGGAGGTGAATTATGCACAGCAAAATAGGTGGGATTTTTGTGTTGATGTTATGGGCGTGGGTTTGGACCGTCGGAGCAGACGGGTCGGTCCAGACGGCGGATGCAGGGAATACGGCTGCCGGGGTGCTTGAGGTGGATTCCAATATCGCCCACGTCCGCTTGCGTCTGTGTCCAAAGGACCAGTATCTCCCAAAAGAGACAAAGGTTTTTTTCGGCTTGATCACATCTGTCAAACACGTCTGTTCCGGTAACGAGATCCTCGTGGGCGAAACGCCTCTCAGACCGACGCTTGTTCCCGCTGGCACATACATTCTCATGATCCCATCGGACTATGTGTGGGAAGGGGAGGGTCCGGTTGAACTGACGATCCTGCCGAACCAAAAGACCTATTTTCTTCTAAAACTTTTCGATACCCGAACCAATCCTCCTGAATCCAATCATGGGGGTGCTGGCGGCGGTGGGGCTGGGTCCAGATAATCCAGCCCCCTTTTTGGACATTCAGGCAGGGGAGTGTTAAAGAAAGGACCCTGATCATGAAAAGCTACAGAAAGGAACTCTGGTTCCAGGTCCCTTCCAGGAGGGCCTTTATCAATATCACCCCCCGGGTGAATGAATGTCTGAAGGAGAGCGGCATTCGGGAGGGACTTGTTCTGGTGAATGCCATGCACATTACCGCATCGGTTTTTGTCAATGATGATGAGGCCGGGCTCCACCACGATTATGACGTGTGGCTGGAAAAGCTGGCGCCCCATGGACCTGTGGCCCAGTACCGGCACAATGTGGGCGAAGACAATGCAGATGCCCATATGAAGCGGCAGATCATGGGCCGAGAGGTGGTGGTTGCGGTTACCGACGGCAGGCTCGATTTTGGGACATGGGAACAGATATTTTACGGTGAATTCGACGGCAGGAGAAGGAAACGCGTACTGGTGAAAATTATCGGGGAGTGAGCAACAGGTGCCAAAGAAAAGTCAGGAAAAGAACAGGGGGTGGATCCGGCGGGTGTCCCTGCATCTCGCTCCCCCGAGTCTCAGGGATAATACCGCGGATGTGGATCGCCTGATGAAAGGGATAAAGAAGTCTCTCGGGTCGGCAGCGGACGTGTGCGTTGATTTGTCTCTGGCAAGAAAGATCTCCTCTTCATTGAAACAATGGAATTATCGTGTAAACGCATCCGTTTATCATGCGCATGATGCCTGGCATCTCATTGATATCTCGGATGCGCGGGATGGGGAGGGGTTTTTTGGCCTCGCACTCGATCTGGGGAGTACAACCCTTGTGCTGAGGCTGATAGATCTTGAGACCGGAAAATATATCGATGAAACATCCTTCCATAATCCTCAGATTGAGATCGGTGCGGACATCCTGACCCGGATCCATTTCGCAACCCGGGAAGGAGGTCTTTCGCAACTCCAGGGGATGCTGATCGATCGGATCAATGAAGAAATCAAGGCACTCACGCAAAAACAGGGTATCCGGCAGGCGTCCATAATGGGCATGTCCGTGGCCGGGAACACCACCATGACGCATCTCTTTTTGGGTTTGAATCCCTACGGGATCTGCCGTGAACCCTATATCCCCGTCGTGAACCGAATCGGTCTGATCCTATCGCGGGAATTGGGCCTCGCCATCAACCCGGGCGCGCCGGTTTTGGTGGCTCCCAACGTGGGCAGCTATTTCGGCGGGGACCTGATTGCGGGGATCCTGGCTTCAGGCATGAACCGGCAAAGCGAGATCTCTTTTTTGGTCGATGTGGGAACCAATGCCGAGGTGGTTATCGGCAACAGGGAGTGGCTTATGGCCTGCGCAGGGGCCGCAGGTCCTGCCCTGGAGGGGGGCGTAGCGGACATGGGGATGATGGCCGGTCCCGGTGTTATCGACCGGGTGGTCATTGATCCGGTGACACGTGAATTTAGAATAGGGACGATTCAGGATCCAGGCCATACTGACGGCCTGCAGGACGAGCGCCCGGTGGGGATCTGCGGCTCCGGTCTGATTGACCTTGCGGCCCAGCTCTTCGTGGCGGGGATGATCGACTTGAGGGGGAAGTTTGTGGAGGCCGCCTGCGGGGACCGTCTGGTTGAGATGGACGGGACCCGGCATCTGGTGGTGGTCTCTGCGGAAGCGTCCGGGACCGGCCATGCCCTCACCCTGAGCCAGACCGATATCGACGGGCTCATCCGATCCAAGGCCGCCATGTATACCATTCTGACCACCATTGCCAATACGGTAAATATCTCCTTTAGGGAGGTAGCGAAATTCTATGTGGCCGGGACCTTCGGTTCCTACATCGACCCCCGGTCGGCGATTATCATCGGGATGATACCGGATCTCCCCCTTGAGACCTATATATCCCTTGGAAATACCTCACTTGAAGGGGCCGGCCTGGCGCTCCTGGGGACTGAGGCCAGGGAGGCGCTCTTTCAGATACGAGACCAGATCACCTATCTGGAACTTAACGTGAACCAGGAGTTCATGAATCTCTTCAGCGCCGCCAAGTTCATTCCCCACACGGACAGGTCGCTTTTCCCGACGGTTGCCATAGGAGACGGAAGCTGAGGAACAAGAACCTGCCGATGGCGTTATGGTCCAGGGGCTGGATCCGGGCAACCCTGCTGGTGGTCCTTTTGGGTGTTGGGTTTTGCCTATCGTATCCCAGAATTGAGAATTTCTTTGTTTTTTTCCCGGATCGTGATTTCCATGCAACCCCTGCAGATTGGGGCCTGACCGTTGAAGAGGCTTCATTTGAGGCCGAGGACGGGACGCGGCTCCACGGATGGTTCTTCTCTTTAGACAACAACGCCCCGATCATCCTCTTTTCTCACGGGAATGCAGGCAATATCTCCCATCGACTTGAGAATGTGAAGCTGCTGCTGGATCAGGGCCTTCGGGTCTTTATCTATGACTACAGGGGGTATGGGAGAAGCGGGGGAAGACCTTCGGAGAGGGGCATTTACCAGGATGGCTTGGCAGCCTATGATTACCTCATCTCGCACAAAAAGATCTCTCCTGACTGCATCATATCCTTTGGCCGTTCCCTCGGGGCCGCAGCGGCTATTGAAATCGCCATGAGAAGGGAGGTCAGGTCCCTTATCGTCGAGAGCGCCTTTACCTCTACCCGGGACATGGCGAAACAGATGTTCCTCTTTCAGCTCCTATGGCCCACTTTGCCCGCCAACTACAATAACCTCAAGAAAATCAAATCGATCCATGTCCCCAAATTCATCATTCACGGAGAAGCGGATGAGATGGTTCCCTTTTCCATGGGGCAACGATTGTACGGGGCTGCACCGGCCCCCAAGTCCTTTTACCCCATACCGAGGGCGGGTCATAACGATACCTACCTGGTGGGCGGAAAAGACTACTTTGACGCTTTTTCGAGGTTTGCGAGGGATCCCGGACGGTAGGAAAACAACGGCCAGAGATCGGAAGTCGGATGCCAGAGCTCAGAAAACAGGGCATCCCCAGGGGCCAGCCATTCGGTCTTCCAGACATCTTAATCATCCAACTCGCGTCCAGAAACCCCTAACCGGTTCCCTTGTGCGTTATTTGGCGTAGCTGTGAAGACCGGCCAGATAGTTGACGCCGAAATAGGTGAAGAGGACGCAGAAGAATCCAACCATGGAGAGGATTGCGATCTTCTTCCCCTTCCAGCCCCTTACCATGCGTGAATGGATCACGGCCGCATAGATGAGCCAGGTAATGAGAGACCAGGTCTCTTTCGGGTCCCAGCTCCAGTAGCTTCCCCATGCGGAATGAGCCCAGACGGACCCTGTGATGATACCGAGGGTCAACATCAGGAAGCCTATGACAATCATCTGGTAGTTCAGATCATCGAGAATCCCTTGTGAGGGAATCAGTTTCAAGAAGATATTATTCCTCTCCGGCGCGTCCAGTCGCTTCAGCAAATACATGATGCTGAGACCGAAAGAAACGCCGAACGCTGCATAGCCGAAAAAGCAGGTGATCACGTGACTGATGAGCCAGTTGCTTTTGAGGGCGGGGATCAGCGGCTGGATGTGGCTGCTGATATTGGGGGAAAACGAAGCATAGGCCATGGCCAGGAACGCCAGCGGCGTAACAAAGGTGCCAAAGGTTCTGTTCTTGGTCCGCCATTCCACAATCATATAGAGGAACATGAGGGTCCAGGCAAAAAAGATCAGCGATTCATAAAGATTGGAAAAGGGGGCATGACCGATGCCCATCCTGTAGGACGTCACCCACCTGAGAATGATGGCCGCAGTCTGGGCAATAAGTCCGATGAGAGAAGCGAAGGTGCCGAGCCTGGCAAGAAGATCCCGGTTCATGACCATGCCGAGGAGGTAGAGCATAAACGCAGCGAAATAGACAAACGTCGTATAGCTTAGGATGATGGAATCTAACATGGTTTTCGGCCCTTCTGGTCCAGTGTTCGATCAGCCGTTCAGGCTGGTTCCTTGATGCTGGATGCGGGTTGCTGGTTCGTCCAATTTTTTGGTGACGAGTCCGGAGCGCCTATCCTTGAAAAAGAAAAATCCCGATTTGAACTTGTAACTTCATACGCCAGGGTTCGCGCCTCCTTGCGCAGCATGGGCTTCTCATAACAGTCGATCGTCAGTTGTGAGTTCTCCGGATATCTCTCAGCAGATGTTCCAGTTCCCTTTCGAGACCGACCGGGTTCTTGTTGGCCATCCCCGCCACGTCGATTCGGGTTCCCGTCCCCGTACCCAGCACCCGAACCCATACCCGGCGGTGGGAGGTGAAAAAGGTGAAAAAGAGACCCACCACCATCAAAAAACAACCGACCCAGACAACAGGAACGCCGGGGTCCCTGTTCACCTGAAGCCCGGTATAATATCGGGTCTCCAGGTCATCCAGGAAAAAGGTATACGGCTTGAATGCCGCAGGGTTGAATTTGCGAGACTGGCGCATCGGCCCCGGGAGCCTGCTCAGGGCCTGTTCCCCATCCTTGAACACCCAGAAGTCAACGGTTTCATTGGTATTCGCGGGCTGGACCGAGATCCGGACCGCAGACCCCATATTCATGATATCTCCCCTCGCGTCAACCACCCGGAACGTCCCTTCTCCGCCGGGCAGGTCAACCGCATTTCCGGATTCGACCTTCATGGCGGTCACCGAGTCCCCTGGACCGGATATCCTCAGGTCGACCGTTTTACCCGGGGCGGCGCCGTAACTGGCCTGATAAAAGGTAACCCCCATGAACTCCACGGGATGGTTGACTAGGAGGCCGATCTTTCTGATCTCTTTGCCATTCACCAGAAAGGCGAGGTCGGAGCGGAATTCCCTGGGCGCTCCGGTTTCATAGAAATCCACCGTGAACCGATCGCAGCGCACGTGGAAATCCAGCTTCAAGGGGTGCATATCTTTCCTGAGCATGACCGTGTCCGTCTCTTCCCCCTCCAGGATATTGACATAGGCCTCGAGGCCGAAAAAGGAGCCCACCAGGCCTCCCACAAGGATAAGGAGTACGCTCAAATGGACGAAATAGACGCCGAAATGGGAAAGCCCTCCCCTCTCTGCATAAAAGAAGCGGTTTCCCTCCGCCTCTTTTTCCCTTATCTTTCTGTAACGGGATTGAAGCAGTCGGCCGACCCTGTCTGCCGCTTGTTCCGGTGCCTCGTCTGTCTGGCAGGATTGCCCCGGGGGCAAACCATCAAAGGGTCTTGTCCGGTCGGGTTCCGGACGGGCTGTAAACCGTTTCCACGTTGCGGGAAACCTGTCAAGAGAGCAGACAATCAGATTGAGGGCGATACCCCCTAAAAGGACTCTGAACCACAGGGAGTGATACATGTCGAACAGGTCGAGAGAGGTGAAGACCTGAAACATACGAGGGCTGAGGCGGCTGGCGAATTGGTCGGCCCCCTGCTGCTGAGGGATGAGTGTTCCCAAAATGGATGCGATGGCCAGGATGATCAACAGGATGATCGCCAACTTGACCGAGGCGAAAAAGTCCCAGAAGATATTGGATCGGCTTTTGGATGTCGAATGTTTCATGCTTAGCAGCCCTAATCAAGCATGTGCTGTGTCGGGCTTTCCGGTGTCGTGAACCTGTTATTAGGATGATTGCAGACGGTTTGTGCTATAACATAGGTCGCATCAAACTGCAAACCCGATTTCTGCTCTAAAACGTTTGACCATTCATGCGCTATCATGTAAGTAGGTGGTATGCGTCATAAGGGGTCAATCGAATGGCGATGAGGATTTGCCGGGTTTATCGAGGAGAAGACCATGCTTGATCTTAAATTCGTTCGGTCCCATCTGAAGGATATTGAAAATATGTTGAAAAACCGGGGATATGATCTGGATATCTCCCAGTTTGAGACCCTGGATCAGACGAGAAGGGAAATCCTATCCGGCCTGGAAGCGCTCCGTCATCAAAAAAACCGTGTGAGCGAAGAGATCGCGGCCATGAAAAAGAGGTGCGAGGATGCCTCAACCGTCATTGCCGAAATGAAGACCGTTGCTTCTGAGATCAAGAAAAAAGAGAAAGAACTACCTATATTTGTTGAAGAACTTGATCAGATGCTCATGGTGATTCCCAATATCCCGGACAGCTCGGTACCGGTTGGAAAGGATGAAACCGATAATCCGGTGATACGGGCTTGGGGGGAGATCAGAGAAATGGACTTTGCCCCCCGTCCGCACTGGGAAATCGGAGAGGCCCTGGGCATCCTCGATTTCGAATGTGCGGCCAAAATTGCAGGATCGAGATTTGCCCTTTATCGCGGCCCCGGCGCCAAGTTGGAAAGGGCCCTCATCAGCTTCATGCTCGATCTGCACACGCGGGAACATGGATACACCGAGATCCTGCCCCCCTTTATGGTCAACGGGGCCTCTATGACGGGAACGGGGCAGTTGCCCAAGTTCAAGGAGGACCTGTTCAAGGTGGAGGGATGGGACCTCTATCTGATTCCTACGGCAGAGGTCCCTGTTACCAACATCCACAGGGATGAGGTTCTCACCGAGGAAGATCTGCCGATCTATTACGCGGCCTATACCCCCTGTTTCCGGTCCGAGGCGGGATCGTACGGCAAGGACACCCGGGGCCTTATCCGGCAGCACCAGTTCAATAAGGTGGAACTGGTCAAGTTTGTGAGGCCTGAGACATCTTACGATGAATTGGAGATGTTGACCCGGAACGCCGAAGAGATTCTAAGACGTCTGGAACTTCCCTATCGAGTCATTTCCTTATGTACCGGGGACATCGGTTTTTCGGCCGCCAAGACCTATGATCTGGAGGTCTGGCTCCCAGGACAGGGACTTTATCGCGAGATATCTTCGTGCAGCAATTTCACCGACTTTCAGGCCAGACGGGCCGGTATCCGGTTCAAAAGGAAGGGGGGGAGCGGGACAGAGCTGGTGCATACCCTCAACGGATCAGGCCTGGCCGTGGGGAGGACCCTGGTGGCGGTTTTAGAAAACTATCAGCAGGAAGACGGGAGTATCTCTATCCCCGAAGCGCTCCGGCCTTACATGGGAGGGATGGACGCCATCTCCCCATAAGATCCGTCTCCGGCACGCAACCGTCCTCCCTGGCTTGTCTGTCCCATCTGAAACCTCCGTCATGGTGGGCCGGCCGGTTTGCCTGAGGCGGAATTTTCACCGCGCAAAAGCATGAGCGTCTGACACCCAGCGTACAGCGTCGAACCTCGAACGAACCAGAACCCCTGAACCTTCAACCTCTGAACGTGACGTATCACATGAGCAAGAACCACCTCTATTCTTCCGGCTGGCGGGAAAACACCCGCATCTCACAGAAGACGCATCCGTCGAGGAGGGCCATTCCGCGGGCGCCGCTGATTATCCTCTGCTCGGGCATTCTCTTCGCGGGCCTCCTTTTTTTCTTTCTCGTCATTCCATGGCTTACCGAGCAGACAGGGCAGGCGGGGATCCGCTCTTCGGTGATGGGGAAGGCATCGAAGACGGGACCCTTGCCAGAGAAGCCTGTTACCGTTGAGTTGGCGGACCTGGATTTGAATCCTGCGGACCTGAGCGACCGGCTGGTCCTCGAAAGGGATGGCGAGTCTCTCATCGTGGAATCGTCCATAGATCCGGATCTGCAACATTATGTTGCCGACCTCCTTCAAAAATCACACACCGTGAAGGCTGCCGTCGTGGTTCTGAGACCCGAGGACGGCCGGATTCTTGCCATGGTCGGTTATGATGCCATGGGGAATGGGGAGGGACTCTGCCTCAAGGCGGATTTCCCGGCTGCCAGCCTTTTCAAAATTGTGGCCGCAGCTGCTGCCTTGGAACAAGCAGGGTTTACTCCGGATCGTAAGGTCTATTTCGATGGGTATAAGTATACCCTGTATAAGCGCCAATTGAAACAGACGAGGGGACGCTACGCCACGGAAATGAGCTTTAAGGAGGCGTTTGGTTCTTCGATTAATCCTGTTTTTGGAAAACTGGGAATATACGACCTGGGCCAACAGGTTATGACCGATTCGGCTGAAAAATTTTTCTTTAATCGGTCGATTCCATTTGATTTTCCGGTGGACAGGAGCATCGTCAATGTTCCGGAGGATGATTTCGGCCTGGCGGAAATCGCCACCGGTTTTAACAAGAGGACCGTGATATCACCCCTTCATGCGGCCCTCCTGGCCTCAGCGGTTGCCAATGACGGGGTGATGATGAGACCCTGGATCATCAAGAGGGTTCTGAGGGAGGACGGCGAGATCCTGTATCGGGGCGGACCGTCCAGGATGACGGATTCCATCAGCAGTGAAACTGCCGGAGATCTCAGGATTCTAATGCAGGAGACCGTCACCCACGGGACGTGCAGGCGCTCTTTCCGGCGATTACGGACAAAAAAGGCGTTTAGCGACGTGGAACTGGGCGCAAAGACCGGGACTATCAACGACCCAAGCGGCCGCTTCAAGTATGACTGGCTGACGGCCTATGCCATTTCACCCGATGGGGCCAAAAAGGTCTGTGTGGCCGTCATGGGCGTCCATGGCGAAAAGCTGGGCATCAGGGCCGGAGAACTTGGCAGGATCATCATCAACTACTACCTTTCCTCCTGGGACGCCGCGCCGCCCATTTTATCAAGACATGCCCGAACAAATCCGTAAAACAGGGGGGCCGGGCTTTCCATTCGGGATTTGAGTTCAGGGTGGGCCTGGGTAGCGACAAAGAATTTCAATTGGGGCAATTCAATAAATTCAACCAGCCTGCCGTCCAGAGACATGCCGGAAAAGACCATCTTGTTTTCCTGCAGAACTCCATGATAGTCCGGATTGACCTCATACCGGTGCCGGTGCCTTTCCGATACCTCGGTCTTGCGATACAGGGCATGGACCAGGGTCCCTTCTTTCAGCAAGGCCGGATAGGCCCCGAGCCGCATGGTACCTCCCTTGTCTGTGACGTCTTTTTGTTCGGGGAGGATATCAATGATTGGGTGGGGGGTATCTGGCGATATTTCCGTAGAATTGGCCGCTGTCAGGCCGCAGACATTCCTGGCAAATTCGATGACCGCCAGCTGGAGCCCCAGACAGAGGCCCAAAAAAGGGATGTTTTGCTCCCTGGCCAGGCGGATCGCCTCAATTTTACCCTCGGTTCCCCGTGACCCGAATCCACCGGGGACAACAAGGCCGTCCAAGGCCTCCAGAAAGGAGGCGTCTTTCAGGTCTGTGGTTTCGACCCACTTGAGATCTATCTTGCAGCGGAAGTGGGCGGAACAATGATTGAACGACTCGATGATAGAGGCATAGGAATCTTCCAGCCGGGTATATTTCCCACACATGGCAACGGTGATTCGCCTGTCGGGGGTTCTGAGATTATCCACCAGATTCTTCCACTTCCTTAAATCTGGAGGGCTGTAGATATTGAGCTTCTTGTGGATAATCTCGGGGAGGCCTTCCTGTTCAAAAATAATCGGGATCTCGTAGATATCCTCCACGTCCAGACCGGTGATGACCGCCTCGGGACTGACATCGCAGAAACTGGCGATCTTGGCCTTGATTTCTCTGGTTAGAAAGTCGGGACACCTGCCGATGATGATATCGGGAAAGATCCCTCGCTGTTTCAGGAGATTGACGCTCTGCTGTGTGGGTTTGGATTTCTGTTCGTTGACTCCGTAGGGAATCGGCACATAGGTGAGATGAATGTAGATAATGTTGTCCCTGCCCACATCTTCTTTCATCTGGCGCATGGCCTCCAGAAAGAGTTCATTTTCGATGTCGCCTACGGTCCCGCCGATCTCTATGATGACCAGATCCGGCTTTTCGTCTCTGACCACCTCAAAAATATGATTTTTGATGACATCGGTCACATGGGGAATGTATTGCACCGTTTTTCCAAGGTAATCTCCCCTTCGCTCCTTTTTTCTCACCATGTCGAAGACCTTACCCATGGTCAGGTTCCAATTGGATTTGCACGTGACCCCCAGGAACCGTTCATAGTGACCGAAGTCCATGTCGACCTCTCCCCCGTCATCCAGGACAAATACCTCGCCGTGCTCAAACGGGTTCATGGTCCCGGGGTCCACATTGAGATAGCCGTCACACTTAATGGGTATGATCTTTAGTTTTGAGGAAAGAAGGTGACCGATAGAGGCTGCGGCGATCCCTTTGCCGAGGCCTGAAAGGACGCCGCCTGTGACGGTAATATACTTAGTGGACGTTTGCATGACGTGGTTCTCCCTGTTTCAACATCGCAACGGTCCCGAATCGTCCTGTCGTTCCCTCGCCCCGGTACGAGTAGAAGAGGTCTGTACGGCAGCGTGTGCAGATGTCGGAGATTTGAATATGGTCCTTTGTGAGCCCTGCGCCCAGGAGTTGCCAACGGCTGACGGCCTTTAGATCGAAATAGGTTGGTTTGACCCGGAATGCCTGAAATTCCTCCGGGAATATCATTTTATGATCGACAAATTCGGCGCAGCAGGGACCTAGAGAGGGTCCGATGCACGCCAGCAGGTCGCACTCCTCGCAGCCGAATTCGCCCTTCATCCTCGCCACAACGCTTGCAAGGAAATTTGCGACGTTCCCCCGCCAGCCGCAATGGACGATGGCCAGGACGCTCCTTTTGGGGTCGAATAGAATGATCCCCTGGCAGTCAGCCTGCTTTACCAAAACGGCAAGGTCGGGGACATTTGTTATGACGGCGTCTGCTGACGGCGTCTGCACCCTGCACCTGTCGCCTCCCGTGCGAATCACAAGAATCCCGGTCCTATGAACCTGTTTCATGGTCATGAGTTCTCTGGCGCAAAGGGTATCTTTGATTATCGCAAGATTCGCAGCAACATGCCGGGGAAGATCTCCCACATCATAACTGGTATTCAGGCGGTCATACGGCGGACAGCTCATGCCGCCATTCCGGGTAAACACGGCATGTGACAGCTGTGGGTAACTGGAAAGAAGAGAGTAGCGGAGATATGGAACAGGTTGCTCCATCCATATCAGACCGGGTCGGTCAGGCATGATTTTCGTCAGGAGGGGATCCATCAAAGAGGGATCTCTTTTCGCACAGGTTCAGGAGTCCTTGGCCGTGCATCCTCATTTAAACAAAGACCCATCCGTCCCTGCCGCACGGTGAAGTAACATAGAGGTCACCACGACACAGGCATTCTCACTTACCGCTGCTTCCTTCCGGACCTGACGGGGTTCACGAGCGCCTGTTACGTGGGGTCCATGTCAACGCCGAATGCGGCACAGGAGCAGGTGATGTCAGAGTTCTCCTGGAGGATCTTCAACCCCGCATGAGCGGATTTCGGGTTACAGGGCACCGCTAACTCCCCGTCTAGCACGACCAAGGTTCTGAACGTTTCTCTATTGGAGGTCAACCCGCTCTTTCAGCTCTTTTCCCACCTTGAAAAAAGGGAGCTTTTTACTTGATACCTTTATCATTTCCCCTGTCTTGGGGTTGCGACCCTGGTAACCGCCGTATTCCTTTACTTTGAAACTCCCAAGTCCTCGGATTTCAACCCTTTCACCTCTAATGAGGGCTGCTTCAATCTCTCCAAAGACAGTGTTCACCACCTCTTCCGCCTTTTTCAGGGGTAACTTCTCTTCTTTGGCCAAGGCTTCTATCATCTGTGATTTGTTCATTTTTCCCCCTTATTGAGACCTTTGCAAAATGCCCCTTTCAAAATTCTCTCTCTGAAAAGATGTTGGTTTGCCGGAAAAGACCCTCGTGGGGTCGCGTCCAGGGATCCGGTTGCCTGCATGCGGAATATCACCGCCTGAAGACAGGGAAATTTTTTCTGGTCTGTTGTGCAATTGGATAGAAAATAGTTGATCAGGGGTTTCAAGTCAAGGAGAAATCAGCAAAAATATTTTATGAAGGACAAAATAGGGGGATATGGCGGGAGAGACATTTACATTTACCTCCCCTTCCGTTATAAGAGACTCTAAGCAGCTGTCCGGTCGTGGCTGAAGGGGTCGAGATAGTGGGCGTATTTGGCTCAATGATTCTTTCAAGGCTCCATGGCCTCGCCCGGATTGGGAATCGCTGAAGGGTTGGAGAAGAAATGATCCCTGAATCAGTGAACGTTTGCCGATAGAGGTCGTGACAAGAGATAGATGAAACAGATGGTAACGATCGACGGTCCGGCAGGGTCAGGAAAGAGCACCGTCAGCCGCATGCTAGCCAAGGAAATCGGTTATTCCTATCTGGATACCGGGGCCATGTACCGAGCCGTTGCCCTGGTTTCAAGACGCAAGGGCATGGATTCCCATGACGGTAAGGGATTAGACAAGGTATGCAGGACCCTGGATCTCTGGTTTAACAGGGGGAAGGATCCGCCTAAACTGATGCTCGGGAAGGAAGACATCTCAGACTTGATCCGGAGCCCTGAGCTGGACATCCTTTCCTCCACGATTTCTGCAGTACGGGAGGTGAGGGAGGCCATGTCAGACCTCCAGCGGAGGATGGCAAAAGAGGGTGGATTTGTGGCCGAAGGAAGAGACATGGGGACCGTGGTTTTTCCCGAGGCCCGCTGGAAGTTCTATCTGACGGCTTCCGCTGACGCAAGGGCGGAAAGGCGGTACAGGGAGCGGCTGGCAAGGGGGGAGGCCGTCACAAAGAAAGGCGTGGCGGAAGATCTGAAGAGGAGGGATGATCAAGACCGAATGCGGGTCCTGTCACCTTTAAGGCCTGCCGAGAATGCCATCATCATTGATTCAACGACGTCAACGGCCGAAGAGGTTGTTGAAGAGATTTTGAAGCATATGAAAGAGCGATAGTGGAGGGCCGGGTTTTGATCTGTCTCACCAAATTGCCGATAGGCCGGAAATAATGGTTGATATTCCGTTTTAATTTTGATAAACTTAAAAATTTAAAGGATTCGGAGGGATTTAGGCAGGCAAAAACACTCAGGGGGTATTTACGTTAATGGAAAAGGAAATGAACTTTGCAACCCAGGTAGTAACTGATGAAAATGAAGCGACATCCTTGAACCTCGATACGGATCGCGACACCACTTCAGACATGAAAGACATATCCACTGTCGCGGCATCGGAGGGCGCATCCGAGGAGAGGCTTACGGGTCGGTCAGAGGACGAATCTTCTGAAGATCTTCAGGATTCCGACAGTTTTATGCAAATGTATGAGGAGAGCTTGAAGAGCATTCAGGAAGGGGAGGTCGTTTCAGGTGAGATTGTCCAGGTCGATAAGGAGTATGTCCTGGTGGATATCGGTTACAAATCAGAAGGACAGATTCCTATCCGTGAATTCATCGATGCCGATGGCCAGATGACAGCCAAGGTGGGCGACAGGATAGAGGTCCTTCTGGAGCGGAGGGAGGATGACGAAGGAGCGATCAGGCTTTCCAAGGAAAAGGCTGCAAAGATCAAGGTATGGGATAAGATCAGGGAAATCTATGAAAGCGACAATACGGTCAAGGGGACGATCGTATCGAGGGTGAAGGGCGGACTTTCTGTGGATATCGGCCTTCAGGCCTTTCTGCCCGGTTCACAGGTCGATCTCAGGCCGATCAGGGATATGGACACGCTGGTAGGCACCGAGCACGAGTTTAAGATCGTCAAATACAATAAGCGTCGCGGCAATATTGTGTTGTCCCGCCGGGCGTTATTGGAAGCCGAGCGCACGGCTATGAAGGAAAAAACCCTCGGGGTCATCGAGGAAGGCTCGGTTCTCCGAGGGGTGGTGAAGAATATTACGGACTACGGGCTGTTTATCGATCTGGGCGGCATTGACGGGCTTGTTCACATTACAGATATGTCCTGGGGCAGGGTCGGGCATCCCTCTGAGATGCATCAGACCGGAGACGAGATCGATGTAAAGGTTTTGAGCTTTGATAAGGAGCGGGAACGGGTCTCTCTTGGCATCAAGCAGTTGGCGCCTGACCCATGGAGTCAGGTTGAAAAAAAATACCCCATCGGTGCAAAAATTACCGGCCGGGTTGTCAGCCTGACAGATTATGGCGCTTTTATCGAGGTGGAGCAGGGTGTGGAAGGATTGATACACGTGTCAGAAATGTCCTGGACCCGGAAGGTCAGGCACCCTTCACAGCTTCTGAGTATCGGGGAGAAGGTCCAGGCCGTTGTCTTGAACATGGATGTTGCAAGGAAACGGATCTCCCTGGGCATGAAACAGGTGGCCCCGAATCCATGGGATATTATTGAAGAGAAATACCCTGTGGGGACAACGATCGAAGGGAAGATCAAGAATATCACCGATTTCGGAGCTTTTATCGGGATTGATGAAGGGATAGACGGTCTGGTGCACATATCGGATATGTCATGGACCAAGCGGATCAAACACCCCTCCGAGCTTTACAAAAAAGGGAATGAAGTGCGGGCTGTGGTGTTGAATATCGACAAGGAAAATGAACGCTTTTCGTTGGGCATCAAGCAGTTGACGATCGACCCGTGGGACGAGATCCCGGTGAAATACAAGCCGGGGACCCGAGTGACGGGAACGGTCACGAACGTGACGGATTTTGGTCTGTTCCTTGAGCTGGAGGAGGGAATCGAGGGCCTTGTCCATGTCTCCGAGATCTCCGGCGACAAGAAGGGAAATCCCCTGTCGAGGTTCCAGATAGACGACGTCATCCAGGCAAAGGTGATCAATGTGTCCCGCGACGAGAAAAAGATCGGCCTGTCCATCCGGAAACTGGAAGAGACCAGTGAGAAGGACATTTTTCGAAGCTACTTGAACAACAATCAGGAGGCCACCTCCAACCTTGGAGAGCTGTTAAGAGAAGAGATGATGAATCTGGGACAGTCCCGGTCCAGGAAGTCAGACGCGGGAGATGGGGATCACACTCAGGATGAGGCAGGGTTTGCGCCTGAATCGGGAGAACAAACTGAAACCGATAATGACTCTCCTGAGGAACGGTGATCTTATTAAGCGTATGAATATCACCCCATGCCGAGTCTGACATATTCTATTCCCGAATGCCCTCACCGGACGTCGGTCCCAGCCTGCTCAACGCCCCCGGATCGACGTCCGGATTTTGGGTGAACCCTGAACCCTTGGCCCAGACCGTTGAATGGGACGATGGTCGAAAAGTTTAGCCTAAGCCTGCGGAGACATGTGTCTCCAATCCTCCAGCAAGTCGCACCGGGGCGGGCTTTGAAACCGTGAACGAATTCGATGGATACATGTCAAGCAAGCGGCATTCCATACTTACAGTCCTGATTATCATCCTTGTCGTTGCTGTCGTGTTGGGCAGCACGATGGTGATGGTAATGAAGTCACTGTCTCCGTCCTCGGCCCCCTTTTTCAGTGAAAAGATCGGGGTTATTCCGGTGGAGGGGACCATCTCCTCCTCGCAGACCGTCACATCTGATTTAGTCAAATTTAGAAAAGATACGGATATCAAGGCCATTGTCCTGAAGATCAATTCTCCGGGGGGCGCCATCGCCCCGAGCCAGGAGATCTACCGGGAGATTGAAAAGACAACCCCTGTCAAGAAAGTGGTTGTTTCCATGGGAACGGTTGCCGCGTCCGGCGGTTACTACATCGCGGCGGCCGCGAGCAAGATCGTGGCCAATCCGGGAACGATTACCGGCAGCATCGGCGTGATCATGGAATTTGTTCGTGTGGAAGACCTGTTGAATAAGATCGGCGTTGATCTGGAAATCATGAAGAGCGGGGAATTCAAGGACATCGGCTCCCCTGACAGGAAAATGACCCAGAGAGAACGGGAGATCCTGGATGCCATGATTATGGACATACAGAAGCAGTTCGAGGAGGCGATTGTCCGTGGCAGGCGGATCCCCCTGGAACAGGTTCGGGAGATCGCCGACGGTCGCATCTTTTCCGGGGCTCGTGCCAAGGAGCTGGGGCTTGTGGACGTGTTGGGCAATTTTCAAGATGCTGTTGAAATAACGAAAGAATTAGCAGGCATTAAAGGAGATGTGACCCTCGTATACGCCAAGAAGAGGAGATTGGAAGTATTGGATCTTTTAGTCGAGACAGGTGCCCGGTTTATTGCCGGGGTGCTGCGCAACCTGGAGGGACGGATCGAGTACAGGTGGGACGGAGCATCGGGGTTTGATATCAAAGAAAGCTACTGACATCTCCTTTCCCCTCTCGTATGATTTCGGGAGTATCGTTGATGAGGGACACAACGCTTGAAGGACTTTGGTCGAATACCCCGCCATCAATCACCATATCGAGATATGAACCAAAGACCTCTTTTATCTCCATGGGATCATCGTAGCCTGCACTGGTGCTGATAACGGGCCGGCCAAAGGTCCGCACAATGCCCAGGGTGATGGGGTTGTCCGGTACGCGGATGCCGACCGTTTTGCGTCGTGTCAGCATGATCCTCGGAACCAGTTTCGTCCCTTCCAGGATAAAGGTGTACGGTCCGGGAAGAAGCCGCTTCATGGTTTTGTAGGCATAGTTGGAAACCAGGGCATAGCGGCTGATCTCTTTGAGACTGTCGCATATAAATGAAAAGGGCTTGGTGAGAGGGCGTTTTTTGAGCCTGTAGATGAGCTGGATGCCCCTCTTGTTGAAAAGATCGCACCCTATTCCATAAAAGGTGTCTGTGGGATAGGCAATGAGTCCCCCTTGCGCCAATACTTCGCTGACATGGTTGATGTGGCGCTGCTGCGGGTTTTCCGGATTAATGGAAAGCACTACGCTCTTTTTGTTCGTTCCTGAATTCTTTATGTTGGCCATGGTTTTTCACGATTTCTACTGTCCTGTTGCTCCATGTCGCCATCAGGTCGTCGCCAGGGAGCAGCGGGCAATCAAGGGGTTGATGCTCTGATGCCTGCGTCACCGGGGATCTGCCAAATGAATCTTGGCGCAATAGGGCATCTTTTTTCCTTCCTTCTGGGGCTTTCTCTGGGAAGTTTCCTGAATGTGTGCATTTATCGCATTCCCCTCAAGCAGTCCATCGCCCATCCTCCGTCGTCTTGTCCCCATTGCGGTGAACGAATCCGGTTCTATGACAATATTCCCCTCCTGAGCTACCTCTTTCTCATGGGAAAGTGCCGACACTGTGGCCATCGCATTTCGTTGCGCTATCCGATCGTGGAAGGCCTTACCGGACTTCTAAGCCTCATGCTGTTTACCACATACGGGATCAGTTTTCAATATCTTCTCTTACTCCTTTTTTCGGCCACGCTGGTGACGATCAGTTTTATCGATCTGGACCACAGGATCATACCGGATCTCCTTTCCCTGCCCGGCGTGGCGGCCGGGTGGGCCGTCTCTTTGTTCCCCTGGAGCGTATACTGGCTCGATTCGCTGATCGGGACCGTCGCCGGAGGAGGGTCTTTGTATCTTGTGGGCACGGTGTATGAAAGGATCACCGGAAGAGAGGGAATGGGTGGCGGCGACATCAAGCTGTTAGCCATGATCGGGGCATGGATGGGCTGGCAGGCGCTCCCGCTGATCGTTCTCATCGCTTCGCTGACAGGCGCGGTCATCGGTGTCGTTTTCATCCTCTGTGCCGGCGAAGGGTATCGGTTCAGGATACCTTTTGGCCCATTCCTTTCCTTAGGCGCCCTGCTATATCTCTTTTTCGGCCGGGATCTGACAAGGTGGTATTTTGGTTTGTTTTTGTGACCCGGGTTAAGCGGTTCAGCGTCGAAACAAGCTGATGGATCATCATCCATAGGAAAATAGGTGATACGTGCAAATAGTCAGAACCATCTTTCTCTGAACCCCTGAATCTTGGAACCAGTTCTAAACGAGGCACAGCCTTGCGGTTTCCCTTCTACAGCCTGAAGACAGGTATTGTGGCCTGCCTGAGTCTGCTGATCGTCTCTGCCATGCTCCTCATCAATATTGTAATGACTCGATTTTCAGAAAGGGACATGATCGATGCAAAGGTAAAGGTGGGACATCTGCTCATCCACGGCATCGGGCAGATAGCAGGATATGAGATGATGACGCACAAGGGTTCTCGGGATCCGCTCGCATCGGACGTCCGTTTCAGAAGAGCGATTGCCCAGATCCTCAAAAAGGGAGAATTTTCATCTGCCTTGATAATCAGCGCCAAAGGGGTGAAGGTTTCCAGTATCGGTCCATGGGAACAGGGTGGGAAAGATGCGCTTTTCCGGTGCACCGAGGCACTCAGAACGGAGCGGCCATCCCTTGAGTTTCTCGGGAAGATTTGGGGGGTGACCTGGTTTTCACCGGAGAGGATCAGGATATACGGCCCCATCGTTTTCAGGGGCCGAACCATGGGCGCTGCGGCCATCGGCGCTGATCTCTATCCCCTATACCAGAGCTTAAGGGCTTCGGAGAATGTGGCCCTGGGCTATATCTGTTTGAATACGATGATCCTGGTCCTGTTCGGGATCTATCTGCTCTCACGAACCGTCGTCAAACCGATCCGCAGGCTCCTGACCATCACCGAAAAATTCGACGAATGGCCCGCCCTGATTCCTGCGGGCGAGTCATCGAGAAATGAATTCGGACAACTGTTCCGTTCTCTGAAGATGATGCTGAGCAGGCTTGAGGAAAACAAGGGGGAACTGAAAGGGCATATTGCCTCACTGGAAAAGGCCAATGTGGAGATCAAGAAGGCCCAGAACGACATGATCCGGTCTGAAAAGATGGCTACGGCGGGGCGCCTTGCCACCGGCGTGGCCCACGAGATCGGCAATCCCCTGGGGATTATCTTAGGCTATCTGGAATTGCTCAAGAGGAGGGACCTGGGCCGTGGGGAGAGGGAGGATTTTCTGGAGCGCATCGAGGCGGAGGTAAACCGAATCCATCAGATTATCAGAGAACTCCTGGATTTTTCAAGGGCATCCGGTCCCCAGCGTGAAGAAACAGCGGTCCATGAACTCATCATGGGGACCGTGCATATGCTCGAACCTCAACCGGTGATGGAGCAGATTGAGATCCACCAGGCCCTGAAGGCAGAGAACGACAGGGTGCGGGCAGTGCCCACCCAGCTCAAACAGGTGTTTCTTAACATTATTATCAATGCGGCCGATGCCATGTCGGATGCGGATATATCAGGACGGGCGGATTCGCCGAAGGTGCTGGAGATCGAGACCGTTAATAAGGACGGGTTTATTCAAGTGATATTCACGGATACGGGCGCCGGGATTCCGCCGGAGGCCCAGGGCCGGATCTTTGATCCGTTCTTTACCACAAAAGAACCCGGAAAGGGGACCGGGCTCGGGCTCTCTGTCTGCTACACGATCATGGAGGGACTCAAAGGCGCTATTCGTGTGGAAAGTCCGGCCGGCCGTGGTACTCGCGTCGTTGTGGATATTCCCTTGGCTGTGAACCGGGATTGAGGAATTTTGGGAATTGAGGGATTGAGTAATTGGGAGATGCTGGGGATTGAGTTACGTTTTTGAACCCTGACCCTGTGAACGGGGAAACAGACCATGACTTCACCTCGTGTGCTTGTGATCGATGATGAAGAAAACATGCGGCATATGTTGAAGACAATGCTTGAGAAATCAGGCTACTCGGTCGTATGTGCCAACGATGGCCTGGATGGCCTGAAGCAGATGGCGAGCACTGACTTCGATTACATCCTCTGCGACATAAGGATGCCCCGCATGGATGGCATGACCTTTTTGGGAGAAGCTGTTTTGCGGCATCCGGAAAAAATCTACATCATGATGTCTGCCTACGGGACGGTGGAAATTGCCCTGGAGGCCATCAGTCAAGGGGCCTACGACTATATTTCAAAACCTTTCAAGACAGACGAGGTCCTTCTGACCTTAAAAAAGGCTGAGGAACGGGAGACCCTCAGGAAAGAAAATCTGAGGCTTAAAGACAGGATCGGCGTCATCGAAAAGCGATACTCGTTTGGAAACATTATCGCCCGGAGTGAGGCCATGGCCCGTGTGTTCGACCTTGTGGAGAAGGTGTCTGAGCACAAGACAACGGTTCTCATTACCGGCGAGAGCGGGACCGGCAAGGAGCTGATTGTCAGGGCGATTCACGCGAACAGCCCGAGATCGTCCGAGGCCCTGGTCAGCATCAATTGCGGGGGCATTCCCGAGAACCTTCTTGAAAGCGAGTTGTTCGGATACAAAAAGGGGGCGTTCACGGATGCCAACAGGGATAAACCGGGCCGCTTTGAGGAGGCGGACAAGGGGACCTTATTTCTTGATGAAATAGGGGAACTGCCGTTTCCCCTTCAGGTGAAACTTCTACGTGTGCTCCAGGAAGGGGAGATCACGCCCCTGGGCGGCGCGGGTTCAAAGAAGATCGATGTCCGGGTGATTGCGGCGACCTCAAAGGACCTGGAACAAGAGGTGGCCGAGGGGCGATTTCGTGAGGACCTCTATTATCGGATCCATGTCATGACCATCCACCTCCCTCCCCTGAGGACACGAAAAGGGGACGTTTCCCTGTTGATCGGTTATTTTGTGAACATATTTAACGAAAAGCTGAAGAAGAAGGTGGAAGCCCCTTCTTCCGATGCCATGGCCATGCTGATGGCATACGATTGGCCGGGCAATGTACGGGAATTGGAAAATGTGATCGAAAGGGCGGTCCTCTTATCTACGGGGCCATGGATAACGCCTGGAGATCTTCCCCCCGGGCTGGTGCATGAGAAGGATCTTCCCGGGGAGATCTCTCCTGGGGGCAGCCTGTCCATCAAGAAGGCCTCCAGGGATCTTCAGCGGAACCTGATTGCAAAGGCCTTGAAGGCCACCAATGGGAACAGGACCCAGGCAGCCAGGCTTTTGGAAATCAGCAGACCGATGCTCATCGCCAAGATCAAGGAGTACGAACTTTCCTGAATCCCATCCACAGATTTTGCCAATTACGCAGATAACGTCACAAATCTCCGCATTCCTGAATTCCCCAATCCCTAAATCATATATCCCTTATATTCCCCCTTGTCGCGCACGGGCGCGGACAGCCACTTGATCTCACGGCCATTTTGACTGATCCTGACATCACTCACATCCCCTTCCACGGTATCGCTGTAGGCCGCGGTGATGGCGGCTGCCATATCGAGGGCGTCTCCGGAAGGCTCGCCTGAGAGAAGCACCGTAGGACCTGGGACCGAAACCGATTTCAGGATGAAATCCTGTTCCCCTGCCAGGGCCTGGATGATGTCATTCTCTTCCTTGTCTCTGCCCACCACCAGCTTTGCATGTGGCCCGATCCTGAAATGCCTCCCTGATTTCAACAGCTCCAGTTCCCTCGTTTCCACATCCGACCTGTCCATCAATAAATCTTTCAACCGGCGGGAAAATCCCTTTTCAGTCAAGAGGCACCCTCCGCCCGGGGGGGGATAGTCTGATATATTGAGACGTTTCGCCATCTCCATCTGGGGTTTTCTGGAGCGTCCCTGAAAATCGAGGAGCAGGTCCCGTTGAATCCACCCCTTTTCTTCAGGAATGGTGGGCGCAAGGCGCTTTGCCGAGAGAGGTCTCACCAAGAGGCCCTTAAGCCCGCTTTCGTTCGCGACGCGATTCAGTGAGCCCCTGTTCTGAGACATGGGCCTCTGACCCAGGACCTCCCCTGTAAAGACAAAAGAGGCCCCCTCTGACGCCAGCATCTCGCCGGCGATCCGAAACATCAGGGCGTGGCAGTCCACACAGGGATTCATGGCGCTCCCATACCCTGACTTCGGGTGGCGGACCACCTCCAAATGGCGTTGGGTGATATTCACTACCTTGAGCCTCAGCTCCATGGCACGGGCGGATTTCCGGGCCTTGGCAGGCCCGAAAAAAGGCGTTTCAAAAAAAAGGGCCAAGACATCAATGCCTTGAGCCCTTATCGCCTCAACGGCCAACATGCTGTCGAGGCCTCCTGAAAAAACGCAGATCGACTTCATAACGGATTCTTTAGTCTATAACCCTGCCTCTTTTATCGATTCCACCAGGGATCTCTGTTCTTTTGTTAGCTTTTTCGGAACGGCAACGCTGACCTCGACATAAGCATTCCCTTTGCCCGTACCCTGATAGAGCGGCATGCCGTATCCCTTCAGCCGGAATTTGGCGTTATCCTGGGTTCCGGGGGGGATTTTCAGCTTCAACACCTTCTGCTCAATGGTCGGCACCTCGATCTCGGCGCCTAATGCAGCTTCAGAAAACCTGATCATATGCTTTACGTAAAGATCCGCGTCCTCCCTCCTGAAGATCGGGTGATCCAGTTCCTTGATCTGGATATAAAGGTCTCCCGATGGGCCGCCATAGAGGCCGGGCTGGCCCTTTCCCTGCAATCTTAATTTCTGTCCTCCCTTCATCCCGGGAGGGACCTTTACGGAGAGCCTCTCCTGACGTCCGTCCACCTGATAGGCAATCGTTTTGCTCGTGACGTTGCTCAGTTCCTCCAGGGTCATGGGGAGTTCATAGACCAGATTTTGCCCCTTTGCCCCCTGCCCATGGCCTTGGAAGCCGCCGGATCCACGGCCAAACCCTCCCATCCCGCCATACATCTGGCTGAATGGATTCTGGCCCCTTCCGCCGCCGCCAAAGCCGAACTCCTTGAAAATGCTGTTCAGGTCGAAGCCCCTGAAGATATCTTCCTGCGTAAATCGGTTCTGGAAGCCTTCCGCTCCGAACATATCGTACTGCTTTCGCTTTTCCGGATCGCGCAGCACGGCGTAGGCCTCGTTGAGGTCCTTGAATGACGCCTCCGCGGATGTGTTCCCCTTATTGTGGTCGGGGTGGTACTTAAGCGCCAGTTTTCGATAGGCCTTTTTGATCTCTTCCGGGGAGGCTGATTTGGATACTCCTAATATCTTATAGTAGTCTTTTCCAGGCATATTCCCGAGATGGTCGAGTCTTTTATCTGTGAATTTTTAAAAACTGCAATCTGTACGCTCAAGAACGTATCGGACTGCAAGATACGCATAACGCTACAAATCTAATCACAGGGAGGGAGAAGTCAAGACAACATGGGATATACCATTCAGGTGAAATCGGGTTTGGCTGGCTCGTTATGGTTAACGGGTTGCCGGAGGGTCGATTCTCGACGCTGGATGACGGTCTTTCAAGGAACCCCACGCCTCACGCCGTGCGCCTTTTTTCCATCTCATACAGCGCTGCGCCGACCGGGGCGAAGGAGAGAAGGAGTATGTTGAGGACCGGAATCAATAAAGGGAGCCCGAACCCCAAATGAAAGGGGAGGGTTTTTAACAGGAAACGGAAACGGGTCCTGAATGGGATGAGCTGCCTTGCCGCGATAAGGTCGGTATTGTCCCATGCAAGGAAAACAGCGGCGATGCCCGATGAGAAGACTGCCACGAGAGGTCCGAAGGGCGTTAACCATCCGACGATCATCAGCAGAATGGATAAGGCGACGGGAACGACGGTTCGTGGTATCTCCTGGCTGACAAGATAAGCGAATGACTTAAACACAGACGCGCCCACAGCGTCTGTTGCTTCTCCTCGGATCATGCGTTCTGTGATCCGGGACATGTGGTCCATGATGACGACGCTGAAAAGGACCTGGGAGATCAGGTAGGAGATAACGGTCGACAGCCCGACCAGGCACAAGGAGAGAAACCAAGATGTGAGATGCCATAGCCAGAGGATCCAGAGGCTTGTGGGTCTTGCCCAGATAACGCCCAGGATATCCTGGTGGTGAATGAGGATCACGCTGGCAGAAATGATCGTGATCAGGACCACGACGCAGAACCTCAGGAGACCCCAGAAGAGGAGCTTCCGGGTCTTCATGCCCAGAAAGAGTCCACGGAAATTATAAATGATGCCCTGAATGAAGTTCATAATTGTCTCCGAGAAATGGTTGAAGGCGCAAGGCTCAAGGCGTTAGGCGCCGGGCATTGGATTTGTCTCCGATTTATTCGATCTTGAGGCCATCAGCCATGCGCGTGGCCGAATGAGCCTTACCGCCGCATCGTCAATCCCCCAATTCCCCAATCCCCCAATTCGTCAATTCCTCAATCAAACCATCGGTTCCTTCCACCAGGGGTAAAAATCAGGCATGTCGGTCGAGGCGCTCATGGTAAATTGGGGCCGACGTTTTTCAAGGAAGCTCCGAATGCCTTCGTTTGCATCCTTTTGTTTTCCAGCCCAGTAGAAACAGCGCGAATCCACCAGGTGGACGGACTGGGGGTCCTCTTCTGCAAGCCCATGCCACAGAAGCGCCTTGCACAGCGCCACGGACACCGCTGACGTGTTGTATGCGATTTCTTCCGCGATCTCCATGGCCTTATTAAGCACCTGCTCGCGCGCCACCACATGGTTGAAGAGTCCGGAGGTCCTTTCCTCAGCGGCATGGAATATCCGACCCGAATAGGCGAGTTCTGTGGCCTTGGCCATGCCGACGATACGGGGAAGGAACCAGGAGGAACATGCCTCCAATACGACGCCGCGTCTGGCAAAGACGAACCCGATCTTTGCGTCCTCGGCTGCGATCCGCATATCCATGGCCAACGTCATGGTGATACCGACGCCCACCGCGTGGCCGTTGATCGCCGCAATAACGGGCTTGCGGCATTTGAATGCGGCTAGGGCAACCTGGCCCCCTCCGTCGCGATGCCTGCTGATAGACGATTCTCCGGAACGATCAAAGGTCGAACCCCCTGCAGAGAGGTCTGCCCCCGCACAAAATGCATTGCCCGCGCCGGTCACTACAACCACCCGGACCGCATCATCTTTATCGGCCTCGGCGAACAGGGCGATCAGCTCCTTTCGCATGGTGAGGGTAAATGCATTCATTTTATCAGGGCGATTCAGGGTAATTGTGGCGATGCCCTCGTCGATGTGGTATAATGTCTGGGTCAGCTCCATTCCTTCTTCTCCTCCAGGGGTGAATTTGAACGCTTCAACGATTCACTGCGGTTGATCAGTGATACGCTTATGATCCCTACGGCCCTTGCAGACAGGGGGTCTTTTTAAAGCCGGTTGACTTTTTTTCTGTGGCTGCTCATCATTACGCCACATTTTCCAGATTTTCAACCAAAGAATACCTGTCTCACAAGGATAAGGAAAGGGCGCTTGAAGATGATTGAGAAACTGCCTATGATTACGATCTACCGTCACCCGAATCCGGAGATACGCTCTTTCCTGACGTCAGCCGAGATTTCCAGGTATCGGGTGGAAATATTTACGGTCCCTGGCGGGGATTCCCTTGAGACCCAGCTCAAGTCATTGGGAACCATCGGCGCCTATGTCGTTCGGGAGATCCTGGCCATCCCGGGTGTACATGCAGTGGAGATTAAACCGCGAGAGCTTCGGGTAAAAAAAGAGGCATCGGTTCCCTGGGACCTGATCGAACCGAAAATCCGGCATGCCCTGAATACCGCCTTCCGCAGAAAGGAGATACGGCTGGTTTGAAGGGGCATAAGGAATATAGACCTACCCCCGCTTATCCAGGGGCACATAGTCCCGTTCCTGAAGCCCGGTATATATCTGCCGGGGCCTATGCAGCTTCCATTTAGGATCTTCCATGCTTTCCTTCCACTGACTGATCCAGCCCGGCAGCCGTCCGATGGCGAACATGACCGGGAACATGTTGAGGGGGATCCCCATGGCCCGGAGCACGATGCCGCTGTAAAAATCCACATTAGGATACAGATTGTGATCGATGAAGTACGGGTCCTTGACCGCCACCTCTTCGAGTCGTTTGGCGATGTCCAGCAGCGGATCATGAATCCTCAGTTTTTTCAGAACCCTGTTGCAGACCTTCTCCATGATGCGGGCCCTGGGATCATAGGTCTTGTAGACCCGGTGGCCGAACCCCATGAGCCTGAACGGATCGGTTTTGTCCTTTGCCCTCGCAATGAACGGCGCCGGGTCGCCGCCGCTGTCATGGATGTCCTGAAGCATCTCCACGACGGACTGGTTGGCCCCCCCATGAAGCGGCCCCCAGAGGGCGCAGATGCCGGCCGATATGGCTGCGTATAGATTGACCCGTGCGCTCCCCACCAGCCTCACCGCCGCAGTGGAGCAGTTCTGCTCGTGATCGGCATGAAGTATCCAGAAGACATTCAGGGCGTCTACCAGGTCTTCATCGATGACGTAGGGCTTGACCGGGGAATCGAACATCATATTCAGGAAGTTGGCGCAGTAGCTCAAAGAATGCCGTGGATAGACCACCTTGTGGCCGCGTGAGATCTTGTATGACACGGCCGCCAGGGTCCTCACCTTGGAGAGGAGCCTGGCAAACGTAATATTGATTTCCTCCTCTTCGGAACGCTCCGGGATCTCAGGATAAAATGCCCTCAGGGCGTTGACCATGGAGGAGAGTATCCCCATGGGGTGGGCCCTCCTCGGGAACTTCTCAAAAAAGATGCGCATGTCCTCATGAACGAGGGAATGATCGTTCAGCATAACGGAAAATTGGTTAAGCTCTTTTTCTATGGGGAGTTCACCGTTGATCAGGAGGTATGCGGTCTCCCGAAAGCTGGACTGCTCTGCCAGCTGTTCCACGGGGTAGCCGCGGTATCTGAGAATGCCCCTTTCCCCGTCCATGAAGGTGATGCTGCTCTTGCAGCTTCCGGTATTGGCATAACCGGGATCCAGGGTAATGAGCCCGGTCTCCTGCCTCAGATGCGCGATATCGAGGGCCAACTCTCCCTCGGTGCCGATGACCAAGGGAAGTTCATAGGTATTTCCATTCACAACAAGTTTCGCTGTCTTTTCCATTCTGTCTCCTGTCTGGTTAAAAAAATGAAGACGTATACTATCAGAAATATTGTTGCGGAACCAGGAAAAATGCCTGTGAAGGGTGTTAGCAAAATAATTTGGGGCAAACTAATTGAAGATCGGGAACAAAATTAGGTGCGAAGAGCGTTGGCAAAATGATCAGGAGGCAATACAAAAAGGTAAGGTAAATCGGAGATGACCTTTTGCGTTTAACTCCTGGCGGCCTGACGACGGGTTACATGATTTGGTTTGATTTTATTGCTGTAATGTGGAAGATAAGGGCTTCCGGCAAACACGATCTCTGTCTGCGGCGCTCAAAAGGGCCGAAGGCGGGGGAGAAGAGGAGAAAAACATTATGTCTTACGAAGATCATATAGCAGGGCAGATCCTTTCCTCTCATCTCATGGAGGGAAGAATGGCGCCCGGCGAGGAGATCGGCATTCGAATCGACCAGACGCTCACCCAGGATGCCACCGGGACCCTTGTGTACCTGGAGTTCATGTCCATGGGGCTGGATCGGGTGCGGACCCGATGTTCGGTCTCCTATGTGGATCACAATACCCTTCAGACCGGCTTTGAAAATGCCGACGACCACCTCTTTCTTCGGAGCGCCGCCGCCCGCTACGGCGTCCGCTTCTCAAGACCGGGAAACGGAATCTGCCACCAGATCCATCTGGAGCGTTTCGGGGCGCCCGGCCAGACGCTCCTGGGTTCGGACAGCCACACCCCGACTTCGGGGGGCCTGGGGATGCTGGCCATGGGGGCCGGGGGTCTGGATGTGGCCCTTGCCATGGCAGGTGCCCCGTTTTTTATGGTGGTTCCTCGGGTGACGCTCATTCGCCTGAGCGGCGCACTCCCGCCATGGGTGGGGGCCAAGGACGTGATCCTGTATCTGCTTCGGGACCTGGGAGTCAAGGGAGGTCTTGGCAGGATCATGGAATATGGCGGTCCGGGGGCGGCATCTCTCAGCGTGCCGGAGAGGGCCACCATCACCAACATGGGTGCGGAACTGGGCGCCTGGACCTCCATATTTCCCTCCGACGAGGTGACACGCCGGTTTCTCGAGGCCCAGGGCCGGGAGTCATACTGGGCCCCTGTGGCCGCCAGAGACGGCGCCGCCTATGACGATGTCATTGAGTTAAGTCTTTCAAGCCTGGAGCCTTTGGCGGCATGCCCTTCCAGCCCGGATGCGGTCAGGCCGGTTCGGGATCTGTCTGGAGTGAAGGTGGATCAGGTGGCCATCGGAAGCTGCACCAATTCCTCATACAGGGACCTCAGGATGGTTTCGTTGCTTCTCAAGAGAAAGCGGATCCATCCGGATGTGAGCCTCGTGATTTCTCCCGGGTCGAGGCAGGTGCTTGCCATGCTTTCGCGAAACGGTGGTCTGTCCGACATGATCGAGGCAGGGGCGCGCGTCCTGGAGGTCGCCTGCGGTCCCTGTATCGGCATGGGGCAGGCGCCGCCCTCCGGAGGGGCGAGCGTGCGTACCTATAACCGCAATTTCCCCGGAAGAAGCGGCACCCCGGATGCCCAGGTCTATTTGTGCGGTCCCCAGACAGCGGTGGCCGCTGCACTCAAGGGATACCTGAGAGATCCGCGCGAGATGGGCGCGCCTCCTGTTGTTGAGGAGCCCAAGGCCTTTTTGGTGGACGATTCCATGATCCTATCGCCTCCGGAGGACGGCAGGGAAGTAACGGTTCGCATGGGCCCCAACATAAAACCCCTCCCAACACTGGATCCCCTCCCCGACAGCATGGATCTCGATCTCCTGCTCAAGGTGGGGGACCATATCACTACCGACGATATCCTGCCGGGCGGCGCCAAGGTTCTCCCCCTTCGATCAAACCTTCCCGCCATATCCGAGCACGTCTATGTCCTGAAGGCCCCGGGGTTTGCCGCCAGGGCGAAACAGCACGAGGCCGTGGCCATCTTGGGGGGCGAGAACTACGGCCAGGGCTCCAGCCGGGAACACGCCGCCCTGGCGCCCAGATACTTAGGGGTCCGAATGGTCCTGGCAAAATCCTTTGCGCGGCTTCACCGGGCCAATCTGATCAATTTCGGTGTGTTGCCCCTCCTGATTGAGGAAGAAGCATACCAACGACTGGAAGAAGGGGACCGCATCACGCTGTCAGACCTGCAAAGTTCCGTCGTAATATCGGATCGGGTGCCGCTAAAGAGTGAGAAGACGGGATTTGCCTTTGAAGCAAGGCTGGACCTTTCGATCCGAGAGCGGGAAATTCTCCTTGCCGGCGGTCGCCTGAATTATGAACGGGGGCGCGTCTCAGGAGAGGTATAGCCGTCCAAATGATGAGGATCTGAACCTTGGATGTTTTCATCTGAGGAAGATAGGGGAATCGGAAGTGAAAAAAGGAAGACTCATTGAATGGGATGGAGATGGAAGGCCGATAGTGCCTGAGACCCCTGAAATCGGATATATTGAGGGGGACGGCATCGGCCCTGATATATGGGCCGCGTCACGGCCGGTGCTGGACGCGGCAGTGGAGCGTGCCTATGGTGGGAAACGATCCATCGTGTGGCAAGAGATTCTCGCGGGCGAAAAGGCTCAGAGAAAATTCGGCAGGGAGAACCCCCTGCCCGATGAGAGCATTGAGGAGATTGCGCAATACGGGATCGCCATCAAGGGTCCCCTGACCACCCCGATCGGGGGCGGTTTTCGTTCCCTGAACGTGACCCTGAGACAGCGGCTGGACCTTTATGCCTGCGTAAGGCCGGTCCGGTATTTTCCGGGGGTGCCGGCCCCTGTGGTTCACCCGGAGAGGGTCCATGTCGTCATCTTCCGGGAGAACACGGAGGATGTGTACGCGGGAGTGGAGTGGCCGGCAGGGTCTGAGGAGGCCAGATCGGTCCTGGAGCATGTCAACGAGAAGCTCAGGAGGGCCGACGCTGCGGAGATTTCCCTGGAGAGCGGCGTGGGTATCAAGCCGATGAGTGCGTTCAATACCAGGCGTCTGGTGCGTCGGGCCATTGTGTATGCCCTGGAAAACGGCTTTGACAGCGTGACGCTTGTTCACAAGGGAAACATCATGAAGTACACGGAGGGGGCCTTCCGGGACTGGGGTTATGCACTTGCAAGAGAGGAATTTGCCGAAAGGACCGTCACCGAGACGGAGCTGTACGATCGGTTCAACGGTCGCCTGCCGGATGGCAGAATTGTAATCAAGGACCGTATCGCGGACGCCATGTTTCAGCAGCTTCTGCTTCGGCCCGAGGAATACGGGGTGATCGCCACTCCCAACCTGAACGGCGATTACCTCTCCGATGCCGCGGCCGCGCAGGTAGGGGGCTTAGGCATGGCCCCCGGCGCCAACATCGGGGATCAATGCGCCTTGTTCGAGGCCACCCACGGAAGCGCTCCCAAGTATGCGGGCATGGACAAGGTAAACCCCGGCTCACTGATCCTCTCAGGGGTGGAGATGCTTCGGTTCATGGGCTGGAGAGAGGCCGGGGATCTTGTGGTGAAGGCCATCACCCGGACGATTCAACAGGGCACGGTCACCTATGATCTGGCCAGGCAGATGACAGGCGCCAGGGAAGTCAGGTGCTCGGAGTTCGGCGCGGCTATTAGGGAGAATATGGAAACAGGGGGAGAAGGTAAAGGATGATGACGTACAAGAATATTATTTTGGAGAAGCGGGACGCGATCCGCATCATTACCGTGGACCATCCGCCGGCCAATACCTGGGACCTGGTCACGGTCGGGTCGTTCGAACAGGCGATCGATGCGGTGGAAAACGATTCAGATGCGCGCGTCGTGATCCTGACGGGTGGGGGCGATATGTGTTTTTCAGCCGGCTTTGATGTGAAGGATGCGGCCAATGCCGCCCTGATCGGCCCGAAGGCCAAGGCATTGTGGACCCGAATCGACCGGTTTCCGAAGCCGGTGATCGCGGCCCTTAACGGTTTTGCCCTGGGAGGAGGACTGGAACTGGCCGTGTCTTGCCATTTCCGAATCATGGCGGACGCTCCCAAGGCGAGGCTCGGACTGACCGAGCTGAACCTGGGGATCATCCCTGGCTGGGGAGGGACCCAGCGTCTGCCTCGGATCGTGGGACGGGCAAAGGCCCTGGATATGATCCTGTTCAGCAGGACACTGAATGCCCGGGAGGCCCTTGAGATCGGGTTGGTGAACCAGGTGACGACGCCGGAAAGACTGATGGATGATGCCCTGGAATTGGCTCTAAGACTGGCGGAACGACCCCCCATCGCAGTCGGTTGCGTGCTCAAGGCCATGTCGGCCGGTGATTACGAAGGACTCGAGAGGGGCCTCGAGGTGGAGTCTGAGGGGAGTGCCCGGGTGCGTGACACAAAGGATCGTATGGAAGGGTTTCAGGCCTTTCTGGAAAAGCGAAAGCCCGTATTTACCGGGAGGTAGGGGTTATCCTAATCTCCTTTCCCTTGGGCCTCTCCCCATGCCTTTCTGCTCCTGGCTATCTTCTTCTGCACGGTTTTCCACGTGCCGGTGGTGAGAAAGGATTCGGTCCAGCGCGAAGCCATGCGAAGGTACATCTCATAGGGTATTGTTAAGGTGATCTCGTCCGTCTTGAAGTATTTGCGGGCAGACGGGTCCCAGCCCCCAAGCACGGCCTTGAACTGGCCCTGTGCAAGGTAGTGGAGCGGCCAGGTGACGATGTTTGAACATCCCGCGCCAAAGGGGGACACGACCGCCTCCACATCGTTGGTCACGAAAGTAACGAGCTGATGGAGCCCCGATATGACCTCGGGACGGGCAAAGAAGATGATTAGCTCGGGTTTTTCGTTTTCCTGAAATTGTCCAAGGGGTTTGAATACGCAAAACCGCGCCGGCGCGGGTCGGGGGTCAATGGTTTGGAAGAAATCGTGGGAGACTTGGGACGATTCCAGATAGTGCTCTCCTTCCACGACGCCTGGTATGCCAGTAGAAATATAGTGTGCAATAAAGTCGAACTGGGGTTTCAGAAAACCGAGATAGAATGCGCCCCCCAGACAACCGAATTTCTCTCTCTCGAAGACGGCCGCTCCCTTCTTTTTCCTGGCGCGCCAGATATTCCCGATCACGCAGGAGAAATTAACGAAGATGGCATTCCAGTCCACCTCTCCCCTTTTTTCCATGTCCACGGAAGGCAGCTGCTGGGGCCTTGGCGAAAATGCTCCGCCAGGATCTTCGTCCGTGTAAACCATGCCCATGGGTTCTTCATCAAGTCCAAGGACTTCCATCAGACCGCCGAGATCAGGCTTCATATTCCCCTCCTGTCCATAAAGGGTCTTTAAGATATTAGGGTTAGCAGATCGTCAGGAAATTCTGCCTTTCCCCTATGGCTGTCCGGCACGATGGCGTCATGCGGAATGTTCAAACAGGGCCATCCGATATGAGTAAGATTAGCCTATTTCATCCCCTTTTACAACTGCTGACTGCCTTTTTTATAGGCGAAAAGATCATTTGTGTAATTTGCCCTATTCGTGGTACAAGCTGTTTGCTTCAGGCCGGGTTTGGTGGTAAGGTTAAAAACGTGACGAATTACAACCTATCGGGGAAGAGGAGATGGAAGAGGGAATTCATATTGACACGGTCAAAAGGCTCATGGATGAATTTGCCCGGGAGACGGGTCTCGAACCGGTTGGCGAAACGCCGCGACGGTATCTGTGGACCGATGCATTTGCCGTGTGCAACTTTCTGGGGCTTTATGCTCGAACAGGCGACGATAAATTCAAGTCTTTGGCCTTACGCCTCATCGATCAGGTCCATGATGTGTTGGGAAAACACCGTGGTGACGATTCTCGAAAAGGGTGGTTCAGCGGATTGGACGATCCGGAAGCCAGAATGCATCCCACACAGGGAGGACTGCGGATAGGGAAAAAACTGAAGGAACGGAGACCGAACGAGCCGTTTAACGAAGAGTTGGAATGGGACCGGGACGGGCAATACTTTCATTACCTGACCCGATGGATGCATGCGCTCCATCGTGCGGGTTGTGTCACTCGGGATCGCCGTTTCAATGACTGGGCCGTGGAACTGGCGCAAACGGCTCACGCCCGCTTCACCTATGTGCCGCCCTCGGGTGGGAAAAGCATGTACTGGAAAATGAGTATTGATCTCTCCTATCCCCTTGTGTTGTCCATGGGGCATCATGATCCCCTTGATGGGTGGATCACCTATCATGAACTCAGGATGGGTAACGGCGAAAAAGCGGGCGGTGCGGATGAGCCGAATCTCGATGCGGAGATCGCGGATATGGGGGTCATCTGCAAAGGAATAAAGTGGGCTACGGGCGATCCCCTGGGGCTGGGAGGTCTTCTGTGCGATGCCTTTCGGGTTGCCCAGATGACTGTTCATAAGGAGATTGAAAGAGAAGATCTGCTGGAGACCCTGTTAAACGATTCCCTTCTTGGGCTCAAGTATTATGCACAAAATAACGATCTGAATCATCCGGCTGAGTATCGTCTCGCCTTTCGAGAACTGGGTTTGGCCATCGGTATTCGGGCGCTTGAAAGGCTGGAATCCCTGATTGAGCGCGAATCGGATCTCTTTGAAAAGGAGGATCGGCTCCGTCCCGCGATACATTCATTGATCCTGTACAGGCCGCTGGGTGAGGTCATTGAAAAGTTCTGGCTGGAACCCAGGACACAGGCATCTGACACCTGGAAGGAACATCTCCATATCAACACGGTGATGCTGGCCGCCAGTCTGGCGCCGGACGGGTATCTGAGCATCTGACCCTCCAGGCCTATCTCGGAACATCCGTACGCATTTTCAAATGGGTAGGCGGAGGCTTTTTATGGTAAAACGTTGCAGGTTTATGTAAATTAGGCCTTTTCAGTGCAGAGTCAAAAAGAAAGAACGATTCGAGATTATTCACCCATAGATGATTGAGACGATGGCGGTTGCTGAGGGCGATCCAATGAAAGAGGAGAGGATATTCTTCAAATCCAAGGGGTTGAACATAGGGGGCCTGATCAATGACACTCAGGGCCGGAAAGGCGTGATTGTGACGCATCCCCATCCCCTGTATGGCGGGTCCATGGACAACAACGTGGTTGAATCCATGGTGCGGGCCTATGGGGAAAAGGGGTATACGACGCTGAGGTTTAATTTCCGGGGAGTGGGGAGGAGCGAAGGGGCATATGACAATGGGACAGGGGAGCAGGACGATGTGAGGGGAGCAGTAACGTATCTGGCTCAATTGGGAAAGACGTCCATCGACCTGGCGGGATATTCCTTCGGGGCCTGGGTCAATGCGCAGTGTATTGACAGGCTGGGAGATGTCGGGAGGATGGTTATGGTCTCTCCCCCTGTGAACTTCATTGATTTCTCCTTTCTTAAGGACTGCCCGAGGATTCGGCTGGTGATTACCGGATCCGAGGACGACATAGCGCCTCCTGGTATGATCGAAGAGATGCTCCCTGTCTGGAGTCCCGACGCAGTATTCAGGATTATTCAAGGGGCCGATCATTTCTACGGGGGGAAGACCGACGAGATTAAGACGGCGATCAACGGCTTGATCGAGTTGGAAGGGCAGGAGGCAGGGTGAACGAATGAACATCGAACAGCCAACCTCGAACCTCGAATGCAAAATGTGTGTTTTAAAAGATCCAGATGGATAGAATCGCCCTGTTGAAGAATCCGATTCAGGAATATGCATGGGGGTCCAGGACCGCCATCCCCTCGTTGCTGGGTCTGCCGGTCCCGTCTGAAAGGCCGGTTGCCGAACTCTGGCTGGGGGCCCATCCCAAGGCCCCATCGCGCGTGCTGGTGGACGGTGTGTGGCAGCCGCTCGACAGGGTGATTGAAAGAGATCCGGTTTCGGTGTTGGGCAAAAAGGTTGCGGAGGGATTTTCCCATACGCTGCCATTTCTGTTCAAGGTCCTTGCGGCCCATCGTCCGCTCTCCATTCAAGTCCACCCCAACCTTGAACAGGCCGGGGCGGGATTTGAAAGGGAGAACCGCCTTGGCATCCCCCTGGACGGGGCCGCGCGCAACTACAGGGACCCGAATCACAAACCCGAGATTCTGTGCGCCGTCACGCGGTTTGAGGCCCTTAACGGATTTCGTCCCCCTGAAGATATACTGAGTCTTTTAGGCAGGGTTTGTGATGAAGACCTTTCCGATGAACTTGCGCTGTTGAGAAAAGAGCCTGACAACCGAGGATTGAAGCGGTTTTTCACCTCACTCCTTTCCATGGATCCCTCCCGCAGAAAGCGGCTCATCGAGTCAGGAATAGCGCGCGCCAGACGGTATGCGGATATGGACCGGGCTTTCGGGTGGATGGTGGAACTCAAACGGGCCTATCCCGGAGATATCGGCGTGTTATTCCCCCTTATCTTCAATCTGGTGATCCTGGATCCGGGGGAGGCCATCTACATTCCGGCGGGTGAACTCCATACCTATTTGAAGGGAATGGGAATGGAGTTGATGGCCAATTCCGACAATGTCGTGAGAGGGGGGCTCACCCTGAAACATGTGGATGTTCCGGAACTGCTCGGGATTGTGGATTTCAGATTCATGCATCCTCAAAAACTCCAGCCGGAACCCGGACGACAACCGGCCGAGTGGATCTATGAGACGCCCGCAGCGGAGTTTCAATTAGCCGTGATTACGGTTTCCGATGGGATTTCTTTCCAGAGTGAAAGGGATCGAAGCGTCGATATCCTGATCTGTATGGAAGGAAGCGCCCGGATCCAAGGCCTGAAAAACAGCGATTCCGAGAGCATAGAGAAAGGCATGTCCGTGCTGATTCCTGCGGCCGTCGGTCCCTATCAGATCGCGGGGGAGGCAACCCTGTACAAGGCCACAGTCGGCAGGAATACCTGAAAACGGTCAATACCCCCTTTCAAAATCAACCAAGTATTGAAGCGATCTTTCGGCCATGAACCGGCGACAGTTCGCTGCGAAGATCTCCACGACGCGATTCGGAAAACTGACTGCTGCATGCTGCGGCGTGATCAAGAGGTCTGCAATTCCTATATTTGTGCCAAATGGCAACATGCCACTAACACGCAATTTTGATAGCGAGTCTGCCTTATTATGAGAATTGTGGACCGCTCTGTTTGACCTTGACTTACTCTCCTTAGGGGTGTACGAGTAGCCTTCAGCAGAACATTTGCGCAATTTCTCTTCTTTAAACCCCTGGCCCTGGTCGATCTGAGGCGATGCCCTGAAGCGAATACCCCGCCGTGTAGGGAATCGCGAATAGCCCCTGATAATTCAATCAAAGCCGTACCAATGCAGGCCCGAGAGGGAAAGAGGATGCAAAATGGTCCATAGCCACCCCGAAACCCTGTTGCTCCATATAGACGGAGAACGGGGTTTTGTATTTTGTGGCCCCCGGAAAACTGTGCTGGCAATGAACTGCGTCCGGAGCGCAACCAAGGAATAGGCAACATAACCAGACTCACAACATAAGTAAGGCATATACCAGGTTTTGGGTCACCCGAAATCTGTGAGGTTTCCAAAACATACATGCTATTCAACCCAGTTGTTATAAGAATCGCATCTCAAGAGCCGGTCAAGCCTCCGGGGTCATGGATATCACAGGTTTTTCGAGCTTGACCATATTTTGGGTTTTAAGATATAGGATGGGGTAGATTGAGGAAGGCATCTTTCGGATTCGATGCGATGTGCTCAGCAAGGAACCGTAGGCATATGTCACGTTTTTGATCTCTGGAAAACTGTGACATATCGATGACATATATCAGCTGGGCAGGCAATAAATCGTGTGGAATAGCGAGAGACCGAAGAGCGCAACAGGTTCGATCTATCCTTGAAAACACCTGGAACTCTACGATATAAATTGTGGATCTGGAGTCTGCGATGCGCACGTATGTTCTCAGCCTATTATTGGCCTTATGGGTGGCCGCCCCGTCCCATGCCGGCGAACATGGCTTTGAAACCACCTCGGAAGGGATTGTCGATGCCCTAACCCGTCCGGCCCCGGAACCAAGGGGATCAACACGGAGCCTCACGCGCTCGCTCGGTGCCGGGACGCGGGCCATAAAGGTGGTCAAAAAGGACTAGGGGAAAACGGTGGAGGAAACCGTGTTGGTCAGTGAAGCGCTCCCACCTCACTGCGTCAACATCAAGATCGAATTTGACTTCAATTCCTACGCTATCCGACCGGAGTCGTACGCCCTCCTCAATGAATTGGGCAAGGCACTCACCAACGACAGGATCAAAGGAAAGACGCTGATTCTTAAAGGCCATTACCGACTCGGACGGATCAGACGCCTACAACCTGACCCTGAGCCTGAACCGCGCCCTGTCTGTTCAGAATTACCTGGTGGGCAACTTCAATATGGACCCGGATCACATCCGGGTGGTGGGGTATGGTGAGGCCATGCCCTTGGTGCCCGATACCTCTGCTATTAACAAACAGCTGAATCGGAGGGTGGAAGTGCAGGCGCTTCCATAGTTTTTCAGAGACGTGAAGCATGTCAGCTGTGTTTTCTGTGATGGAGGAGATGTCATGTTCAAAAGAAGATTCATGGGTATCCTCACTTTCGTGGTCTGTGTTCTGACATGGGTGGCTCCTTCCCACGCTGCAACGCGGACCGCGTTGGTCATCGGGAACGGGGACTACGATAGCGCCCCTCTCAAGAACCCTGCCAACGACGCTGTTGATATGGCTAAAGCCTTGCGGGAGCTGGGGTTCGAGGTCATCGAAAAGACCAATGCCAGCAAGCGGGAGATGATCCTTGCCGTGGACGAATTCGCAAAGCGTCTACGTAATGCCGAGATAGGCGTGTTTTACTTTGCAGGCCACGGGATGCAGATCCATGGCCGAAACTACCTGATCCCGGTGAAGGCCCATGTAACCTCTGAGACGGATGTCCAGTTCGAGGCCATGGACGCAGGGAGGGTCCTGGGAAAAATGCAGGATGCCGGGAACAAGCTCAACATCGTGATCCTTGATGCCTGCCGTGATAACCCCTTCAAACGGAGCTTCAGGACCGAGACCGTTGGGTTGGCCCAGATGGACGCCCCCAAAGGTAGCATCATTGCCTATGCCACAGCCCCGGGTTCGGTCGCTGCGGATGGGCATGGAAGAAACGGCCTCTACACGAAACACCTGCTGAAAAGCCTTGCCGCTTCTGGTTTGACCGTGCAGGATGTATTCATGGAGACAGGCATGGGGGTCATGAAGGAAACGGGGGACAAACAAATTCCATGGATTTCCTCGACGCCTGTGCCACGATACTATCTGGCTTCGAGAGGAACGAGCCCTGGCACGGTGAAGGCCGACAAGATTGCGTTGCCTTCAGAAGGCGGAGCGTCTTTTGATGACATCCTGAAGGCCAGGACAGAACAGAAACAGGCCATGGAGAGATGGTCTGACTGGCAGTCGGCGAGAGAAAAGGAATACGCTCAGGCCCAGGAGATAGATAACAGCAACTATTTGGAACCTGAACAAAAGGCGGCTGCTTGGGGGCGTTATCTGGCTGCTGTTTCGGACAATAACCCGTTCAGCAACAGAGATGAAGAATTGAGGAAGAAGGCAGAAGAAAGGATAAGATACTGGAAGGGATACAAAGTTGCCAGCATCCCTAAGAAAATAAAAATGGAAGAACTAACGGACTGGCCTGGCATCAAATTGACCTACAGTAATTTTTTCCCACCAGCCCACATCCAGAGCAAACTGTCAGAGGCCTGGTGCAAAGAGGTCGAAAAGCGGACCAACGGCAAAGTCAAAGTGGAATACTACCCCGGAGGAACTCTCACAAAGGCCGTCCAGTGCTATGACGGCGTGGTGACAGGACAGTCTGATATCGGTTTTTCAGTTCTTGCCTACACCCGGGGCCGCTTCCCGGTTATGTCCGCCGTTGACCTTCCCTTAGGCTATGCTAGTGGAAAGGCCGCCACCGAAGTGGTAAATGCCGTCTATGAAAAATTTAAGCCCAAAGAGCTACAGGACACCGAGGTCATGTACCTACACGCCCACGGACCCGGATTGATTCATACGAAAGGAAATGTAGTCAAAACGTTGGAAGATATGAAGGGGCTCAAACTCAGGTGCTACGGAACCAGTGCCAAGGTCGTAAAGGCATTGGGTGGCATACCGGTCGCCACACCGATGTCCGAGACCTATCAGGTGATTCAGAATGGCGTGGCAGACGGCGCTGTATTACCCTTCGAGGCGGACAAGGGTTGGAGAATTGGAGAAGTAGTCGATTTTGTTACTCTTAGCTATCCATCCGCCTACACAAACTCATTTTTTGTTGTAATGAATAAGGATAAGTGGAATTCACTACCTACTACTGTGAAAGAGATCATAAAGGAAATCAATAAGGAATGGGCTGAAAAACATGGAAGAGCGTGGGACGAAGCCGATGAGGAAGGAAAGAGTTATTTCATTAGCAAAGGCGGAAAGGTTGTAAATCTTGGAAGCGGAGAAGCCCGGCGATGGAAACAGGCTGTTGCTCCTATAATTGAAGAGCGAGCTCAGGAACTCAACGGAAAAGGTTTTAATGGTAATGAAATTATTAGCTACGCCATGAATGTTTTGGATCGTTAATGACAGTATATCATTTTCAATAAATATAGCGGTGGAACTAATATACCCTCTCCAAAAGGACCAAGATGGAAGCTCCTTTTTCCGAGTTTACTATTAATATTGTGATAAGATAAAGTAACCACAGGGTTTTATGAAGTTGGTATGAAGCCACGAAGGCCAAACTTTCAGGGTCAAAAATCGGTGCCCGGTTAAATCCGATGGGCGTTCGGTTAAACCGTAGGCATACGGCACGTTTTTGTTGCTCCGAAATCATTGAGATTACCAAAGGATCTAATTATTTAAGGGGGGTTGAATAACGGAATCAGTATCACGAGAACACTCGGCTGAGTCGGACCGGCGGATAATGGTTTTTTTTATCTGCATTTTTACCCCAACTCACGGAATCAAATTAATGCTATTCGACGATCCAACTCCTGAGGATATCGGGGCTTATAATTCTGAGAAATTTGGAGTGGGCAGGTGCGTCTTTAGCCGCACAATCGGGGTGACGTGGTGTGGTGGCCTGTCCCTGTGCGCCTGGAGGCGCATTTACGGGGTTTAAAGCTGGTCGTGGGGAGAGAAAGACCCCACAATATTGACAGGTAAAAGGAGAGTAAAATGAAAAAGGTGCGTGGGGTGCTTTTTGTTGTTGTGATTCAACTTATCCTTTTTGTATCTGGCTGCAAATGGTCCATAGTGAGTGTTACGGGTCCAAACTGTACTTTGATCGGACAAACTATTACAATTTATGTCGTAGGTACATCACATTCTGAGGCGAATGGACCGGATCTGTATGGCCTAATCCTCCAAATTCCAGATAGTTGGGATGTTTTGTCGGCAACTGCTAGGGACTCTGCTGGTCTTCGCGGGTACACTCTGACAGAGAACACACAATATGCATCTCTCTACACACCAGAACCAGGACATAAGATATGGGTAGGGACTCTAACAGAATCAGAAGAAATCCCAACGATGGGAACTGCAACCGTTCAGCTTTTAGTGGGTAACTGCACGGGCCAGGTCCAGATGAAGGCCGCCGCCGGTTCTTATCGGAATGAAGCTTGGACCACAGACGATCCCCTCGGTGAATTCAATTTCTCGAATATCACTGAACAAAGGTACTTTCATAAAATTAATTGCAATTGTGCATCACTAAGTTCGTGGACTCCCATGACAAGCGGGACTGCCAATGCGCTTGATGGTGTCTGGGGCAGTTCCGGAAACGATGTGTTTGCAGTGGGGTCGGGGTTGGATGGCAATATTTTGCACTATGACGGGAGTTCGTGGACTCCCATGACGACCGGAACTACTAGTTTTCTCTATGGTGTCTGGGGCAGTTCCGGAAACGATGTGTTTGCAGTGGGGTTGGGGTCGGATGGCAATATTTTGCACTATGACGGGAGTTCGTGGACTCCCATGACAAGCGGGACTGCCAATGTGCTCTATGGTGTCTGGGGCAGTTCCGGGAATGATGTGTTTGCAGTGGGAAAGTCGGGTACAATTCTGCACTGTGACGGGAGTTCGTGGACTCCCATGACAAGCGGGACTGCCAATGTGCTCTATGGTGTCTGGGGCAGTTCCGGGAATGATGTGTTTGCAGTGGGAAAGTCGGGTACAATTCTGCACTGTGACGGGAGTTCGTGGACTCCCATGACAAGCGGGACTGCCAATGTGCTCTATGGTGTCTGGGGCAGTTCCGGAAACGATGTGTTTGCAGTGGGGTCGGATGGCAATATTTTGCACTATGACGGGAGTTCGTGGACTCCCATGACAAGCGGGACTGCCAATGTGCTCTATGGTGTCTGGGGCAGTTCCGGAAACGATGTGTTTGCAGTGGGGTCGGATGGCAATATTTTGCACTATGACGGGAGTTCGTGGACTCCCATGACAAGCGGGACTGCCAATGCGCTTGATGGTGTCTGGGGCAGTTCCGGAAACGATGTGTTTGCAGTGGGGTCGGGTGGCAATATTTTGCACTATGGAGATATATTATATGTAAGTAAAGATGGAAATTGCGGGATTAACGAGCCCTGCCATAGCACGATCCAGGCGGCCCTCAATGACGCTGAGAACGGATCACTAATTAAGGTAAGGCAAGACCAATACCCCGAAGCCCCGACGTGGAGTAAGACAGGGACGGTCATCATCAGTGGGGGTTGGAACAGCACATTCACTGGGCAGACTGGCACAACTGAGATGTATGCGCCGCGTGCAATCGGTGGGGGAGGCTTGAAGGTGCAAGCAAATGCAAAGGTGATTGCGCCCTAAAGGGCTGACAGTTTGATAGATATACACTGATGCCATGTATCCATCTGCAATCGAAGAGAACCAATTAACCTCTGCTCGGCGATTAGAGCCACATCTACAAATTGTGGCTTAGAATGCTTTGCCCTTCTGGAGGTCACTCCACGATTACGGCCGGAATGGATATCTCAACCAAATTTTTCGCAGTCGAATGGTTGTGATATCATCATTGGGGGGGGGGGCCGAATTGGGGATCGAATCATGCTTGAAATTGACAGTTTTTTGATCACATAAGACCTGCAATAACTCCAACATATATCAGGTGGGCGGCGGGTTGCGTTATAGCCACGAAGGCCAAACTTTCAGGGTCAAAAATCGGTGCCCGGTTAAATCCGATGGGCGTTCGGTTAAACCGTAGGCATATCTCAACGTTCTTGTGCCCCGAAATTTTTGAGGTTTCCAGATTTGTCAGTGTTTCAGACAGCTGTACAAGGAATCATATCCCCAACTTCGCTCAAGTCACCGGGATCGCAGATTTTTGAAGTTGATTATATTTTGGGATTTCCGGCTGAATATCTATCAGACGCGAAATGGAAAACAGACCAATTACGAGTTCCTGATAAGCCGATTTTTCTTGACTTATGTGGACTTTTGTCTTTTGATTATTCGGCAATAATTCTCACCAATCATTCAACCTCTATCAGTGAGGTTAACGGTGATACATCTCCTCAAGATCCCCACACCTGAACCCTGACAGGATGAGATTATCCTGTCGGGGGACACACAGACACTGCCAAACTAAGCCAAACTAATCGTGAGATGAGGACGAAAAGCCACAGGTTTTGATACCTGCTGTTACAGATCCTCATTTGGGGCATTCTCTCTCCTCAGGATTAGTATGGGTGCCGAATTGCGATCCAAGCGGACACCAAGTAACTCATTGGATCCCAAACAGTGTCATCTTTGAACAGAGTTTCGGAATTGTTCAGACCAAAGGAGGAAATGAGATGAAATCAAACGCCCGCGTATTTTATCTACTGATCGGAGTATTGGCGCTTTACAGTCTTATCTTTGCTTCGCCAATATATGGCGGGTCAACCACCGTTACTTCTGACGGCATAAGGTTTCCCGATGGGACCATCCAATCTACGGCATGGATTAGTTCGGGAAGTAACATTTACTATAATAATGGCAACGTCGGCATCGGGACAGGAAGTCCTTCAGCACCCCTACATATTCATACCAGTGTTGATTGGCCACTGCTCCCCATAATAACAGAAAACAGTGTCAATGGAACTACCAGTGCTGGCATCATGATGAGAAAATCGAGAGGATCCCCCGCATCAAAAGACATCGTGAACCAGGGTGATGTATTAGGCTCAGTCAACTTCGCTGGATATGACGGAGAAAACTACAGAATTGCAGCTTCGATTGGTGCATGGGTTGCTGGCACGCCCAGTTCTGGAAGTGTGCCTGGAGCAATCGCTTTTTTCATCAGTGACGGCACATATAACAGCAGTGGTCTTGGTGCGGAAAGAATGAGGATTAATAGCTCAGGCAATGTCGGCATCGGAATGACGGGTCCGGCTGCGAGAATTCATATTAGAGGGTCGGGAAAAAATGATGCGAAAGTATTGATTGACGCCCTGGAGGGTGATTTTCCAAGTGTTAATTTCTTTAACAACAATTCACAGATAGGCGTTGTAGGATGGAATAGGGCTGAGGATGCGATGAAGTTCTTGTATGACACGGCGCTATCCGGTGCAAACGGGATAACATTGAAACCAAACGGCAACATCGGTATCGGAATAACGAGCCCTCTCTACAAGCTTCATGTTAACGGCGACGCCGCAGGCACAAGCTGGACCAATATCTGTTCAAGGGAATACAAGGAAGACATTCGGAAGGTTGATACGGCTGCCTATCCGATGATGCTGGCCAAGCTGGTGGATATGGAACTTGTTACTTATAAATACAAGAAAGAGTATGGCGGTGATGGAGACACTAAATTGGGATTTATAGCCGAGGATATGCCTAAGGAGGTTCTTTCAAAACACGGCAAAGGGGTGGACCTGTATGAGCTGATTGCCTTGACAATTGGGGCTATCAAAGCCCAGCAAAAGGAGAACGACAAACTCAAGGCTGAAAACAACGGACTGAGACAGGAGATCCAACAGATCAAAGCGGCGTTAAGGATGTAACAGAATCTGAATAGTGGGGGGTCAAAAGGGAGTTAGGGCGTCGCACCTCCCCACCAGTTATGTTAATTAGCGCGATTATTGCGGCGTAGTAAGCAAGAATTCAGGTTTCGTGGGTGTGGACATCACCTGGGTATGTGTCTTTATTAAGAATTCCAGATACAGCCACGGTAACTGCTATCGGCCCAAGAGCCCGTAACCGGCTTTCAAGGTTAACAATGCCATCTTGACACGAAGGGGTAGGCTAAACGGTTTCTTGCCTGCGAACGCTGGTGATCATCTTTCGGTTAGGTTGCCCGAGAGGTCGATATGCCTCAATGATCGTACATAGTTATCCCGATGTGGCTTGAATTCTTCCGCAATATTTAGTAACCTACCATATTATGCTGACCAAAATCATCTCAGGCGGCCAGACCGGCGCCGACCGCGCGGCCCTCGACGCGGCCATTGACCTTGGCATCCCTCATGGCGGGTGGATCCCAAAAGGACGCAACGCCGAGGACGGGACCCTCCCGGACAAATATCAGCTCCAGGAGATGCCGACCGCGAGCTATCCGAAACGCACCGAGCAGAACGTCATCGATTCGGACGGGACGCTCATCCTGTCCCATGGCAACCTGACCGTCTGATAGAAACGGCTAATGCAACTCCACAATCCTTTTTCTATCTTGGTCAGTATGGAAAACATAGATGATCCCTTAACATTCGCCTTCAAATTGAGAACAGCCAATATGTCATTTAGATTTGGAAT